>BNJU01003447.1_pt1 | contig 122172 bp, 136 predicted proteins | sample 8539281 | NCBI WGS metagenome assembly BNJU01 (sample SAMD00202456, study PRJDB9452) | human saliva metagenome | isolation source: human saliva | place: Japan | reverse complement strand
CACAAATTAGTCGGATAGGGTTATCCGCGCAAGATTGCACGTTGGTAACCTCTTTGATGATCACCCAAACAAAATCGTAAAAAGCGATGTAGGATTTAACCTGCATCGCTTTTCGTATGCGCCCGCGTAATATGTGCCGTTGATGTACGCAATGTGGTTGGAGTGGTTTTGAAACACGCGTTACAAATGTCAGATTCGGTGGAAGTAGCTGCATTCTTAGCCTTCTCGGGCGGAGTGATGGACGCCTATTCCTACCTGGTACGCGGCGGCGTTTTTGCCAATGCTCAGACGGGAAACTTACTGCTTTTTGGCATTAATTTGACAAGCGGTTCGTTTGAAAAATGTCTCAAATACGCCCTTCCAATTTTGGCATTTGCCATAGGTATTGCGCTTTCATATGCTATACGAGCCATTGCGCGAGAAGAACATCTGCACTGGAGACAGCTTGCGGTTATCGTGGAGATTGTGCTTCTAGGTGTAGTTTCTTTACTTCCAACAGACATGAATCTGCTGGCAAACAGCTTGACGTCACTTGCGTGTGGCATTCAAGTCCAGGCGTTTAGAAAGCTTCACGGGCATGCGTTTGCCACCACCATGTGCATTGGTAATCTTCGCGGCGGAACGCAAGAAATAGCCGCATATATGCATACGCACGAGCCTGTTCATATTGAGACCTCGCTGCTCTATTTTGGAACTATTTTCTGCTTTGTGGCTGGTGCGGTAGTGGGAAACTTGCTCATTCCGCTGCTGGGCACTCATATGATTTGGCTGTCACCTGCGGCGCTTCTCGTGGTTATTCTGGTCATGTTTATTGATCGCGAGAAACAAGTCCTAGAAGCTCACGGTAAGTCTGCAAAGTAAGCCATTAAGCAGGCCGCAAAGTAAGCCACAAAGTAAGTCGTTAAGTAGGCCGTTCCCAAAATAGTCATATCTTTTTTGAAAGAGTGACAGTTCATGGGGTATACTCTCTACACTTTGAATTGCAAGCAACGTTACGTGCGCGCAGTTCAGGAACTTTGAAAACTGCATGGTGGCAGTTTCTCTCATTATTGGGGGTGACTGGATTCGACAAGGTGAGTTTGCGGTGGGCAGCAAGCCGTGGTCTCCTCGCCACGTAAAACAGGGGTAACGTCAAATTGAATTGACAACACTCTTACTTTTGAGCCTCGTATGGCTCTCGCTGCTTAATTTAGTTCAGCGCGTCTAACTGGGATTTTCTCCTGTTCTCAGGGTGACGTCATTTTAGGGAGATGCTTGTAAGGACGTAGTTGGTATGCCTTACAAAAAGATTGAGCCAACTGGAGTACCAAACGCCTGTTATTAAGTGTGCGGTACTTGAGATTTAATTAGTAACTGAGCTTGGAGACACCTGCCTAGGATTTGCTTTGGACCGGAGTTCGATTCTCCGCACCTCCACCATACATTAAGTACTGAGCTATGTTTGCTGTGAATATTATTTCAAGCAGATTCGTAGTCTTGGTGTGGTCTTAGATAAAAAACGGATGAATGTAGTTGTTGTGTTCATCCGTTTTTTTCTATCTGTAATAGTATCATTGTCATAAATGCAGATATTCGCTTGTTTTGCTTGTATATGGGAGATGGTTTTTTCGAGAATTCGAATTGGAGGCATCGACCTCTGTTGGACTCTCGTTTAAGCAATCGATTTGAGGGGTGACAGTTGTGGCGGTGTTTTCCAATTACATAAAGCCCTCCGCAACTTCGGTGTATCGAAGAGCTTTGGCTTAGAAGGGTGCTATTATGCATGAGGAGAACATTAATCAAGATAAGCAACAATCTAAGATACATAGTAAACTTCAAGAGTTCAAATTCGCTGCTAGGAGTTGGCTTGACGACACTATCCAAGAGTTAAAAACCAATCCGAGTCACGCTGTTTGGAAAATTAGCTCAGCTACGGTGTTTTTTGTCGCAGTAATATCCTTTCTTTATGCACTTTACAATTTAATTAAAGCTTACGTGACGGGAGCCGCTCATTTTGAGCTTTCCACAAATGGAACTTCTTTTGGATTAATGTATTTATCTGGTTGGGTCGGAATGCTGGTTTCTCTCCTAATTGGCATAATGCTCATCTCAATGGCCATTTCATTTGTGAGTGAGAGTAAGGGTGTTGTCCGTATTCTGGTCGAAATACTTACTGGACTTATCATAGTCGGCTACGTAATGAGATTCCTGCTCGTTGGCGATTTGGGAATTTTCATAGACAACGCGGAGATGATTGATTCATTAGCGCTTTTCTACGACAAAATTTGCTACAGTCTTTCCTTGAGTTTCGGTGTTCTTCCGACAGACGTGATTAATGGTGTCCTATTTGTGATGTATGCTCCTTATATTGGTCTTATTCTTCTCATTTGGTTTTCTGATATTGATATGAAATTTGAATTGAATACTTCTCTAAAGGTGTTCTTATGTATTCAAGTACTGTTTAGAATTGTACTTTGGATTTTTAGACAATCTTGGCGGGATTTTTATGGTTTGTGTCTATTCTTCTCGCTGGTTTGGTTCTTTTATGGATGTTTGGATTTGCGTTGTCGGGTTCTTCTGGAGATCATTCAATCTTTACCAATGATCTTGGAGAAGAGATTAGAATTGACCGCACTAAGAGAGTGTAAATAATAAATTATTGATACTAGCTAACGCAAATTTATATATTCGGTGTGATGAGTTAATTATTTCACAATGCTTGGGTCATAATTGTTGCTGGACGTTTAAAGTCTGACTTTACTTATTCTGTCAACGTCGTTTATAACAACTTCATTTGACCTCGCCCAAAAAGTAAGCAGCGTGAGGCGATTGAAATTTGCGCGAGAGCAATTCTTAATGCGCGAGAAGGCTATCTCGATAGAACGCTCGCAGAGTTTTATGATCAAGATAAGATGCCTATGGATTTGTTAGAGGCTCATAGAGCACTCGATATGGCGGTTGAAGCTGCCTACGAGGTTGATTTTAATGGGGATGAAGAAAAAATTGTAGCGCATCTATTTAAATTATATGCAGGGACCATTAAGTGGCGAGAAACCCCGTGATTCATGAGTACTTTTTTAAACGCAACATTGTGTTGTACGTCTGCAAAAAAGCCGCATTCCGATGTATTTGGAGTGCGGCTTTTGCTGTTCAGGACTTATTTTCACGCTGGCGTTTGTTTTTTATTCGTTTAGCGGAAAGTCATAAGCTACGGGCAGTTGAGGGGTAATATTTAGTTAGCAAAATCTAACAAACACCAAAAGGCAAGTTCAGGCACCATTTTCTGCACGTATAGTCCATCGTGTTGGTGGATTGTTTTTCAAATCAGAAGACGGCGTGAATGGAAAATAGAATCGGGGCGAAGCAATGTCAAAGAGCGCTTCAAAGTTCCAAAAAGTATTGATGTCGTGGGTGTATCGCGGCAAAGAAATATTTAAGCCCCTTAACACAGGTGCCATTGATGAGCACGTGAGGTGCATACGTGAGTATGTCGCCAATATTTTCTTCTACACTAAAGGCAACACCACCATCATGATTGACGCAGGGTACAGCTATGATCGCCTGCAAGAAAAGATGGACTGGCTGGGAATTGACCCTAAGGCAATCGAGCACATTCTGATCACTCACCTGGATACTGATCATATTGGCGCAATTGAGGCGGACGGTGACCAGCTTTTCAGCCACGCACAGGTTTATATTGGCGAAGTTGAAAATAGGTATTTAACAGGAGAAGTTCGTCGCCGTTTAATGAATGGCTGGTATAAGCTGCCAAAGGTAACCATTCCAAATAAAAAGACGCTTCTGCATGATGGGGAAGTGCTTGAAATTGAGGGCATAAAAATTGAAGCAATTCTGGTCCCTGGCCATACCTGGGGACACGTGGTGTACCTGATCGATGATAAGTATTTGTTCACGGGTGACACTATCTGGTTTGGTGCTGACGGCGGTTATAGCTTTATCAACAAGCTTGCAGAAGACAACAAACTTGCTGTTGAATCGCTTGCAAGGCTAGAGGGCATTCTGCGTGAGCGTGGACTTAATCCCAAAATTATCACCGGGCATACAGGCTGGACAGATGACATCAACTTTGTCTTTGCTCATACCGATGAGGTGTGTAACGTCAATAAACCAGTCAAAGTTCATGACCCCAAAGCTCCCTACGACGCATATGACGAGCGTGATGATACTCGCGAAAACGCGGTGAACACGCCACTTCTTCCGTGTAATCGATAGCGTCAGGACCTTGTCAGGATTCCGTAAGAATTACGTCAAGATTGCATCAAGACTCTGTCAGAAATGGCAGAGTCTTTTTCAGCCAGAAAGTAGTTAAAGATTTTTAGATTTTCTCGTTGACATATTCCACAAGTGGAACTACTATCGTTATAATATATTCAACAAGTGGAATATAAGGAGATGAGAGATTTGCTCAAGCAGGGAATTCTTGGTCTCTTGAATTATGGAGATATGTCCGGCTACGAGATCAAAACCATCTTTCAACAGTCACTTAATTACTTCTGGACCGCCCAGACAAGTCAGATTTATAGAGAACTGCAGGCGCTTGAAAAAGATGGCTGGGTCACCGCAACGCTGGTTGCCCAGAAAGGAAAGCCGGACAAGAAGGTTTTCTCGATAACTGAAGCCGGTAAAGAGGAGTTGAACAGGTGGCTGAGGGAAGACTCTCAGGCCTCGGTGCTGCGCATTCCACTTTTGATGCAGACGTTCTTTAGGGGCGAGTGCTCCTACGAGGAAAACCTTGCGTTCTTTAAACGAATCGCAGATAACGCCTCGTCATTTCCTGGTGGAAGCGAGCTAGCAACGGGCGCAGTAGCCGCTTATGCAGCGCAAATGGGTGACCCAGAAAAGGCGTTGTTCTGGAAATTTACTATCGAGTACGGCAAGATGCACGAAGAAATGCTTAGAGCATGGAGCGAGAAGTGCATGAAGGAGTTGGAGGCGCAGCATGAACATTCTGCTGATTAACGGCAGCCCCAAGGGCAAAGCTAGCAACTCTCTGCGTCTTGCTAAGAGTTTTATCGAGGGCGTCTCCGAACAGCACGCCAATGAAGATGTGACTGTTGAGCAGCTCAACGTTGCCACTATGGATATCAAGCCATGCAAGGGATGCTTCCACTGCTGGAAGAACACGCCTGGTAAATGCATAATGTCGGACGACGAAGAAACGGTCATTCAGAAGCAGCTTTGGGCCGATCTGGTTATTTGGAGCTTTCCGCTCTACTACTTCAACGTGCCTGGACTGCTGAAGAACCTTATTGATCGTCAGCTCCCCATGAGTCTGCCCTTCATGAGCGACGCAAAGAGGGGATACGGAAGTGGCGCGCACGAGTCTCGCTATGACATGTCCGGCAAGAAGCACGTCCTTATCTCTACCTGCGGATTTTATTCTTCAGAGGGCAATTACGATAGTGTTACCAAGATGTTCGATCACATTCTTGGTCAGGGTAACTACGAGAGCATTTTCTGCGGTCAGGGCGAGCTCTTCCGCGTAAAAGAGCTTTCCGCACGAACCAACCAGTACCTCGAGCTTGTCAAAAAAGCTGGCGCTGAGTACGCCCAGGGTGGCGTCTCTGAGCAGACAAAAGCCGAGCTCAAAGTTTTGCTGTATCCAAAAGAGATGTTTGAGCAGATGGCGGATGCAAGCTGGGGAATTTCTCGCGATACAAGCGCTCAGAGCAGCGCAAATGCTGGCGAGAAACCCGTTGAGCAGCTGCCGTTTGATTATATTTTCACCTCTCAGATGGCAGCTCTATATGACAAAACGGCTTACGACGGCAAAGATCGTGTTCTTGAGATGAACTACACCGACCTTGGTCGTAGCTATCAGATTTTGCTGGGTAAAGACGGAAGCAAGGTCTTTACTGATGGTAGCCTCACTACCACCACAAAGCTCAACACTCCATTTGAGGTCTGGCAGTCCATTTCTCGTGGCGAGATTAGCGGACCAGAGGCGCTGGGTAAGCACCTGTATACCGTTGAGGGCGATTTTTCCTTCATGATTGATTGGGACAAGTATTTTGGTCCTACGCCTGGTAGTTCAGCTGAAGCTGCTCAGGACGCGTCGGCTAAAGAAGCGGGCAACGTACAGAAAAATCCGCAGATGATTACGATGCTGCTTCCTTGGATTACCTTCTGGACTGCAACGTCGTTTGACTCTCAGGTTGGCGCTATGATTACGCTGCTTGTTACTGCTCTGATGCCGCTTATTATGAGGAACTTCAAGTTCACCATCTGGGACAGAATTTCATTTGCCCTGGTAGGAGCATTGTCTGCGGGCGTTTTTATGAGCGGAAATGGCGACAGCAACCTTATTGTCAATTTGGGTTACCTGGCATTTGGCCTTATGTGGTTGGCCTCGTGCCTGACCAAAGAACCTCTCTGCGCTGCATATGTTAAGTACAGCTACGGCGGAGATAGTGCCTACAACAATCCGCTGTTCATGAAGACAAACTATATTTTGGCTGCATGTTGGGGTGCTATGTACGTTTTAACGGCAATTTGGAGCTGGTTTGCAGTTCAAAATGGTGTGGGCGGTATTTTGGTTGTCGTAAACAACCTGGTTCCTATTGGAATGGGTTTGTTTACCGCGTGGTTCCAGAAATGGTACCCAGCTAAGATGGCAAGTGGAAAGTAAGCAGCTCAATCCACTACAAAACACCTACACATCAAAAGAGAGCCGGTACTGAACTGCCTCCTATTTCTCGTGTCCAAGAAATGGGAGGCAGTTCATATACGCTGGCTCTCTTTTGGGTTTCTCGCCATTTTGCTTTACCATAGCCACATAAGGAGATGATGCGACATGAACAAAGCAGCTCAAGTAATCAAGAACCTTTCACAGGGCTTTTTAATTTCAGGTATTTTAAGTGCGCTCATGGGTGCATACTACCTATTTGCTAAGGCTGGTCTTCCTCTGCAAGATCCTCCGCTGGCGCTCAAAATTCAATACGAGATTAACTTTGGCGTTGGCGAGAAAATGTTTATGTTAGGTCTAACCTGCCTGTTTATCGGCTGCGTTGGCTATACCATTGCATGGATTTGCTCCAAGACAGAGAAAGTTCAAGAGCCAGATAATCACCAAGCTGGTAGACCTTCTCGCCCTGGCGGAGCAAACTAAGGCGCGTGAGCAGAGGCATGCGCGCCGAAGCTGCGGACTGACTGCGGCGTATGGACTACGTTGATGTAAATCACCCTAGCTATACTGCTGATATGTTCAGGTCTTATGCAATCAACGCAAACGTGACTGTAGAGCTTAAGTACACCGATGGCACCCCTTGTGACCTCAAGCTTGTTATGTAGCCAAGCGATATTGACGTTGTCGGTGATACTGGCGCAAATGAGACCTTCTCGCTTATTAACGCTAATAGCACCATTGATAGCATTGTTATGAACAACAGGAACATTCTTGTTGAGAGCACCAGCGGCAGCAAGATTACCTGGAATCCAGTACGTGGAACTTCTGGTCCTGACCAGGAGAAGAACCTTGCAGGTTTTGCTGTTAAGTCCAAGTCAAGCAGCATGACGTTTGAGTCCACCAGCGCAGCTACCAGCGGCAGCCTCTTTGGCGTATACACCGAGGCAATTACTCCAGCTCCAGTAAAGGCCGTTGATCCAGAGCAGGCTCCTGCTAAGGCCGGAGAAACCATTACCTATACCGGCACCTTTACGCTGCCAAGGCAGGGCATTGATACCATCGGCAAGATTAAGTCGATGAGCATGGTTGACACCTTTGACGAGCGCCTTGATTTCCAGAGCCTCACCGTAAGCTTTGACGGCCAGACCCTCACTGAGGGCATTGACTATACCGTTGCTGTTGATGGTCAGAAGGTTACGGTCAACATCAGGATCACCTGCTCACCAAGGCAAATGGCGGCAAGAAGTTTGTTATTACCTATAAGACTGTTACCAACAGCAAGGTAGAGACTGATGGCTCCAACATTGATAACGAACTTACACAGGTTGTCGACGGAAACGTTGCTCACTCCAATAAGGTAACCACTGAGCTTTCTGTACGAGAAGACCCACGAGTTTGTAAGTGGCACTCCTAACAGGGAGCTTCCTCAGGAGGTCCTGGACCTGCTTCCTGGCAAGCAGACCAGAATTCCTAACGGAACCACCGTTACCCCTGATCAGCCTCTTGGTGGCGTTACTCGCGTAGAGACTCCGGATGGAACGTGGGTGTTTCATCGGTTACGATCACGATTCCGAGGTCATTGACCACAAAAACGCTCACTTTATTGGCGTTTGGGTAGTTCTGCCTCAGCCAAAGAAGGACGTCCTGGATGGTCAGGGTAACTCCATCGACGGCAACAAGGTAACTGCTGGTCAGGTGCTCACTTATTCCGTTACCTACACCAACACCACCAACACTGCTCGCGATGTAACCATCACCGATGTCATCCCAGAGCACACAACCTACGTTGATGGCTCCGCTGATAACGGCGGCACCTACGACCCAGCTACGCGCACCGTAACTTGGACTCAGAATGTTGCTTCGGGCGACACACTCACCGTTACCTTCCAGGTCAAGGTCAACAAGGGCGAGAAGGACGTTACGGTTGTAAACACTGCCCACGTCAGCGATGGTCTTATCGACACAGACACCAATACCACCACCAACCCTGTTGTCCCTAAGCCTCGTAAGTCCCGCACTCCTTATACCGGCGACGATGCATTGCAGAACACGCTTATGTTTGCTATTGCAGGCGGCGCAGCGGTTCTCTTTGCATTGGGTACTCTCAAGCTTCACGCAGCTAAGAACTAAGCTGTGACAAGGCTGACACTCGCAGGTATGGTGTGTGGAAGCCACAGATTTAGTACGCAGTAACTTTAAGCCGCTCTCATCTTGAGGGCGGCTTTTTGTGTGGGTGTGCGCAAACGCGTTCACGCGTGCAAGTTCGGGCGCGCAGAAAGCGGCACTCGGAGCGCAAAGAATGCACTTCACACGTCAGTTAGTGCATTTGGGCGATATGAGACCATAGATAAGAACTGCAACAGTTACTCTAAAGATGCCTTAAGGCAAGGATGCAAGCGGATCACAGTCCTGCTGCAGCAAGAAAATAAGACATTTGGTTAAGCAAGTTGTTTGGATGTGCCATGGAAATTCGAGTGGTTGAAGAAAAAGGTCGCGCGCAAATCGAGGTGACTATTTTGAGTGGTCCTGATGACCCGCGCGTTTCGGGAATTGTTCGCCAGCTTCAGATGGTTGATGGAAAGATGACTGGATACGTTCCCGGGACTATCAACAGACGCGTCGTTCTTCTCGCGGATGTCTCGTGGATTCAAACGGACAGCAACGTGACGCTGATTCACCTAGTAGACGGGGAGACGCTGGAAAGTTCTAGCCGTCTGACTGAGCTCGAGGACGCTCTCAAGGATACGGCGTTTGTGCGCACTTCTCGACAGGAACTGGTCAACTTGGATCAGGTTACGGGTATCAAACCCGCAGGTTCTGGCCGCATGTTGCTGTCGCTTGGCGAGAAAACCCTTGTTGCTTCAAGAAAGTACGCCGCCGAAATCAAACAACGCATTGGAGTTGTGTAAGGACTTGATCGGTTTTCTCGCGCAGCGCAGTTCTAGGCGCCGAGCGCAACCCGAACCCAATCCGAACACCACCAAAAACTTTACTTTACCAGCAAATTTATCCCAGAGAGGGGAACATCATGGAACGCAACGAATCACAAAATTGGAAAGAAATCGAGCAAGATTCTCAGCAAGAATTTGATGAGGGACTCAATAAAACAGCAGGTCAAATTATGTGCAAGGGCATTTCTTCTGGTGCGCTATGTTTTACCGGCATCTCGCTTGTGTATGGCGTCATTGCGCTGGCAATCAATATGGTGACAGGCAGAATAACATCATACTTCTCACGCTGATTGCTGCGGGTGTGTGCTCAGGTGTTTATCAGCAGATTTGGTTCAATTATCAGCCGCTGATTACCAAGCTCAGCTACCTTCAAAGGTTCCTCGGCTTTAACGTTTGCCTGTTCCCAACGCTTGTTGCGATGGCACTCATTGGTGGATGGGTTCCTAATATGGCACAGGCATGGATGTCATTTACCGCACTGTACCTGGTCATTCTGCTGGTTACAACCTTAGTCTTCAATGCTATTTTCAAGAAAGAAGAGCAGAAATATAAGGCTGCTTTCGAGAAGTACCAGGCATCTCGCCGTGCATAAAGTTTCAACTGATTCTGTACCGTCCGCCGTGCGCCTGATTTCTGCAAAGAATCTGTAACTTTTGCCTAAAAACATAAAAGAATCTGTGGATTTGCCTGATTTCATCAAAGAATCTGTGTCCCAAACACAGATTCTTTGCACTTTTCAGGCTCAAAGGAATCTTGATCGAACAACACACAAAGAACTCGGCCTGTCGAGAAGACCGAGCTCTTGCGAGTCGCACTTGACCTGCTCCCCGGCCAGCGCTCTGACCTGTACCCCAACCGACGCGTGCTGGCAGTCGCCGCGCTGGCGTGCGCTTACTTTTTCTTCAGAGCGTTCAGGATGCTGAGAGCAATATGGTAGAGGAGTGCGGAGACTGGCCAGATAATCCAGGAGCTTTTCCAGTCCTTGGTGATAAAGCTGTAGCCCACGTAAAGCAAAGTAATTGCGCCAAAGTATGCCTTTGCAAGTGACCTGTACTTTAATGCGGTAGATTCGTAGTCCTTCTTGCTGCTTTCTCGTCGTGTGAGAAATCGCCTTCCTGCAGAAGAACCCTATAGCCATCCCTGAGGATTCCCGAGTAAACCAGCAGGTAAACACCAAGGGAAACTAGAATTGCTGCCGCAAGGAAGCCAACGGCAAAGGTGAGTCCAGCTCCAAAGTACGAAGCAATCAGGAAGGGGATGGCGCTCAAAATAGTGAGGCAGACGCCAGCCGCCTGCTGCATGTAGCGCAGCGATTCGGTGGATTCAGCGCGCCTGCGGATGGCAGCCTCGACGCCGTATTGAAGCTCGAGAGATGCTTTCTTGAACTGCTTAAACCTTGCAAGCTTCATGTCTTGGAGAATCAGCAGTCCAACGCCAGCAGCAGTAAAGAGCATCATAAGGCACACACCCGCAATGCCCAGTGCATCTGGAGAAATGCGTGTCAGATCAAAATTGAGTGCATCTTCACTGTATGTTGCAAGCGAAACAAGCAACGCTGGGCCTAGGATAAAGAGGGTAATTGCAAACGAAGTGGGGCGAGAAGTTCGTGCGACTGCATCCAGGTACTCGGTAGCTGATTCAAGCGATACGCTGAGCTTTGGCGCTACAGCTTTGCTGGTAGATGCGTTGTCGCCTGTAGAGGCGCCCGTGGCCGTGCTGGCGGCAGTACCTGCAATGCCGTCAGATGTGGCCGTGTCAGCGCCGTCCGTGGTAGTTGCGGCGGCGGTGGTGGCGGTGGCGACTACGGCAGTAACGGGCAGCTCCTCAAGCTCGTCTTTGAGCAGGTAGTCTGTGGAAATGCCAAAGAGTTCGCTCATGGCCATGATTTTTTGAATATCGGGCATGGAAGCCATTGACTCCCATTTGGAAACTGACTGTCTTGAAACGCCAAGCTGCTGTGCAAGCTCTTCCTGTGACCAACCATTACGCTTTCTGAGGCTCATGATTTTCTCGCTCAATAACATGGCTGTTCCTTTCTGTTGGTGATGTGGTGGGATTCACATGTGATGGCTATTACTCTAAAAACTGCATCGATTGCACACCACCAAGTTGAGTTGGAAATTTGTCAACTCTCGGTTGCGTAATAGTTTACCTGCGGAAATGTTATCAAACTTTTGGAAAATAGTTTTAAAGGTTGTTTAAATTTTTTGTGCGTTCACGGAATATGTCGACCAGACGCGACATTTGTTTAGTATGTATATGATAGTATCTGCTTAAAAAGAAACTAAATAATCCATATCAGAAAGGAATGCGCTAAAAATTCTTGTGTATCTGGTCATCCGTCTGGTGCATAAAAATTTGCGCAAAGCCACATGAAGAACTTAAAGGTATGCATCGCTTCGTCTGTTCTCGCAGCCGCGCTGGCACTTGCTCCAGCATCTGCGCTGGCAGAGGGCACAACGCTTGCTCCTACAAGCACCACCGGTGCTACTGCTACTACTGGCATAACTCCTATTCCTGCACCAACTAGAGAGGAGCTCATGGATCAAACGAAGAATCCATATGCTCCTGAGGACGCACACTTCCTTCCTGATATCACTAACCCAATTCCAGACGGATTTATGGTTGGTAACGCTGACGGTGTAGTCATTGTCGATAACGGCGATGGCACTGTTACCGTTAAGGGTCACTGGGTTCCAGCAAGGCCAATCGATGAGGTTATTTCTGTCTATTTTGTTCGTATCCCTGACCCAGCTCCTAATCCAGATCCAACTCCAACTCCAACCCCTGATCCAGACCCAACTCCAACCCCCGATCCAACTCCAGCACCAGAGCCAGAGCCTGCTCCAGCCCCTGCTCCAACGCCTGCATCAGCGCCAGAGAAAAAGTCCGTACTTCCTGCAACTGGTATCGCAGATGTTGTAGTTCCAGCTTCTGTTCTTGCAGTAAGCGGCCTTGGTTTTGTTGCTGCTTCTCGTAAGGTTCGCAAGTAAAAAGAACCCACGGCTTTGCTGCGCGTAGCACGCATATTGCATCACTAAAGTGCCTGACTCCAGGCGCTTTTTTGCGGCAAGTCGAGAAACCCGCGCCAGCAGAAATTGGGTACACTCTGAATAACAAAGTTCGGAGGTTGTTATGGACGATCAGCAGCAAAAACTCTCGCAGAACGGCGACGTGGAACAGGGGCCAGCACACCCATCATCGACTGCGCTTGTGCTAGAGGGTGGCAGCTATCGAGGTATTTTTACTGCTGGAATCCTTGATGTACTTCGCGAGAAGGGCGTCACTAACTTTGAGAGCGTGTGGGGAGTTTCCGCGGGTGCCATCAACGCCGTGAGCTTCAGGTCCAAGCAAATGGGTCGCGCCATGCGCATTATGCTGGCCTTTAGGGATGACCCTCGCTTTCTTTCGCTCCGCTCACTGATTACTACTGGTGACATCGCGGGTGCGGATTTTATGTTTGATGAGATCCAAAACCACCTGGACCCCTGCGATAACGACGCGTTCAATCAAAATCCCATGCAGATGTACGCGGTGGCGTCCGACGTTACGTTTGGCACGCCGGCGTACCTGCACGTAAAAAAGTTTCCGGAAGACGTGACCATGGTCCGAGCGTCCGCGTCGATGCCAACGGTTTCTCGCATGGTTGAGCTAGATGGACATCGTTATTTGGACGGCGGAACTACCGATTCCATTCCGTTTGCGGCCGCGCTTGGTCTGCCCGACGGTAAAGCGGAACGCGCGGTTGACATTCCCGACCACAAGCCGGCAAAGAAAGCGCTGGTCATTATTACGCAGGATAGGGATTTCGTAAAAACCGACGTCAACGAGCAGATCGCTATCCGCTCGCAGCTCTACTCTGCGTATCCATACTTTGAAGCCGCATTGGCTTCTCGCGCCGAGCGCTACATGGATCAGCGTAAACAGCTTTTTGAGCTGGAAGAAGAGGGTAGAGTGTTGGTACTTCTACCTCCTGAGCCAGTTGAAGTTAAAGTTAACGAGAAGTCTGGTGAAGCCCTGCTGTCTCTGTACCTGACAGGTCGCCAAGTTGCACTTGAGCGCCTCGAAGAGATTAAAAGTTTTATTGAGTAGACTTTTGGATTAACCGAGCTCAAAAAATCTACAAACGTCTGCTGAGCACAAAACAAAATTTATTCGGAAAGAGTTTGTTTTGAAGACGCCAATGAACAAGTTTTTGAAAGTGATGTTTGCGCTGGTTATCGTCGCGATGACTGGTGCGGCGATTCTGCAAATTGTCGCTCCCGAGTACATGGGAAGCAATGCCGCTTATGGTATTTCGACCGGTTGGCAGCGAGAGATTGGTTTTTGGAATCTCGCGGTGCTCATCATTTTGGTTACCACGTATTTCCACTACGATTGGGTCTATCTACGTGCGATTTTGCTCGCGCTGATTCTGGGTGGTATTGGAATTGGAACCAATCATTTCATTCATTTTTTGAGCGCTCACGAGTCGGTAAATTTGGTAGGAGCTATCGAGAATTACGTTCTTGCAGTTGGTTGGATGGTCGGCTGGAAGCTCGAATGCAATCGCAGAAAAATTGAGGGTGTCGCTAAGTAGCTGCGGAAAGACCGCGCGTTTTTCGCACGACGTTGTGTGCGCCTGATTTTCTCGCCATGTCTGAGCTATTTGCCGGTTTTTCTCGCTATGTCTGAGTAAATTCACTCAGACATGATGCAGTTTTCAGGCTCAAAATTTAGGACCACGTAGTCTATCTTTCACGCGCCTGATTTCGTCAAAGATTCTGTAAATTTTGCCTAAAAGCGTAAAAGAAACTGTGGATTTGCCTGATTTTGTCAAAGAATCTGTATTCAAAATACAGATTCTTTGCACTTTTCAGGCGCGCATGCTGTTATGGCGCACCTGGCGAGAAACCCGGTGCACTCGCAGCTCCCCGCGCACTCGCAGCACCCCGTGCACCCGCAATGCACCCGCGCTCGTACGTTAGCGCAAGCGCGTGAGCTGCACTTTCTCGATAAGCGAATCCACAACCGAGCGCTCTGCCGCCTGAGTTCCGCTCTCCATGACGTTTGCGGCGCCCGTGGCCATGGCCAGTCGCAGCGCGTCTTCTGTCGAGAGGCCCTGTGCATCTGCAAAGGCAAGCGCCGCCACAACGGAGTCACCGGCACCGACAGTGCTTCCTACCTGGACTTTTACTGGACCTGCATACCAAACCTCGTCGGCCGTAGCGTAGACAGCGCCGTTGCCACCCATGGAAACGCAGACCGTGTCGATGCCACCAGCAACAATCTCGGATGCGGCAGCAGCAATCGCGTCCACGTCGGCAAGCTCACGGCCAAGCATGGCGGAGAGCTCGTGATCGTTTGGCTTGGTGAAGTATGGCTTCTGCTCAAGGCCAGCTGAAAGCGCTGCACCGTCGGCGTCCAGGTACACTTTTAGCCAAGCGTCGCGCAAAGCGCGAGTCCAGCGGCCATACGTATCAGCGGCAGCTCCGCGGGGGGAGGCTGCCGGAGAGAACCACAATGTCGCCGACGGAAGTCTTGGCAATCAAGTCAGCAAGTGCCTGGTCAAGCATGGTGTCGGTGACCTCGGGTCCGAGCTCGTTGATGTCGGTGTTGGTGCCGCCCTCGGTATCAACGACCTTAAGGTTGGTGCGCGTCTCACCAGGAACGGAAATCGCCTGGACTTTGATGTTATTCTCGCTAAGTGTATCGGCGATCCACTTGCCGGTTTGACCTGCAAGAACGGCGATGGCGGTAGATTCTCCGCCCAGCTTAGCGATAACCTTGGAGACGTTGATGCCCTTGCCACCCGCGTCCTGCCTGAGCCACGTGATGCGATTCACCTGGTCAACGGAAAAATTTGGCACCTGGACGGTCTTGTCCAGAGCGGGGTTGAGCGTGACGGTGTAGATGCTGGGCATAGTCGCTCCTCGGTTTGCGGCGCCGCAATCGGCGCTTGAACGGCACCGCCAGGATGACGGCGCTTGAACGGTACCGCCAGGATGACGGCGCTTGAGTAGCACCGCCAAGCGGCGCAAGTTATCTACGCTGATAATACTTCAGTTTCGGCAAAAAAAGTAACCGCGGACAGCGTTGTTACGCGTTTGTCCGCGGTCTTTTCTGGCGAGAAACTCGGCGCAATCGCGGCGTGTGCTGTGGACGGCTTTGCAATGTGGAGAAACCCGTCAAATTTGAACGAATTGTTGCATTCGTGAAGCAACAAAAATTCCCGCGTACAACAGCTAAAGAGTGGAGTATACTTTTAAGGCTTTTCCACAGAGCCCCGTAATCTCTGACAAGAAAAAGCATCGATGACCCGTCCAGGGGTTATCAACTCGTAATTCGTAGGAGGAGTCAAGTGAAGAAGTCGACTCAGTTCGCCAAGGCTGGCGAAGTCGAGCGCAAGTGGGTGCTCATCGACGCTGAGGGCGCAACGCTCGGTCGTCTGGCTACAAAGGCTGCCATGATTCTTCGTGGCAAGAACAAGCCACAGTACACCCCAAACGCTGATACTGGTGACTTTGTTGTCATCATCAATGCAGACAAGATTGTCCTTACTGGTGTTAAGGCTGATTACAAGGAGTATTGGCGTCACTCCGGCTACCTTGGCGGCTTGAAGATCACTTCCTTCAAGGAAGAGATGGAGAAGCACCCAGAGCGTGTTGTTGAGCACGCAGTCAAGGGCATGCTTCCTAAGACCACTCTTGGTCGCAAGCAGGGTATGAAGCTTAAGGTTTACGCCGGCGCTGAGCACCCACATGCTGCACAGAATCCCGTCAAGATTGAGCTGGAGGGCTAAACGATGGCAGATAACACCGCTGTTTACACCGGCACCGGCCGTCGTAAAGAGGCCGTCGCTCGTGTTCGTCTTGTTCCTGGAACTGGTAAGGTTACCGTTAACGGCCGCGAGGCAGTCCAGTATTTTGGTCGCCAGCAGCTCGTAGACAACGCAACCGCACCTCTCCGCATTACTGATACTCTTGGTCGTTTTGACGTCCTCGCAAACTGCGATGGCGGCGGCATCAACGGCCAGTCCGGTGCTCTTCGCCTGGGCATTGCTCGCGCTCTTCTCGAGGCTGGCGAGTATCGTGATGACCTTAAGAAGGCCGGCTACCTCACCCGCGATTCTCGTGCGGTCGAGCGTAAAGAAGTACGGTCTGAAGAAGGCTCGTAAGCGTCCTCAGTTCTCCAAGCGCTAAGGCCGCTGGACCCAAAAAAGTCCTCACAAAGAGACCTGTTGTATATCGGCAGGTCTCTTTTTTGTATACTTTTAAATGGTTGCATTTTGCATATTTACGCAACCACTTCAGTCCGCACGTTCTTCTCGCCATCTGGCGAGAAGCCCCACCTGTCGAGTAGTTCGCTGGCGCTTCGCGCGCACGTTGCTCTCCACCCGACAACATTACATTCGCAGCTAGGAGACGCTTATGAAGTACTTTGGAACCGACGGCTTTAGAGGCCGTGCAAACGAGGGTCTGAACGTCGATCACGCATACAAAATTGGCCGCTTCATTGGCTGGTATTACGGAGCTAAGCAGGCTCGCAAGGCTCGTATCATCATTGGTAAGGATACCCGCAGGTCAAGCTATATGTTTGAGTCCGCGCTTGTCTCGGGCCTGGTTGCTTCTGGCGCTGACGCGTACATGCTGCACGTTATTCCTACGCCTGGCGTTAGCTACGAGGTAGTAGACGGTGCCTTTGACTGCGGCGTCATGATTACCGCTTCTCACAACCCATTCACCGATAACGGCATCAAGCTGGTCAACAAAGACGGCTACAAGATGGACGAGGACGTCCTTGAGCAGGTAGAGGCCTATATTGACGGCGAGTTTGACGTTCCTCTGGCAACGGGCGACGGCATTGGCCGCACGGTTGATTACATGCAGGGCCGCAACCGCTACATCTCCAGTCTTATTGCTAGCTGCGGTTTTAGCCTGCAGGGCCTGAAGATTGGTCTGGATTGCGCAAACGGCGCAGCTTCTAGTGTTGCTCGCCCTGTTTTTGATGCCCTGGGCGCTGAGACGCACGTTATCAACAACGCTCCAAACGGCCTCAACATCAATGTTGATTGCGGTTCTACCCACATTGACCAGCTGCAGCGCTTTGTGGTTCAGAACGGCCTTGACGTGGGCTTTGCCTATGACGGTGATGCTGACCGCTGCCTGGCAGTTGACGAGCGTGGTCACGTGGTTGACGGAGACCTGATTCTCTACGTCTGCGGCACCTACCTCAACAAGTATGGTCGCCTGGCAAAGCAGACCGTGGTCACTACCGTCATGAGCAACTTTGGCCTGTTCAAAGCATTTGACGACGCTGGCCTCTCTTACGAGAAAACTAACGTAGGCGATAAGTACGTCTACGCTTGCATGAACGAAAACGAGTACAGCCTGGGCGGCGAGCAGAGTGGTCACATCATCTTTGGCGATCTTGCTAAGACCGGCGACGGCATCCTGACCAGCCTCCGTATTATGGAGGTCTTACGAGCAGAGCGCGAGAAACTCTCTGAGCTTACTCGTCCCGTTACACTATATCCACAGCAGTTGGTTAACGTTCGCGTCACCGACAAAGAGGCTGCTATGCAGTCTCCTAAGGTCAACGATGCAGTTGCAGCTGCCGAGAAGTTCCTTGAGGGCAATGGTCGCGTGTTGGTCCGCGCTTCCGGAACAGAGCCTCTGGTGCGCGTTCTTGCAGAAGCTCCAACCGATGAGCTCTGCCAGCAGGCAAATCAGATTGTGCTCGATGCACTTGAGGAGTATAGGCTCAGCGCTTAAGCGCAGATAGATCCAGGGGATACGATGGCACTGGTAGGAATAGGTGTAGATATGCTTGAGATTACCCGCATGCAGCAGGCAATTGAGAGGCGCCCTCACTTTATTCGCCGGATGTTCACCGATGCCGAGCGTGCGTATTGTGAGCGCACTGCTCGCCCTGCGGAGCACTATGCTGCTCGCTTTGCGGCAAGAGAAGCCGTGCTCAAAGCCTTAGGAACGGGTTTCTCGTCTGGTATTGGTTTTCAGGATGTTTCTGTTGAGAGAGATCAGTTGGGCAGGCCACAGGCTCGTCTAGCGGGCAAGGCTGCACAGATTGCGGCTGAGCAGGGCGTGCAGGAGATTGCGCTTTCTATCTCGTATACCAGAGATGTTGCGGTAGCCAATGCGGTTGCGGTAACCAATGCCGTAAAACCCAAGGTAGATCAAAAGGAAGATGCTGCCCAAGAGCTGGCACGTTCGTTCAAAGAAGCTCGTTCTGTGTTGGATGAGCTTGAGCGCGTGCAAGAACCTATAATTGAGACAACCTTTGATGATGTTGTTAAATCCGAGGAGTAAGTTATGCAGCCGGTACTAAATGTTGAGGACATCAAGCGTGTAGAGATTGCGCTGACACGCGTGGGCGTGAGCGTTTCCGAGCTTATGCACCGTGCAGGTTACGCTGCTGCTCAAGAGGCCCTTGGCATGGGAGGGGACATCTCTAACGTTGTCATCCTCGTAGGTCTTGGCAATAACGGTGGAGATGGCTGGGTGGCAGCAGAAGCGCTGCGCTCTAGAAACTGCAACGTTAAGGTAGTCACTCCGCTTGAGCCTGATCAGATTTCCGGCGATCTTGCACGTCAGATGGCGCAGCGCGCCGTTCGCGCGGGAGTCTCCGTGTTGGTTGGTCCTTCTCGCCAGGAGTTGATTGACCTGCTGGCAACGGCTGACGTGGTGCTCGATTGTATGCTGGGCACCGGCTTCCACGGCAAGGTTCGTGCTCCATTTGATATTTGGATTGAGTGCCTCAATCAGTCCGGCGCTCGCGTGCTTTCTGTTGACGTTCCAAGTGGTCTTTCTGCGCAGAAGGGCCAGGTAGAAAGCGCGTGTGTTGTCGCTGACGTTACCGTTACCATGATTGCGCTCAAGCCCGGCCTTATTGCAGACGCGGGCCGCGACGTTTGCGGCTCCATTGTTGTGGCCCCTCTGGCCGAGCAGACCGAGCGCCTGGTTGTTGAGGCAGATCCTGTTGCCTGGCGCGTTGACCTGGAAGATTATCTTGCTTCTGTTCCTGCCCAGCTCAACGACTGCGATAGTACTCTCGTGGCTCCGTATTGGTGGTTGGTGGTTCAAGCCGCTTCCCCGGAGCTGCTGTTTTTGCTGCTAAGGCAGCTGCTCGTGCGGGTGCTGGCTACGTTACGCTGGCAGTTCCTGAGGCCATTGTCAGCTGCGTTCAGATGATGTTGCCAGAGGTTCCCGTTATTGGCCTCCCGTGCGACGCTGAGGGCGTGTTTACCGAGGAAGCAGCTCCACTGGTGCTGCAGCTTGCCGCCATGCGCACCGTTACGCTGGTTGGCCCTGGCATGCGCGTCTCTGGCGGAACCGTCAAGGTTACCTCCGCGCTGCTTGACTCTGAGCTGCCCGTTATTGTTGACGCCGACGCGCTCAACTGCATTGCTCGCCTTACTAATAACAACCTCCCAGATTTCCCCGAGCTCACTCGTCGCACTGCTCCGCTCATCATGACGCCGCATCGTCGCGAGCTCGGTCGCCTGGTTAACCAGGTAGACAATCCTCCTGCAAGCCTGGTGGGTCAGCTTGAGGCTGCTCGCAAGATTGTCTGGGCAGACGGTGGCTCTGAGCTGGTCATTGTTGCTAAGGGCACCGCTACCGGCTGCGTTGGCGTCCAGAAAGCCGTGCTGCCAAAGCCTGGTCCCGTTACGCTGGCAACTGCTGGCTCTGGCGACGTTCTTGCTGGTACTATTGCTGGCCGCTTGGCTCAGGTTGCTGGTCAAGTTGATGACCTGCCTACGTTCTGCTCGCTTGCCTGTGAGGTTCACGCATACGCAGGTCAGCTAGCTGCCGAGAAGTTCGGTGTACGCGGAGCTATGGCTGGCGACATCTGTGACGTTATTGGCCTTGCTTCCGACGCACTTGAAGAGCAGATTGCATTCCCTATGACAGACTTGAAGAAGCTGCGGAGTAGGTGAGCCTGATGTCGGCATATCCCCAGGATAGATGGGCTTGGATTGAGATTGATCTTTCTGCCGTCCGCCACAACGTAAAAGCGTTTAAGGCCCAGCTTAGCCGCGGTGTCAAAATGATGTGTGTGGTTAAGGCTGACGCCTACGGTCACGGTGCTGCTCAGTGCGCTAAAACCATGCAGTCCGTGGGTGCTGATCAGTTTGCCGTTGCAACGGTCGATGAGGGTGTTGAGCTGCGCTGTTCCGGTATTGATAATCCCATTCTGGTACTTTCCGAGCCTCCGGTCACTTCCATCCCAGACCTCGTTCGCTTTGACATTATGCCTTCCGTCTACACGGTGGACTTTGCTCTTGCGTATGGCGAGGCTTCCGCCGCAGCTAATAAGGTTGGCCGCTATCACCTGGCCATCGATACCGGTATGACCCGTATTGGCGTCAGGCGAGAAGATCTTCTTGAGGTACGCGGCTCTATTGATTTCCACAGGGGTCTTGAATGTGCTGGCACGTTTACGCATTTTGCTACGGCCGACGTGCTCGACAACTGGGACTTTGACCTGCAGGTCAATCGCTTTATTGAAGCGGTTACGGCACTCAAACGCGGGCTATGAGCTGGGCTTGGTTCACGCTGATAACACTCCCGGTACCATCCTGCATCAAGATATCCAGTTTGATATGGTTCGTGTGGGCGTTGGCCTGTATGGACTTCATCCAAGCAAGCTCACCATTCCCCGCATTGACCTGCAGCCCGTTATGAGCGTGCGCGGTCGCGTGACGCGCGTGGTCTATCCGGCTGTTGGTGACGGCGTTAGTTACGGTATGACGTGGCGTGTTCCTCGCAATAACATCCAGGTAGCTACCGTGCCTATTGGCTACGCCGACGGACTTGCACGCAGCCTTTCTAACCGCATGGACGTTTTGACGCGCGGAGACCGTGTCCGCCAGGTGGGTAATATCTGCATGGATCAGTTTATGATTGCTGTTGATACCGCAGGTACACACGCTAATAAACCTGCGCATGAGATTCGCTATGGTGACGTGGTTACCCTCATCGGCAAAGACGGCGACCAAGAAATCACTGCAGATGAGATGGCTGACCTTCGCGAGACCATCAATTACGAGGTAGTTTGCAACTTTGGCGCTCGCCTCGATAAGGTGTACATCTAATGGCAGTCACGCTTGACGAGATTCGCAAGCAGATTGCTGATTGCAAGAAGTGTCCGCTGTGGGAAACACGCACCAACATTGTGTTTGGTGGCCCAAATCCCGCGGCTCGTGTCATGATTGTGGGAGAAGCTCCTGGTAAAAACGAGGATCTAAGCGGTCAGCCTTTCGTAGGCGTATCGGGCAAAAAGCTTGATGCACTGTTAGAAGAAGTTGGCCTTTCTCGCCAGGATGTTTTTATCTCTAACGTGGTCAAATGCCGACCGCCTTCAAACAGAAATCCCAAGGTAGCTGAGGTAGAGGAGTGCTCTCCGTATCTTCGTAATCAGATTCGTGCTATTAAGCCAGACGTTATTGTTTGCTTGGGTAATTTTGCAACACAGTTTGTCATGCATACCGATAAGGGCGTGACGGAGTTGCGCGGCAAGTTTTACCAGATAGGCGCTTTTAGCGTGCTACCCACCATGCATCCCGCATCAACTATTTACCGTAAAAGGAGTGGGCGCAGTTCCTCAAAGATGACCTGCGACTTCTTGCTGATTGGCTTGAGGAACACCCTCGAGGAGGCTCTTGTGACTAACCTTTCTACCAGCGCAAATCTTGGCGCAAATGACACCGCAACATGCAATACTGCCGCAAGCAACCTGCCAGAGAAAACTGCGGCTGGCACATATGTCTCTACCACTACAGAGCAGACCATCGCTCTTGGTCAGATCCTGGGCAAACTCCTGCAAGCGGGAGACGTTCTGGTGCTTACGGGAGACCTGGGCGCTGGAAAAACGCAGCTTACTAAGGGCATTGCTGCTGGCATGGGCGTCAAGGACGATGTAACCAGCCCAACCTTTACTATCGAGATGGTTTATGAGGGTACGCTTATGCCTCTCTACCACTTTGACCTGTATCGCCTAAACGACCCTGATCAGCTTGAAGATACGGGCCTGTACGATGCGCTTGAGTCTGATGGCCCGACTATCATCGAGTGGGGAGAGCAATTTGCGGAGCAAATTGGCGAGAGAACCCTTGATGTGTATGTTTCTAGATTGTCTGAGGAAGAGCTGGAATCAGACGACGCTGAGCCTCGTCGCGAGATTCGTTTTATCCCGCAGAATGCTCGTGGAGAAGAAATCATTCAGTCGCTGTAATTACTGAATAAATAACGTTTTTGTCATCCAGTTATAGATATTTTAAGAATATCTTTAGCTGGGTGTTTTAGCAGTTTACCTGCGATTTCTTTTCATATATACTTACCAATCTGTTGAAACATGTTCAAAAAAGAAAAACAATTGTTTTTTGAAATACACGAGTTAAGGAATATGAAATGTCAAAGTATTTGCGCAACAACGTAAAGCTGCTCGCAATTGCAGGCATTATGGCAAGTGTGTTGGTTTTCTCGCCAGTACTTTTCTGCGATAGCTCTTGCTGAGGATACTGAGGTAGCTGAGGCAAGCGCTACAACTGAGGCAGCAACTACAACTGAAGTTACTTCAACAACAGAGTCTGCTGTCACAACTGAGTCGACCGCTCCTGCTGCCTCAACAGATGATGATAGTGACGCAGAGGCAGTTGGATCTTATATGGGCGCCGATGGCATAATGCGTGAAATCCACATTTCAGTATCAACAGATGGCGGCACTTATAACGGAAAAAGATTATATTCCACCAACTATTTCAGGTGATTTTTAAGAGTGTTTCTTTTAGCAGCAATGTTCAGCGTGAGGGATACACACTGGTAGGTTTTTTTCAACAGGTTATTTTTCGCAAGATGAAATAAACAATGCAACACCAGATATGTCGAAACCATATACTATCGATGAGAGTGGCAATGTTCATATGAATTTTGATGATATTGTTGCTTGGAGTGTTACCGACAATATTGATACAAACACTATTACGTTTCGCTATCATCTAACTACCTTATGGACACCAAATCCTGAGCCAGAGCCAGAACCAGAGCCAGAACCAGAGCCCACTCCAGTTGCACCTGCCTCCGATCCAGTCCAGCAGCCAGCACCAAGGCGCGAGAAGAGCGTTCTGCCTAACACTGGTGACGCAAGCTCTGTAGCAGGTATTGTTGCAGCAGCCGGCACTACTCTTGTTGCGCTTGGCCTGCGTAAGAAACTGCAGTAGTAAATAGTCGCCTCCTAGTAGAAATAAATCCTTATGCCTAAGTATTTTCACAACAGCACAAAGCTCCTTATTCTTTCTGGTGCTCTTGCAGGAGCATTGGTTTTCTCGTCAGCATTTTCTTCTCTTGCGCTTGCAGAGGGTACTGAGGTGACAGAAGCAACCGCAACTACTGCAACAACTGCAACTAACGATGCAGCTGAAGCAACCGTTACAGCTGAGACAACCGTCTCGACCGAGTTGTCTGCTACAACTGAAGCAGCCGCCGCAGCTGAGACGACTGCGACAACTGAGACAACCACTTCAGCTGAAGCTGCTGCTAGCACCACTTCAACAGATGACAATGGCGCAACTATTGTTCGTTTTTATGATCCTGAAGTTGGTTGGAATACTAGAATTAACCTTGTTGTCGGCGCATACGGCACTCAATACAACGGAAATGCCTATATCCCTGCAACGATTTCAGACGATCATAAGAGTTTTACTTTTGATGGAAATATTCAGCGAGATGGTTACACGCTGGTAGGATATTCGTCAGAAATACTTCTCAGTAATCAAAGGGATAACGCAACTCCTGACCAGTCAATGCCTTACACCGTTGATGCTAATGGAATTGTTCACGTGAATTTTGCTGATATTACCACGTGGTCCGTTACTGATGACCTGCGTGACGACACTACAACTTACTATTACTTTTTTGCTCCTCTTTGGGCACCAAATCCTGAGCCAGAACCAGAGCCAGAACCAGAGCCTCAGCCAGAACCAGAGCCTACTCCAGTAGTGCCTTCCTCTGATGCAACCCAAACTCCTGCACCAAGGCGCGAGAAGAGCGTTCTGCCTAATACAGGTGATGCAAGCTCTGTAGCAGGTGTTATCGCAGCAGCTGGCACTACTCTTGTTGCACTTGGTCTCCGCAAGAAAATGAAGTAATAAACTGCAAGAGCTAATAAGTAACAAATACGCCTCTAGAAATAAGATTTTTGAACTGCCTCCCATTTCTTGGACACGAGAAATAGGAGGCAGTTCAAAACACACCTAAGTCAGATAATCTGTCAAAAAGACGTATACATTACGCCGAAAATAGCTAAAACATGCAGATTATCTTCATTAGATGTGTAAAATGCCCGCAATTGAGCAGAATATCTGACTTAAGTGTGTTCCGTAGAGACAGAATTTATCGATAGTTAAATTCCTTATATAAGTCTATTCATGTTTAAGCATATTAGATGAAGTTTATGCATAGAGATGCATATCAGGTAGTGCGACCGCCTAGCTGCCTGGCTATCTTGATTAAGAACATGTCGATTCTTCAGCAGAACCTACCAAAGCTGCGCTATTTTGCACGCCAGACCTAAAAGCCGACGCTAACACGCTGCAGAATCATAATCACCCGCATATGAACTGCCTCCCATTTCTTATGTCCAAGAAATGGGAGACAGTTCATTTCTAGGAGCGTTCCTTTTTAGCAATTTGTGGCTCGCGGCTAGTCGAGCATTTAGAACACTCTAAAAAATATATCCCTTTGCAACAGCCCAGTTCCAGATGCGGTCAGCCTGTACTTCACAGCGCTGCTTAAGTTCAGCAGTATTAGAACCTGTGAAAGTAACTTGCTGGACAGAAAGAGGGAGGTTATCTGGTCTAGTAACCGTAAGAGTTGCACTGTTCATAGCCAGGCGAGCTGTCTTGTTAGCACCAACGCGGACCTTAACAGTAAAGTAACCACGATCAACAGGCCACTCGGTAACTTCTCCGCTATTAGCTGTTCCAGATCTAAATCCGTTTGCATTAGCAACAATGCTATAGCCATTCATAAAGAAACCAGCTGCAATAAGTAGGCCACCAATGGCGCACAAAAGAATTCCTGCAAAAATGGTGCCCTCACCATTTAAATTAAAGAAATTCCAGAGGCCGCCAACAGCAAAAAACGCACCGGCTGCCCAACCAACAAGAGGGCTCGCAGCTCCCTGAGGTTTACCAAAATCAATTACATCGTAGGTAAGAGAAATAGGAGAGGTATCGTTTTTATCGTAGAGATAAACGTTGCCTAGAGTTTCCTGTTTTTGAGCGAGTTTTTGTGGTGCTTCTGGTGGAGTAGGAAGTGACATAAAGCGTCCTCCTTTTAACTGGTAGAACCGTTCAGGATATAAAATAATTATCCTATTTGAGAGATTTATTGTAACATATTGGATAGTACGGTCTTAAATTTTTTAAATTTGCACCTCACCTATCAAAAGGATGCTTAATGAAAAGACGTCAACTAGCACTGACTTGTGCACTAGTTCTTGCGCTTTCATCAGGTGTTGTATTTACTGCGTGTAACCCTAATATTTTTGGTCCCTCCGCAGAAGAGATTGCAGCTCAGAAGGAAGCAGAAGAGAAGAAAGCTGCAATGGCGCCCTTTGTAGGCATTTGGGAAGCCAAGTCAATTGAGGATGAAATAAGGGTACAGTCACCGAAGATATGTACAAGGATGTTAGGGATGTTTATCTAGCTATATATGGCTATGACTTCTCTGACGATGGCACTGGTTTGTTTGTTCGCTTCGGTGCTCAGAAGCCCTTTACCTGGTCTGTTGATACCGATGGAAAGCTTACTATTACCCTTGCAGGTAATGCCGGAAGCTATACAGCAACCGTTGATTCATCAGGTCAGATGACCGTTGAAGGCTCTGATGGTTCTAAAGCTATCCTTACTCAGGTAAGCACAACCTCAGGTGATTATTCTCATATTAGGTATGAGCCATTTAATCCACTAACAGGAACAGGCAATATTTCTAAAAACACTTCATCGCATGAAACTAAACTACGCTTTAATATCACCACTGAGCTTGATCAGGTCATTGTTGATACCGATGAGCTCTATGTAAGGCTTATTGGCATCGCTTCCCTTAAAGACCTCAAGGGTTTTGAAGGCTATGTCTTTGAGGTTATTAATAGAACTCCTTATACAACCGGCTATAAATTTGATATTCAAGATCCAACCAAAGGCTATTGGGCTTATGGATTTAACGTGTTAGAGCCAGGTGAGAGAGTCTATGAGTATGTTCTTAATAACAATGTTAGAGATAAGTCACTTTCTGAAGTCACAGATGTAAAAGGCACTCTTGAGTATGACCACTCTAGCAATGGTGCCCTTCATAATGACGAGAAAACCGTGACATTTGATTTGCCTACTGGGCAGAGCAAGTAACTGTTAAGAGTTAGTTTTATATCGCTGCACGTATGGAAGGAAGTTTAATGAAAAAGCGTCAAATGCTGTTAGGATGCCTGCTTGCACTGGTGCTTTCTGTAAGTGCAGTGCTCAGCGCCTGTTCATCTGGGGATAATAGTCCCGCAGGAAATAAAGTCTGCTGGTCAGATCGTAGGTGTTTGGGAAGCTTATGACATCTTTGAACCCGGACTAGGAAACCTGAGGGAGGGAGCAGGCTACGACGATTATAAAGAACAGTTCCATGCAATTTATGCTTTCAGCTTTGCTGAGGATGGAACTGGCTTGTTTACTCGCTTTGGCATAATGAAGCCTTTTACCTGGACTGTTGATGCAGAAGGAAAGATTACCGTTACCCTTGAGGGTACTGCGGGTTATTTTACGGGACAGATTGACGCTGAGACTGGCAGGTTAAGGCTCAAGGGCACTGGCGACGATGAGACTGACGCCGAGCTTAAGCAGATTTCAACTACTGCTGGAGACTATGCAAGTGCTACCTATCAGCCATTTGATCAACTTACCAATAAAGGTACCGTACCAACCATGGTTAGGTATGACGATCTCAAGTTCAAGAATTTTGAAATAACTCGAGAGGTCAATAAAGTTCTTATCGATACAGATAAGCTGTATATGAATCTGTATGCTATCGCTCAGGTACCGGGAAGCTCTCAAGAAGGTTACGTATTTGAGATTATCAACAAGTCTCCTGACTCATTTTACGGAGAGTTCTCTCTTGGAGACAGAATTGGTCCTCTGAATGCCTTTGGTCAAGCCTCCTTACAACCTGGTGAGAAGTTCTATTTGTTCGTTCCTAATGTCTCGCAAACACCTGGATCTCTTGTGGCACTTTCTAATCCAAAAGCTACGGTTTCTATTGGTTACAGTAACGCAACAACCTATACACCTGTTTCGGAAAGGGAGAAAGTACAGCTTGACCTAAATATCCCTCCTAAGTCTGAGTAGCAAAAGAACGCATATCTTCAGCGTGCTCTCTACCATTGAAAGGACACTTGATGAAAAAACGTAAAATACTGCCAGTTCTTGCGCTTGTCTTGGCGCTTTCTACTGGCGTTATGTTTACAGCTTGCACTCCTAACATTGGTGGGCCTTCGGCTGAAGAAATTGCAGCTCAGAAGGAAGCAGAAGAGAAGAAGGCTGCTCTTGCTCCGTTTGTGGGCGTTTGGGAAGCAAAGTCTATTAGTGATCCAAAGAAGGGCGAGATTCCCGAGAGTGTCTATCCAACAGCAAGAGACACATTCCAGGCCATTTACGGCTATGACTTTTCCGACGACGGCACTGGACTATTCGTCCGTTTCGGTGCTCAGAAGCCCTTTACCTGGACCGCTGATGCCGATGGCAAGATTACCATCACCCTTGCTGGCAACGCCGGAAGCTATACAGCAACCGTTGATTCCTCAGGTCAGATGACCATTGAGGGCTCTGACGGTTCCAAGGCAGTGCTTACCCAAGTAACTAAAACCTCAGGTGATTACTCTTCTCTTAAATATGCTCCATTTGATGCGCTTACGGGTAAAGGGAACTATTGGAGGAAATTATTCCTCCCATGATGACTTTTATATGAATTTTAAGGTAGTTACCGAGGTCAACAGGGTTGTTGTTGATAATGACGACATGTATGTTAGATATGTTGGAATCGCCACAACACCAAGCGGTCAAACCGAAGGTTATGTTTTTGAGGTAATCAACAAGTCCGATAAGACGGCCTCATATGACTTTAGGCTGGATAATTCGGATTCCACTGTGTTTGGAACAGCTCTTAATGTTCTTGAGCCTGGTGAGAGATTCTATGAGTTTGTAGTTGATAGCTCCAAAGCAGAGGTACCTCTGGCTAAGCTTTCTGAATCTCAGGGAACTTTTAAGTATTCCCATGTTGCAGATGGAAGCAGTCTTGAAGACGAGAAGACCGAGCAGTTTGATTTGACGATTTCACAGAATAAGTAATGCACTCAGACGATATCTAGATTGAGCATAATGAACTTTGTCAAAAAAGTGTTGCCAATAAAGGACATTGTCAATCTAGAGAGCTTTGGTGTTGGAGAGACTTTCATGAAACAGCGTAGACTACTTTTTATGCTTGTACTTACACTTGTGCTTTCTACCAGCATTGTGTTTACGGCTTGCACTCCTAACATTGGCGGGTCATCTCCTGAAGAGATTGCAGCTCAGAAGGAAGCAGAAGAGAAGAAGGCTGCGCGCGCTCCGTTTGTGGGCGTTTGGGAAGCAAAGTCTATTAGTGATCCTAGCCAGGGGAGATATCCCCGAGAGTGTTTACCCAACGGCAGTAGAATCCATGAAGTCAATTTATGGCTATGACTTTGCTGATGACGGCACAGGCAATTTTATCCGTTTTGGCGCTCAGAAGCCCTTTACCTGGTCTGTTGATGCTAATGGAAAGCTCACTATCACCCTTGCAGGTAATGCTGGAAGTTACACGGCAACTGTTGATTCCTCAGGTCAGATGACTATTGAGGGTTCTGATGGTTCCAAGGCAGTATTGAAGCAAGTCACTAAAACATCTGGTGATTATTCCAGCTTTAAGTACAAGCCTTTTGACGCAATGGCAGACAAGGGTACCATTGCATATAACTTCTCTTCTACTAAAGGCGAATACAAGATGCGCTTTAAGCTGAAGACCGAGGTTGACAAGGTTCTTATCGATAATGACGATCTCTATGTCAGGTATGTTGGTATTGCTAAATCCCCAGATGGTTACTCTGAAGGCTACGTCTTTGAGATTATCAATAGATCTGAAAACTGGGTAAATTGCACCTTTAAGTTAGATAATTCTGAGAATTCCGTATGGGCTAACGATTCCAACTATCTTGAGAGTGGCGAGAGGGTCTTTGCATTTGTAATTAATAGTGCAAATGAGAAAAAGCCTCTTGCTGATCAGACTGAGGTAAATGCAGTTGTTGAGTACTACCACATCAAAGGAGGTAAGAGCATGGAAGACACTAAGACAGAAACGTTGACCTGATAATCTCTCAGAAGAAGTAAGTATGCCGTTGATATGAGCCTACTCTATCTACTATCAGCACCATTAGACGCAAGCATTGCATGGTTTCTAAGCGCACATACACAAACAACACAACTAAGGAGAATCAATATGCACATAGATATGCTCATATTATTCCTCAAATTTACAGTAATGACCCTATTCATACTTATGATTGGCTACTCATTACTGGCAGTTGAATACGTTTTATCCATACTAAACATAGGTTGATTTGCGTAACAAACACCGATGGATGTACAAGTAGCGGTATGCTCCGCATTACAAAAGAGAGCGTGACCAAACATGCAGAAAGCTTTGATTTCGATTGATTACACCTATGATTTTGTAGCAGATGACGGAAAGCTGACAGCAGGTGCGCCAGCTCAGGCTATTTCAGATGCTATTTATGAGGCTACAAAGTGCGCTTTTGATCGTGGCGATTATATTTCTTTGCTATTGATGCTCACGATCCAGAAGACAACTTCCATCCAGAGACTAAGCTTTTCCCACCTCACAATATTATTGGAACAAGTGGTAGAGACCTGTTTGGTCCTCTGAATGATTTCTATCAGCAGCACAAAGATGACAGCCATGTGTTCTGGATGGACAAGCGTCACTACTCGTCCTTCTCGGGAACTGATCTTGATATTCGTTTGAGGGAGCGCGGCATTAACACGGTTATCCTGACTGGTGTTCTTACCGACATCTGCGTGCTGCACACGGCAGTGGACGCTTACAACCTGGGTTATCACATTGAGGTTGTTGAGCCAGCAGTTGCATCGCTAACGCCAGAGAACCATCAGTTTGCGCTTGCGCATTTCAAAAATACCCTTGGTGCAACATTGGTTGATGCAGAGCTTAATGAGATTGAGAACTCGTAATGACGCCAGAAGAACGCGCAGTTAAATGGTTTGAGAAAGTGCCCGAGGCAGATGATCTTTCATTTGACCAGAGACTTGCTATTTGCAAAAAGACTGGAAATACCATGGCACTTGTCTTTGTTGTTCTATTTTCGCTTGAGTTGATACTTGCGTATGTGCTTACCGATGGCTCGTTTGTATTCACTATGACCGATATTCTAAACAGCATACTATCAAGACCTGGTAGAAGAGTTACGGCCCAGGGAGTGGCTGTTGCGGGTATTCTTGTAGTGGCACCACTATTGGTTATTCCTGCAGCTGCTACGTTTCTTGCTCGTTCTATTGTTTTTAAGCAAGAAATTAAGAAGTGCTTACGCAAATAAGTATCTAAGTAAATTAGCGGCTTCGTAAATTAGTTAAAGCGTTGATAAGACTCAAGGTCAAAAACTTGAGTCTTTTTTGTTCGAGGCTTTAGCCTGTTGAGCGCGTGTAACGCGCGAAACACAAAACCACCCGCATATGAACTACCTCCCATTTCTTATGTCCAAGAAATGGGAGGTAGTTCATATGCGGGGGATTATGATTCTGCAGCGTGTAAGCGTCGGCTTTTAGGCCTGGCGCACAAAATAGCGCAGCTTTGGTAGGTTCTGCCGAAGAATCGACATGTTCTTAATCAAGATAGCCAGGCAGCTAGGCGGTCGCACTGTCTGATATGCATCTTTATGCATAAACTGCATCTAATATGCTTAAAAATGAATAGCGTCATATAAAAGATTTAACTATAGGTAAATTCCGCTTCTAAGGAACACACCTATGACAGATATTCTGCACAATTGCGGCCATATTTCACATCAAATGAAGATAATCTGCACGTTTGAGGTATTTTCAGCGTAATGTATACGTCTTTTTGACAGATTATCCGACTTAGGTGTGTTTTGAACTGCCTCCTATTTCTCGTGTCCAAGAAATAGGAGGCAGTTCATTCGCCGGCGTCGATATTGATGGATCGTACCTCCGCAAGGCCTGTTCTAGCGACTCCTGCGGCAGCCTGGTACTCCTGGACTCGCTGGCGATTGCCGGCCCGGAAACTATATTGGCTGCCCGATGCGGGTCTGCGGCCGCCGTGGGACTACGCCGTGGCAATCCGCGAGACGAGCGCGTTGGCCCACTCAATCGCCTCGCCGACGTCCTGGATGATCGCCATGCCTTCGGCGAGCGCCTGGTACTGCTCATCCCACCTCTCGCGAGCCTCGACCGTCGGCGGCCAGGCCTGCCTCTGCCTGTAGGCGAAGAGCCTCTCGCACGTACGCTTCGTCGCAGCGAGGTCTATGTCGCTGTTCGAGAACATGACCTGTAGGTCGACGAGGTCGCGCACCCTGTCGCCCGTCCCGGTGACAGCGTGCAGCTTCTGGGCCACCTGGTGCTCCAGCGGCATGAGTGGCGCCCTCCCCAGGCTGGGGAGGCCGAGCGCTGCGAACGCCGCGTCAGCGTCTTCGAGGTCGATCCAGTCCGCTGCGTCGGCGTCGCCTATCTCGTCGTGTCCCACCTCGAGCGGGACTGTGCACCACGGCTTGCCGAGGTAGGAGAGCCTTACGTCGAAAGGCCGCATGACGTACTCCTCCGGCACGTCCCTCGGGTGCGCGGGCTCCCTGGGGATGACCCGCCCTGTGAAGCCCTCCCAGCCGCGGGCGAGCGCTGCCCCGAGGAGATCGACGTAGGCGGCGGGGTCGGTGGCGGTCGCGGTGTCGAGGTCGGTGGTGTAGCGTGTTCGGGCGTTGCCGTAGCGCATCTTGATGGCGCTCCCTCCCTTCACGACCCCGTCGGGCAGCATCCCCGCGACGACGGCGTTGGCCATGAGCGTGCGCAGCCTCACGTAAGCGGCCTGGTTGCCCCCGCACTCCCTGCGGATCGCGTCGTCGAGGTGGCGCATGCTGTTCGGCTTCTTCGCGTTCATGAGAGCTCCTCCCTCAGGTCGTCCATCTCCCCGCTAGTTATGTATCCCTCGTGCTGGGCCGTCTCTGCGGCCTCGTGCGCCCGCTCGCGCCCGAGTCTCGTCGCGGCAGCGCGGATGGCATCGGCCGCGCGCTGGCAGCGCACGCCCTCGTAGTGCGTGGTGCTCTCCCCCTGGCGCATGCCCAGCACGGTGACGCCCTGGCCGACGTCGCGCCTGACCCTCCTTGGGGAGGCGACCCAGATGCGGGTGGGGTCAGTGGGGGTGAGGCCCAGCAGCGCCACGACGGACTCGCCCCAGAGGTAGGCCCCCTCGCCCGCGGCCTTCACCGCGATGGCGTAGGGGGCGGCCTCTTGGTGGGGCCAGACGGGCATCCTGTAGACGCCTCGGGCGACGCGCACGAGCTTGCCGCGCCGCTCCTGCTGGACGAGCTCGGTGTTGGGGATGCCGAACTCCTTCGCCTCGGCGGAGGTGACGAGCCCGAAGTCGTCCACGTTCGCGTATATGTCGTCGATAATTGCCATGGCAGAAGTATATCGCATGTGAGCTACTTTTGACACCATGATCTTCACGCCCGTGGCGGGTGCATGCCGATGCATGCCGGACGCTATGCCTCGGCGCCGTGGTCGCGCTCCCAGATGATCGCGTTTGTGTACTTCATGCGTCGTCCCCCTTTTCCGTTTGACCGGAAGCCTGGCCGGAAGATGGTCGAGGCTTGACCGAAAAAGCAGATCCATGTCAGGCGAGACAATACTCCACGGAACGGGTTAGCGCTTGCATCACCGCAGGTCGCAGGTCGAATCAGATTATCCGCAAAGATATGAATAATTCAAAAAATTAGTTTGAGCTAGCGTCTGTATTTGGCGTTCTCGAATGCAATCTTGAAGTCTTCGAGGAGCTCTCGGGGGACTTTCTCCTGATCTCCGTGGTGAAGTTCTTGCATAAACACATTGCTTATGGCTCCAAAAATCAGGCGAGGAGCAATCTTATCTGCAAGAGGCACAAATTCTAGAACATATCTTTTATCGTCGATAGTGAGCCAGGTACCTCTCCAGCTACCGACTGTTCCCTCAATATCTGAAGCGTGGGCTGAAGCAAAGACGTTTTGATTGTTATCAAAGAGGTAGACGACGCCGTCTGCATCGACACCAACAAAACCGTCTGTAGCGCATTGCTCGAAACCAGAAACAATATGCGCACCACTGGTCCAGAACACCCAGTTCTTCTCGCCAGCCATAGACAGACCTTTCAAACATCAAAAGTTTCTTGGTTAAATAGTAGTGGGAGAATGATTTTAGGGCAAGTGATTTTCAGTCAAAAAGCATTGTTTACCTGCGAACTCAACCTGCTGTTGAGTGGTCGGAAACTGTTGCGATACCCAACTCAACTGATGCGTTCTTGTTGAACGTATTGTTACGACTCATAGTGAAATCAGCGGCCCGCATGCCATTTCAGTGATAATGAGTTGAGAAAAGGAGCAACTATGAATACTTCATCTGAGACCCTTGGTCGTCGTATTGCACGACTTCGTTTGGCTAGAACTGCAACGCAGGAGCGTCTGGCAAAGGAGCTGAACGTGAGTCCGCAGGCGGTGAGCAAGTGGGAGAACGACATTAACTATCCGGACATCTCGCTGTTGCCAGATCTTGCGCGCTTTCTTGGCGTGTCCGTTGACGAGCTTTTGAGTGGCGCAAGCGCTTCCACTCAGGAGAGTGCTTCTGCCCAAGGGAACGCTGCTGCTCAGGAGAGCGCTGCTGTCCGGAGCGCTGCTGAGGTTATTTCCGTTGCAGCTGACGAGCCTGCAGAGATCGTAGAAGAGTCTACCGAGCAGGACAACCAGGGTATTGCCACTCAGTCTTCAGGTTTTAGCTTTGGTAAGCTTTTTGGCAAGAGCATGGTCAAAGTCGAGAAGAACGACGAGGCTGACGGTAGCAAGAAGAAGGGCGTCCGCCTGGGCAACGGCTCTGCAAAGCACGGTTTGCACGTGTATGTAGTCTCCGACGATGGCGACGTTGTTGATATGTGCGTTCCTCTGGGCCTGGCAAAGTTTGTTTTGAACTCGGGAATTCAGGTTAGCGGAAGCTATCTTAATCAGGAGACTCAGGAGCAGCTCTCTAACATCAATCTTGATGCACTTATGGATGCTGCAAAGACAGGCGAGAGTGGCACACTTGTGGATATTACTTCCGCAGACGGTGACGTTGTGAAGATCTGGTTTGACTAAGCACTAACGATTACATAGACTGACTAAAAACGAGATACGCCCGGGCAGTTGCTTGTCTGGAAACGGTCTCGTTTTTGTTGTAAATCGTTATATGTAGGTATTGAATCAATAATTTGAAGTTGATGATGTAATAAAAAATTAATTTTGTAAAAGATTAATTCTATAAAAAAAGTGTGTATTTAGTTATTTATTAATATTTTTTTGTTCAAATTATGGAGTAAAAAAAGTATTTACACTACCAAAACAAAAACTTAAACGAACCTCATAAAAAGGAGAGATTATGAGAGTACGAATGATTGACAATGTTACTGGTAAGGTTGTTAGAGTTGCAAAGCAGTTTTCTAAGGCAGTCGTAAATGCTCCAAAGGCAGCAGTGACTGTGGCAAAGACTGGCACTATTGCACAGAAGGTTGCCATGGGAATTGCAACAACTGGTCTTGTTGCTGGCGGTGCAACTGGCATTGTCCTCAATATTCCTAAACAGGCGCCTGCTCCAGAGCAGAAGCCTGCTATTACTCAGCCAACAAAGACCGAAGAGACAAAAACCGAGGATACTAAGTCTGCAGAAGAGACAAAAACTGAGGATAATAAACCTTCTGACGAGGCAAAAACCGAGGATAATAAGCCTACCGAGGAGTCAAAAACTGAGGATAATAAGTCCGCTGTACCTGTAGGACATTACGAGTCTGTTCAGAAGAGTAAGTATGTTGAGGATGGTACTTATACTGTAGTGACCTTGACTGATGATGATGGCGACCCTATTACCTTTACTACATCTTTTGGTACTTCTTCAGACGCACAGTTTAGTACTCAAGCAGAGGCCGAGGCATACCTTAACTCACAACATCAAGCGCTTACACAGCGTACTGGTCGTAAAAGCGTCCTCCCTGGTAACACTGGCCGTGGTTTTAATGTCGGTGAGACTCAAACTAAGGGCCATACAGAGTATTGGACTGAGCAGGTTTGGGTTTCGGGTAACTAATTAACTAATACTTGAAGAGACTGAAAATACAGGGATTGCTTAAACAATCCCTGTATTGTGTTATATGTAGTAAAACAAATTAGTAATAAAACGTATTGTTTTACACAGTGATATTTTGACTGGTAGTGAAACCACGTGTCAGTTATTCGATGGTTTCTGTAATCTGAAGATGTTCAGAGTTCTAGAAGGTAATCAAATTAATGCAAATGGCATCGTCTTCTAAGTACCACTCTTCTTCACATTCATCTTTAATGAATTTATCAGGAACATACTCTGATCCTTCAAGCCAATACGATTCAAATTCTTGAGCATCAGACTGATCAATAAGCCAGCCTGATAAATCCATAGCTAATGCGTTACCTATCAATGCGATATTACCTTCGCCGCAATCTAAATAGAATATTTTTCCCTGTTCGTTTGCTTTTGCTTGAACTAAGAGAAAAAAGTTAACAAATTGCTCGTCTTCAAAGCCATATCTGCTGTCGAGCCCCACTATTTTCTTCATATTGTTTTGTTCTGACATTGATTGTCCCTTTTGTGTATGTCAACTTATAGTGATTTTAACGCAGAAATATCTCAACAAAAAAGCACCTCAGTCATCCCACAAGGGGGATAGCCGGGGCGCTTTTGCTTCACTATAGCATATGCTTGCTGTGAGAAACCGGTCGGCTGCACAATCCTATCAACTATACTTGTGGCAAATAATTTGACGTAATGCTGCAACGACACGTTCTTCTCGACTGATGGTGGAGATTCTTACATGAAGTCTTTGATTGTGTACTATTCGTATTCTGGCATCACAAGAAGGCTCGCGGAGGATATTGCGCTGATTACAGATGCTGAGTTGCTGGAGCTTAAGCCTCAAGAACCGTATTCTTTCTCGTATAACACGGCGGTAAAAGAGGTTAGGGCTCAGATAGAAAAGGGCGTTTGTCCTGCGCTGATGCAATACGATATAAACGTTGCTGAGTTTGAAACCGTCTTTATAGGATCTCCTAACTGGCTAAAAACATTTGCCCCTCCGGTGCTTTCGTTCTTACGGGCAACGGATTTGAGTGGAAAGATAGTCATTCCATTCTGCACGCACGGTGGCGGAGGATTTGGCAACATGATTGAGGAGTACAAGAGTGAGTGTGGTACTTCTCGCGTGATACCAGGATTGGCTGTAAAAGGCACGTATACTTTTGGTGAAGTGCAAAAATGGCTGGAGTCAATGGGGTTGGACGATGCGAGTACTTCTAGCTGAAGACGAGAAGAGAATGGCCGCGGCTATCGTGGCTCTATAAAGAAAATGGCGTGCCCTCTCTCTGCAGAGCGAGGATGCGCGCCAGTGTTATATGTAATATATCACACTTTTTCTTGGATAAAAGTACTCTACACAGACGTCTTTCTCGATAAGGCGTCTTTTTATTTATGCAGGTAGATGAGTATATTACAAAATATGCGAAAATCGCATATTTACGTGGTGACGTGCAGTTTTATAAATATTATAAAATCGCATATTTTAGGTTTTATCTGGGATTATTCGGTTGATACGTCATCGTCATGAGCGAGCAGGGAGTTGAACAGCTCGTCGATATCGGCTTGACGCTGGGCGGTTTCCTCCTCGGCTAGCGTCCACAAGCCGTCTTGGTAGTAAAGAACGTCACCCTGACAAGCGTTGCTTGGAAGCTCATCAACAGAAACGGTAAACATATTGCCTGGCTGATCGTTTAGTTCAAGCACGGCAAGATTGTTGTCTTCAAATCGATCAATGATTGCTTTCATTACTTGGACCTCGATGTCGACGACGTGCCAGATTTATCTTGTGAGGTTGGAGCTACCACTGTGCCGGGTTTCTCGCCAGATATATCAATGTTTGTACCATCGCAGGTAATGGTAATGGTTCCGTTGGCGCCCGTGCCCCAGACTTCAACGGAATGTTTTCGGAGGGCGTTCAGGACCGACTGCATGGGGTGGCCGTAGGAGTTGTCCAGGGCGTACGAGAGGACGGCGTAGGTGGGCGAGAGCTTGTGGACCAACTGCTCGGTGGTGCCTGTTCGGGAGCCGTGATGGGAGAGTTTGAGCACGTCAATGTGGCCTGGATTGGAGTCCAGGATAGCGCTTGTAGGGGCGTCTCCCGTGAAGAGGAACGTCTTGTTGCCAACGGTCAGCTTGATGATTATCGAGTAATCGTTGGTGTCGGGAAAATTTGCGTCTTTTTTGGGCCAGAGAATCTCTAGCTTGTAGCTGTCGGTTTGGTCGATGATGGTGCCTGCTTCGGCAAGGGTAATCTGCAGGTTATTGTTCTGGATAGCGGCCAGAAACTTTCTGTATGTTGCCGTGTTGTTTGTCTTATTTGGTGCGTAAATGGTCCCAATTTGGGTGTTGGAAATGACGTCCGCCATGCCGCCGATGTGATCTTCGTCGGGATGGGTGGCTACCAGGTAATCAATCTTGTCTCGACCAAGTTCTTGGAGCACCTGGGCAATTTTTGGAGCAGATCCTGTGGGGCCTGCGTCGATGAGCATGGTTTTCTCGGGAAGTGCGATGAGAATAGCCTCTCCTTGGCCCACGTCGATGACTTGATGGTTACGTTTGCGCTGGTCTGCGTGGTATCAGACGGCGCGCTGGAGCCTGATTGTGATGTCGCGCCAGGCGCTTGAACTGCGGTTTGTTGGCCCGAGGACCCCGCAGTAGATAGGGTGGTTGGAAGCGGTTGCGTGAGCGCTGCGTTAAAGTAGAGTGCTACTGTTAGCGTGGCTAGTGCAATTCCAGCTTTCTGTTTTCCGGCGTATCGTTTATGTGGTTTGAGCTTGCCTTTTATGAGCTTTTTGGGAGCACTGGCATCCTCGTAGATAAGGTTCAGAGCACTCTCGATAACCGGGAGCGAAAAAATTGCTGGTAGAAGGTATGAAAGCAGCGACGGCAACGCAAGTATTTGAGCCATGGCAAATGCGCCAGCGATTAGCACTGCGTTTACAGCAAGCCTGGTAAGTCCCTGACTTTCCAGCCTTGAGATAAAACTGCGGAATACCAAAAAAATGCCAAATACCAGGGAAAGAATGAGCGCAAATAAGTAGTCAGATTGCTTGCCAGGGGCTGTATGGGGCGATTCAGTTTTGCTGTCAAATTGCTTTTGGTTGGGCATAAAACCTCTCTGGACACGTGCGTTCTGAAGAATCTTACCCTATTTAACCAGCCAGTTCAGGGCTTTCTGCATTCTTCCCTCAACGTTTTGGAAGTGATTTCCGCGGTTTGAGCTCAAACGTCGAGATGATTCCGCGTTCTCTAGCTTGCTGGCGAGAAGTTCGGCGTTTTCTCGCACGTGCATTATCTGTGGATTGGGGGTTCGTGCTTCTCGGTCGCCCAGCGAAAGATAGGCGTGTGTGAGGCCGACCACCCCTCCGCTGAGCTGCTGGTCAACGTAGTCCAGAAGGCCCGGGAACCAGAACGATCCCGAGACAGCTCCGATGCGTTGGAAAGTTGCAGCAGGGGCGTCGGACTGGCAGCCGCATGAGACCTGCGGCGACATGCCGCGCGCGACCTGCGGCGACACGCCGGCCTGGGTCACGCCAGCCCAGAGGCTGAATAGGCCTGCGAGCGAATACCTTACAAGCACCCTATACGTTGGCGGATCGGTGAGCTCCGACTCCGCCCAGGGGATGACCTGGTTGATGAGGGATATCGAGCGTTTTCTGGGCGCCATCGCCAAAGTTGGGACCCTTAGCAAAAACGCGCGGAGCACACCAGGGAGAGAAGTTCTCTTCCCACAGGTCAACACAAACGTTCACTAGGCTGACGCCTGCAGGTACCTGAACGGGGGAGTTGTCGGCCACGTCGCCCAGGAGGTAAACAACAGGAGCTCCAGCTACAGAGGACATCTGCGTGTGGACGGAAAGTCCGGAGATGATTGTTTTTTTCTCGCCGTGGGTTGGCGGGAGTGCGCAGCAGTGTTGGCGGTGGGGTGCGTAGCCGTGTCGGCGGTGGGGTGCGTATCTGGTGTAGCGCTCATGCTACTCACTCAACGTCATTTGCAGGTAGTAGACGTTTTTCGCGCAGGTGAGCGGCAACCTCGCGGTCGATGACACCCCTCAAACTGCAGGCGCGAAATCTGGTCCAACTCAATGCGCAGGGGCGTTTTTCTGCCACGTCGTCGGCGTACTTTCGAGCGTCCGCAATCTGCTGCCTAAAAGTGAGGCGACATCTTGTGTGAACTCAGGTTGTAAGGCAGCTGGTAGGAGGCTTGGGTAGTCGCTGGAGTCATGCTCATCGTTGATATTGATGCGACTCCCAGATGGACTCAATTGCTGACTCGTGGTCAATCATCAGATTAGATGCGATGACAGCCAGCTCCTCATCGTCACCATTAGCAATGCGTTCCAGGTCATCAAGCTCCGCGTATTCCATCTCAAGTGCGTATAAACACGCCTGGTAGTAGGACTGGTCTGCGTCCTCAAGGTGCCTGATTTCGCCGTCGATGATGCGTTGCGCTGCCAGCTTAAGCTCGTGAAGGGCAACGGCAATCCGCGAGCGGTGGTTTTGTCTTTGCGGCAATGTTTGCAAGAGGTCCGTAGTATCCCACTGACCTGCGGATTGAAGTAATGTCATCGACAATTTGGTCCCAGGGAATAGGGTTGTGCGTTTTAATGTGGCGCTCGCGTAGCTCCTCGAGGCATTTCTGCTGGACTTCTGTCTCGTGAAGGACCAGCTTTTTGACAAGTTCGCCCGAGCCAGGGACAGTGATACGAGAGGCAAACAAGCGGTTGGTATAGCGTGTGATAGTCAAACGAAGCGCAGGTAGATACTTTGCTTTGGCGTTTTCTGACTGCAACATGCTCCTGAGCTCGCCAAGAGTTGCTTCCAAAACGGCAATCTCTCCCTTGTGGAGACGTTCGGGCAGGTCAGAGTCTGCTTCAGGGGACTTTGATAGCACGGGTAATAGATTGTCCGCTAAAAGCAACGTGGCGAGAATAACGCCGGCGGCGATGGTGATCAGCAAATCTCTCTGCGGAAATGCTGCTCCGGACTGGGTTGTGAGCGGCAAGGTGAGGATAATCGACAACGTTACCGCGCCTTTTGCACCTGCAATAGTGGTAACCAGCACGTTCTTGATGACCTCGGCCGACGTGATTGAGATGGGCTTTATGGCGCACGTGGGTTTGGGCTGCTCAGCGATCTGCTTCGAGGTTGCTCCGAGCCCAGTTCAGCGAGCGGCTCGTCGGGTTTCTCGCCGTCGGAGCTGCTACCTGCGAGGTCATTCTCGCTGTCGACTGCGTCTTTTCCGGTGCAGAGATGGCCGCCCTTGTGGAGCTTGTAAGTTTCCAACGCGTAGAGCCACGCAAAGCGGACACCGTGCATGAACAGGGTAATCACGACAACAATTCCTAGAATCTGCAGGATATTGAGGCCGCCGTTGGTGCCAGGAAGCACGGCAAGGGGAGCTGCATTCCTAGGGAAGACAAAGATGGTACCGTTGATGAGGAAGCTGATGACTTTCCACGTGGAATCTGAGACTAGTTTTTTTGGCGGGCGAACAGCGCTTTATTGCTCTGCCTTCGAGGGAGCGCAATCACCAAGCCAGCCGCTACAACAGCCAAAACGCCAGAAACGTGGAAGGTTTCGGCAAGAAGATAGACAAGAAACGGCGTAAGTACTTCATAGAGAACGTTTGCGACGGTGTCCTCGTAACCCAACCTACCAAGCATTGCGTTGATGGCAGAGAAGGCAAAGCCAGTGACAATTCCCATTGCCACGCCACCCACAAAAAGCACCGTGAAAGATCCCGCTGCGTCTACCAGCGAGAACGCACCCGTTACGGCCGCAGCTACGGAGAACTGGAATGCAACGACGCCGGATGCGTCGTTAATCAAGGACTCTCCTGAGAGAAGCGTCTGCTGGCGATGGGTCAAGTGGATGTTGGACTTAAGGGCGGTGACGGTGGCTGCATCGGTTGGTCCCAGGGCCGAGGCCAGCGCAAACGCCGCAGCTAGAGGAATTGAGGGGACCATAAGGTGGAGGGCGTAGCCGACCGAAAGCACGCTGACAACTACCAGAGCAATCGCCAGCGACAAAATACTGTTCAGGTTGAGGAGAAGTGCACGAATGTTGGTTTCTCTCGTCTCGTTGAACAGGAGTGGGGCAATAAAGAGCAGCATAAAGAGCTCGGATTCCAGGTGAACCTCCTGGACGCTGGGCAGCACGAGCGCAACAAGCAGGCCGATAACAACCTGGATAACGGGGATGGAGACGTTGACAAACTTGTCGATAACCGAGGAAGCCGCGACGCAGGTCAAAACAATGAGCACAAATTCGAATGTCTCCACAGGCTTCCTTCCTGGTCGTAGGTGGCAACGGCGGCGAGCGTCGAGCGACGGGTCCGTGACGAGCAGCGGGTCCGTGACGAGCAGCGGATCCACGAGGGTTCCGAGCACACGGGGCTTCTCGCCAGATAACGCTTCATTCGAGTATATACGGTTTTGCGGCTCTAGCTTGACTTGGCGCAGATAACACATGGTTTCTGCGATGGTTCGTGAGCTCTATCGACGAGGCTTGGAATTGCGAGCCTGAAAAGTGCATGAAGTCTGAGTAAATTAACTCAGACAGGACGAGAAAAACCGGCAAATAGCTCAGACTTGGTGAACTTTTCCGGCAAATTACTCAGACATGACGATAACATCAGGCTCCATGAAAGAGCGAACTCGGATGCGCTTTAACCTTTGCCTGAAAAGCGAGCCTGAAAAGCGAGCCTGAAAAGTGCAAAGATTCTGTATTTTGGATACAGATTCTTTGATGAAATCAGGCAAATTCTACAGATTCTTTGATATTTTCAGGCAAATTTTACAGATTCTTTTAAGAAATCAGGCGCGGAGCAAAAGATCGAGCCCCAGCGTCTTTAAGCAAGTTATCAACTGGCATGCAAATTCCTTCCGTGAGCGCTGGTTTTCTCGCTAAAGCACCTCGTAAAGTAGTTCATGTGGCGAGAAACCCGTCTACCAGAATTCTAACAAAAGCGCCCCTGCGAAGCTGCCGAGACGCCCCTGCATAACACCACGGAGCAACCTCGTACAACAGAAAAGTGGACATCTGCCCTTTTGATTCGGTGAACGGTAACCGTTCGCCGACAAGCGTTGTTTCGCATCGGTCGGAGGTTTGATGAACGGTATGTTAGCGTACACATTGTCTACGTGCGCAAATATCGGATATTTGTAAAGCGCATTTCTCCCCAGCTTAAAATTCATGAAAGACTGCTCAACCTTTCACGGTTTCGTTCTAGCTTTGCGCGAAAAAGTACTTGAAAATGTACTTCGCGAGTGTTCGCAGTTTTGTTGTGGAGAGGACCCAATTGTGGCTGCAACAAATACGTGCGCTCGTATGCGAGCTTTCGCAAAAACGTTTATAAACCTCGTCAGTGTCACGTGTATAACGTGCTCCTCCACGAGGTAGGCAGTGTTTCATTGGTAGAAACACAGATTTTAGGAGGGTTTTATGAAGGGTTATGCAATGCTCAAGATCGGCGAGTCCGGCTGGATTGAGAAGGAGACACCAAAGTGTGGTCCTCTGGACGCAATCTGCAAGCCACTTGCGGTCGCAATTTGTACTTCTGATATTCACACTCTGTGGGAGGGCGCAATCGGCGACCGTCACAATATGATTCTTGGTCATGAGTGCTCCGCAGAGGTTGTCGAGGTTGGCGAGTGCGTCAAGGACTTCAAGCCTGGCGACCGCGTCCTCGTTCCTGCAATTACTCCAGACTGGAACTCCCTTGAGGCTCAGGCTGGTTACTCCATGCACTCCGGTGGCATGCTGGCTGGCTGGAAGTTCTCCAACTTCAAGGACGGCGTTTTCTCCGAGTACTTCCACGTAAACGACGCTGACGGCAACCTCGCTCACATGCCAGAGGGCATGGATCCAGCAGACGCCTGCATCCTTTCCGACATGGTTCCAACCGGCTTCCACGCAGTTGAGCTGGCTGGCGTTGAGTTCGGCGACACCGTCCTGGTCATCGGCATTGGACCTGTCGGCCTCATGTCCGTTGCTGGTGCTGCACTTCACGGTGCTTCTCGCATCATTGCTGTTGGTACCCGTCCAGTCTGCGTTGAGGCAGCTAAGGGCTACGGCGCAACCGACTTCATCTCCTACAAGGACGGCCCAATCTGGGAGCAGGTCATGGAGCTCACCGGCGGCAAGGGCGTTGACCGCGTCTGCGTCGACGGCGGCGGCTGCGAGACCTTCGAGGACGCTGTCAAGGCACTCAAGCCTGGCGGAAAGATTGGTAACGTCAACTACCTCGGCTCCGGCGACTACGTCAATATTCCTCGCGTCGAGTGGGGCGTTGGTATGGGCCACAAGGACATCCGTGGCGGCCTCATGCCTGGCGGCCGTCTGCGCATGGAGAAGCTCTCCAGCCTGGTCACTTCTGGCCGTCTTGATCTTCACCCAGAGGTTACTCACCTCTATCACGGCTGGGATCACCTCGAGGAGGCTCTCTTCACCATGCGTGATAAGCCATCCGACCTCATCAAGCCAGTTGTTGTTATCGACTAGGTAACCAATCAGGTAGCGTGATTTAGTACGTTTGAGCTGGCGAGAAGTTCGGTTTTTCTCGCCAGCTTTTTGCGCTGATGGGCGCCAACGGAGTTTAGGAAGCGGTTGTATTCATGAAAATCCTTGTTGTATCAGGCTTTCTTGGAGCTGGTAAAACCACCTTCATTCAGGAGCTCGTGCGCCGGACTGGGCGTGATTTTGCTATCTACGAGAATGAATATGGCCAGGCAGACATCGATGCGCGTCGTCTGAGGCAGGACTCCGACCTCAAGGTTTGGGAGTCTACCGAGAACTGCATTTGCTGCTCAGGTAAGCAGGATTTTGCGACGTCGGTGCTGACCATTTCAAACACTATCGACCCCGAGTATTTAATTGTTGAACCAACTGGCGTGGCTAAGCTGCAGAGCATTCTTGATAACGTGAATCAGGGTAGCCTGGGAACGCATTAGTTTGCTGGCGCCGGTTACCGTGGTTGATGCCGTTTCGTGGCAGAATCAGCGCACCGATTTTCCAGAGATTTTTGATAACCAGCTGAGCGCCGCCGCAAGCGTGGTGGTTTCAAAAGCTTGCTCCAGGTAGCGAGGATGCCTCCGAGCCCATTAAGCAGCTTGCGGCTGAGATGAATCCGCAGGCAGAGGTTATCGCCAAGTCTTCGTATGCTGATATTCCCGACGAGTGGTGGAATGGTCTGCTGACTCGCGCGCTTGACGGTTCTGTTCTTAAAGATCCAGCTAGCGAGAAGGACGAGGGGCCTGACCTGGAGACTATGGCATTGACTCATGCCGAGCTTCCAAGTCCGACACACTTGATTTGGCTTTTGGACGCAGCGTCGGCAGGCGTTTTTGGAAAGCTTGCGCGTGCAAAGGGTACGCTGCCATGCGGCAATCAGTGGGTCAAGTTTGACTTGGTGGAGCGTGCGTGGGCCATTACGGGCGATGAGCCTCAGGAAGAGTCCAGGTGCGTGTTTATCGGCCGCGACCTGCTGCGCCATGGACTTCGTGAGGCGTTTGTGCCGGCGTTCTGGCACGAGCAGTCGGACTTGGCTGACGAGCACGATCACTCGCACTGCGACCACGAGCACGGATACTGCGCGCACGAGGACCATGACCACGCACGGCAGGCGACCACGGCGAGCACGCGCACGAGCACGAGTCACGTGCGACCACGAGGACACGAGCACCACGAGCACGCCACGACACGGCGAGCATGCGCAGCGAGCATGCGCACGACGGCGAGCACGCGCACGGAGCCACGGCATGGTGAGCACTGGGTCGCAAGCGCATAAAAACCTGCAACTAAAAAGAGCCTCCGATTGAACTGCCTCCCATTTCTTGGATCAAGAAAGTGGGAGGCGGTTCACTATGCAGGTGATTATGATTCTGCAGCGTGTTAGCGTCGGCTTTTGAGGCCTGGCGCACAAAATAGCGCAGCTTTGGTAGGTTCTGCTGAAGAATCGACATGTTCTTAATCAAAGATAGCTAGGGCAGCTAGACGGTCGCACTACCCTGATATGCATCTCTGTGCATAAACTTCATCTAATATGCATGAAACATGAATAGTACATATAAAAAGATTTAACTATCGGTAAATTTCCGCATCTAAGGAACACACCTAAGTCAGATATTCTGCTCAATTGCGGGCATATTACACTTCTAAGTCACGATAATCTGCATGTTTGTGGCAATTTCTGCGTCATGTATACGTCTTTTTAACAGATTATCCGACTTAGGTGTGTTTTGAACTGCCTCCCATTTCTTGGACATAAGAAATGGGAGGCAGTTCAGAAGTGAAGGCTCTCTTTGCTAGTTCTTGAGTGAATTAAGCGGAGCGGGAAAGCGACCGCCTCGGTGGGCAAGCACCGTACCCGCAAACTGGTTGACCGGCATGATGGGCGCGGATCCAAAGAGACCGCCAAACTCCAGGACGTCTCCCTCGTTGTAGCCGATAGCTGGGATAACGCGGACCGCCGTGGTCTTGGTGTTGATGACGCCAATAGCCATCTCATCTGCGATGATGCCCGCAATGGTTTCCACGGAGGAATCGCCAGGAATAGCAATCATGTCCAAGCCAACGGAGCACACTGAGGTCATCGCCTCGAGTTTCTCGAGAAGGCGCACCGTCTTGAGCTGCGCGAATCATGCCCGCATCCTCGGAGACCGGGATGAATGCGCCGGACAGGCCGCCAACGCTTGACGACGCCATGACGCCGCCCTTCTTGACGGCATCGTTGAGCAGGGCAAGCGCGCAGGTAGTTCCGGGGCCGCCGCATTCGCCAACGCCGATGAGCTCAGAATCTTAGCGACGGAATCGCCAGCTGCGGGGGTAGGCGCAAGACTCAGGGTCTACGATGCCCTTCTCGACACCCAGGCGCCTTGAAGCCTCGCGGCTCATCAGCTCTCCTGCGCGGGTAATCTTGAAATGCGGTCTGCTTGATCTTCTCAGCAACGTCCACGAGGGGTTTGCGGAGTCAGGGGAGCTCGGCGAGGGCCGCAGCCATGACGCCAGGACCAGAAACGCCCACGTTAATGACGGCGTCTGCCTCTCCGCTGCCGTGGACCGCGCCGGCCATGAAGGGGAGTCCTCCACCATGTTGGCAAAAAACGACCAGCTTAGCGGCACCGTAGCACTGAATGTCGGTGGTGCGGCGAGCGGCTTCGAGCACGGTTTCTGGCCATGAGCAGGGACGGCGTCCATGTTGATGCCCTGCGCGCGTAGAGGCGACGTTTACCGAGGAACAGACGCGCGACGTGGTGGCCAGCGCCTCGAGGGATGGATGCGATGAGTCGGCGGTCGGCGTCGCCAAGACCCTTGTGGACCAGTGCCGAGAAGCCACCCAAAAAGTCGATGCCCAGTGTCTCGGCCGCACGGTCCAGTGTGTGGGCCAGCGGGGTCAGGTCTTGCGCCGAGGTACATGCCGCAATCTGTGCGATTGGCGTGACGGAAACGCGCTTGTTGGCAATGGGGATGCCGTACTCGCGCTCCAGGTCCTCGGCCACGGCCACCAGGTGCTCGGCCTGGCGCGTGATGCGGTCGTAGACCTTCTGGCACATGCGATCCAGGTCCTCGTCTGCGCAGCTATTGAGCGAGATGCCCATCGTAATGGTGCGCAGGTCGAGGTTTTGCTCGCTGACCATGGCGAGGGTTTCGGCGATTTCCTGTGGAGTAATGTTCATGCGCGTCCTCTCGGAATGCGGTTGTCGTGCGAGCGCCGGGGCGCAGGTGCAGCTTGCGTGCGGTGCCGGGGCGTAGATGCAGCTTGCGTGCGGTGCTGGGGCGTGGCGCGGTTGTCGTGTGGAGACAACGTCTGGCTTTTGGCGGACGACCAGCCGCAGGGGTTTCTCGACTATTATACTTAAGCAACAACGATAAACGGGGCAAGTTGCGAGGTAACGTGGCAGAAAAAGTCACCCTAAAAACGATTGCGCGCGAGGGTGGGGCTATCGCCCGCCACGGTTTCGCTGGTGCTGAACGGCCGACCAGTGCGCGTGGTGACGAGAACCGCCGTCGCATCCTCGACGTTGCCCGCCGCGAGCACTACATTCCCAACCAGATTGCAAGAAGCCTGGTCACACAGCACACGCAGACGCTGGGGCTGATTGTGCCGAATATCGAGAGCCGGTTTTTCTCGTCGTTTGCAAAGATGCTGGAGATGAAGTGCCGCCGCCGCGGGTACGCGCTGTTCATCACCAACTCGGATAACAGCACGTCAAACGATGCGGACCTTGTGCGACTGCTGGTCAATCGCGGTGCCGACGGCATCTTTATCATCACGTCCGACGAGGTAGAAGCCTCAAAGCAGCTCATCGCCGACTTGGAGCAGCTGCCCGTGCCGTACGTCATGGTGGACCGAACCATCGACGCGCTCGACTGCGATAAAGTCACGTTCAACAACGAGCTCGGCGGCTATCTGGCCACAAAATACCTGCTAGATCACGGTCATCGCCGGATCGCGTGCATGGTCAACACCGCCTCCAACACCGGCTGCGCGCGCCTCAACGGCTACGTTCGCGCACTTGGCGAGAAGGGCCTGGAGCTGGATCAGTCGCTTGTGCTGACCAGCGATTATTACATTCCTGATGCGTATCTTGCAGCTCAGCAGCTGATTCGCGTGAATGCTACGGCGGTTGTTGCAACGTCGGACAACATTGCGTTGGGCTTGCTGCGCTATCTGTATGAGCGCGGATTGCATGTTCCGCGCGACTATTCTGTTGTCGGATACGATAACAGCATTTCAGAACGCACTGTTTGAGCCAGCGTTGACTTCGATTGAGCAAAAATGTTGATGAGCTTTCTGACGCCGCGCTTTCGATTATGTTCCGCCGTCTGGGTGAGCGCATGGTGTGCAGAGTCGTTGCGCAGCTGCGAAGACGGCTGCGCGCAGACAGTGCCAGGGTAAAAATAACGCAGATGAGCTGGCAAGACGACGGCGGTTCGATCCAAATAATTCTTGAGCCGCGTATGATTGGAGAAGAATAGTGTGCGTGTTTTGGGTCGCTAATCAGATTTCTGCATATTTCATGCAATAAAATGCATTTCCTATGAATACATAACTTTTTTTGCTCAAAATTATGTGCCGAAAAAGGTAAAAAAACCCGTTTAGTTGGGGATGAAAACTTAAAATTAGACGTTTTTATCTCCCAACTAAGACGATTTTTACCGACTCAAAAAACTTTTATCTGGGTAAACGTTGTATGCAGAAAAATGAAATCTCCAACTAAACGCATTTTTACCACTTTGGTGTCGGATGCGCTCTACTTGGCATCATTTTGGTTGCATTTTTGGCATCATGGGTACTGTTGGGGATTGTTTTCCTGCTCAAAAGACATCCCAAAAGTTTTTCATGAAAAGAAATTTTCAGAAATCTCATCTTGATAAAACGTTTTATCACTTAGAGTAGTGTTGAAACATAGCCGAAGCATCATACTGTTATGTATGTGTCGTTTTTGCTCGCTTTGATGCGTCGTAAGGCGCTTGCGTCGCAGCTCGCACCTGCCCAGTTGAGTGCGAACAAAAACAAACGCTCAGGTGATGGAAGCAACGAGGTTGCCCTGACCTGCGTAAACGCGCAGATAGCAGCCCAAGAAAAGGAGGAGCACATGGCTCAGCCCGTGTACGGCACACCTTGGCAGACCCTGAATCAGCCTGTATCTGAGGACGAGCTTGCCGGCGTCGATAGGTATTGGCGCGCAGCTAACTACCTGTCTGTTGGTCAGATTTATCTTCGTAGCAACCCTCTTATGAAGGGTGACTTCTCTCGCGAGGACGTTAAGCATCGCCTGGTTGGCCACTGGGGAACCACCCCAGGCCTGAACTTCCTGTTCGGCCACGTCAACCGCTTCATCCGCGACCATAACCAGAACACCATCTTTCCTCATGGGCCCTGGTCACGGTGGACCTGCAGGTACCGCACAGTCCCTGCTCGACGGCACGTATCGCGAGACCTACCCATTCATCACCGACGATGAAGAGGGCCTCCAGAAGTTCTTCCGTCGCTTCTCTTACCCAGGCGGAATTCCTTCCCACTACGCACCTGAGACTCCAGGCTCCATCCACGAGGGCGGCGAGCTGGGCTACACCCTGTCCCACGCTTACGGCGCTGTCTGGACAATCCCATCCCTGCTGGCAGTCGCTGTTGTCGGCGACGGCGAGGCGAGAGACCGGTCCACGTACAGCTTCTTGGCAGACCAACAAGTTCATGGACCCACTGACCGATGGTATCGTTCTGCCCAATCCTGCACCTCAACGGCTGCAAGATTGCTAACCCAACCATCCTGGCTCGTATTTCCGACGGTGAGCGCGACGAGTTCTTCCGCGGCATGGGCTACCACCCATACAACTTTGTTGCTGGCTTTCGACGACGAGGATCACGCATCCATCCACCGTCGTTTCGCAGCTCTTCTCGAGGCTGTCTTCAACGAGATCTGCGCTATCAAGACTCGCGCAGCCGCAGGTGACGCATCCCGTCCTTACTACCCAATGATCATCTTCCGCACCCCTAAGGGCTGGACTTGCCCTCCTTACATCGACGGCAAAGAAGACCGAGGGCTCTTGGCGTGCACACAGGTTCCACTGGCATCCGCTCGCGACACCGAGGCTCACTTCCAGGTTCTTCGCGACTGGATGGGCTCCTACAAGCCAGAGACTCTCTTCACCGAGAAGGGCGCAATCCGTCCCAGAGGTCACCGCTTTCATGCCTAAGGGCGACCTCCGCCTCGGCGCTAACCCTAACGCAAACGGTGGCGCAATCCGCCGCAACCTCGTCCTTCCTGACGCAAAAGTACGAGATCCCAGTTGCCGAGAAGGGCCACGGCTTTGGTGCTACTGAGGGCAACGCGTCCTTGGCGAGTACACCGCTGAGCTCATCAGCAGCAACCGCTCCGAGTTCCGTATCTTTCGGACCTGACGAGACCGCTTCCAACCGTCTGCAGCCTTCCTTCCAGGTAACCGATAAGCAGTGGTTCGGCGGCTTCAACGACGACTTCGAGAACGACGAGCACATCTCCCCAGTTGGTAACGTTATCGAGCAGCTTTCGAGCACCAGTGCGAGGGCCTGCTGAGGGCTACACTGACTCGGCCGCCACGGCATCTGGTCCAGCTACGAGGTCATTTCGTTCACATCGTTGACTCCACGATCAACCAGCACGCTAAGTGGCTCGAGGCTACCGTCGCACATTCCATGGCGCAAGCCTATCTCCGCTCTCAACCTGGTCCTTTCCAGCCACGTTTGGCGCCAGGACCACAACGGATTCTCTCACCAGGATCCTGGTTTTGTTGACATCATGCTCAACAAGAGCTTCAACAACGACCACATCACCAACATCTACTTCCCAGCAGATGCTAATCTCCTGCTTGCAGTTGGCGAGAAGTGCTACACCTCCACAAACTGCATCAACGCAATCTTCGCTGGTAAGCAGCCTGCTCCAACGTGGGTAACTCTCGACGAGGCTCGCGAGGAGCTTGCAGCTGGCGCTAAGGAGTGGAAGTGGGCTTCCAACGCTGAGGCTGGCGAGGAGGACATTGTTCTCGCATCCTGCGGCGACGTCCCAACTCAGGAGCTCCTGGCAGCTCTTGACATCGCTAGCAAGCTGGGCATCAAGGCTCGCTTTCGTCAACGTTGTTGACCTGCTCAAGATCAGAACGCTTCGAGAACAACGAGGCTCTCTCCGACGAGGGAGTTCACCAAGCTCTTCTCCGCAGACAAGCCAGTTCTCTTTCGCGTTCCACGCTTACGCCGAGTTCTGTCCGTCGTCTGATTTGGAACCGTCCAAACCACGACAACTTCAACGTTCACGGCTACGAGGAGCAGGGTTCCACCACAACTCCTTACGACATGCTGCGCCTGAACAACATGGACCGTTGGGCACTTGCTGCTGACGCTCTCCGCATGATTGACGCTCAGAAGTGGGCAGATCAGATCGACGAGTGGGAGAAGTTCCGCACCGAAAGCCTTTGAGTTTGCTGTCGAGAAGGGCTATGATCACCCAGCATTCACCGACTGGGTCTTGGCCAGACGCTTCCGATGCTGATCAGGCTATCTCCGCAACTCAGGCAACCGCTGGCGACAGCACGGTAACGCCACGAGCTGCACAGACGTGCCTTCAGCCCGTATCCACTTCATGTGGGTACCGGGCTTTCTCATCGCGAAAATCGCTGCTAGTACGTGTTTCTCGCCAGTCAGGTGGCGCGACCTCGCGCGCCACCGCGCGCCCACCGCGCGCCTGATTTCTGCAAGAATCTGTAAATTTGCCTGAAAATATCAAAGAATCTGTGGATTTGCCTGATTTCATCAAAGAATCTGTGTCCCCAATACAGATTCTTTGCACATTCGAGGCGGACTTTGAAGCGCGCCCGAGTTACGCCTTTTCCATGGACGCTCACATGGAGCCTGATTTTCTCGCCATGTCTGAACGATTTGCGGAAAAGTGCACCAAGTCTGAGTGTTTTCGAGTTTTCTCATCATGTTCTGCACTAATTTGTCAGACGTAAAACGTGACGCGGTACAGAGATGCATCGTAGCTGCGAGATGACCCGCGCTGATCGAAGCGTGCTTTCGCAGTCTGGTCACAACCTAGCAAGTTTTTGAGGCTCGCATCACGACGCTGTTGCTCGATACGAAACTGTTACGAGCTGTCCACCTGCGTGAACACCGGTCTGACGCTCACAGTTTGTCTGAGCTCCGACACGCCCTGCATCGCAGCCAGCGTCCGCGCGACAGCTTTCGGGCGCGTCTACACGCACGCTGTTCGCGCGCTGCTCGCAGCGCCGCATACCGCGCTACCCGCTACCGCGCGCGGCGCGACAGCACGCTCGTCCAGCTTGGCTCGGACAGCGGCGCTTGAACGCAGCGGCATCCGTCATCCACGAACGTGCTTGCCGCCGATAATGTTGAACGGCTCGTCGCGCCAGCCAGCAGGTACACTAGCGCGGGCGAGGGTCGTCGTAAGCTGCAGAAACTGCCTCGTAAATGGCGTCGTAGCGGTCAAGGGATAATCTCATGGCGCGCGCCCTCGGGCGTCGGCCTCGAGCCATCTGCGTGCAGATCACCGCAGGATCTTCATATTGCAGTCCTCGGTGGTGTAAAATCATCAGGTCAGCCCACTTGGCCGCCTCTTCCGGCAGCTCCTGGCGACGGTTGTACGCCTTACCGCCAACAGCTCCCATGACCACACTAGCAGCCATAACCAGGGAATTCCTTGGACGTTGACGAGAAAAGCTTCTGGTAGGAAAGTTTGTTGTGGGCGTAGTCGACCAGAGCCCGTGACTTTGTTGTCGGGCGAGCTCAGTACTCCATGCGGCCCTGGCGCCTTAACGTTCATCAGCGAAGCACGCGTCCTTCTCGCGAATGCCCAGGTAGTCGGCAGCGGTGATTTGCCGCAGGCAGTCTCCACGTTGAAGAGGCCGGACATGGGCAGCGCAGCGGCGCCGGTCCAGTTGGCGCGTGCACGGTGAAAACGTAACCATGCCCTGGTGAGGGTGATTTCGTCCGGCCCAAACGGTGTGCGTCGGAATCGGTTGTGAGAAAGGTCAGGACCTTCTCGCACCTCTGTGCACGCTCCATGACCCTGGTCAAACATCATGGTGTTCTTGTTGATACAGCCACGCGAGCAAGATCAAAAATCTCTCGCTTGCTCTCAAAGCAGTCTTCAAAAGTAGGGTGTTCAGCAGGGAAATGTGATCGGTTTCCGATGTTTCAGGAACACCGCGACGCTCAGATTGAGGCCAACCGTGCGGTCGTACTTGAGCCCTGGCTGAAATCTCCCATGTCAGCGTAGGGAGGCCAGCATCCGCGGCGTACTAAGGTGACGCCACAGCTCAGAGGCCTCGAGGCGTGGTGTTTAGCTGGGCGGGCTGCGTATCTTTGCCGTCAAACACCTCAGATGCCGCCAATCACGCACGACTTTGGGTAGGCTCGTCGCCGTCAGGATGGCGCGCAGCATATACGAGCAGGTAGACTTGCCTTAGTGCCCGTGATGCCGATGGTAGTGAGCTTCTTGTCGGGATGTCCGCGACGCCTGCGGCTGCGTAAGGCCATGGCAAGGCGCACGTCATCACGCGAATGGCGGCCACGTTTGGCGCAATTGCCTGGCAGCTCTTTTCGCAAGCGACTGCTGGCAGAGGTACGGCAGCTCCCACCTCCACCGCGCTGCCAGATACGCTGGCGAGAGTGCGCGCCCTTGCAGACAAACAGCGATCCGGGGCGACCTCACGGGAATCGCTTGCAACATCGAGTAGCTGTGCGTTTTTGATCCACCGCGTCAAGATGTGCGGTCAGTGTACTCGATGTTCTTGCTGGTGAAGGCGCCAGGGCTCGTGTAATGTCATCCTCAAAAGTCCTTCTATAGCTGTTTGGCGCAAGCACGGCGCCCCAAAGACAGTATAAATAGAGTTTAGCCGTCTGGCCCATATGCTGGCGACAATTGCAGCTTTCTTGGCTCTTGTGCACACCCATCACACACTCATGGCGAGAAAATCGTCGATCTTGCTGACTCATTGCGGCTGGGGAGGTATAGTACTTGTTCGCGCAGATGCGCATGGTGCGGGGTGGAGCAGTCCTGGTAGCTCGTCGGGCTCTGAAACCCGGTCGTAGGTTCAAATCCATGCCGCGACCTCATTCAGAGCCCAACCTGTTTTCGCAGGTTGGGTTTTCTTTTCAATGGCAGGATAAGCGTCATGTCGAGTAACGAGGTCTGCGCGCGCGCAGGACTAACAGGTAGAAGTTGTTGCGCGGCATAACGGGCTGTGCGACAAGGAGTCATCGCTTCCGTGATCAGGAAAAACGTCGAAGGCTACCGCCACTCGGATCGCTCGAACTGCAGCCATGTCGTGCGCTGTGCATCTGCCGTGACATTTGGGCGCTCGTGAACTCGAGGGGAAACAGAGCCGCCCTTGGATAAAATTTTCAGGGGCACTCTTGCTTGGAATGACTGCTTTGACATGCGCAAAGTCTTGACATTCTAGCTAAGAGATTCAGGAAGGCATTTTTGTCCTTATCCTTTGCATATGCCCAAATTGATAAAATATGTTTGGCGTGTATATGAAAGTCGTTGGCTGGGGTACCCGTGGATTCCACTACTTCTATACTTGCAGATTGCCTTTTTGAGGCGGTGTGACGAAGGTGATTACGATCGTGTGTTTAAAATTTGTATCGACGAAAAATTTTTAGAAAACAGATTTATTGTCTTCTGCTGTTTTCCGAAGATAACGATGGAGCTATATACAGTTGCCCAACGTGTTTTTAATGCGCATGGGGGAATATTCGAATAGTAAATATATTTAAAGGAGATAGAGTCGAGATACTGTCTCCCAAAGTCTTAAATGACGTTAAAAACAATCCAACCGGTGAATCTAGAGTAGGGCTTATGTCTCGATTTTGATGATCAAATCGTACGAAATCAGCGTCTGCGTATCTGACCGGAAAACACTCAAATGGATTCGAAGATATCAAAATATATCTCAAAAGTACAAGCTGTGCGGAGGATCATGGCTACCCTAGACCATATGTGCAAGAGGAATTTTCACAGGAATGGGCCAAAAGAAGAGAAAGAACAAAATTAAACAAATATGGTCAACATGGTGCAGAATCAAAGATCTCAGCAGGAAGAATTTGAGTTTACTACATTTTGATGGTTCCGATAACTTGGATACTCCAGACGGTAAGAGATAGATTTCACGAACTACGTGAAGCATCTTTGGCGACACGAATACCAAAATCATTCTATATAGCACTGCTTGTATTAAGAACAATCAATCTACTCATTAATCACTGTAAGTCTGAGAAAAAGACACTTTAGAAAACTGTAGCTTCCATGAATTAAGAGATAAACGTATTAGCAGAGCTAGAAATTCTTGCCTGTCTTTGCAATAATTCATAACAACTTTAGCAACAAAAAGAGGCTTTTGGGAAGATTGAAAAAGGTTATTAACATAGGAAAACACGTGTCTCAAGACACAAAGCAATCTTGTCTTAATAAATCATCCACGTCGCGCGCAATTCGGCATACGACACTAGCACACTTCAGAATGTCTTTCTTGGAGACGACATACAGGGCTACTCCTGGCGATAAAAATAAAAACCCCGAGGCGCTATTCCATTCCCTGTTGACCGAGGATCAAGGGTTGTGGTTAGCAGAATCACTCAAGTGAAAGGCATTCTTGTTTCTTCCCAGAGTGCAGAATATTATCCATTGTTCCAAACCCACTTAATTTTTGTGTTAGAAGAATTTGGAATTCGGCCAATAGAAAACCAGTGAGTCATTCTGATTTTAATGAGTTGTTCAGAGCGACAAAACAAAAATTTTCGAACTCTCTTGACCATGTTACAGGCTAGTCCCAGGCGATTGAACAGCTCATACCGCCAGATTGCGCTGTCTGCATCTGCCGCGATATTTGGGCACTCGTGGAGCTCGAGAGCAGGAGAGCCGCCTCTTGGATAAATTTTCAGGAGCACCCTCGCTTGCTCCCAGACGCACGATCGAACCGCCGTGAAGCGACCCAGGGGGCGCGCTGGGGGCCTTCGGCGGAGCAAGGCGAAAAGCCTGTGGCCAAGCGTAGCCACTCTAACTCCGAGCAGGGAACCCTCGATCAAGGTGGAATCCGCACGGGACCCTGCAAGTCACTACCTTCCTGTCATCCGACCAGGGCTGCGGTGACATGAACGCTCAAGCCGCGATCAGCACGGTGTCGTGCGGTCGGAAGGCAGGGCGAATCATGAATCCCAACAGAGTCACATCGCGAGGTAAGATTGGGCTTGCCCGGGAGATGTCGGACATGTCCATAACGACGCTGGCGCGCCGCGCGCATGACCCCAACGTCCTGGGCGAGGCCTGCGCGTGCTTCAAATCGTTCAGCATCCGGGTGGGGGCGCCATCAGGCGGCAGCGCAATGGGCGCGGCTCCCGGTGCCGACAAGCGTTGTCTCGTGCGTTGTACGCACAAGATGGCTAACGCGTGTAGAGCTGGTTTTAGAGGAACAGGTTGTCGTCCAGCGCCACTCCTCATCCGATGCCTAAAAGTGCGTGTTCGGTATAATAGTAAAAACGTCAATTTGACCCGAGGAAGATTTAATGCATGTAGCATTCGATATACAGCTACAGATGTCAATCTTCGCAATAGCAGTAGATGAGATGAAGGATGACTAATTTACAACAGGATATCAAAGACCCAGCGCAAAGGTTGAGCAACCTCGTGGACGAGATATGCTGCAAACAGGAGCAGACACATCAATCCGGCTTATGGCGAAACATCGCTTCGTGCTGGGAATTCCTCGACCGTTCTTTTGCCTGTTCGGTTGGGATGTCAATAGCGAGTCTGGGATGTCAATTTACTCTGCGTGCGTAATCGCTTGAAGGCAAATATGACGGTAGACGATGGAAAAGGTGATACACATGCCAGCAGAAACCCGACTATGCCATTTTCGCATTGGTGGTGAGACAGTTCTTCCTGGAAGCAAAAGCCGAGCGTCGATATTGTCAATCGCCGCGAGTCCGCCTTCAGGCTCGGCGATATGGGTGGAGTGGTAACCACGCCATTTGTTCTTTCAAATTTTGAGGACTTTTCGATTTATGATTGCGGATATCGACCAATTAGTACTCAGGAACCGAAGTTTTGCTCGCAGCTCACTATAAGCTACGACTGAACTTGTTAGAGCACTGACGAGATTTTACTCACTGATTTCGAAGGAGCGAGTCGCCGGTGGATCATGAGCGGTCCCGATGCTCAGTGAGCAAGCCGCAAAGTGCTTCGACGATCTTTTTCTTGCTCAAATATCCAGCTGGCGCATGGATATCTCATTGGATGTTTACAAGCATTATGGCGCTGTTGACATGGACGTGTAACCAATTCACGCAAATTCTTCTCGATCGCATTATTTTTCTGCGTGTGTGTGAGGATAGACATTTTTGAGAATGAGGAGGGAGCTGCTAGGCATTAGCAAGCTATAAGCAGTTAAAGGACCTCTTTGTGTCAGCTGATGAAATACGGTTCGGGTCTCTTCTATCCTCGACGAGCGCTCCATGGCAAGTATCTGATTATATCCTTATCGATATATTCCAGGATTTTGTACTATCCGAACAGCTCGTATGATTTCAATGTCGTCCAGCCGCATGTGATTGGACATATCTATGAAAAATTTCTCAGCGAGCGCATCCATGCTGAAAATAGGCAGTACGAGTTAGAAAGCACTCCAGAGGCAGTTGGGTCTAATGGTGTCGTACCTACTCCCAAAGAGATAACAGACGCGATTGTTGTGACTCACACTCAAAGGACACATCTTTTCCGTGCAAGGTGCGGACCTATGTTGCGGTTCGGGTAATTTTCTGCTCTCCATATACGAGGCATCTGGTGTCAAAAGACCTGATGAGAGTGATAGATGATGCGACGACGAATACATCTTATGATGACATCCGGCCCCGACCTTCCGTATTGGCGGAAACGGCAAATACTTTCTGAGCATCGATGGCGTGGATATGAGATCCGCTTATGGAGGTCGCACAACAGCCTCTCCTATAGGCTTCTGGAGGGTGCTCAAGTGAGAATTAGACTCGTGTCGTCATAACCGGGAAAAGCCTTCTCCCAAATTTGTCTAGCAATGTAAAAGTCGAGCAACAGCACTTATACGGCTATCAATGTTTGACTATGACGCATCAGCAATGGGAGACATCAAAAAGCTCCGTCTGTAAGCCTTTCGATTGGGGCAAGGAGTTTTGTTTTGGGAAGTTATGATGCGATTGTTGGCAACCCGCCACACATTTCGAGTACAGCATCTCGTTCAGTATATCCCAGAGAATGCGGCTTTTTATAAAAGCGAGCTTATGCGACCTAAAAATGGCATCCGTACGGGCGCTTGAGCAAGTATCAACTGTATGTAGAGCGGGCTCTCGGCCTTCTCAAGAAACAGCACAGCTCGGTTTGATTATCCCCAATAAATTTATGACCGTTGATTCAGGTAAGCCACTTCGTCGTCTGTTGACTAGAGACTACCATATTTCGCGGATTGTTGATTTTGGTGCTGTGCAGGTATTCCAGGGTGAAGTACGTATACACTGCATATTGATTTACCCCAACTCCTGAAAATGTACCGAAACTTTTACAGGACGGAAAAGTAGTCTCTCTGCAGATTCGTGAGTCACCACTTACGAGGAGGTGTTGCCCATCGGTCTAATGAACTGGTGGTGATCCATGATTTCCTCCTGAAGTGATCAGTAAGCATCTCAACTTGATTGAGACGTTCTCCCAACTTTCTGACGTGCCAATATTTTTGTTGGGCTGCAAACGAGCAACGATGCCGCACATCTTTGAGCAGTCAGCAGAAACTAATAGAGTATATGGGTTCAAAGACCTGACTGGGAAAGCTCAAAAAGTTGAAAAAGAGTCTTTTTGCAGGCCTTGCTTGCTTGATGTGAGTTTCGAGCGGTACAGCACTCCTATGCCGAATAGGCAGATTATCTTTCCATATGGGGTCTATGATGCCAAGGCTTCTCTTATTCCAATGTGCGCCTAAAGAATCAATTTCCTTATGCACATACAAAGTGTTTCTGCTCGATCAAAAGCATTCTTGAGTCAGAGCACTTGGCCTAAAAGCAAAACTGATGATTGGTATAAGTTTGGACGATCTCAAAAGTCTACGCAAGTTTGTCAGTAAGTCCCATCTAGTGTGGCCCGTTCTCTCTATGGGACCAAAATACGTTATCGATTACAGCGGTACAGTGATGTTCACAGGTGGCGGAAATGGGCCTTACTACTGGATTGGAGCTCAAAGAGGCAGCTTTAGAGTGCCTAGAGTATGTCCGAGGCTGTTCTGGCTACTGGCTCACAGAGCTGCTAGTCCGCGATAAAACAAGCGTGTTCAGCAGGGGTTACTACTCCATGGCAAGCAGTTTAGTGCGAGGGCTTCCCGTTCGACGTATTGACTTCCGCAACCGCGAGGAAGTCACGCTTTATGAAGGCTGTCGGTTGAGTAAAAAGAATTGAACGACCTTACTTCAAGGCGACAATCAGCAACAGCTAAAGATCAGATGCGGTACTCTGTCTCGCTCAATTGAGGCCGCTGAGCGAAGCTTAAAGAAGAGACGATGGACGTTCTGTATGACGCCGACAAGAAACTTGAGGAAGAGCGATGTCATAGTGAACAGCCGTATCAGCAAGTTGCGAGGAGGCTATTACACTCAAATAATGTGGCTCAGTTTATCATGAATGGGCGATAACGTCACCCTCTGCAACGGTGTTCGAGAGCCGAGCTGTGGCGATGGGGCTCATCGAAGCTGCTAATCAGCGATTAAGCAAACTTGGCGCTGTTGATGCCGGTAATCAGATTCTTGGGGTAGAGCTGTTCTCAAAAGAGGCTGAAAGGCCAGAGCAAAGGTGGCAGAGTGATTTGCAGCGATTTTTCACACTGCAGAGTCCTCCGACTGTGCACAACACTTCTGGCACGCGAATTGTCAGCAGTCCTCCGTTTATCAGATATCAAGACTTTGGGAGGAGTATAGAAAAATCGCTGATCTCATGAAAGGATATGGGCTCTCCATTAAATCGAGTTAACTAACATTTTTGTCACTTTCTTATCGTGCTGCCATCTCTTGAATGATGGCGGCGAGGCTCAGAATAGTTATACCCTGCAGCTATTCCAAGTGAATTATACGGCAGAAACGCGAAAGTTTCTTACTTCGTATTTTCAATATTACAGTTATTACTTTTACTGAACTGCTGTTTGACGGGGCTCAGCAGGAAGTAATACTTTGCTGACCGAACGATGCAGATAACGGTGACCAGGGCGTTCGTGTAGTTGAAGAGACCAATGCTGCAGACCCTCCTACAGCTATCGGCATCACAGCTGGCGTTACTACCCCTTAAGCGCCAAAGCTTCCTAATGCTATGAAGTAGCAAGCATACTATTTGGATGAGTAGAAACTCTGGACCTTATCACGGAACTTGTAAACCATGCGGATGTTCATGCGTCGTCTGAGCTGTTTGACGTGAACGTCGGCATTGTCAGTGGTCAAAATTCTTTCTTTATCGTGGACCGAGATACAGCAAGGGATAAGGGATAGAAAGAATCATGCGTGCCAATCATTAGCCGCTCCTTACACGCTCGATGGAATGAGTACTTCGTGACGAGGACTTTAATCGTCAAATCGACCTACAGCGCAAAGTTCTGCTTTTTCTACCGGGCGATGATGACTGAGGCGAGAGCGACCGCGATTATGTCGCCTCTGGGGAATCGGCTGGCTATAACAAAAACTTTAAGTGTCGTATTAGAAAACCATGGTACAAGGTGCCTGCTTCCTGGGTGCCTGATGCTTTCTTTTACAGGCAAGTCGGCGCATATCCAAGAATCGTAATCAATGAAAAAGAGGGACACTACGTTACAGACACCTCCACAAGATTCGGTTTGCTGGGAATGTTGACGGTAGAGCTGTAGCGGTTGCTGTCAATTCTTTGACATTTTTGTTGCAAGTGAGGCTGATGGGAAGAAGCTACGGCGGAGAGTGCTTACATTCAGGCCAAGCGAAGCAAAGAGCCTCCCAATTTCCTTTCAAGCGCAGCTATCAGCACTGACTTTGAAAAAGCGGACTCCGCGGCGCGAAGAGGAAAAATCGAGCAGCTGATGGACTATGTTGATGAGATTACGCTGATCAATGGTATCGGATTGACGCAGGAAGGAAGTCTCGCTGCTGCGTGAATCTTGGCTTACGCTTCGCAATCGACGCTTGATGAGGAAGAAGCTGATAACTTTGCCTCATAGACAGTGTTGTTCACCCGGTTTTGCTAATCTTGAGGCCAGTGGGTACGTAGAAGGTGATTGTATAATGATTCGACGGCTTATCGTTAAGGGATACATGGTTGCGGGACTTTGACTGGTCTCCCTCTGATGGTCTCGAACATACTGGTTGGTGAGCAACTCTGCGGGTAAAGTCGACGATACTCGATGCAATTGAGCTTGTCATGACCTGTCGTACAAATGGGGAGATCAGCACACGCGGATCTTTCTCCATACTGGTTCAATCTGCAGATGTTGCAGAAATTTTACGCACAAGTTTTCCGGCGCTGACCAGAGCTCGATAAAACTGCAGAAATTTGTATCGAGGCGTATTTTGGCAACTCCAGGACTGGAAGTGACATTCGAGGATTAAATAATTCAAAACAATAGAAGACGCTGCGGGCCTTCAGTTGAAGATAGATGTGCCCTGAAGAATTGCCGTGCGGAATTTCTGAGTGTCTACCGAATCGGATGATCATCAACTAGGTCCAGTCGGTGGGTATTACAGGCTCGAATGGAGGACTTTCAGGAAGACCAATTCTCAAGACTCAAAAAGATATAAGTTGTGCGAGATTGACTCCGCTTCCACGCACCTCATCGCGTGCTATCGATTCGTATGTGCCAGGAATGCGCTCGATAGAGGTGCTCTCGGATGAGCAAAGTTAGGAAGGTATCGAACAAATACGACCTGCGCCAGGAAGTTGATCAGGCAATACTGTCGGAAATGAACGGCAGCCTGGTCGTTCCTCATCAACGAGTTCCATGGATTTCAAGATGGATCAATCCTGGTCAGACTGGAAAACTCAGTTATCATAGAGTTCGATGATGTACCGCTTCCTTTGCGGGAAAAGGCAATGAAAGTCTAAGCGCGAGCGCATATTGCGCCTGAAATTCGCTGGACAAGAGTGCTGCTGGTAGAGGAGCCGGAAAGCCACCTGTGCTCACACGTCAGCTCTTTGAGCTTTTGGGACCTTCTTGAGCTCCCTCAATGGTGAGCGGGGCATTGTATCACTGCAGTCCGTTTGTGCTAAATCGCTTGGGCCTGAGACCGGCTCGCTCTGGTTTTCAGAGGGCAACAGCCCAATATCAATCGAAAAGTTTATCAGGAAACAGTTCAGTGTTTCACAAGCGATTGGTGGCCACGACACGCTAAGAATCATACTTGCAAGAAAGCTCGTCCTCGTGAGAGTCCTTCTGACGAGATGATTTTTCAGATAGGGCATACAAAGAAGCAATATGGGCATTATCCGAGGTAGATGCTATTGATGTTATGGAGTACAGTATACATGATAAAAGAGCCTTGGGCTACATGTCATGCCCATGACAGAGCGAATAGTATCGGTGCTGCGCGATAATGACGGCGAAGAAAGGCCTAGCAAGTGGATAAAACGATACGAAAGACTTGTATATGCAAAGGCAAGCGAAATGTTCATTGGCAGAAGCCTGAGGGATGGCAGTACTCTTGAGGCCGCAAATGGTTAAGGCGAACACGTCAACTATTTCTGTTTTGGCGAAGATAGTTGGTGAGGACTCAGCGAAAACCGATCTCTAGTTAAATATGTGAAAAGTCCTTAAAGACCGATTGGGCGCTCAAATTCTGCTTGACAAAGACGGCGGTAAGGACTTCAGGCTCCTGGCTATATCAGAGCCGCCATTGATTTTATCGCTAAAGGTTAGAGTCGCTATAGATTTTCCACTGTGATTACTTTGCTGTAGCTGGTGCCGGCAAGACAGAGCTTGTTGCGCGGCAAATTGCGGCAGGCCAAATCTTAGGCGTACGATGCTCCTGGCATATCTGACCCGAAAATCAGATTGAGGACTCAGCTCAGATTGCCGGAAAGCTGGGCGTGTACGAAGAGATATCCCCGTATCATGGGGTGGTTTGATTTTTCTACTCAATGAGTTGTCAGACCATATTCAGTATTGCTGGCCGAATGTTGATGTTGGCTCTTTATGTACGCAGGAGCCTGCAGAATCTCAGATATAGAAATGGATCAGTGGGTATTTCACCAGGAATGGAGATGCGTACTCAGAAAACTAGCGCAGCTTGCAGTCAAGGTGATTCAGGCAAGCAATGGGCGGCTGATCAACCGTCTGGAATCAATTGTTGATGCAATCTACGTGAGATGGATGCAAGATTTAAGGGGAAATGGCCTTATAGTCACAGAAATGCTGATGACTAAGGATTAAGCTAACGATAGTCTGCGATCCACGGCAGGCCGTTGTGCACACATCGCGATCCGATACAAAATAAAAAAGTATCGAGATGATGGCATTGCCGATTTTTCATTGAAATGGAGCGCGAGTGCACTATCGAGTGGAAAACAGAGACACATAGATTTACTCAAAGAAATTGCTAGGTTCTCAGACGCTGTTATTAAGCATTCCATGCTTTTCCGGATACCATATCTAATATGAAACCAGAGGGTTATACGGCTTGTATATTATTAACAAGGGGAGATGTTGAGAGGTACGCACACGAGCATCACGCCACTGTGCTCAGGTTAAATAAGAGCAAGGTAACTTCGATGGGGTCGAAGTCGCAAACTGGTGGATGCTAGGGGATGACCAGGCGTGATGTTGTTGTTCTGGCGAAATCCAATTGAACAAATGCTGGAAAGCGGTGCTAAGCTCAAGCCAGAATCGGCCAGAAAACTCTATGTCGCGGTGACGCGTGCTGCGCAGTCGGTGGCTATAGCTGTAAATAACCTGGTAGCTCTCTGCCAGGACATGATGTCTCCTTCGTCGACGTGGGCATGGAGTATGACTTTAGGCTGGAAGATACGGTGCTGATTTCAGCTGATTCAACGCGACTGCTGGGCGGCAGGCGCCCACCTCGTACTCAGCGGGAAACAGTCAGCTCAGATGGATCTTTTCCCCGATGCTTCCGTAGCGGTAGACGTACGCGGCGACCTGGCCATGGTTTTCCTCCTTCCTGCCGTCGTTAAATTGTTCCTGACGGCGGGAAGGAGACGGCCGTGGGAGGTTCGGCTGTGGACGTGGCGATGAAATAGGGACTGCTGGGGATTTTCTCCCAGCGGTCCTCACCCGTTCGAGATCGAGGATGAGCGCGTCGCGTGTACGCTACGCCTGCCGGCGCGTCTTGCCCTCGACTGTGTGGAACGTCCTCATGACCTCGCTCGTCACGGGGTCGGCGTGCGAGAGGACCGCCTCCATCGGTCACTGTTTCTCCGTCTCCTCAGGCCACGGCTGATAGCCGTGAGTTCTGCATCTCCGCTTCATCACTCGGTTTTCAACAGCAGCGTTTCTGACCGACATTATGACCGCCAAAGTGACCGCCAAAACGAGGTTGGAGATGCAGAAGAGCAGATTCCACAGAACGGTGGAGACGCAAAAACACAAATCACCTGCTAGCGCAGTGCGTCCAGACGGGTAGGCGAGGAGAACTTGCGGAACCTCCGCCCGGCTCGCTCCCTAACGAAGGTCGTAGGTTCAAATCCTGCCCACGCGACCATAAAATTTCAAACCCGCTCTTGGCGGGTGATTAATCAATCGGCGCTGCTCAGGCGGCTGTCTTATGCAGCCGTTGGGCAAGCCACCAACGCATCGCCTTCGCACAAGAATCGCCTTTACGCATCAGAACTGCTTCCGCTCAGAAAAAGCGCCTCTACGCGTCAAATCGAAACTGCAGCAACCGTTTAATCAGCTCAAGACCCTTGTGATGATCGTAAGAATCCAGCAGACGTTGATACTTCAGACGGCATGCCCCAGCTTCTCTACCAGCGCGTCTGTTGTCTGCCTCACTGAGCGCAGGGGCTCAGGATGATGTTTTACCTTCGTTTTCTCCGCTTGCAATGACCAGCAGATATCCGAACGCACATGGCTCGTATCAAAAGTTTCAACAAAATCGGAAACCACGTACTTGCTGCTATGAAGATACTGGTTAGAAGTGGCAGGTAGTCTGCATCCTCAAAGAGGCTGCGACAACCTGACAAAGAATAGCCAGAAGTGTGAGAGGACATGCCTCTGCAGTATGAGTAGCTAGAAGCGTACTTCTCGACAGCTGGAGTACGACGTCTGAAAAATTCTTTTTCCAAAATCCTCCAAAATTTGGAGCTTCTGTTCCGCGCCTTGCCGCTGGCCAAAGGGAATAGCAATCTTGATTAGACGGCGCAGTAATGAGCAAGAGCATTGGGGGGCGTGGTCGCATCAAGTTTCCCGGAAGCAGAAAAGCGCAGCTATCTTTGGCATTAGCAGGAACGCAGAATAACAAGAAGACCGGGAACCGCGGAGCATTCTCCGATAGTGATTGTACTGTCTGGTAGAGCTGATAGATCCATGAAAGTCCTCGTTTGACCTCGTTTGTTGTTGCCTGTTGGTACCGGCGTCGTCTCGCGGTAGCCGCCTCATGAAGTATCCACTGAGGAGTAGATATTTTAAGCATTTCTCAACTCGCGGTCTTCTCACAACTCAAAAGTAATATATGTTAACTTTCAAAAATTCCGCTGCGTCTGTGTAACGCGCATTGTACGTTGTGAGTTGGCGCAGAAAACGCAGCGTCACTTAGAAGGTATTGTATGATAAGAAAAAGCCGGGCCGTTCCGTCTTTTCATGGGCGTTCTCGTTGCAATTCTGGCGGCAGCATTATGTCACTTCAACGATGGGCGCCATAAATGGTATTGTCCCTACAAGACGCATATGCCGTGCTGACACATCATCTTTTTGGCATGCCGCTACCGGAGGCTCTGGCTGCAGGACCTGTCGGAAAGGTCGTCTGGTCGCTACATTTTTCCCGCATCATCTTGGGTGTAGTAGCCGGAGCTGGCCTTGCGCTTGCGGGTGTTGTCATACAGGCGTCAGTTCAAAACGCCTGTGGCTGAGCCGTATGATGGGCATTTCATCGGAGACTTCGTGTGGAGCAACCTGTGCCATCATGTGGAGCCGCCGCGGTACACGTTGTGAATTTCTTCGGTGCCACTGTTTCTCGTTTATTGGCTCACAATTTGCCACGATTGGCGTTTTGTTGCTGGCATCTACGCGGCATGATGACGTCTCAAAACATTCTCTCGGGCATGATTTTGAACGCTCTGTTCACGGCGCTGTCTAATTTCATCATCACTATCTTTGCACTAACGCCGAGGGCATGATGGTTGAAGTCGACCATGGGCTCTTTGGCTCGAGCAAGCTGGGAAATGTTGGCGTTCCGTTGTTGTAGTACTTCTCGTCAGTGTGTTTTTCTTAACGCAGTTCCGCTCCTCAGCATCAAGCTTCTGATGGGAGACGAGGCTGCTACAACGCTTGGCCTCAATACCAGTTTTGTGCAGATGGGCGTCTTGACCATTTCTGCGCTCATGGTTGGTACGTTGGTTTCATCGGTGAACCATCGGTTTTGATTGGTCTTATCATTTCGCATATTGCGCGCTCGTTTGTTGGGTCTGATCACCGGAGGCTGGTTCCAGCTGCGCTGGTACTGGGGCTATTTCTTTATTCGTGGGCAGATGCCTGCTCGGCCGTCTAGATGCAATACCGAAAGTCCCTAATGGCGGTCTGACCGCTGTGGTTGGTGCGCCGTTCTTTGCGCTACATCATGGTCGCGCAACTGGCTTTAGAGATGGTGGTAACATGCGCCTTGAAGTACAAAACGTATCCAGTCACCATTCACAACAAGCCGATTGCGGGACGTCTCTCGCTTAACGTAGCCCAGATGGCGGCGAGTTTGTGGGTATCGCTTGGTCCTAATAAAGCTCCGGCAAGTCGACGCTTTGCGAGCAATTTGCCGTGTGAGTCATGTGACGGTCCAAATTTTTGTGGGACGGGCGCGACGCTGTACTAGAGATATCGCGACGTGACTTTTGCACGTAAGGTTGCGGTGGTAAGCCAGTTCAACTCGTTGTCGCTGACTTTACCGTTCGCGAGATTGTGCAATACGCTGGGACGCAGCCCTCATCAGTCGGCGCTGTCACAAAGGAAACCGACCACGGCAGGTCAATGCGTTTCTGACGTTATTCAGAGACGGGTTAGCCTTTCTCGCTTTGAGATCAGCTCGTTTGCCACGCTTTCGGGTGGCGAGAAACAACGATGTTATGTTGGCTCGTGCGTTGGCTCAGGAACCAGAGTTTCTGGCGCTGTGATGAGCCTACCTACTAATCACCCTGGATATTACGTGCCAGATTGGTATTTTGCGAGACTTGTTCGCAATCTGGTATCAGCTGCCTGGCTGTTTTGCAGACATTGTGATGGCGGCTCGGTGTGTCCGATCGCCTGTATACAAAGAGGGTTCCATTGTTTTCCGAGGGTTCGCCTGAGGACATTGTGACCCTAAGCTGCTGACTGATGTGTGTATGGCGTTGAGGGCATGGTCCGCCCATCAACTGCTGGAAACGGTATCAGCATTGATGACGATCGTATTAATCGCCTGTTGAGTATCAACAGATGAATGAAAGGATATCCGATGGATCCCTCAGTAGCAGGTTCTAAATCTCTTTTGAGAAGGAATGAGCATTGCAGACGGGGTTTGCTGCAGCTGCTGCATGGACTGGAGTCTTACTGCGTGCAGCAATGCAACGTCTGGCCATCTACCCTGCTGACAGAAGAAAGAAATCGCCAATACGAGGCTATCCACGTCATCGTTCAGCTCTATGACGGTGATGACAACGTGAGTTTGAGCAGAAGTTGACAAGAGGCTCCTGAGGAGTGTTGTGACGCTTGACGAACTCACGCAGCCGAGATTCTGCTGCGTCTGGGCCCTCGTTCCAAGATTAATGGCACTATCAGCCTGATGCGCAATGCCGTCAGACATTGCGACAGTATGCACGAAAATCAAGCGGCTGGGCGATAAGAAAGAGCCTCTCGCGCGAGGTTGTTGTTGCCGCTAATCAAACCTGATTGTGACGCTCACGTCTCTTTACTGCAAAAGGACCGGGCTACTCAAAGGACTACGCCCCAGCCTGCAATTTCTGTCTCTGTACCCAGCTGGCATCTTCTGAGCAGGGCGGTCCCACGCTACTTGCTGGAATTATCTCTGATAGTAGAACCTTGGATCTATCTGAGTCAGCTCAGAGCAATGCCGACACCTATACTGCTGACCTGCAGGAAGCGCCTTGATGCCATTAACGAGCGCGTTAAAGCACACGAGAAAGATGCAAAGAGCCGTGCTGGTTGTGACCAACCTTAAGGACGGTACGTGGTGCTCTTTGGTGGTAACGAGAAAAGCAGCCTTGGGTTTACTATCATCGACCAGCGTTCTCGCCGACAACTCAGTCTACGTGGCGGCGTATGAATCTGATTAAATTCAGCCTGACGTCATTATTTACATTGCCGGAGCGCAATGAAACAGCAGCGCTGCCAGCTAAGACACTCTTACCGTTGAGCTCCTGCAGAACGTCCCGCTATTGCCAACAGAGCATCATCAAATTCCATATTCTGATGCATCGGCCTCTCGTGCATTTGATTCTGCCGAGAAGATCTGTGAGTTCTATCCACAGAAATAGACGTATTTAAAAGATACGGCACCATTTGAACATGCGTACTGCGAGACCAAGCAGGAACTTTGTTTCCTGTGAGTCTCCTCTATATACTGGAAGAATACAGAGTTTCCTAAACGAATCAGAAAGGTCCTTATAGATTACGTCCAAAAGTTCCCGTTACTGTTGTGGTATTGCTTTGATTTTGCAGCATGGAAATCTTTTTAAAGACTTCTTTTGAGGGCCTTTATACACCTTCATCCTCTCTAATATCTTCTGGCTCTCTACCTCAAATTTATGAGTGTCGACAAAGTTGTATTACGAGAGCTCTCAGGTCCGGTTGGACTTTCAATTGCCACCAACATGCACCCGATGGCAGTTATACTGTTCAGCGGTGTATTTGAAGGCCGATATTGATGATGTACTTTAATTAATTTGGTTGCAGGAATTGCGTTACACATCCTGTACATAAGCCCTCTACTTCTCGATATATTGCAAAATTTAATTGGGAGAATGTGCATAGCTGGTTCATTGTGTATGTAAGCATTGGTGTTGCCCTGAGTATTTAGCACTCAGCGTTTTCCTTTAAAACAAGTATTGGTACAGTTGCATTTTTGGTTTTGGATTTATCTTTGTGGTGCTTTTTGTAAGTAGTGGGCATTCCAGTTATATTAAATATGGAGCTGTACTGAGTTCTGCTAGAATTAACTCAACATATTTATCTGGCTCAACAAGTCTTTGTATTGCGGGGTATATTCAATGTACATGAAGTCCATGCCATTTCTTTTTTGGTTATGCTGTGAAATCATGATGTTGCCGTTTCTTTGCGTGGTGCATTGCGTTATCTTACAAAACCGTTTCTTTCAGCCACGCCGCGTTTACTTTTCCTTTGTAATTTGTGTCGTTGCGCGTACGAACGTCAGCGTACTTAGCTGAACTCGGCCAGCCCTTTCAATGGCTCGACAGATAGCCGCTGTTGAAACGTGTTTGCAGCGGGAAAAACTGCATTAGTATGCTTGTGATTACTTGCGTACGTACGTGATCAGACTTTGTCTTGAAAGGACAGAAAGAGACAGGTAGTTTGAGTGATGTTTGCATTTGTTTTGACAAGAGCTATTGTCTAAAGTAATGAGAACTTCAAGTATTTTGTCGTCAGGTTTTATTATTTTTGTTTGTGTTTGCAATATAATCATACTACGCATCGTCGCACATCTGCCTGTTAGATTTATAGCTGTGTTTGTCTTTGGACCAATGGTGCCATGAAAGAGTACTAGCACTTATAAGCATGCAATACCACTGCAAAACAAGGCTTTTTTCTCGTCTGTTGCTTTCTTTTCATCTTCAGTCATTGTATTCGTCAGCAGATTGAAATGGCATACCGCGTGAATGGAAAATTACAATAGACCAAATGCCAGGTAGGTTAAAGACCAGGATATAACTGAATATAACATCATATTACTCCAATCAAGGGCAAGCTGCTGATAGTTAGATTATGCTCCCTCATGAATTGGTCTATTGAATAATGCTAGGCTCTTCATTATTATGTTCGTTGTAACGTTATAGGTTTTACTATCCATTACATTTCCACTTCGTTATCTATACGTATCCTTCTTTCATACTTGAGGAGATGGATTAGAATGCATTTTTTGGAGAGTATTCGCTACTAAGTGAGGTAAAAATGGGTGCATATTATATCAACTAATATTTTCTATAGCATTGAGTGACGGATTCTACGGCGGAGGGTACCAGCCCCTGATTACAGTATATTGCAGGGTTTTTACTTACGACGGGAAACAAAGGAATTTATTGATATCTGGGACAATACTCAGCCATTGTTAAAATTCTTCAATTCAATTTGGTGACGATAAACTTGAACAGAATGGGAAGCTTGGGAGAAAACATGAAAGTAAAGTGAGCATTTAACCTCTTACCCAATCAACTGTAGCGAAAAGCTATTGTGCTTCATTATGAGGAATTATTTACTCTCTAGACTGCCTTCTACCTCAAAATTCTGAGAGTTTCGCCTTATTTCTCAAACTTTGGTCCTTCTCGTGGCACTTTTTCCAGGCGGATAGAGTTTGAGTTAATATTGTAGATCCATAGATTTTTACGTATCCATGCAATGTATTTTTACTTAGATGGCGAACATGGTCCATGTACTCGACTTTGGGATTGTGGTTCAGAAGCAGGACTTTTATTATTGTGTAGCCACGGTGCCCGTACGTGCGCGATCAGACTGTCTTAAGAGGCAGAAAGATGCAAGTAGTTTAAAGATGATGTTTGCTGTTTTGTTTAAAATAATAATTTTAAAATAATATGTACTTTAAAAAGTTTGCTATCGAGGTGAATTTTGGTTGTTTTGATTTAGCATCAGGTATTTATCATATGGAAATACAAAGTTACATCGTTTTCGTGTGACTGATATAAATAGAAAATGGAGGAGTGATATGGCGAGTGATATTGAAGAAAATTTGAAAACGATCATAAAGTCTTTAGGAAAATTTGGGATGAAAGAAAAGTTTAGGGTTTATGTAATGGCATAATTAAAAAGGAAATTTTGATAATCGACCAAGATGGTTGGAGATTTGGGGATACGTCTGTAGTGAACTTATGCTATATGAAAATTGATGCGAGAAGAAAAATTAATCCCAGATATTCCATTAAATCTGTATACAAGTAGTCTTTAATAAATAAATTGGTATATGTTCGATAAAGAACTATAGTTTGAGTTTAACAGAGAATATGAGAAACGTTTCCCTGAATCTTATAAGTCAGAGCCAGAATCTCATATGCGGAGGAATATCTCTTGATGATGGTTGGGATTATTCTGAATATCTGATCCTTCAAAGCTGATATCGAATGGTTTTTAAGTTTAATAAAATTAGTCATCTTTACTACAATGGAGTTAGTCATTACTTTAACTTATTTAGGCCGGGTGCAATATTGGTAGGTGCAAAAAGTAGGTACAAAACGATAAGCCACCCGATGGAATTGAGGCAGGGCAAAAATATAAAAGAAGATCTCAAAGAGCCTGAAAAAGATCTTTAAGTCTTTAAAAATCTATAAAGCTATTTAGCATAAGATACATATAGTCACGTCTCAGTGAGTGTGAAATAGCCTTTGCACCACTCTTTGAATATAACGACTACTGCTAATTGTGTCTATGGTTTGTGTTGAAAGTGTATAAGCTCTCTCATGGAAGTAAAAGGAATATGATTCAGATAACACATAATTATTCAATAGAAATAGTCATAAGAAGAGATTAATTTTATGAAAAACGTAAATTTTAAGAATCTATTCGAGTCAAAAGGCTGAGAGGCAGTTGTTGCAGGGTATCACCCGACTGTACGCAGTCACGGGTTCTACTATGCAGTGACTACTCGCAGCACAGCCTGCAGAGCCAAAAGCATAGACTGATACCAAGCCTGCATTGTAGCGACACTACTGAGACAATTAAGTCTGATTTACACTCAAAAGACAGTTGCTCCGGAGGTTAGCAGCATCGATTCTGCTACAGATTCTGGCGTTGGGGAGGATGCTCCTAAGCCAACTATGCTGTATGTATATCAGAAGGCATCCGAGATTAACGATGCGGTAAAGAACAATACTGCTGATGCTGGTGTCTCACTTATGCTGCATCTAATGGTGATACAGTCAAGACTTATGCAGCACTCACTGGCCCGTGAAGGGATGGTACTAGGGATAATTCTGTTTATACTGCAGATATTAAGGTTCCAGAGTGCTTCTACACAAGCTGGTGACGATGTTAATTAACATCAATGGTGGGGCATATGTTTAAGGTTGATGCTGTGACCAGACGTTACACCAGGTACTCCCTGTTGATATTTGAGGACTCCAGATGCTAACACAACAAGGATGACATGAGGATTCCAGCTACCTAGTTTGTTACAGATGGTGCTAGTAGGTACACAATGATGGTACTAAGCGGGAGATTAGCTGGTATACTAACACTGTTGACACTACTAAGAATGATGATGGTACAACTAAGGTTACACAGAGATTAAGAAGGATGATGCTTCTGTGGTCGCTCCTGATGCTACCAATGACACAAATACGCTAATGACAATGGTGGCTCTTCTAGTGCAGATTCTGGGTCTTCCTACCAATAGCAATGGCGGGTCTAGCTATAATGGCGAATTCTTCCAATTATGGCGCGTGGATCTTCTAATTATGGTGGTGGCGGTTCTAACTGCCATGTTACTCCTTCACCATCTCCTCGCCTCTCAGCCATCTCAATGGCAACTCCAGAGCCAGAACCTCAGTAATTGAGTGGCTACACATCGTCCATATGCCAGATGGCACTCGCATTGGTAGCATTACAGCTCCAGGGTTATAGCAGCTATAGAGCATGGAGTTTAATGCTCAGGCAACCTGTGACGCTGATGGTGCGTGGTGTGAGACTGTCCGTGTTCTGGCGTAAAATTGGTTCTTGAATCTCATTGCTGGTGCAACAACAAAAGGAAGGTAGTGACCCTTGTGGGTCTACAATGGCGCTTACGACGACGATCATTGAAGATTTCCATGGGTCACTAGCACATCATAGCATTGAAAGAGCGCGAAGACAGTATGGTCTGGTGGAAAATCATGGCAAAGTATAAAGCCAGATTGCTCGTAAGCTCGGTCGAAACAAATCAAGTATGTTCACGGGAGATTAAAAACGGAAACAGCTGGACAATCATTGCGGCGCATCTTTGCTATAGGGCTTCGACTGCTCAGGAAAGACCGATGCTCGACGTCAGGCACCCGCAGAAGCGATTACCACTAGATGGTGACGCATGCAAGTCTAAAATTTAGCACAGATACGCTCATCATGGCGTAGTGGTGTGAAATGAGTCTTACACCACCGCTTTAGACTCGATCGATACTGTCAACAGCTGCATCTCGTTTCAAGAACGCGCGAGGGTGTATAAATGGTGCCATCTGCAGTTTGGTGCGTAATTGAAAGAAACGACTGCAACCCGAACGGGTTCCGTGACAGAAACAAAGGAACTCAGTTGCCTCCTCCTTACTTCTGCACGTGTTTTGACTTTGCAATCTAAAGCATATAAAAGCCTCCCACTTCTCATATTTTAAAGAAATGGGAGGAGAGTTCTACAAGATATATTTTAATAATTATAAAGGAGTTAGATAAATACTTTCCATTTGCATCCGCACACCCAGTTAAAGACAACAATACCGCAATAAATCCCTATCAATGCAGAGTATAAATGGCCAACAAAAATAAGATATAGAACCCCACCAAGCGGTCTTTCCCGCATAGTGTGGACACCGGCCGCCATATGAAAAGATTGCAAAAGAGCATACTACGCGATCTTATTTACAACTTTACCTGTTTGCACATACGATGGGAGCTGCATTTGTTGGGTTACCATTAATTAAGCAGCGCAAATATTATTTCCATCTCCTTATTGAGCCGTTCCTGCTGGCCGAAGTATGTTTTAGGTTCAGATTGTAGTAACAAAGTGTTCGCTTGCTCGACAGAAAAATAAAGTAACCTCATCGCCAACTCGAGGCGTCAAAGATTCACATCATCAGGTCTGACTTCAACATGGCTCCATCGTCGGATTTCCAGTGCAATAGTTTCAGCTGTTGTAAGCTGAGTGCACTCATACTTTCTCCATTCCTTTACAAGCCATATTGAAATGACATTATATAGCAAAGTTTCATTAATTTGCATATACAATCCTACTTACTGTTGCTCGGCCTGATAAGCAACAAAATGTAGTTTCCTTCATAAAGTGTGTCCGTCTTGTTTAGAGCCAATGTGAGTTTATTACCTTCTACGTTTGCACTTGAATCAGGTTTTATCAAAGCTAACTTGAACTAGCATCTGTCAGATTAGTACGTAGTGTCCATCCACTCAATGTAATAGCATGCGATCGCAGATGACCATGTGCTATCTTTTTGTAGTATTAGTGATTGTTCCAGTCAGCTCTGAACTGAGGTCTTCAGGAATTTTTAAAAAGAGATGCTTTTTGACCTCATCCATAGAAATAATTTTAAATACTTTTTACTCCAGAAAAAGAGGACAGTCTTTTACCGTTTACAGAATCAATACTTATATTACCCTTGGCTATTGAAGGATTGTCTGGAGACATTTTACGAAGAAAGCGTTGAGTAATAATCAAATCTTGCATCTGAAATCTTTTGATTATCGTGTCGTAAACGCAAAATCGCTAATGTAGTAGGTAACAGTCTCATGAGGCTAGCAAGAAGGTTCCATCGTCTGAATACACAGCCAGGAGAACTTACATCAGATAGAGGAGTTTGCGGTTCCACTTTGCAGTATCACCATATTTGTAACCACCATGGGTTTACATTAAATACAAAGGATGGATTTTGCGAACACATAGTCATCAGTATTGTTCTCTACAGTAAATTTTATGGAACTAAACATCAAAGTTTTATGTCAAAATCTCTCATCGCTACTTGTGTTGTTTCCAAACACCAATGTTGCTAACACAACAAGAAGGTTTTCTTCCAGTCTTTTGAGTATCTGATTTGGAAGAATCGCTGGAAAGTTGATGCAGAAGTATTGCTTGTCGTTTGAGCAACGATTTCATTTTGTTGTTTGTAAAGGCCGACCACCGTGAGTAACGTGGGCGGCGGCACCAATCCCACTAAGTGCCAGAATGATAGCAATGGCCAGCAACAATTATCTGCTGTTTTGTTTCGCACCTGAGTTGATCTTGAGGCTATCAGTGTGCTTAGGAATTAGTTTATATTTTTGGGTTGTGACTGAATTATTCTGAGGTTCTTTCAGTTTGGCTGTTGCTAGAGTAGATGAAGTTGCTGTTGAATCTACCCATGCAGTGCTAGAATCTTTTACGTTAGCAGCAGGAGTTGTTGTTTGAGAAGGATTGTTGCTTGCTTGCATTACTTCTGGAGTTTTGCGCCACAGTTGGTGCAGAATTTTTGATTTTCTGGATTTTGTGAGCCCACAATTGGTACAGAACATCTTATTTTTCTCCTTTGGAAAGACTGATAGCTGAATATACTTTGCTTTTCGCTTCTAATATCTATAGTAAATCGTCTTATTATCAAATCTTGCTAGATAAAGTTGATACATTGTACGTAGTTATTATTGAGGTTCATTCATCAACATAATTGATTGTCTTTAGGGATAATGCTTTGTAATCAAGGCCAAATATGTTTTATATTCTGTTTGTATCACTTTGCACATGATAACGCCTGGCTCTATTTACTCCCTCAGCAACACTTCTAAGACCCTTGTTGATAGAAACCAAAGAAGACGAATGGTTTGGTCTTTTCGAGATCCATTAAATTATCGAGGTTCTTTGCGTGAATAACGGCGTCCTGAGGACATCTTTCCAAAAGAAATGTTTCTTCGTCGGAAATCTGACTGTGATCCAAGAATTGGTGCAATATCACCGTGACAGAGTTTTTGTTAATTTCAAATCGAAGGTCTAATTCAGTAAAATACGCTACTATACGAGACAACACCGGTGCAAACTTTTTCCCGATGTGTCCAGACGATAAAATACTTCTGCCAAGATGGAGTTTCTGAGAACTTGAGACACGTCCTCTAAGATATTCTTCTTCTAGCAGAAAGACCGGAGGGGAAGACCACCTGGATATGAGTTTTCTACGCGATCAAGAGAATATGCCTACCCGTATACGCGCTTCTATCCAGGTTCTATATGTATTGGAAAGCGTGGCCATAGCCCTCTGACGAAATGCTTCTTGAAATTTTCTCAACAGTTTTCTTTCAGTTCCTTCAATTTTAGTTTCAAAGCTACAGATGACCCAAATTTTTCTATAGCTGTTTCGAATTAGAGTCGATCGATACTTTCTCTGTTGTTGATCGATCGAGGCATTTTATTAATAGATGATCCGACCGTACGATGTCTACTCCACGGTATGAATTAGAATCGAGCAAGAGACAGCAGCATGGTTGTACGTTTTCATATAAGACCAAGGGTTTTCAGAATATCATCAGTAACTAGATTGATATATCAAGAGATGTTACAAAAAGTTTTTGAGATAGAGTCTCAAAGGTGAGTTCTTGATTTCGAGGAAGGTAATTGATCATATGTAAGATTTCTCGCCAGCTAGTATTAGCCTTCCCAGCTCAATTCTGTCAACTTCCAACAGTGGGAACTATCACTTCTCCTGTAAGCTTTGCCTTTATAGAAATATGGTTTATTCTGGACTTTCTTTAACATGAGTACGATAGTTTTGACTTTCATTTAGTTTCGAGTGAGATACTGTGGTCGTGGAGATACAGTCATTGATTTTATTTTCAATATCTAAGCAGGCGTGAGTGGGATCGGGACCCAACAACAGTACTCCATATCATCAATTCGAATATGATGGCTCCAGTACAAAGAGATTAGCATAGCGCTTACAGTTTTCCGAAATGGTGAAACTATTTATATCAGATTTCAAATCGACGTATTCAGTAGTTTCTCGCATGGGAGCTCCACCCTTCTCGTGAGATTAATAGTATAGAAGGAACTACGCAACGCAAATGCAACGCAAAATTCGCGTTGCATTTTGCGTTCTAAAACACGTTGAAACGTTCTTTCGTATCGCTTCTCACGCCGCGCGCGGTTATTGATTACTCGAAACCACGAGCTCTCTGAGGATCTGACCATATGCTGCCAGTCGCTGGTCATGCGCTCGCAGTGGTCGCGCTTCGCCAGATAATTAACGGCCTCCGGGATACACTCTTAGGCAGAACTTGCCTTGCACGTTTCAAGTCAGAAGTCCTCTCGCCATAGGTGAAGATGCAGCGACGTTGTACATCAGGGACTAAGAGTGGGCGGGTCAACATTGCTACAGTCGCGAATGATGTTTTGAATGCTGGTTGTTCATCGCAATAAAGTGCTCTGACATGGGTTTTAGCTGCAACATTTTTCCATAAAGTTGTTCATCTGCACGGATAACTGGGGTTTGCAATGGCTTTACGGTGCTTAGAGCCAGAAACACCTTTCTTGAGCATAAATTCCATCTGAGGCAAGAAATCCGCCTGTCCAAGCTTGTTCCCTCAAGAAGGGTGGTCAAAATGCTATTGTTGAACTTGACGGGAGCTCCAGACAGAACCACGCCACCCTAAAGAGGCGCCAAAGCCAAGGGAGATGGGTTATGCCGTGCTTCAGCAGTCAGTCATGAATCTGCGCAGCTTCTTGGGACGCCGTGTATTCCGTTGCGTCTTCTTCCCCGTGGGCAGCAGATCTGGAACAAAGATAGCGCAGGTCATCGCCCATGTTGCCACAAGAACTGTCTGCATTCCCTCCGCCGAGGAAAGCATGGGGATGAATCAGCAATACGATAGGTGTGGTCTCAGTGCAAGCCTCGGGACCAATGAGGTGCATCTTCGAGTGATCCTCCATCCGTTGTTCACCTGCGATTATATCCCTGCTGGGCTACACGGTTTGCTGTTTATTCACCAAAGCTGACATTTTCCGCGAACGGTATGGGTGGAGACGTGAAGGTTTTTGCCTCGATTGACGATTTGTATCAAATGGGTTCATGTTATATCAGCATGAAATCAGGCGCGTATTGGGACACTAAATAGCAGTGAATACTGACCCAGTCAAGAGAAAGGAAGGCTCATGCATCGAGTCTCGAAGAAAATTGACAGCAAATATAGTGGGACCTGTCCTCAATGTTCCCTAGCGATGAGGCATTTGAGGCTGGGCTCGAGGAGCTCAAGGCTTACTGTCCAAAGCTGCTTGCGTTCAAGGGCAAGATTTCAACCTCTGCTCAGGCTCTTCTGGAGTTCCTGCAGCTTGAGGACCAGATGAACCTTCTTGCTCTACAAGATTATCAACTACGCCGAGCGCAAAGTGATGAGGATACCCGCGTTGCCAAGTATCAGACACATGTTGCAAAACGCTACCAGCGCATATACACAGGTTGGCGAGGCAACTGGTTTCACCGCGAGAGCTTGGCCATTCAGCAGAATCTGCCGAAGTTCTGTGCAGGTTCCAGCTCTTGAGTTTTATCGTCGTAAGCTCAACAAGATCTTGAACCAGCGTGAGCACACCCTTTCTGCTGAGGAAGAGGCTGCTGGCACGCGCTGAAGAGCTTGCTGTTCAGCCAACCAACATCTTCTCCATGTTTGATGACGCAGACCTTACCTTCGATGACGAGTTGATTCTGAGGTAAGACCCATAAGCTGACCAGCGGCTCATTGTTCCTCTGCTGATGAATGCTGCCGCATCTGCGTGAGTCCGCATTCAAGCAGCTCTACAGCCGCTTTAGTGAGTTCCGTAACACCTCCGCTGCAATTCTGACCAGCCAGGTTGAGAACCTGCAGTTCTTCTCGTCATCTAGAAAATATGCAAGCTCCCTTGAGGCTGCTCTTGCAGAGAACGAGATTCCTGTTGAGGTTTACAACAACCTGATTGACGCTGTTCACCAGAACTTCCAGCGTTCTACAAGTACGTTGACCTGCGCAAGCGCGTCGCCCAGGCTTGGATGAGCTACGTCTGGGGACGTCTACACTCTTATTGACGATGTTGATGAAGTTCACCACGAGAGCTTGCGACCTTATTGTTGAGGCGCTGGCACCTATGGGCGAGGGTACGTTAACCTGGTCAAAAAGGTCTGAGAGCCGTTGGGTTGACGTGCATGAGACTGCAGGTAAGCGCTCCGGTGCTTATTCCGCAGGTGGCAAGGGTATGAATCCCGTTATGCTCCTCAACTTCCAGGGCGGCCTCGACGACGTCTACACCCTTCATTCACGAGATGGGCCACTCCCTGCACACGTATTTCTCGTCCCACAACCAGGAGATTACCTACTTGATTCCTCCATCTTTGTTGCAGAGGTTGCATCTACTGCAACGAGGCGCTGCTCCCGCACTATCTGCTTGAGCACGAGACTGATCCTGCTCGCCACGCGTACATCCTCAACCCGCTTCCTTGAGGGGCTTCCGTGGCACCATTTTATCGCCAGTGCATGTTTGCCGAGTTTGAGCGCGACATCAGCCAGATGAACGCTGACGGTGTGGCTCTGAACGCCGAGGTGCTTTCTGAGCGCTACGGCAAGCTTTGTGCAGTATTTTGGACCTGGCATTGAGCTGGATGAGAGATCAAGCTGGGTGGTCGCGCATCCTCACTTCTACTACAACTACGTCTACAGTACTGCATTGGTTTCTCCGGCTATTGCCTGTCTCAGCCGCAGCCTGCTCAGGGCGAGCCCGTGCTCAAGACTCCAGATCGAGCTGCTCCGCGGCGCTAGATGACATGGCCACTCCAGACCCCGTTAACGCTGCGCTCCAGTACTTTAGCGAGCTTGTCGTCGATCAGCCGGAGCAGGAGCTCAACTGAAGCGCGAGTTAGGCGTGCAACAAAAGGGAGGATTTATGCAGGCACGATTTGTTCATCGCTGCACCATGTTTTTGGATAACGAGAAAACCGTCGAGTTCTACAAGAAGGCTCTGGGATTCCACGTTGACCGGGTAAAGCGACCAGAGGACGGCTCTTGGACCAACACGTTTTTGGTAAACGACTCGGGTCTCCATTTGAGCTGGAGCTCACCTGGAACCGCGGCTGGGTTGACCCCTACGACAACGGCGGAAAAAGAGACACTCACATTGCGTTCCGTTGACGATTTTTGATTACGTTCCATACGCTTCACGAGGAGATGGGCTGCATTGTCCGAGAGAAACCGCAAAAGATGGGCCTCTACTTTATCGCAGACCTGATGGCTGCTGGATTGAGATTCTGCCAGAGAGTAAACATGACTGACTACGGTTTGCCACAGAAAACAGATTGTCTCGCTTGCCGAAGTTGACGCTCACTGGCTGCCGGTGTTGTCCAACACCTCCGCCCTTCTGTGGGACGCGCTCGATGACTATCAACTGGGTGGGATTCTCACCAGTAGATCCCGATACGAGTCAGGCGCTGCTCCCAGGCCTGAGCGCGACCCGGGTGTGGGGGCCGAGCGCCCGGGCGTGGAGCCAGACGCGGCCCCTGGGTGCGGAGCCGGACGTAGCCCCGGAGGCAGAGCCGGACGTAGCCCCAAGCGACCACGAGCCGCGCACTCCCGAGTTGCGCCTAGGACCGTTCCAGGGCAAAGTTGCTTGGTGCGCGTATTCCCCTTTGGTCGGGGAGTGTGCGGTACCGCCGCGGAAACAAAGACAAAGTCAGCTGGTGAGGGACGTGCATCAGTTCCCGGGACATATTGCATGCGACTCTGCATCAAACTCTGAGTGGTCGTTCCTATCGTCAGGATAACCAGGTAGTTGGCGTGCTGGATGTTGATGAGTCCGAGCTGGCTCGATTCACCAGGAAGACCTCGCAGGTCTTGAGCAGGTGGTAAAGCGCTTGAGGCTGTGCAGATTTCTCGGACTTCTGTTAAAATACGACTACAGAACTAACATTTGAATCGTCATGTGACGGGCAGGTTCGCTCGTGCATGAGTATTACACAGCATTCACGGAGAGGTCTGATTAGACATTGTATTTATCATCGGTTCTGGCCGTAAGAATTCGTTCAATAAGACGCTGAGCCAGGTTGCGGCAAAGGCACTCGAAGGCAAGGCGGAGATTGGGTCGTTGATGTTTTGGACGTCCCTCTGCTCAACCAGGACGAAGAATTCCCAGCTCCTGAAGGTGTCCAAAAAGTTAGGGATGCCGTCATGTGCTGCCGACGCGTGTGGTCTTTACCCCGAGTACACTACAGCATTCCTGGCACCGTCAAGAACATGCTGGACTGGCTGAGTCGTCCCACTCACCTCTCGATTATGAGGAAGAGTCCGAGACCCGCAATTGCTGGCAAGGTTGTTACTGCAAGTGGCGTTGGCAGCAAAAACAAGACTGCAGGATTGCTTGCCCGTAGTTAACAGCAGTTCCTGGCCCTGCGCACCGCCAGTTGAGCCGTTCAAAGGCTTCTCCTTCCTGTTACGCTTTGGACTGAGGAACTTGGGAGCCAGGGTCGAGTTCACTGGCGCCATTTTGGTGAGCAGTAAAGCATATGGTCGCTATGCGGGGAACTATCGATTGCTCGAGGTCTCTTGGAGCTTGATGCTCGCGATAACGTCGCAGGAAACATCTGCGAGGAAGACCGAGCGTTCTTGCCGTACATCCATTCTGGCCGCGGCTTTAGGGTTTATCCGCAGGTAATTAGGCGTTTTCTGCAGGTTGAGCTGCTCGTGCGAGCGTGCCATATGCGCCGTGGTTACGCGGCGGCAAGTATGGCGCGTCGGAGCGCGTTGGCCGCACGGGGTACATGAGGCGCACAAGGCGCACAGGGCGCACAGGGTGCACGAGGCGCTCGAAAACACTTCAACGTGCATAAAGACCGCCTAATATGCACAAAAACTAATCAAGAAATTGATATGTCATTCAGAGGGTGCTGTTTTGGGTAAAAAACCCGTTTAGTTGGGAATAATTTTTTAGTTTTGTCATTTTGGCATTTACGTTTAAGCAGTTCAGAAATAATGTGAATGTTCACGAAAAATTCGTCCAATTAAAACCGCTGGTAAAACGATTGCATAGAAGTTTACCAATCCTGCATACCCCAACTAAACGCATTTTTTACCACTTCGCACCGAAAAAGGCCATTTTTGGATCTTGAATTCTCATTGCTAGTGCAACAACAAAAGACCTGTTGGCGACAAAATGGTGTGCGATCAAGCTGTGTGAGACTGAGTTTCGCACGAGCAATAAGCTTCCCCCCAAAGCAAAGGCTTCCCCGCTCGTTAAAGAATTCCCTGCTATACGCCCGAGTTTTTGTGCGAACGGCAATTTGCCTGTTCAGCAAAAAACTGCCTCCCATTTCCTCGGTGTCGGGAAATAGGAGGCAGCTTAAAAGGTAATGACACTTACAGCCTTTACAACCTGACGATAACATCCTCAGCTGGCTGGCGACGCTTCTGGACAGGATCCATATCGCGATAGCCCAGGCTAAGCATGCAGGAAACGCCAAAGTCGTTGTACTGGCCGCCGTCGAGAAGACCCTCTTCTTCCAAAATCTCATCGACAGCCTTGCGGTTAAAGCCCTCGATTGGGCAGCTATCAACGCCAATCATAGCGGCCATAGTAAGCATGTTTGAAAGCGCAATGTAGGTCTGCTTGCAAGCCCAATCAAAGGTTGCGCGTTCGTTGCCTACCAGGTCAAACATGTTCTCCTGGAAGTTCTTGAAGGCTGCAGCGTAGGTTGGCTCAAAGTCTGCAGGCAGCTGCTTGATGTCGTGCATCATGTGCTTGACGTAAGCAGACTCTGCGTTGACGTTCTTGCGAGCAAGCAGAATAACCAGGTAATGAGCACCGTTAAGGGACGCGCGAGCACCATAGCATGGCTCGTAAAGTTTCTCTTTAAGGCGAAGAGACTGCTCAGAGGCCTGACCCTCTCGCAGATTAACAACCAGGAAGCGCCAAGGCTCCAAACCGTAGGAGCTTGGTGCCAGACGACCAGCCTCAAGGATCACCTCAAGGTCCTCGTCAGAGACGTTTTTGGTTGGGTCGAACTTCTTGGTTGCAAGTCTCCACTGGTAGGACGAGAGAACTTTGTTTGCAACGTGTTGTGCGGAACAGGCCATGTGAGGTCCTTTCTTGTTAGAAGTGTGGCGCCGAGCTGGTTGCGCTGAGCTGAGAGGCGCGCTGTTGGACGATGTTACGTGCGGGAAGCGCTACTCGGAAAAGTGTCACTCAGGAAGACGGCGCGGGGGAGTGAGACGTTTGTGAGCTGGGAGGCGCTACGCGTGGAAGGCTACTCGGAAACGATAAAGCGACCAGGCTGTCCAAGCTCCCACGTACCATTGAGGTCGGCGGCAAGTTCAAAGTGTAGCTTGGAAATACCCAGATCATAGTCTTGGATGAGGTGGCGCTGGTTAGGCATAGATGCGCTTACCACGCCATCTGTCAGGTCAAATACAACTGGCAGCTTGTTGATGGCGGTCGGGCATGCCAAAACCGCATCAATGCCGCGGTTGAACCACTCGGGCATCTGCTTCGGCTCAGTTGGAGTACCGTTTGCCGTCATAATCTGCGCAGGCTTCTTGGTGCGCAGACGAATTGCGGTACGAATGCCCTCCTGCTTGAGCGGAATCTTCTCCGGAGCGTATCCGATAGAAATAATAATGCCCAGCTTAAGGCCGTTGTACTCGTCGCGAGCCAGGGTCTTCCAGTCCATGGTCTCGGCAATCCAGCATGAACCAATGCCCAGCTGTGTGGCGAGAAGAACGATCTTCTCGCCATAGTAACCGATGAGCTCACGGGCAATGGCGTCTTCACAATAACCTGCTACGTAGTGGTAAATGGGGCCGACAATAGACCTGTTCTTCATATGGACGGAGGTGCCATCTTCGAGGTGAGGACCTTCGATGGTAAGGATTGCAGGGTGATCGGGAGCAACCTCTGCCATCTGGGCATTTGCGACGTCAATAGCTTCCTGAAGCTGAGATAGTTTCTCTTGCTCAATAGGCTTTGGTCGTAAGCGCGCAGAGATATGCGCTGGTCCATGGCTTCTTTTACGTCCATCGTGGTCCTTCCTGGAGCAAGGTTAAAGCAGAGAGCCAAATCGCTTAACGTAGAGGCTCTTGATTATGGTGATAAGAACCATATACCCGCTCATGAGCGCCACTAACCACCCAAAGAATGACAAAGGTAGAGCAACAAGGCTCAAAGGCTGGGCAAACATGGGCAGATACGGAAGAGCGCTAACCACAATGATTCCCGCGGTTGTGAGGGCAAACAGTGAGGTAGAAGGCATGCTCTGAACAAACGGAATCTTGTTGGTTCTGAGCGCGTGGAGAACAAAGGTCTGGGTCCACATGGATTCGATGAACCAACCTGTTTGGAAAGACAGAATAAAGAGTGCTTGAGCAGCGGTGTTTCCGGCTGCGACAAGCTCTGCCCAGGTTCCTCCAGCAAGCGCAGGGGAGACCACAAAGAACATAAGCGCAAAGGTCAGTACATCAAAGATTGAACTGATAGGTCCAATCCAAAGCATAAAGTTTGTAATTGAATGTGCATCCCAAGAGCGAGGGCTTGAGAGGAACGAATCGTCAACGTTGTCCCAAGGAATCGCGATGCAGGTAACGGTGTATGCGAGTCCCAAAAGGAGCAGCTGGAGGGCGCTCATAGGCAAAAACGGCAGGAAGAAGCTGGCCACCAAAACGGACAGCACGTTACCAAAGTTGGAGCTTGCGGTTGCTTTGATGTATTTGATGGTGTTGCCGTAGGTTCTGCGACCCTCTTCAACACCGTGCTCAAGTACCAGCAGGTCCTTCTGTAGCAAGATGATGTCTGCGGACTCTTTTGCCACGTCAACGGCAGTATCGACGGAGATTCCTACGTCGGAAGAGCGCATGGCGGCAGCGTCGTTAATGCCGTCGCCCATGAAGCCGACCACGTGGTTGTTGGACCTGAGCGCAGAGACAACGCGAGCCTTTTGCATAGGGGAAAGCTTTGCAAAGAGCTGGGTCTTCTCGACACGCTCTTTGAGCTGCTCATCGTTGAGATTCTCTACGTCGCTTCCAAGTAAGAGCTCGTCAACGTGGATGTCCACCTTCTTGCAGACGGCAGCAGCGACGCCCCTCGTTGTCACCAGTGAGTACCTTGACCTGCACGCCTCTCTGGTTGAGCTTGGCAATTGCCTCGCGAGCGCTCTCTTTTGGTGGATCCAAGAAGGCCAGGTAGCCAATAAGCACCATGTCGCGCTCATCGTCTACCCCAAACTCGCCGACGCCACGAGGGTCGCTCTTCTGAGCAACGCCAACCACGCGCATACCCTCCTGATTGAGCTGGTAGACGCGGTCCATAACGCTCTTGCGCTGGGCGGGAGTCAGCGGCTTAATCTCGGAGTCCAGGTCAACAAAGGAGCATGCGTTGAGGACTTCCTCAACGGCGCCCTTGGTGATCATCTGCGTCTTGTCATTTTTTGTGTTTTTGACCACAACACTCATGCGGCGGCGCTCAAAGTCAAACGGGACCTCGTCGATTTTCTCGTACTCAATGCTCAGCAGGTTAGTGGGCAGCTCATCGTTGGAAGTCTTGATAATTGCGTTGTCAATAAGGTTGCGAAGGCCCGTCTGGAAGTAGCTGTTCAGATACGCGTGGCGGAGCACACGAGAATCCTCTTCGCCCAGAATGTTGAGATGGCGCTCAAGTACAACCTCGTCAGCGGTGATAGTACCGGTTTTGTCGGTGCACAGGATGTCCATGGCACCCAGGTTTTGGATTGCGGCTGGATTCTTAACAATAACGTCCTGCTTGGCCATTTGCGTTCCACCGCGAGAAAGGCAAGTGGTCACAATAACAGGCAGCATCTGAGGGGTAATGCCAACGGCAACAGAGACGCTGAAGAGCAGCGCGTCAAACCAGTCACCCTTGAGGAATCCGTTTGCAAAAGAACACGATGGGGCACATGATCAGCATGAACGAGACAAGCACTTTGGAGACGGACTTGAGACCCTCATCAAAGCTGGTCTCGCCGGCAGGCTGTTGGAGCAGCTCGGACATAGTGCCTACGTAGGTTTTATTGCCGGTTGTAATTACCACTACCGTGGCACTTCCCTGACTGAACGGTAGTACCGGCAAACAGCAGGTTTGTGCACTCAGAAAGCGAGAGGGGATAACGTGTACCATCCGCGCGACGGCGAGCGTGCACTACACCAGCAGTTTTCTCGACGGACTCTGATTCTCCGGTGAGCGCGGTCTCGTTGACAAAGAGGTCCTTGGCGTCCAGAACGCGGCAGTCCGCGGGGATCATGTCGCCCGAGGCAAGGCGGATGATGTCGCCAATAACTACCTGTTCAAAGGGGATTTCTTCTCCCAGCGCGGAAGCAAGTTTTGGGCTCTTCAGGGGTTTCGGCTCGTCGGCGGGGTCTTCGCATCGTCGCAGCTTCATCTGCGGCGTATTCATCCTCGAAGTCCACGGCGGCATTTGCAGCGTCATCCGAGCCCCTGGTCAACGCTCTGATCGACGCCCTGGTCAACGCCCTGCTCAGCATCCGTGTCATCAAAATCGATGGGACGACGGATAACTCTTGTAGTTGAGGTCACCATTTTGGAGAGCGCGGCCGCTGCTGAGGCTCCCTTTGAGCTCTGGACAAAGTCGATAATGCCGGAGATAAGCACCATTGCGGTGATGATGACGACGGTTGACGGGTCCTTCTCGCCATCTGCGGCAAGGGCCACGTTAGTGACGTAAGAAATGCCTGCGAGCGCAATCAAAATGAAGGTGAAGGGGCTTGCAAAGCTTTTGAGCAGGCGGATGATAAAGGGCTCCTCAGCGGCACTGGTGATAACGTTTGGGCCGTCGAGGTCGTATTTTGCCTGCGCAATGTCAATGGCAAGGCCGTCCGGGGTGGTATGGAACTTTCTACAGACGCTCTTTACCGAGTGAGTTGCGGCAAAGGTCAATGACTGTCCAAGCTCTCCCGAGGTGGTCTGAGCTGTCTTTGTTTGGGCTGTCTTTGTTTGAGTTGTGCGCTTCATGATTGCCATGTGCACCTCCGATGATTAGTGAAAACGAATGACTAACTGGTTGGTGTATGACGCAAACTGAAAGCGTTCTGTTATGTGTGGGACTTGAAACCGGATGATCCGAAACCGGGCCATAGATTCATATATCTACAGGATTGCTCTATAAACCTGCAAATTTATATCCCTATAGGCTTGCGGTGCAGTAAAAAATTAAAAGCTTTTGAATAAGAGGTTTCTTTATATCCGTCACACATAAATGAACAGGGTCAGCATCTGCTGTCAGACGTAAGCTGCTACTTCGACTAGGCATATAAAGCACCTCCTTATATTGGAGTTCTGCAAGGGACGTCCAGTAAAGCGTGGCATCTTGCGATGGACGGACGTCACGTCTATTCAGACATCTCTAAGAGTAGTTGGGTTGACGACTTTGGTCAACCTATTACTATATATCTTATAAATAACGTGTTTAATCTGCGTATTTATTTGCCGCGATATGGCGAGAAACCCTGTCGAGCAGTAACGCAGAGAAGAAACGACAAGCAGAACGACCAAACGCCGTACACAGCACTCTTGCTAAGAAGGAGCATCTTATGGGCAAAGTAATCGTATTTGGAAGCCTGAACATGGACGTCTCCATCGAGGCAGACAAGATGCCTCAGCAGGGCGAGACTATTGGCGGCAAAAATCTTGTCACCAGCCCAGGTGGAAAAGGCGCTAATCAGGCTGTTGCTGCAGCTCGAATGGGTGCAGATGTCCACATGATTGGTGCGGTTGGCACTGACTCATTTGGACAGGACCTCAAGCAGTCGCTTATTGGCTACGGCGTCAATGCGGAGCAGGTAGAAGAACTGTCTGGAGTTTCCTCTGGTGTTGCCGTGATCGTGCGCGTTGGTGGCGACAATCGCATCATTTTGGACCACGGAGCCAATCATGCACGCACAGTTGACGACGTAAAAGCAGTGCTCGATCGCATTGCAGAGCCAGGTGACGTGTTCTTGACGCAGTTTGAGTGCGAGTTGTCGACTACGTTTGAGCTTATCAGGTACGCGCATGAGCTGGGGCTCTATACGATGGTGAACCCATCGCCATCAGCTACCATGACCACCGGTCTTCTCGCCAGCGTGGACGTGCTTTGCCTGAACGAGATTGAGTTTGCAGACCTGTTTGGCGAGGGCAAGATCAGCCCGCTGGCAGAGCCCGAGGCTGCGGTGCAGAAGGTGCTTGCAAGTGGCGTGGCAACTGCGGTGTTGACGCTGGGGTCCAAGGGCTCGATTGCTGCCGACGCACATGGCGTCTATCAGCAGGAATGCTATCGTGTGGACACCGTGGACACTACCTGCGCAGGAGACACGTTTATGGGTACACTCGCCGCATTCCAGGCGTCGGGACAGCTGGAGGGTCACGACATCAAGCAGGCGCTCGACGTAGCCGCGAAGGCCGCAGCGCTCGCTACTACTAAGGTTGGCGCTCAGCAATCAATTCCAACGTATCAGCAGGTAGTCGAGTTTTAGGCTAAAATTGCAGTAATTATTGCTCCATAATTTGCAGCTACACGCGGTTCAAAACGGCTCCAACCAAGTCCAAACGCAGTCTATGCAGTTCAAACGTAACGTACACGCAGTTCAAACGTAACGTACACGCAGTTCAAACGCAGTTCAAACGCACAAAGGAGACTTATGACAACGCTTTCAACTAAGACGCGCGTCATCATTGACACGGATCCCGGCATTGACGACGCCATTGCGCTGGGATTTGCCTTGGCCGCAAAGGCGCTGGATGTCAAGCTTATTACTACCGTCAGCGGAAATGTTGGCATCGAGAACGTCACCAACAACGCCCTTAAGCTGCTCAAATTCTGGAATCAGCATGTGCCTGTTGCGCGTGGTGCTGCCGAGCCGCTGCTCAGAAAACCGATGGACGCAAGCGACGTCCACGGCGCTTCGGGCATGAGGGGCTACGAGTTCGACGGCATTCAGCCGGACTGTCTGCTCGAAGAAACTGCACTTGAAGCACAGCGTCGCGTCATTATGGAGGGTGCTTCGTCTGGCGAGAAAACCACGCTGGTGACGCTTGGTCCTCTGACTAACATCGCACTGCTGCTGAAAGCATATCCACAGGTCAAAGAGCATATCGAGCGCATTGTTATGATGGGCGGCGCTCTGACCCGTGGAAACCTTGGCGTCATGTCCGAGTTTAACGTCGGGCGTTGATCCCCGAGGCGGCAAAGATTGTCTTTGCATCCGGCGTTCACGTGGCCATGGTTGGCCTTGAGGTGGGCGACGCTGCTCGTGTCATGCCCGAGGACATCGATAACATCCAGAACTCCGGCAAGAGCGGCGACATGCTGGTCAAGCTGCTGCTCAACTACCGCGTTCACTACCAGGAGGAGGGCTTCAGCATGTACGACCCAACGGCCGTGGCCTACCTGCTGGCACCTCAGATGTTTGAGACCAAAGACGTGTTTGTGGACGTTGAGTGCGCCGGTAGTCTTGACGACTGGGTTGCACCGTTGTTGACCTGGCCGGATACCTTGGCGAGAAACCCAATGCAACTGTATGCGTTGGCGTTGACCAAAAGGCATTCCGTACTTGGTTTGTCCACCAGATCCAAAAAGTGCAACGTCCTCGACGGCTCTGCGCCTGCAGTTGAAGGCGTGCTGCTGGACTGCTGCAGACTGCTGCTGAACTAAGATCGTCGCTCCAAAACTCACAAGAAAAAAAGCCTCTTCTCGCCGTTGAGAAGAGGCTTTGTTGTGCGTAAAAGTGCTGGTAAATTGATCTTCTCGTCAAACTCCACGCCGAGTTTTAGAGCTCTTTGTAGACAGGGAACCACTTGAGCGCGTCGACTGCTTCTTTTGCATCGGCGATTGGCTCGCGGTTTAGGCCCTGCTTGATTGCTTCCTCTGCAACGCCGACGGCAATACGCTCGGAGAACTCGGTAATCTTGGAGACTGGAGGAAGAATTGCAGCTCCAGGCTTTGTGGTGTCGACGATTCCGCCAAGCGAGTGAGCTGCGAGGGAAATCATCTGGTCCGTGAGCAGGCGAGCCTTTGATGCAAGAACACCTAGGCCAAGACCAGGGTAAATCAGAGCGTTGTTTGCTTGGCCAATCTGGTAGGTTACGCCGTTCAGCTCTACGTCATCGGATGGAACGCCGCAAGCTACAAGCGCGCGACCGTTGGTCCAGGTCAGCAGGTCCTGGGCGGTTGCCTCCGCAAGCTTAGTTGGGTTGGACAGAGGGAAAATCATTGGGCGCTCGCAATGAGCTGTCATTTCGCGGATAATCTCCTCGGTGAAGGCACCGTGAACGGTAGAGGTACCAACCATGATTGTTGGGTGGACTGTTTTTACAACCGCTGCCAGGTTAGTGAGCTCATCAGCGTTTGCGAACTCAGAACGCTTGCGCGCAAAAGGCTTTTGCTGTGGAGTGAGGTTGTCCATGTCGTCAAAGAGCAGGCCCTGGCGATCTACCAGGTAGAAGCGCTTGCGAGCTTCCTCGCGATCCATTCCCTGGTCCACAAACTCCTGCAGCACACGCTCAGCAATGCCGCAACCAGCAGTTCCTGCACCAAAGCAGAGATATACCTGGTCGACGAGTTTCTCGCCAGAAATATTGAGGCCACCGAGGATGCCTGCAAGGGTAACAATACCAGTGCCCTCGACGTCGTCGTTGAAGACGGGGTAGGTGTTCTTGTAGCGGTCCAGGATTGCTGCAGCGTGCGAGCGGCCGAAGTCCTCGAAGTGCAGGTAGAGGTTAGGGAAGAGCTTCTCGACGGTGGTTACAAAGTTGTCAATGAATGCGTTATAGCGCTCCTCGTCGACGCGCTTGTGGCGCTCGCCCAGATACAGTGGGTCATCGAGCAGCTCCTGGCGATTGGTACCGGCGTCGATAACAACAGGCATGATGCGGTTTGGATCAACGCCAGCTGCGGCGGTGTAGACCATGAGCTTACCGACGGAAATCTCAACGCCGTTAGTGCCCCAGTCACCGATGCCCAAAATGGCTTCTGCATCAGTAACAACAATCAGGTCAATGTCTCTACCAGCAGCTGCGTTCTTCAGCGAGGTCTCAAGGTCCTCAGGACGATCGGCGGAGAGGAAGCATGCGTACTGCGAGTCAACGTAGCGCTGGGAGTACTGCTCAATGTCAGGTGCGATGGTTGGATCGTAGACGATAGGCATGAACTCTTCGACATGTTTTGAGAACAGATTGTAGAACAGTGTGCGGTTCTCGGAGAAAAGCCTCATCAGGTAGTGACGCTTAGTCTCGAGGTCAGGGTACTGCTGGAAGAGCACGTATGCCTGCTCAGCCTGCTCCTCGATAGTCTGGATGTTAGGAGGAAGAAGGCCTACCAGGTCATATTTCTGGCGCTCCTCCTGCGTAAAAGCGGTTCCTTTGTTCAAAAATGAATCGTTCAGTAGTTCAAAACCCGTCTTCATAGCAACTCCCAAATGCATTGTATTCCCAGGCACATTGACTGATGCGTAGCGCGTTTAAGCGTGCGGCATTAATGGTGTCTGTTTAGACTCTTAGAGATAACAATACCCATTTCACATTATGTTTTCTTGGGAAATTGAGGAATTTACTTATCGGCAAAGGCAAACGGCCCGAAATTGCGGTACAAAGCCGTACCGGGGCGGTACAAATCACAGCCAACTGCGGTTTTGTAACGCGCTCGGGGTGCAAGTGGTAAAAAATGCGTTTAGTTGGAATATACAGCGGCGGTTGATTTTTATGCACACCATTTACCTGCGGTTTTTTGTTGGACAAAAATAGTGAAATCTGGACACTTTTTGCCACCTGCGCAAATGTGAGGCGGAAAATTCCGTGATTGCGATTTGACTTCCAACTAAACGGATTTTTTTACCCAAAAAGAGGGGTCAGATTTTGTGGGTTGAAAATCTTGATACAAAAACTCCGCATAAACAAGGTGGAATATGCGATTTTCTCGGGTGATTGGAAGTTGCTCGGCCAACTGGATAGCGGTCAGCCCTCAAAGTGATGCTATTTCACTACAACGGCGCCTTCGGGCAGCACAATATCCGCATCGGTTGCAATTAAGAGGTTGTTACCTGGGGTTTTGGGAGTATCGGGCCACTCGGGCACATATGCGACGTGCGCAAACTCGTGTGCGAACACGTCCGCAACCTGGGGAAGTAGCGCAGATCCGTGACCTTCCAGCGGACAGCGAACATCGGCCAGATATACCCCGCCATCTGCAAGTTTTTCTTTAACCACTTGTGCGCCGGCTGCTGTTCCCAGAGGGTCCAAGCGACTTCCGACCAGCAAAAACCTCGTTTACCAGCACGTCAATACTGCCGGCTTCTGCGTCTTGCAACACCTTCCACGCATCATCTTCGATGACTCGCAGCTCACTTGAAGCCGCAGCTAGAGCCTCGTCCAGAAAGAAATGCTCGCGCGCAAGCGAGACTATCTTCGGATCAATCTCAATCGCGTCAATAACGCCGCCGCTCATGTGCGTAGCCAGGTGTTTTGGCAGCGAGAAACCGCCGCCGCCCATGACTACTACGTGACCCCGAGCAGACACCTGCTGGATAACCTTCGCCATCATGCGGTGATAGTGGACGCAGAGCTCAAAGCGCAGCTCAGGCGCAATGTAGCTCACGGACTGGAAGGTGCCATTAACGTTGAGCAGCCTAATGGGCGTACCGTCGGCGTCCTCGGAGTCAAAAATCATCGTGAGGCCAAATTTTGGTACGCGTCACAAAAACGCCTCGAGCGCGCAGAATTAACAGAAATAGCTGGTAAATGCCAATAACGGCAAGCCCCGCTACGGTCGACCAGATAAAAAATGTCCAAAAATCATGTAAGACCATGTTAATTCCTTGTTAGTAAGGTTTCCCTCGGTTATACTAGCCGATACGGCGTTTTTTCTGAACGCTTTTACAGGAAAAGATTTTCTGGGGGTTTATATGATTTTAGGACTTGGTATTCCTGAGCTTCTGATTATTGTTGTCATTGTTATGGTCATCTTTGGACCTAAGAACCTTCCAAAGCTCGGCAAGGCTGTCGGCGAGACCGTCAAGAGCGTTCGTGAGGGCATGGAGTCTGAGACCAAGGAAGAAGCCAAGGAGCCAGAGGCTGAGGTCGTTGAGGACGAAGAGTCCAAAAAGGCTGAGTAACCCCATCTCACACGTATAGACCGACTGACCCATCAACAGAAAGAACACGATGGACACTACTAAAGAGATTGTACTTACCCCAGAAGGCCGTCAGAAGCTTGTCGATGAGCTGGCTTATCGTGAGGGCGAGAAAGCACGACGAGATTGTTGAGCGCATCAAAGAGGCTCGTGGTTTCGGCGACCTTTCTGAGAACTCCGAGTATGACGCTGCAAAAGAAGAGCAGTCTCACAACGAGTCCCGCATCAACGAGATTCGTCAGATTCTCTCTGTCGCAAAGGTTGTCGAGGGCGGCAGCAAGCGCAATGTGACCGTTGCAATTGGTACAACCGTCGAGCTTGCAGATGCAAAAGGCAAGACAACTAAGTATGTAATTGTTGGTACTACTGAGACTAACTCCCTTGAGCACAAGATCTCTAACGAGTCCCCAGCTGGCGAGGCTCTTATTGGTCACAAGAAGGGCGACGAGGTTGAGTTCACCACGCCAAATGGCAAGGTGAAGAAGTACACCATTACCTCTATTACTCGCTAGACTGGCACAAAAGATTTTTGGTCGCCCCGTGTCTGTCTGGCGCGGGGCGTTTTTACGTGGAGGATACATGTCCGAAGTAGAGAACAACATTGCTGGTAGCTCGGCCGCTGCTGACGCAACCGCCGCCGAGAACGTCGACGCAACCGAGGCCACCTCAGAGGCTTCCATCAATGACGAGCGCGCCCAGCGCCACGTTCGTCGCCAGGCACTGCTTGATGCCGGCGTTGATCCATACCCAATCAAGTCCACCGTCACCGCACACGTCGCTGAGCTGGAGGAGCGCTACGCTGACCTCGAGGACGGTCAGACTGGCGAGGAAGTCTATTCCGTCGCCGGCCGCGTCCGCGCCATCCGCAACCAGGGCAAGATCGCGTTTGTCGTGGTAGAGGACTATACCGGCCAGATTCAGCTTTTCTGCCGCATCAACAACCTTGACGAGAAGAACTGGGAGCTCCTGGGTCTTCTCGACCTTGGCGACATCATCGGCGCAACCGGCGCTATCATGCGTACGCGCCGCGGCCAGCTTTCCCTGGCAGTCACCTCGCTGGAGGTCCTCTCCAAGTCGCTGCGTCCTCTGCCTGAGAAGTTCCACGGCCTCACCGACCGCGAGGTTCGTTATCGCCAGCGCTACGTTGACCTCATCATGAACCCCGAGGTCCGCGACGTATTCCGCAAGCGCTCGCAGATCATCTCCATCATCCGCCAGTTCATGGAGGCCGACGGCTACATGGAGGTTGAGACCCCTGTTCTTCAGGAGATTCTTGGCGGCGCAAACGCAAAGCCATTCATCACGCACTACAACGCTCTGAACACCGAGAACTACCTGCGCATTGCAACCGAGCTTCCGCTGAAGCGCTTGCTTGTTGGCGGACTTGAGCGCGTCTACGAGCTTGGCCGTCAGTTCAGAAACGAAGGCACCGACCTCACGCACAACCCAGAGTTCACTTCCATGGAGGCATACGCCGCCTACTCTGACCTGGCCGGCATGCGCGAGCTGTCCCAGAATCTCTTCCAGGAGATTGCCCGCAAAGCTTGCGGCTGCGAGGAGGGCCACGAGGTCATCACCTACCAGGGCACCGAAGTTGACCTATCCGGCAACTGGCGCGTTGCGTCCCTGGCAGAGATTGCTTCCGAGGTCACCGGCGAGGAGCTCTCCATTGACACCCCTGTCGAGAAGCTCCGCGCAGTCCTGGACCGCTATGAGATTGAGTGGAATCCAGAGTGGCAGGCCGGCAAGCTGCTGTTTGAGATCTACGACGAGCTTGGCGAGAAGAGCATCGTAAACCCAACCTTTGTCTGCGATTATCCTGCAGAGGTTTCTCCGCTTACCAAGCGTAAAGCAGACGATCCTCGCCTGACCGACCGCTTTGAGCTCATTATCTGCGGTGCAGAGTACGCAAACGCATACTCCGAGCTTAACGACCCCGTTGACCAGGAGGAGCGCTTTGCCGCCCAGATGGAGGCCAAGCGCCAGGGCGACGAAGAGGCCATGGAGTACGATTATGACTTCATCCGCGCACTTGAGTACGGTATGCCACCAGCGGGCGGCATCGGCTACGGCATCGACCGCATGATGATGCTTTTCTGCGATCAACCTTCTATCCGCGACGTCCTTCTCTTCCCACAGCTCAAGCCTGAGAAGCGCTAAGAGCTTGGAAGCTTAGCTGCCCCACGCAGCACACAAACGCATCAGCCCGGTATCCGCTCGTTGCAGGTACCGGGCTTTTTGTGTGGTTCGTACGGAGGAGAAAAATCCAACGCGAGTCGTATGTTTGCAGAGCCTTCTGTTGGGTATAAATCAGAAATGTATAGAGAGTTTTGAGAGGTTTCAGCACATGTTTGATAAATTCACTGACAGAGCGCGTAAAGTCATGAGCTTGGCTCAGGACGAGGCTCGCGGTCTTGGCCAGATGTATGTTGGTACCGAGCACCTGCTACTTGCTCTCATCAAAGAGGGGGAGGGCATTGCTGCTCAGGCTCTGGCTAAGCTGGAGGTCTCGTATGACGAGGCTCTGGCAACCGTAAAAGAGCTCACCACGGGCGCAGGAGACCCTATTCCTGGCGGCCACATTCCGTTTACTCCTCGCGCAAAACGCGTGCTAGAGGACGCGTACAGAGAAACCATGACCCACGGTCAAAGTTATATTGCAACAGAACACCTGCTCTTGGGCATTGTGTCCGAGGGTAATGGTCGCGCTATGGATGCCCTGCGTACTATGGGTGTCTCGGGCGATGCCGTAAGAAACGCCGTTGATGAGCTGGTTGCCCAGACTCCAGAAGATGCGCCTGCTGGTCCCCGTATGGCAGAACCTCGCATTGAGGGTGGCATCTTTGGCATGCCTGTTGGCGCTGGTCAGATGCGTCCTAACGCAAACGACGACGCTTCCATGTTGGAGCAGTTTGGCCGCAACCTTACTAAGCTTGCCGCAGATAAAAAGCTTGACCCTGTCATTGGCCGTGACCGCGAGATTGAGCGTGTCATGCAGGTTCTTGCCCGCCGCCAGAAGAACAACCCACTTATCCTGGGCGATCCCGGCGTTGGTAAGACCGCCATTGTTGAGGGCTTGGCTCAGCTTATTGCATCCGGCAACGTTCCTGACATCCTGCGCGGAAAGCAGGTTTGGACGCTTGACCTAGCAAGTCTGGTAGCAGGATCTAAGTATCGCGGTGAGTTCGAGGACCGCATGAAGAAGGTTGTTGCTGAGCTGGAGAAATCCAAGAATGACATCCTCTTCATTGACGAGATTCACACCGTCATTGGCGCCGGCTCCGCAGAGGGCTCCATCGACGCCGCGTCCATCTTGAAGCCACCGCTGTCTCGTGGAGAAATCCAGGTCATTGGTGCAACTACGGCAGAAGAGTATCGTAAACATGTCGAGAAGGACGCTGCATTTGAGAGGCGTTTCCAGCCTGTCAACATCGGCGAGCCAAACAACGACGACACCATTTCTATTATTCACGGACTTCAGGACCGCTACGAGAAGCACCACCACGTCCACTACACCGAGGCTGCTATCAAGGCTGCTGTTGTGCTTTCTAGTCGCTACATCCAGGACCGCTTCCTGCCAGACAAGGCAATTGACGTCCTCGATGAGGCTGGTGCCCGCGCACGCATCCACAAGATGAGCCTTCCACCAGAGATTGCCCAGGTAGACGCAGATCTTCTCCGCGTTCGTACCCAGAAGTCTGAGGCAGCAAGCGCTCAGGAGTTTGAGCAGGCAGCTCGTCTGCGTGACCAGGAGAAATCCTTGGTAGCAGAGAGGGATCGCCTGGAGACTGAGTGGCGTGAGCAGCTGGACAAGAATATTGTCACCGTTGACGAGGACGATATTGCAAAGGTTGTCTCTGGCATCACCGGCGTTCCTGTTTCTAACCTCACCGAGACTGAGGCTTCAAGGCTGCTTCGTACAGAAGACATCCTTCACCAGCGCGTTGTTGGTCAGGATGAGGCTGTTGTTAAGGTTGCAAAGGCAATCCGCAGAAGCCGTAGTCCTCTCAAAGACCCTAAACGCCCTGGAGGCTCCTTCATCTTCCTAGGCCCTTCCGGCGTAGGAAAGACTGAGCTTGCAAAAGCCCTGGCAGAGTTCCTGTTTGGCTCCGAAGACGCCCTGCTTTCATACGACATGTCCGAGTACATGGAGCGACACACCGTAGCTAAGCTGGTTGGCGCACCTCCAGGATATGTGGGCTACGATGAGGGCGGCGAGCTCACCAAGGCTGTCCGCAGGCGTCCGTACTCTGTTCTGCTCTTTGATGAGATTGAGAAGGCACATCCAGACGTCTTCAACATCTTGCTGCAGATTCTGGACGAGGGCCGCTTGACTGATGGCCAAGGCCGTCACGTGGACTTCTCCAATACGGTTGTCATCATGACATCCAACATTGGTGCTCGCGAGATTGCCCGTACCAATACCATGGGCTTCTCGTCAGAAGGCTCTAAGGGACTCTCCGACAAAGAGATTACCAGCCGCGTTATGTCCGAGCTCAAGCGTGGATTCCGTCCAGAGTTCTTGAACCGCGTGGACGAGATTGTTGTCTTCAAGTCGCTCTCTACCGAGCAGCTTCGTGGCATTGTTGACCTCATGGTTCTTGAGCTGCGCGATCGCCTGATTGCCAACGGCATGTCCATTGAGCTCACCGAGGCCGCAAAGGATCTGATTGCCAAAGACGGAACCGATCCCTGTCTACGGCGCTCGTCCGCTGCGCCGCACCATTCAGTCGATGATTGAAGACCCACTGTCTGAGGAGCTTCTTCTGGCCAGTGGACCGCAGGCGACATTGTTGCTGTTGATGTTGACGCTGAGGGCAAGAAGCTTGTGTTCACTAAGACCACGGGCGTCATTCCTGAGCCTCGCAAGAAAGAGACCATGGCGCAGCTTGACCAGATGGACGTCAGTATGGGACCATCCTCGCTGCCACAGGGTAGCGCAGGCGGTTCGTCCGACCTGATGTCCTCCGCCGAGTAAGACACTCTGACCCGAGGTTCTGCCTCGGGTCTTTTTGTATCGCAGCTCAAAACGCACAGTTCTCTTTGGCAGAAGCTCTTGGCGAGAAACCCGGGCGAGAAACCCGTCTTCTCCAAACCGTCACTACACGCGCCGGCAACAAAACCGTATACTTGAAATGTTGAAACAAATTGAAGCCGTAAACGTACCAGATCGCAAAACGCAGCCTGTAAGCTGCAAGTAATTGAGGGAGAGCCATGGAGCCAACGCAACTTGATCCAAGCGCAACAGAAAACGAGGACCGTATTGCCACCGCTCTGAAGATGACTGCCCCTGGCACAGCGCTCCGCGTTGCACTGGACATGATTATCGCTGGCCGTCTGGGCGCCCTCATTTGCGTGGGAGATACAGAAAACGTCCTTGCTGCGGGCGGAGATGGTTTCAAACTTGATGTTTCCTTCACAGCAAACCGACTGTTTGAGCTCTGCAAGATGGACGGCGCTGTGGTGGTGGACAAAGACCTCACCAGAATTCTGCGCGCCAACTTCCACCTCAATCCTGATGCAACGCTTCCAACTGCAGAAACAGGCACTCGCCACCGTACTGCTGCTCGCATGAGCTTGCTCACCAAGTCTATTGTGATTGCAGTGTCTTCTCGCCGTTCGTTGATTACGGTCTACGTTGATGGTCACGTTATTCCGCTGAAAGTCGGTACCAGCCATTATGTCTACCGTCAATCAGCTCTCGGTTGCTATGCAAAATACGCGCCAGCAGCTTGATCGCGCGCTTTTACGCCTGACCGCGCTTGAGCTTGATAACTACGTCACTCTGGGCGATGTAGCAGGCATTTTCTACCTGTTTGAGGTTCTTTTGAGTGCCGCTGATCAGCTTGATTCTTGTCTTTTGGAGCTAGGTAGCGAGGGAAAAACCACCGCTATGCAGCGCGAGGAATATTTGGGCGGTATCGACGAGGCCTATAACCTGATGATTCGCGATTACGCCGTAGATTCTTCCGCTGAAGAGGCGCGCGCCATTCGCCGCCGCTTCCACGAGACAGCCAATACCGAGCTCCGCTCCGCAGAAAGTGTTGGCCAGATTCTGGCTACTCCGATGGCCGCGGAGAAGATGCGTCCATGGAGCCTCTGGGCCTGCGCACGCTTTCCCGCGTTCACGTGGTCAACGATGAGATTGCGGCCAGAATTGTTGACGCCTACGATAACCTGCAGCAGCTGCTTCACGTTGCAGAAAACGATACATCAAGCCTCAAATCTCTGGGTGTCGAGAACCCCGGTGCACTTGCTAACAGTCTCCGCAGAATGTGGGGTAAGTCAGAATAATGGCTGCAAGCAGCACCTGTGCAAAGGTCGTGTCAAAGCCACGTCCTTCTCGCCTCACAACACATGGAGCAAAAAGCCGATACCGTTGCCGTCATTGTGGCTGGCGGCATTGGCGAGCGCTTTGGATATCCTGACGGCAAGCAGTTTATTTCTGTCTGCGGTCTTCCGCTGATGAGCTGGTCAATCCTTGCGTTTGATCACGCGCCAAGCGTGGCTCACATTGTGATTGCTTGCTCTGACGAGAAACGCGCTGCAGTTCAAGAGGGTGTTGTGGGCAAGCTTGTACTCCACAAGCCTGTTCACTTTGCAACGTCTGGTGCTACCAGACAGGAATCGGTTTACAACGCGCTCCAGGTAGTCCCTGCTGGATATGATTTTGTTTCTGTTCATGATGCGGTTCGCCCGCTCATTGAGGTAGAGACTATTGAGCAGGTCATTGGTACAGTTCGTAAGTCTCCTAAGATTGCGGGAGCAATTTTGGCTCACCGCGCAACTGATACGCTGAAGCGCGTAGATGGCGCAACCATTGTAGATACGCCTGACCGCTCAACGTTCTGGGCTGCTCAGACCCCTCAGGTGTTCAAGACGCGCACACTCCTTGAAGCTCACGAGGTAGCTCGCCAGGAGGGCTACCAGGGAACCGATGACTCGTCGTTAGTTGAGCGACTAGGTCTTACGGTGCTGTGCGTTGAGTCGCAACGAGAAAACGTGAAGGTCACGTACCCGTCTGACCTTGCAATTGTTGAGGCTACGCTCAGCCGTCGCCTGGTAGAAGGCGCAACCGGAAGTGGGGCTGTAGAGTGAGCATGCCAGAGCTTAAAATTGGCCACGGATACGATGTTCATCGCCTGGTAGAGGGCAGAGATCTTATCTTAGGTGGCATCAAAATTGAGCACACCAAAGGTCTTCTCGGCCACTCCGATGCTGATGTTTTGGCTCATGCGCTCATGGATGCCCTGCTAGGAGCTATGCGCGCCGGCGACATTGGCCAGCTTTTCCCTGATACAGACCCTGCTTATGAGGGTGCTGATTCTATGGTGCTTCTGTCCCATGTTATGCAGCTTGTTCGTAATGAGGGCTTTGAGCTTCTGGATTGTGACTGCACCGTTGCAGCTCAGGCGCCTAAGTTGCTCCCTCATCGCGATGCTATGAGAAACCGCATGGCTGAGGTCATGGGTGTTTCGCCAGATAAAGTTGGCGTAAAAGCAACCACTACCGAAGGCCTTGGCTTTGTGGGCACTCAAGAAGGCATTGCTGCCTGGGCAGTTGTACTGCTGGGACGTAGCGCGCAATAAATTACAGCTCTACGATATGATCGGCTGCTTCCACCACTTTAGGGTCATGAGATATGAGCAGTATTATGTGGTCTTGTTTGACCTTCTTTCAGAAGATCAAGAAGGACATCAACACTTTTTTGATCTAATGCAGAGGTTGGCTCGTCAAGCAACATAACACTTGGATTCATAAGCATCATGCGGATAATTGCAATCTTTTGCTTTTCTCCACCAGAGATAGCTGAGCTTCGTTCAGCCAGGCGAACGTCAAGATTTTGATCGTCACCAAGCAGCAATTTTTCCAAATTGAACAGCTTGATATAGCTGATTATCTCTTCATCTGTTGGTTGCTTTTTTTGCAGAGTAGGGTCAGATTATTTCTTACCGTATCGTCAACAATACTTGGCTCTTGTTCAGTAAATCCAAGAGTATTTTTTCGAAGTTCATACTGATTAATTTGAGTGAGCAAATCCTCATTAATAGCAATAGTGCCCGATAGGTGAGAAGACCACTCTCCGTTAATGAGCTTCAGAAATGTTGATTTGCCTGTACCGTTTCCACCGGTAATGGCGTATATATTTCCTTTTGCAAAACTACAAGACAAGTTGTTCATCAGTACTTTATTTGTATGTGGATAAGAGAAAGACACATTTGTGCAGGTAATTTGATTGACGTTCTCTGATGGAATGATGTTACCAACGGACTCTTGAGGTAAATCAAGAATCTGCTCAATTCGATTAAGGCTTACCGTAATGCTCTGATAAGCCATGCCAAATTCCATAAGAAGCGTAATAGAGCCCAAAAGCGATACAAAATAGCTTGAAATGGTTGCAATATAGCCAGGCTGCAGTGCTCCAAGGAAAATTTGATATGCACAGGTAATAAAGACAATAGCTTGGAATACAGCAATTACAGCATTGTTTAATTCTTGTACGCCAAACTCAAGTTTGTACTGCTCATGAATGGCACTACGAAGTTTTTGATTGACGGCATAGTGCTGATTAAAGAAACGCTCAAAGAGGGAATGACGCCTGATGAAATCTACATCAGTGAACTGCGAGAGCTCAATCGATCCATACTGGGACCGCAGTTCTTTAGATTCTTTGTATCTTTTATAGGCCGAAGCTTGGATTTGCTTATAGATAATAAAACTCACCAACAGCAGAACAACTGTTACAAGAGCGGTTAATGGGTTCAAATATAAAATAATTGCCAGTGTGCCTAAGACGGAGACCATAGTTGTTACAAAACTCACACATTGTGTAAGTATAAAAATCGAAACGTCATTAGAATCGTTATTTACTGTCTGGCGGTAATGTCCAGAATCATATGACGAGAAAAACGATGAATCTGCATGTTGAATCTTGTCAATCAGCTGTCGCTCAATAGTAAACGCAGAATCAATCTGTAACTGACAATACCGTGTTTTAGCAAGATAGGAGCAGCCGGCAATAAGGATTCCTAGTGCGGCAACTACGGCGCAATAGAAAAGTATTTCGCTCCAAGTTGTTCCTGAAATAAAAAGATTAATTACAAATCCAACAAGAAGAGGTTGGATCACCATAAGCGCTGTGACAAAGAATGACAGAAAGAGAAAAATCGCAAGACTGCCTTTATCCAGAATGGTAGATATACAGTAGCGGATAATGTTAAAAAACTTACTCATTCGAATCACCTTCTGAAGTTTGTAAGAGTAAGATTTCTTCTGTCTTTTGATTCTTTGCAGTTTTGATTCAAATATAAATTCTTTAAATTTTTTGTTCATCAAGTTTAATAAAACAAAAAAAACAATCCAGCACTAATCCGTGAACGGTAACAAAATTGAATCTTGATTAGTAAGGGTATGGAACTTAAAGGTTTTCCATAAACCGTTTATACTTACACCAATACACAATGGTTGCGAGGAGTATGCATGCTTGTCTATAACACTCAGACGCATAAAAAAGAAGAGTTCAAGCCAATCGACGAGGGTAAAATCCGCATGTACGTGTGCGGTCCCACGGTCTACGATCAGATTCACATCGGAAACGCCCGTACCTTCCTCTCGTTTGACGTTATTCGCCGTTATCTGATGCACAAGGGTTATGAGGTCACCTTTGCTCAAAACCTGACTGACGTTGACGACAAGATTATTCAGCGCGCCATTGAGCAGGGAAGGACTGCTCAAGAGGTTTCTGAAGAGTTTTCTCAGGCGTTTATCGAGCAGATGCATCGCTTCAATATTTTAGATCCGGATATTCGCCCTCGCGCAACGCATGAGATTGAAGCCATGCTTCAGATGATTCAATCTTTGATTGAACAGGGTCACGCTTACGCGGTGCCTTCGGGCGACGTGTACTTCTCGGTCCGTTCTGACCACGGCTATGGCGTGCTTTCTGGTCGAGATCTTGATCAGCTTCGCGCAGGTGAGCGCGTTGAGGTTAATGACGAGAAACGCGATCCATTTGACTTTGCACTCTGGAAGCTGCAAAGCCTGGTGAGCCTAGCTGGCCAAGCCCTTGGGGAGAAGGTCGTCCAGGTTGGCACAGTGAGTGCTGCGCCATGATTCATCGCTACCTGGGCACTCCAATTGACATTCACGGCGGTGGCTCTGACCTGGTATTCCCTCATCATGAGAACGAGACCGCGCAGGCATTCTGCGCCTGGCACGCTCCTCTCGCCAATTATTGGATGCACACCGGAATGCTTCGCGTTGATGGCGAGAAGATGTCCAAGTCTTTGGGCAACTTCTACACACTCAAGGCAGTTTTGGACAAGTACCCTGCAGATGCAGTAAGACTTTTGATGCTTCAAACGCACTATCGCGCACCACTTGATTTCTCGTTTGAGCGTCTTGAGGGCACCGTTGGTACGCTTGAGCGCATGAAGACCTGCGTTGCAAATCTCCGCTGGGCTTTCAAGCAGTCTTCTGCTCAGCACGAACTTTCCGACGCTGATAGCACGCTTGCTGAGGCAATCAATACAGCTCAGAGCGAGTTTGACGCTCAGATGGATGATGATTTCAACACCGCAGGAGCACTCGCTGCTATCTTTGCTCTGGTAACTGCTGCAAATACCTATCTTGCAGAGGTTGGTCAGAACGTTGGCGCAAGTCCTGTTCTCCGTGCAGCAGATATGTTGTGCGAGCTCACGGGAGCTTTGGGAATTGATTTGACTCAGGCGGCGTCTACCTCTGATTTACCAGAAGAGCTTGTGGCGCTTGCAGCACAGGTAGCAGGTTATGAGGGCACGTCAGCTGACGAGGCTGCAGAGGCTTTGCTTGCTGCTCGTCAGGAGGCTCGCTCCCAGAAGAACTGGGCAGTTGCTGATCAAATTAGAGACGGCATTGCCGAGCTTGGACTTTTGATTGAAGATACCGCCGCTGGCGCTCGACTCAAAGCGTAAGGCAGACTAACTATGGCAAGAAATCAGCGCTCTACCTCTAAAAAAACACGCGCTCCGAGGGTCCTGCTGGCCGTGGAGCAGCTGGACGCGGCGGAGCTGCGGGTCGCGGTGGAGCAGGTCGCGGTGGAGCTGCAGGTCGCAGCGGCGCAGGGTCGCGGCTCCAAGAAGGCTGCCGACTGGGGCGGTTATTTCGGCGCCAAGAATGGCCAGGGCTCAAAGGGTAGCCGCTCCGCACAAGGCTCACGCGCAGCTCAGGGCACTCGCGGACAGAAAGGGCTGGTGGACAGCGAGGCGCTGGTGCTGGACGTCCCGGCAACAAGAAGCCTGCAACCGATCTTATCGAGGGTCGTCGCGCAGTAGCAGAGGCGCTGACCGTTGGTATTCCTTTGAAGAATGCACTGGTACAAGCTGCAAGTGGACAGAAGGACCAGGAGATTGAGGCTCTTGCACGTCAGCTTGAGCAGGAGGGTATTCCTGTCGAGCGTGTTGCAAAGCCCGTGCTTGACTCGCTTTCAAGTCACGGCGCTCACCAGGGCGTTATTGTCCGTACACAGCCTTTTGCTTACGCTGACCTCTCTGAAATCATCCAGCGCGCTGGTTCAGAAAACGCTCTGGTTGTGGTCTTGGATCACGTCACTGACGAGGGAAACTTTGGCGCAATCGTCCGAAGTGCCGAGGTAGTTGGCGCAGCCGGCGTTGTTATTGCAAACGCTCGCGCCGCCCGAGTTGGCGTTGGAGCATACAAGACTTCCGCTGGAGCTGTGCTTCACCTGCCAATCGCTCAGGTTTCTAATCTGCCGCGCGCTCTTGAAGAGCTTAAAGCCGCAGGTTTTTGGACATGTGGCTCTACCGAGCACGCCACTCAGTCCGTGTGGGAGGCCCCTATGGGAGGTCGCCTTGCACTTGTTATGGGCTCTGAAGGTTCAGGAATTTCTCGCCTTATGCTCGAGAAGTGCGATTTTACGTGCAAACTTCCTCAGTTTGGCCAGGTAGAGTCCCTGAACGTTGCTCAGGCAACAACGGTCATGTGCTACGAGTGGCTCCGCAGGACTCAGGAAGCGTAAGCTCAGGAAGCCCAGGAAGCTCAGGAAGCCCAGGAAGCCCAGGAAGCGTAAGGTATGGCTCAGAAAAAATCGCTGCTTGTAGTCGATGGCTATAACGTCATGTTGGCAACTCCTCGCTATGAGGCGTTGCTGGATGAGCGTGGCTCTTCTGCACAAGAAACCGCTGCTGAGAGAGCCTATCACCTCAACACCGATCCGTTTTATCGCGCCCGTTTGGCGCTCATTTCTGACGTTGCCACGTTTGCGCAGGGCACCTACGAGGCCGTTATTGTGTTCGACGGAAAGGGAAACGTAAACGACGAGCGCCCGGAGCGCACCCACGCTGGCGTGCAGCTGGTCTTCTCCGAGACTGGGGAGTCCGCAGACAGCGTCATCGAGCGCCTGGTCACGGACGCTCGAGAGGCTGGTCGCAAGGCATTTCTGGTCACGTCGGACAGGGACATTCGTGCCACAGCCGGCTTTGGCCCCGGCGAGGTCACGCGCATTGCAAGCGCATCACTGGTCCACGAGATTTCCCAAGCAGATAACGTTGTCGAAGAGATGCGTCGCGATCAGGTCAGTACGCGCATGACGCTTGAAGACCGCATTTCTCCAGAACAGCGCGAGAAACTCTGGAAGCTGCTAGGCAAATAGGTGACCAGGTCAGCGTCTTACGTACGCGATGTGCCAACGTGCTCGACCGCACCAATACGTCCAGCGCGCCTGGGCGCAATCAGCGCGCCTGATTTCTGCAAAGAATCTGTAAATTTTTGCCTGATAACAGTCAAAGAAATCTGTGGATTTGCCTGATTTTGACAAAGAATCGGTGCCTCAAATACAGATTCTTTGCACTTTTCAGGCAGAGTTTTTGTGGTGCAGTTTTGGATCCAGGGGTGGTTTTACGAACGCGCTTCATGGAGCCTGATTTTCTCGCCATGTCTGAATGATTTGCCGGAAAAGCTCACCATATCTGAGCTATTTGCCGGTTTTTCTCGCCAAGTCTGAGCTGTTTTACACAGACATGATGCGGTTTTCAGGCTGGCCAAACTTGATGGGCAGCGCATTTGCACCAAGCTAGCTCCTACAGAAGGGAAGTGCTCCTACATGCTGCATCGACCAGTTTGTGGAGAAAAATTTCTCGAAAATTGAGACTAGACCAAAGCCAGAAAAAGTCTATAGAATATCCTCTGCACTTGATGCCGCTATAGCTCAGCTGGTAGAGCAACTGACTTGTAATCAGTAGGTCCCGGGTTCGAAGCCTGGTGGCGGCACCATTTGAATTTTCAGCCAGGCATTGCCTGGCTTTTTTCGTGCGAATTTTAGGGCATTCGCGACGTATCGCGTATGGCTTTCTATAGATAACCGTAAAAGCCCGTATGCGTCTGGTCAGAAACCCGCTTGAGTGTGACGAAAAAATCGTGGAGTTGGGCAAGAAACTCGCTTGAAGTTGTGGCTAGAAAACCGCATGAGAATCGTGGCGAGAAAAATCGCTTGGAAATTGTGGAAAAAAATTTGATAAGATACGCCCGGTTGGGTGGATTACGTTGACAAGATTTTTTTATTCAATCGTAATATTTTTCCCGCTTGACGAGGTAATCAGAAGTTCAACAAGACTTTCTGCGTACGTTAAACCGCAAGGTACAGCGTATTAATTACTTCAAGAGTGCTTGAAAACGGCATTTGGGGATATGGCACAGCGGCAACTGCGGCGGACTGTAAATCCGCTCCCTCTGGGTTCCTTGGTTCGAGTCCAAGTATCCCCACCACGCCCGTGTAGCTCAGTAGGTAGAGCACTTCGTTGGTAACGAAGAGGTCACCGGTTCAAATCCGGTCGCGGGCTCCATTTTTCAAGCGGCATTTATGCCGGCGTAGCTCAGCTGGTTAGAGCACACGGCTCATACCCGTGACGTCACTGGTTCGAATCCAGTCGCCGGTACCAGACTCTTTACGGCGTACATGTCCTAGACATTTGCGCCGTTGAGTATAAACAGACGTTTTTTCACCACGGTCTAGCCCGAGGGTTAGTTCCAGAAGGAGGATTGGCAATGGCCAAGGAAAAGTTTGACCGCACAAAGCCACACGTAAACATCGGTACCATTGGTCACGTCGACCACGGTAAGACTACCCTTACCGCAGCAATCACCAAGGTTCTCTCTGAGACCGAGGGCTGCAAGGCAGACTATACCGCCTTCGAGAACATCGATAAGGCTCCAGAGGAGCGTCAGCGTGGTATTACCATTTCCGTTGCTCACGTTGAGTACGAGACTTGGGAGCGCCATTACGCTCACGTCGACTGCCCTGGCCACGCAGACTACATCAAGAACATGATTTCTGGTGCAGCTCAGATGGACGGCGCAATCCTCGTTATTGCTGCAACCGATGGTCCTATGGCTCAGACTCGTGAGCACATCCTTCTTGCACGTCAGGTCGGCGTTCCCACATCGTCGTCTTCCTGAACAAGTGCGACATGGTCGACGATGACGAGCTCATCGACCTCGTCGAGATGGAGACCCGTGACCTTCTCTCCGAGTACGACTTCCCAGGCGATGACCTTCCAATCATCCGTGGTTCCGCCTCGGCGCTCTTAACGGCGAGGAGAAGTGGGTTGAGTCCATCCGTGAGCTCATGCACACTGTTGACTCCTACATCCCAACACCAGCTCGTGACAACGAGAAGCCATTCCTGATGGCAATCGAGGACGTCATGACTATTTCTGGTCGTGGTACCGTTGCTACCGGCCGTGTTGAGCGTGGTGAGCTCAAGCTCAACGATCCAGTCGAGATCGTTGGTATTAAGCCAACTCAGAACTCTGTTGCTACCGGCATTGAGATGTTCCGTAAGACCATGGACTTCTGCGAGGCTGGCGACAACGTTGGTATTCTTCTTCGTGGTGTTAAGCGCGAGGGACATCGAGCGCGGTCAGGTTCTCTGCAAGCCTGGTACCGTTACTCCACACAAGAAGTTCACCGGTGAGGTTTACGTTCTTACTAAGGAAGAGGGCGGCCGTCACACCCCATTCTTCTCTGGTTACCGTCCACAGTTCTACTTCCGTACAACTGACGTAACCGGCGACATCTACGAGCTCACCGATGCAAACGGTGGCAAGGTAGAGATGGCTATGCCTGGCGACCACATCACCGTTGGCTGCGAGCTCATTCACCCAATCGCTCTTGAGCAGGGTCTGAAGTTCGCTATCCGCGAGGGTGGCCACACCGTCGGCGATGGCCGTGTTTCCACCGTCATCGAGTAACTTCTTTTAAAGTTGCTAACTTGCCCGGCGTGCTTTTTGCGCGCCGGGTTTTTTGTCGAGAAAAAATATGTGAACGCCTAGAGTAATTAGAGAAAAGTATTGACATCTCTGGGTAGTGGGTGCTAACCTAAGCAACCGCGTCACATTTCGAGAATACATCTCGTGACCGTGTTCAGGAGGATCAATGCGTACACTCGTTACTCTCGCCTGCACTGAGTGCAAGCGTCGTAATTACACTACGGACAAGAATAAGTCCAACAACCCAGATCGTATGGAGTTGAAGAAGTACTGCCCATGGTGCCACAAGCACACGGTACATCGCGAGACCCGCTAGGCTAGGTGGGTTCGTTCTAGGCCAGTAGCTCCAATGGTAGAGCGGCGGTCTCCAAAACCGTTTGTTGAGGGTTCGAGTCCTTCCTGGCCTGCCAGATAACTTCACCGGCCTTCCCATAAGGGTTGGCCGGTTTGTATGTAGGTATAACATCCAAGGGAGCGTAGGATGGCAAATAAGGAGCGCAATAAGAGGAGCGCACGTAAGGCTCGCGCAGAAGAGCGCGCCCAGCGTGAGGCCCTTCAGGCTGAAGCTACTCCTGAAAGCTTCTGCTAAGGCTACTAAGGCCGAGGCAAAGAAGCAGGAGAAGTCCATTCAGCGTAACGCTAACCCTGGCTTCTTTGGCCGCCTGGGTGCTTACTTTGCAGGCGTTCGTACAGAAATGCACCGCGTTGTGTGGCCTTCAAGCTCTGAGCTTGCTGGTTTCTCTGTAGCCGTAATTGCAACAATCATTTTCTTTGGCTTGGTAACTTGGCTGGTTGATACTGGCATTGTTGCTGGTCTCGTCGCCTTTACTGGACTGAGGGGATAATCAATGGCTAAGCGCTGGTATGTAGTTCACACCTATTCAGGTTATGAGAACAAGGTAAAGACAGACCTTGAGCACCGTATTGAGACCCTATGGCCTTGAGCGTGCTGTTGTTGATATTCAGATTCCTACCGAGGAAGTCACTGAGGTCAAGGACGGCGGCAAGCGCGAGACCAAAGAGTCTAAGGTTTTCCCAGGTTACGTTCTTGTTCGCATGGAGCTGGATGACAATACTTGGGCTGTTGTTCGCAACACCCCAGGCGTAACTGGTTTTGTTGGCATTGACGGCAAGCCAGTTCCTCTGCGTCGTGATGAGTTCGATAAGATCATGCGTCGCGGCGGTATGAAGACGGGTGGCCCTGTACCCTAAGCGTACAGCAACCAATATTGAGGTCGGTCAGGCAATTCACGTTCTTTCTGGTCCTCTCGCTGACTTTCGACGGAACTGTTTCTGAGGTCAACGCAGAGTCCGGCAAGATCAAGGTTATGCTCACCATCTTTGGTCGCGAGACTCCGGTTGAGCTCACCATGGATCAGATTTCCCTGATAGACTAGTAACTAACGGCTTATCCCGCACTTCTCGTCCCTTGTGGATTGCTTCTCGGGAGTGCGCGAGAATAGACTCAAACGTATTCAAACAGGAGGCTTAACATGCCCGCAAAGAAGGTTGTTAACTTTATTAAGCTGCAGATTCCTGCAGGCCAGGCAAACCCAGCTCCTCCAGTAGGACCAGCTCTGGGTGCTGCACAGGTCAACATTATGCAGTTCTGCCAGGCGTTCAACGCTGCAACTCAGGACAAGGCTGGCGACATCATCCCAGTCGAGATTTCTGTTTACGAGGATCGTTCCTTTGACTTCGTAACCAAGACTCCTCCAGCAGCTCAGCTCATCAAGAAGGAGCTTCACCTCAAGGGTGGTTCCGGTGTTCCTCAGCGCGATAAGGTTGGCCAGCTCTCCCAGGAGCAGCTCACCAAGATTGCTGAGATCAAGATGCCTGACCTCAACGCAAACGACATTGAGGCTGCAAAGAAGATCGTCGCTGGTACCGCTCGTTCCATGGGTGTAACCATCGCCGAGTAGTGTTTACTCCCGTCAGCCATTAGTGTGGCTGACGGTTGTTTTGTCAGAGCATCCGACGTTAGTGCACGTAGTTGGGTTTCTCGCCAAGAGGGCGTAACTATGGACGGAAGATGCAGGAGTGGGAGGGCAGACGCCCGCTAACCACAGGAGGTACATAATGCCTAAGCACGGAAAGAACTACAAGAATGCAGTTGCCAAGGTAGACGGTGCAAACCTCTACAGCCCAAAAGAGGCAGTAACCCTGTCTAAGGAGCTTGCAACTGCTAAGTTTGACGAGACCATTGAGGTAGCAATTCGCCTTGGTGTCGATACTCGTAAGGCTGACCAGAACGTCCGCGGTTCCATTTCTCTGCCTCACGGCACTGGTAAGACCGTTCGCGTTGCAGTCTTCGCAGAGGGCGAGAAGGCCCGCGAGGCTGAGGCAGCTGGCGCTGACATCGTCGGTGGCGACGAGCTCATCGCAGAGGTCGAGAAGGGCATGCTTGACTTTGACGCAGCAATCGCAACCCCTCAGATGATGGGTAAGGTTGGTCGTCTTGGTCGCGTTCTTGGTCCTCGTGGCCTTATGCCTAACCCTAAGCTCGGCACCGTTACCATGGATGTTGCAAAGATGGTTAACGAGCTCAAGGCTGGTCGTGTTGAGTATCGTGCGGACCGTTTTGGTATCTGCCACGTTGCAATCGGCAAGGCTTCTTTTGAGGTCCAGCAGCTTGTTGAGAACTATGGCGCACTTCTCTCTGAGATTATTCGCGTCAAGCCATCCAGCGCTAAGGGTAAGTACGTCAAGACCGTTGCTATTTCCTCTACTATGGGCCCCTGGCATCAAGGTTGATCCAACCAAGGTTCGTAACCTCATGGAGGACTAAGCTTTACGCTTAGAAGTACCTAGCACGTTTAATCCGGTATCTGCTTGCAGGTACCGGATTTTTCTTGAAGCGTGCATGTGGTGTAGGCGTGGACTCTGCTTGCAGGGGGCGTGGGTTTGAGGCGTGACTCTGCTTGCGGCGCGTGTGGCTGATGTGTGTGGCTGAGTTGTGCGTAGCTGCTTAGCCGCCCTTCTCGTCAAATTTTTGTGAAGAGAAAGAAATTGTGCACTCAACCTTGACTTGGATAGTTTTTTGCTGCACAATATCCAACGCAAGACAGACGTCTTGTAGTTGCACGTTCGCTGCCAAAGACAGCCGGCGCCTTGAATCCAAGGCTTAATGGGAATTCCGCCTGCCGAGGTGGTCTTGAGATTAGTACATCCAGACCCCGCTTTGGTTGCCAAAGTGGGGTCTTTTCATGTGAGGGCCGCACCTGTTGGCGCTCGTGCCTGAGACATGATAAAGGAGGTGTACTACATGCCAGCTCAGTCTAAACTTGATTTGCTCGAGAAGGTTTCCGCTTCTCTCGACAACTCCAAGGGCCTGTTTGTTATCGACTATCGTGGTCTCTCCGTAAAGGAGACTCAGGAGCTTCGCCGCGCACTTACCGCAGCAGGCGCTCACATGAAGGTCTATAAGAACAACATCGTCAAGATTGCTCTTAAGAACGCTGGTATGCCAGAGATTGACGAGATGCTCGCCGGTACCTGCGCATACGTTTTCTATGAGAATGATCCTGTCGAGGCCGCTAAGGTCATCAAGGATCAGGCCAAGAAGCTCAAGAAAGTTGAGTTCATTGGTGGTATCGCTGATGGTCAGGCACTTACCGCTGACGAGGCAAAGGCTTACGCAGACCTTCCTTCTCGCGAGGAGCTCATTGCAAAGCTTGTCTTCGTTGTTGCAAGCCCACTTACCGGTATTGCACAGGTTTGCGCTGGTCCAGCTCGTGGACTCGCAACCGCTCTTTCTGCAGTCGCAGATCAGAAGAACGCTGCATAAGCAACGTTTTGTTGTACCCGCGCATTGGCGCAAACCGCGTGAGAGTGTAGACGCACTTAAACGCACACATACAAGCCGGGCTTTTGCCCAGATGCAGTACAAAGGCTGCATCGTTTAAAAAGGAGAATTGACATGGCTGTCACTAAAGATGAGATCATTGAGGCCCTTAAAGAGATGCCAGCACTCGAGCTTTCTGAGCTCGTTCACGAGCTTGAGGACGTCTTTGGCGTTTCCGCTGCTGCTCCTGTAGCTGTCGCTGCTGCTCCTGCAGCTGGTGGCGCTGCTGAGGAGGCAGAGGAGAAGACCAACTTTGACGTTGTCCTCGAGGGCTTCGGCGACAACAAGATCGGCGTCATCAAGGTTGTCCGTGCTCTTACCAACCTTGGTCTCAAGGAGGCAAAGGAGGTCGTCGAGGGTGCTCCTAAGGCAGTCCTCGAGGGCGCTAAGAAGGAGGACGCTGAGGCTGCTAAGGCTCAGCTCGAGGAGGCTGGCGCTACCGTCACCCTTAAGTAAGTCCATCCTACATTGCTTACTGGAGAGGTCAGACTTCGGTCTGGCCTCTTTTTTGTTTGCCTGGCGAGAAACCCGTGCGCTGCAGTCTGGAGTGCATGGAGCTTGGATGCGTTTGCAGCAGCCTGAAAAGTGCATCAAGTCTGAGTGATTTGCCGGATTTTCTCGCCATGTCTGAGCGATTTGCCTGTTTTTCTCGCCTTATCTGAGTACTTTTGCTCAGACTTGACGTGCATTTCAGGCTCATAAATCCTGCGTGATTGCTCTAGCTTACTGCGTGACATGCCCTAGTTTTTCTCGCGCCTGATTTCTACAAAGAATCTGTAACTTTTGCCTAAAATTACAAAAGAATCTGTGGATTTGCCTGATTTTGCAAAAGAATCGGTGGCTCAAATACAGATTCTTTGCACTTTTCAGGCGCGTGCAGCAAAAGGTCGGCGCGTGTGGCGAGAAACCCGTGCGCTCGGGGCGCATCCGGTGAGCATGGAGCGCCATGCGAAGCGACGTGGCGGGGAGCGCCGCTCACCGAAAGCGATTTCTGTCTCCGTGGACCTTCTCCACAAAAATCTTCACAACTAGAAAAAGACGAGTTAGTCAAGGATTTACCTGCAACATAACGTTTATGCAGTTAAAAAACATAAACGCGATAATATAGTCAAAACGTCTTAAAAAATCAAGTGTTTTTCTGTTGACGCGCATTAAAATCTTGACTAAATTACTAGGTTGCGACAATTGCCACCTTCCACCCTTTTGAAGGAGGACAACCTGGTGTCTACCGCTAAAAAGACTTCCCTCACCACGCCTCAGGCGCATACTGGACGCAGGACGTTCAGTAAGATTCCCGCAGCTATGGAGCTGCCAAATCTGATTTCTGTACAGAAGGAATCATTTGAGCGCTTTATGGGAGAGGGCCTTGCAGAGTCCTTCGCTGAGTTCTCGCCAATTGAGAACAGCGCTGGAACCATGCAGGTCACCTTTGGTGACCATCAGTTCGGCGACCCTGCCAATTCAATGGCTGAGTGTCGTGCAAAAGACATTTCATATCAAGCACCTCTTTTTGTTGACGTCCGTTTTGTCAACAAAGAGACTGGTGAGATGAAGGAGCAGCTTGTCTTCATGGGTGATTTCCACCGATGACTGAGCGCGGTACCTTCATCATCAACGGTTCTGAGCGCGTTGTGGTTTCACAGCTCGTTCGTTCACCTGGCGTGTATTTCTCGTCAGAGATGGACAACGGTGTTCTGGTCCACAAGTCTCAGTTCATTCCTGCACGTGGTGCATGGCTTGAGTTTGAGGTTGATAAGCGCGGCCACCTGGTCGTCTCCATTGACCGCAAGCGTCGCCAGAGCGCTACCGTCTTCCTCCGTGCACTTGGCATTGCTGTTACCGATGACGAGATTCTCTCGCTCCTTGGTGATTCCGATGTTGTTCGCAACACACTTGAGCGTGACGTTGCAACCACACGTGAGGATGCTCTTATCGAGATTTATCGTCGTCAGCGTCCAGGCGAGCCACCAACTGTTGACTCTGCCCGTTCTCTGCTTGACGGCCTCTTTCTTCAACGAGCAGCGCTATGACCTTGCTCGCGTTGGTCGTTACAAGATCAACAAGAAGCTTGAGGAAGAGATTCCTGCAGATGTTCGTGTCCTTACCAAAGAGGACATTGTCGCAGCTCTTCAGTACCTTCTTGCAGTGCATGCAGGTGATGAGTCTAAGCACCTTGATGACATTGACCACTTTGGCAACCGCCGCGTCCGTACCGTTGGCGAGCTGGTCCAGAACCAGTTCCGCATTGGTATGAGCCGCATGGAGCGCGTTGTCCGTGAGCGTATGGCATCTCAGGACGCAGACGACATCACTCCACAGTCTTTGATCAACATCCGTCCAATTGTTGCTGCAATCAAGGAGTTCTTCGGTTCTTCTCAGCTTTCGCAGTTCATGGACCAGGCAAACCCACTTGCTGGTTTGACTCACAAGCGTCGTCTCTCTGCTCTGGGACCTGGCGGTCTTGCAGGACACAAGTCCGGCTCCAGCCGTCGTACCAACGTTCCTACCGCAGTCCGCGACGTTCATAACTCGCACTACTCCCGTATGTGCCCAATCGAGACTCCTGAGGGACCAAACATTGGTCTTATCGGCTCCTTGGCACTGTACGCTCACGTAAATGAGTACGGCTTTATCGAGGCTCCTTATCGTAAGGTCACAGGCGGTGTTGTTTCTGACGACATTGTCTGGATGACTGCAGACGAGGAGGAGAATCACATTATTGCTCCTGCTAACACCTCAATTGACCCTAAGTCTAAGAAGTTTGTTGAGGTTGACGCAGACGGCAAGATTGTTGATGCAGACCGCGTTATTGCACGTACCCGCGACTTCGACGGTTCCTTCGGTGCACCTGCACAGGTTCCTGTTGAGGACGTTGACTACATGGACGTTTCTCCACGTCAGCTTCTCTCCGTCGCAGCTAACCTCATTCCATTCCTTGAGCACGACGATGCAAAGCGTACCCTCATGGGTGCAAACATGCAGCGTCAGGCAGTGCCTCTGATTCAGTCCCACGCTCCATTTGTTGGAACTGGTATGGAGGGCCGCGCAGCTCAGGACTCTGGTGAGCTTATTTGTGCAGAGTTTGCCGGCGAGGTCACCGAGGTTGATGCAGCTCACGTTGTCATCTACTCCGATGAGCACGGTTCTCAGCGCTACGATCTTCCTAAGTACGAGCGCTCCAACCAGTCCACTTGCATCAACCACCGTCCAATCGTCACTGTTGGACAGCAGGTCGAGAAAGGGCCAGCCAATCGCAGACGGTCCATCTGTTGACCACTCTGAGCTGGCACTTGGTGCAAACCTTACCGTTGCTTACATGCCATGGGAAGGCTACAACTACGAGGACGGTATTATCGTCTCCGAGCGTGTTGTTCAGGAAGACCTTCTGACCTCCGTTAACATTTCCCGCCACGAGATTGATGCTCGTGACACCAAGCTTGGTGCTGAGGAGATTACCCGCGAGATTCCAAACCTTGGTGAGGACATGCTCGCAAACCCTCGACGATGACGGTATCATCCGCATCGGCGCTGAGGTTGGCCCTGGCGATATTCTGCTGGTAAGGTCACCCTAAGGGTGAGACTGCTCTGACCGCAGAAGAGCGCCTGCTTCGCGCAATCTTCGGTGCTAAGGCACACGATGTTCGTGATACTTCCCTCAAGATGCCACACGGCTCCTATGGCCGCGTTGTTGACGTTGTCCGCTTCAGCCGTGAGGCTGGAGACGACCTGCCTCCAGGAGTAAACGACCTGGTCCGCGTCTTTGTTGCTCAGCGCAGAAAGATTCAGCAGGGCGATAAGATCGCTGGTCGTCACGGTAACAAGGGTGTTATTTGTAAGGTTCTCCCAGTTGAGGACATGCCTTACATGGCAGACGGTACCCCAGTAGACGTTATTCTCGACCCACTGGGCGTTCCTTCCCGTATGAACGTTGGTCAGCTGCTTGAGTGCCACCTTGGTTGGGGGCGCTGCACACGGTTGGGATGACGATGACGCAGATTCCAAGCGTTACGTTGAGGGTCCAATTCCTGTTGCAACACCACTCTTTGACGGTGCTACTGATGAGTCCGTTGCAGAGATTGTTCGCCGCACCAACATCAACATGATCAACAAGGCTCTCAAGGAGTACGGCGAGGACATGCGTGAGGAGTTTGTTCCACAGCTCAACGAGCGTGGTAAGACTACCCTCTACGATGGTCGTACCGGCGAGGCATTCAAGAGCCCAATTACCGTTGGTGTTTCTTACATTCTGAAGCTCGGCCACATGGTTGACGATAAGATCCACGCACGTTCAACTGGTCCTTACTCTCTTGTTACCCAGCAGCCTCTGGGTGGTAAGGCACAGTTCGGCGGTCAGCGCTTTGGTGAGATGGAGGTTTGGGCACTGTATGCATACGGTGCTGCTAACGTCCTCCAGGAGATCCTCACCGTTAAGTCTGACGATACCAACGGCCGTGTTAAGACCCTACGAGTCCATTGTTAAGGGCGAGAACATTCCTACTGCAGGAATTCCTGAGTCCTTCAAGGTTCTGGTCAAAGAGATTCGCTCCCTGGCACTTGACATTGAGCCAATCTCCTATCGTAAGCGTGCAAATACCGCAAAGGTCACAGATCCTGAGGAGAAGAACGCTGTTGAGATCCTCAACGACCTTGGCTTCACTGAGGTAACCGCTTCCGACCTGTCCCAAGACGCTGAGGGTGCATCCGCACTTGTAGGCGACGCGACCACCGATAAGGAGTAGCGACTGTGGCAGATTTCGATTCCACTGAATTTGACGCTATTAAAATTTCTCTAGCGTCTGCTGATGATATCCGCGGTTGGTCCTATGGCGAGGTAAAGAAGCCTGAGACCATCAACTACCGTACCCTTAAGCCAGAAAAGGACGGCCTTTTCTGCGAGAAGATCTTTGGACCTGTAAGGGACTGGGAGTGCGCCTGCGGTAAGTACAAAGGCATTCGCTTCAAGGGCATTACCTGCGAGCGCTGCGGTGTTGAAGTAACCACCGCAAAGGTTCGTCGTGACCGCATGGGCCACATCGAGCTTGCTGCTCCTGTAAGCCACATCTGGTACTTCAAGAGCCCAACCAGCTTCCCTCTGGCACGTCTTCTTGACATCAAGAGCAAGGACCTCGAGAAAGTCCTCTACTTTGCATCTTACGTAATCACCAGTGTTGACACTGAGGCACGTGAGGCTGACGTAGACGATCTTCGTGAGGAGCTTGCAGCAGACCTCGAAGAGCTTGACGCAGAGCGTGACGATCAGATCGCACGTCTTCGCGAGCAGGGCCAGCCACAGGATGACGAGTTTGGCGATTTTGAGCCTCTTTCTGAGGACGAGATTCGTGCAGGCGTCGCTGATCTTGAGGAAGAGTACGAGGAAGAGAAGACGCTTCGTCGTGAGGCTTTTGAGAAGTTCATGCAGCTTGAGACCAGAGAGCTCATCTCCGATGAGGGTCTGTTCTCCGAGCTTAAGCGCTACTATGGCATCTACTTCAAGGGTGGCATGGGCGCAGAGGCAGTCCGCGACCTTCTCTCCAACATTGACCTTGAGAAAGAGGCCAAGGAGCTCCGCGCTATTATCGCCAATGAGGATGCTCAGAAGCAGAAGCGCGAGAAGGCCATTAAGCGCCTTGAGATTGTTGACGCCTTCCTTAAGGGTGGCAACGATCCAGCTAACATGATCCTTGACGTTGTACCAGTTATTCCACCTGATCTTCGTCCAATGGTTCAGCTTGATGGTGGCCGTTTTGCAGCTTCCGACTTAAACGATTTGTATCGTCGTGTTATTAACCGTAACAATCGTCTTAAGCGCCTGCTTGACCTTGACGCACCTTCCATCATTGTTAACAACGAGAAGCGCATGCTTCAGGAGTCCGTTGACGCTCTGTTTGACAACGGTCGCCGTGGTCGTCCTGTCACTGGTCGTGGTGGACGTCCTCTGAAGTCTCTTGCTGAGGCCCTTAAGGGTAAGCAGGGTCGCTTCCGTCAGAACCTTCTGGGTAAGCGTGTTGACTACTCTGGCCGTTCCGTCATTGTTGTTGACCCACACCTGAAGCTGCACCAGTGCGGTCTTCCATCCGCTATGGCACTTGAGCTCTTCAAGCCATTTGTCATGCGTCGTTTGGTTGAGCTCCGCAAGGTTGAAAACATTAAGGGCGCAAAGCGCGCTATTGACCGTGGTACTCCAGTTGTTTGGGACGTTCTGGATGAGGTCATTCAGGACCGCCTCGTTCTTCTCAACCGCGCACCTACCCTTCACCGTCTGTCTATCCAGGCATTTGAGCCAGTCCTTATCGAGGGTAAGGCAATCCACCTGCACCCTCTGGTCTGCGCACCATTCAACGCAGACTTCGACGGCGACCAGATGTCTGTCCACGTGCCACTTTCTACTCAGGCACAGACAGAGGCTCGCATTCTGATGCTCTCCAGCAACAACCTCAGAAGCCCTGCTTCTGGTAAGGTTCTGACCGTTCCTTCTCAGGATATGGTCTTTGGTGTCTACTACCTCACTTCCGAGAAGACCGGTGAAGACGCTAAGACTCTTACCTTTGCAAGCTTTGAGGATGCTCTTCTGGCTATTGAGGCCAACCGTGACCTTGATCTTCAGGCAAAGGTTGTTGTCCGCGTAAGCTCCAAGGATGCAAACGTTGCTGATAGCGATCGTGCTATCTTCCGCGTTATGACTGGCCGCGGTCAGTATGAGGATCTGGACGTTACTGAGGGTACTAAGCGTTTTGAGACCACTGTTGGTCGCATTATCTTCAACCGTCAGTGCCTGCCAGAGGATTACCCATACATCAACTACAAGATGGTTAAGTCCGACATTGGTGTTCTGGTCAATGATTGCTGCGACCGTTACCCAATGGCTGATGTTGAGCCAATTCTGGACAACATCAAGAAGACTGGTTTCACTACGCAACTCTTGCTGGTCTGACCGTTTCTGTTTGGGACGCTGTCATTCCTCCACACAAGCCACAGCTGCTTCAGGAGGCACAGGACCGCGTTGACCAGATCAACGAGTACTACGAGGACGGCTTCCTTTCCGAGCGAGAGCGTCACGTTGAGGTTGTTAACGCATGGACCGAGTGCACCGATCTTCTCGGCTCTGAGATGCTTACAGGCTTTGCAGAGAACAACCCAATTTACATGATGGCTGACTCTGGAGCTCGTGGTTCTAAGACACAGCTTCGCCAGCTTGCTGGTATGCGAGGCCTGATGGCGGATATGTCCGGTGAAACCATCGACCTTCCAATTAAGGCAAACTTCCGCGAGGGTCTTGAGCCTCTTGAGTACTTCATTTCTACCTACGGCGCTCGTAAGGGTCTGGTAGATACCGCATCCCACACCTCCGACTCTGGTTACCTGACTCGTCGACTCGTCGACGTTGCACAGGACGTCATTGTCCGCGAGGAGGACTGCGGCACTGATGAGGCAGTTACCTATCCTCTGATTAAGCCTGGTCAGACTTCTGTTGATACTGACCTGATTGGCCGCTGCACCCTTGAGGATGTCTGCGATCCAAACACTGGCGAGGTTCTTATCCCTGCTGGTGGCTATGTTGAGTCCAAGCAGGATCTTGAGCGTCTTGTTGAGCACGGCCTTGCTAAGGTTCAGCTCCGCGCGCTTCTGACCTGTAAGTCTAAGTACGGCGTCTGCCAGAAGTGCTACGGCTGGGATCTTTCCACCCGTCGTCCTGTCAACATTGGTACTGCAGTTGGTATTATCGCAGCTCAGTCCATTGGTGAGCCTGGTACTCAGCTGACCATGCGTACCATTCACTCCGGTGGTGTTGCAGGCGCAGACGATATTACGCAGGGTCTTCCTACCGTTGCTCGTATGTTCGACGTCGTCGGCAACGTCAACGAGAAGATTCTTGGCCGCGAGGCTGACCTGGCTCCTGTTTCTGGTGTTCTTCACATCACCCCAGAGACCACCGAGTACCCTGCTGCGTATTGTTGATGCAGACGATGCTTCCCGTGTCATCGAGGAGTGGCGTGTACCCTGCATCCGTCCGCTTCATGCCTGGCGTTGAGGATGGCGTTGTTGTCCGTGCTGGTGACCAGATTACCCGCGGCTTCGTCAACTTCCGTATGCTCCGTCGACTCACTGACATTGAGTCCACTATGCACACCTTCGTTGAGTCCGTTAAGGACGTCTATACCTCCCAGGGTGTAGAACTCAACGATAAGCACATCGAGGTTATCGCACGTCAGATGCTTCGTCGTGTTCAGGTTACCAACCCAGGTGACTCTTCGTACCTGCTTGGTCAGTATGTGGACCGCTATGTCTTTGCAGAGACTGTCCAGAACATTGCCCTTGCTGGTGGTACTCCACCAGAGGCAGAGCCAGCAATCCTTGGTACTCTGAAGGTTGCAAGCTCTATCGATTCTTGGCTCTCCAGTGCATCGTTCATCCGTACTGCAGGCGTTCTTACCTCTGCAGCTATCGAGGGCGACGTTGACCACCTGCTTGACCTCAAGTCCAACGTTATTGTTGGTAAGCAGATTCCTGCAGGTACGGGTCTCTCCGCATACAACGATGTTGAGCTTACGTACCACGGTACCAAGATTGATGGCCCAACCTCTTCTCTTGCTAAGTCTCTTCCAGACTGGGCACCAGCAGAGCTTAAGGACATCGAGGAGCAGCTTCCTAAGCAGCTTGACTGGGTCAACGAGGATTACAACGGTGGCGTTTACTCCAAGAATGGCCGCACGCTTTCAAGCGAGGACGCAAAGCTGTACCTCTTCGACGATCTTGGCGTGTCACAGCGTTGGACCAACAAGTTCAGCGAGGTTGGCATTGAGACCGTAGGCGATCTTATCGGCAAGACTGAGGAAGACCTGCTTCGCATCGATGGTATTGGTGCAAAGGCAATCGAGGAGCTCCGCGATGGCCTTGAGGCTCGTAACCTCCTCTACATCCTTGAGCCAGAAGAGGATGAGGCTGATTCTGAGGATCTTTCTCAGCTGCTCAACATGGTCTTCTCGCCAGAAGGCGATGGCGGCTTGATGCTGGGCTCTGCAGCTCCATCCACTCACTCTGATTACACCGAGACACTCATCGGTTCTTCTTCCGACGAGGTTAGCCCTGATGTAATCAACGAGGACCTTGGTTCTCTGGATGACCTTCTTAATCAGGTTGTCCGCATGGATGCTGAGGCAGACGGCGAAGACGAGTAAGTAATCTCGCCTGATACATCAAACTTTTTCGGAGATTGACTCCGATACAGAAGAGGACTTCAGCCGTTA
>BNJU01002676.1_pt1 | contig 122174 bp, 97 predicted proteins | sample 8539281 | NCBI WGS metagenome assembly BNJU01 (sample SAMD00202456, study PRJDB9452) | human saliva metagenome | isolation source: human saliva | place: Japan | reverse complement strand
TTCTATCTCTTTTATTCTAACATATTTCTAGAAAGGTTCAAGCGGGGAAATGAAGATCGACTAGCTTCCTTCTACTCACATCCAATAGAAAAAGCACCTTTCGGTGCTTCTTCTATGGTTCATGAGGAACCGTCTTATTTTTCAGTCAATGCTGCAAGTCCTGGAAGAACTTTACCTTCAAGAAGTTCCATTGAAGCTCCACCACCAGTAGAGATCCATGAGAACTTGTCTGCACGTCCAAGGTTGATCGCAGCAGCAGCTGAGTCACCACCACCGATGATTGATTTAACGCCTGGTTGTTTAACGATAGCGTCCATTACACCGATTGTACCAGCTTGGAAGTCAGGGTTTTCAAATACACCCATAGGTCCGTTCCATACAACTGTTTTCGCACCAGTCAAAGCTTCGTCAAATTTAGCGATAGATTTAGGACCGATATCCAAACCAAGGAAACCTGGGTCTACTGCTTCACCTTCAGTGTCTTTCACTTCAGTGTAGTCAGCAAATGCGTTTGCTTCTTTTGAGTCAACTGGCAAGATCAATTTGCCGTTTGCTTTTTCAAGAAGAGCTTTAGCGACATCCAATTTGTCTTCTTCTACAAGTGAGTTACCGATTTCGATACCTTGTGCTTTGTAGAATGTGTAAGTCATCCCACCACCGATAAGAACTTTATCAGCTTTTTCAAGCAAGTTTTCGATAACACCGATCTTGTCTGAAACTTTTGAACCACCAAGGATAGCCACGAATGGACGTTCTGGAGCTTCAACTGCTTCTTGGATGTAAGCAATTTCGTTTTCAAGAAGGAATCCAGCAACAGCTTTTTCAACGTTTGCTGAGATACCAACGTTAGATGCGTGTGCACGGTGAGCTGTACCGAATGCATCGTTTACGAAGATACCATCTCCAAGTGATGCCCAGTATTTACCAAGTTCAGGATCGTTTTTAGATTCTTTCTTGCCGTCAACATCTTCGAAACGAGTGTTTTCAACCAAAAGAACTTGTCCATCTTCAAGAGCGTTAATCAGCTGCTCCAATTCAGCACCACGAGTAACACCTGGGAAGGAAAGCTAACGTCTTGACCCAATTTAGCAGCCAAGTCAGCCGCTACAGGAGCAAGTGATTTACCTTCTTTGTCTGCTTCTTCTTTCACACGTCCAAGGTGAGAGAAGAGGATTGCACGTCCACCTTGTTCAAGGATGTACTTGATTGTTGGAAGAGCTGCAGTGATACGGTTATCGTTAGTGATCACGCCATCTTTTACAGGAACGTTGAAGTCAACACGAACGAGAACTTTTTTCCCTTTCAAGTCAACGTCTTTAACAGTCAATTTTGCCATTGGATATGACTCCTTCTTTTTTTAATACATGATAATTATATCACAAAAGCTGTAAAAGAGGTAGAAAAATCCAATGCTTTTCCCCTCTTATTGACAGTCTAACCAAGAGACCCTATAATAGGGATAAAAAGGAGATATAAATGAAAGAAGGATTATCTACTCAACAAAAAGAAGCCGACAAAGATTTAAATATCTTGGCACTTTTCACCTTGCTTCCACTGATGGGCTTTCTAGCTTTTCAGGAGCCAATCATCAACTTCACTAGAAGCCCAGACCATTCTCTCTGGATTCGCTTAATCGTTCTCGCACTTTGTCAATTTTCTGTAGCTGGCTTGGGAACTAGTGCTGTCCTTATTCGTAGAAAAGAAAGCATACAGAAATATGGACTAGTTAAGAAAAAATTCTTTCCAACTATCCTTCAAACAGTTCTTATTGCCTTACCTCTTCTCATTTTCCTCATCGCTTCAGGTCAGATGCATTCCTATCTTCCTTTTCAATCCATCCTCCTAACAAAAGAAGTCTTATCCAGTCCCTTCCCAACCAATTTCGTGGGCTATCTTCTCATTTCTCTTATTTGGGGATTCTGGGAGGGCTTTTAATTATGTTGTGATTGTCCAAAAAATCAACCTCCGCTATCCTCAGTACGTAAAAGGAGTATGGAATCTAGGAGCATTTGTGTGTGCTTTAATCTGCTTGCTCATCCACGGGATGATTGGTTTTGACTCATTGTCACTCTTACAAGAAGGAACTGTTTTCATTCTTATTTATGGAATGCTTCTAGTTCAGAGACGTACAGGAAACGCTTGGGGCTGTATTCTTATTTTTGTCCTCCTTTGGAATGCCTTTTAATATCCTCTAAACAAGATCAAACCTCTCTGGTTTTTCACCAGAGAGGTTTTTGAGAGTGACTTTTTAATGAACGAAAAGAATCCTGTAGAAAGACTTACTCTTCTTTCTTCTTACCAGCCAAGAGGAAGCCGCCTAAGGCTGCTAAGAGAACAGCTTCAGCTGCAAAGGAAGCTTCTAGGCTTGCCGTATTTGGCAAGTGTTCCGATTGACTTTCTTTGCTTGCATCTTTTGTTCCTTGCTGAACCGTTGGCTGTGAGTTCGCTCCTTGGTGGGCACTTAACAACTGATGGATCTCTTGATCGACCATATCCTTGTGATCTTCCTCTTGATGACCCGGTTGAGTAGAAGTCGTTGGGGCCAACTGATCCACTTGAGATGAATTTGTAGGCTTCAGTGGATTAGCTGGATCCGGAGTCACTGGGGTAGCTGGTTGGACTGGCTGATTTGGTTGAGCTGGTTGAACAGGCTGATCTGGTTTAGCCGGCTCCTCTGGTTGGATCGGTTGATCTGGTCCTTCCGTTTTGGCTGGCTTATAGACAATCGCATAGTGGGTAAAGTGAGGAGCTGTAAAGATGACTACATCTCCAACTCTCTCAAAGGCCAAGGATTGAGGAGCTTGACCTTCTGGGAAGAAGAGGACTTGCTCCACTTCTTTATCCTTATCCACAGGGATTTTCACAAGTGATGGATGCTGGGTATCGACATCCTGACCACTTGCATCGACTCCTTCGATATCAAAGATAGTCGCTTCTCGTCCCTTCAGCTCTTCTTTTTTTCTGCCTGATTGGCTTCAACTTTTCGCGACTTTTTAGTCCCTTTTGACAGCAGTTGGCTCTAAAGTTGGAGAATTGAACTCGACTCCAGTCGCAGGGTCTACAAAGACAGCTGGCTTATCTTCTTTCAGGAGCGCAATCAAGGTCTCTAGACCTGTTTTTGCGGTTGCAAGCGCTTCAGGAGTGAGTTCTGAAGAGTCTAGGAGTTCTTTATTTTTCTCAACCAGTGCCTGTAAAGCGTCACCAGAAGGGTGATTTGGCTTGCTTGCTAATAGAGCAGTCGCTTCCTCTGTCAGAGCAGAAAGAGCGTCTTTCTCTTTGACTAGATTAGCTTGTCCATCCAAGGCTTTCAAGAGAGCGGTCAATTGATTCAACTGCTCATTGACTTGATCTTGTGTGCTGGTATCATGCTCTTTCAAGACTTTTTCAGAAGCAGCCATTCCAGCCAACAAGGCTTCTTTGACTTCAGGACTGGCAAATGTAAAGTCTACTTTGGCTTTTGCAGCTTCAGCTTCAGCCAATTTTTGCTTGAGGTATTCATCGTTGAGAGCTGGTTTTGGATTGACGAGGACATCAAAGCTTGTGCTAGCTCCTTTGTAATGGACGGTGATGGTTTGACGGCCTTCCTTGGTCGCATCAAAGCCAGTTACTTCCACACCTTCATCGGTCAAGGCGTGCGTTTCGGTTGTTTCATCATCAAAGACAACTGTAAAGCGTCCGCCTTCTTTTTCAAATGCTTCTCCGACGATATATTCTACTTTTGGTTTGTCGGTCAATTCTAGACCAGCAACTGCTTTTTCACCTGCTTCCTCTGCACTGACCACAAAAACAGTGAGAGTCTTATCCAATTTCTGACCAAGGTAAGAAACTTCTAGGTGTTGTTCTCCAAGCTTGCTACTGTCAAATCCATGAATCTCTACACCTGAGTTGGTGAGGTTGACCAGTTGATCTGCTTGGCCATCTTTATAATGAACACGGAGTGTTGCTCCTTTCAAGGAAAGAGCATCCCCTTCCCGGTAAACCTTCTTAGCTAACCCTTCTTCTAATTGAACTCCACTAATTTCTTTATCATTTTTTGGAACTTCTATCGCTAGAACATTACTGATATCTTTACCAGGTTCTTGTGCACGATAGTAGAGAAGAGATGGGGTTGATTCAAAAGCCAGTGGTTTAAAGATCAGATTTCCAGCTTGATCGGCTGTCATGGTCGCAATTGGACTGGTAGCTTCTTTATCAGCATAAAGAGTTAGTGTGGTGTTGGCCGGAACATCTTTGAAGCCGACTTGGACAAAATGATTGCCTAAGTTTTGCGCTGCAGCATTTTTCATTGGGATGTTGACCGTTTCAGTATCCAGACTTTCATACATCTTCCAGTTGTAAATCCGGATGGCTTGCCATGGGGTTCCGTTATCTGCCGTAATGACATGAAGACGCCAATCTTGGGCCTTGATCGGATGGTCGAGTGTAATATCAGACACATGGGCTTTATTGCCACGAACTTCTTTAGCGAGCTTCCATTCACCTGCTTCATCCTTGTAGTAAAGGTCAAAGTCACGGGTATTCATCTTGCCATCATCGACAGACTCTCCACCCGCACCGGCATGGTCCATGACCCAACGAACAATGGTCCGAGGTTGCGTCAAACGAATATCGACAGTTCCATTCAATTGAGCCGAAGACCATTTATCCGAAAGACTAGTAATCGTCCCATTCAACATCCCCTCGATGCCTTCACTACCATCCGCATCTGGGAAGCTCGAACCGATCACTTTGGCTCCGATGACAACGTTCGGTGCTAGGGCTTTTGGAAGACTGGTATCTGATACTGTCATGCCCCAATCAAAGGCTACAGTACCTGCATCTGAACGTTGACCGTTCTTCCCAACAGCAACAACCTTGAGTTCCTGGGTGGTCCCTTCAGCACTTGCTGAACGACTAACTTTCGGTAGATAGACGGTTGTAGCAGAAGAACCTGTTAAGAGACGCCAGTTATCGCCATCTTTCTCATAGACTTCATAGTAATCTGCATCTGCAACTCCCTTAAAGTTTAGGACTGCTTCTGCTTCTTGCGCATTTTGCAGGCGTTTGCCTTGCACGGTTACTTCAGAAGGCGCAGCTGGTTTTTCTTGGTTCGACGTAATCGACAACTGACCGAGATTAAATTTGTAGTCTTTGACATCTGCATCATGGTCAAAGAAGAATTTAATCGCATAAATGGTCTTGCCAGCTAGGTCTCCCAAATCAAAGGTTTGAGTCGACCAATCTGCGCTTGGCGTCAATTCTTTCCATACATATTCGGAGTAGTCTTCTTTTGTAGCAGCTGCTACCCAAGCAGCTGCACCGACTCCACCCTTGTGAGAGACGCTCAATTTGGTCGTTTCTGTCACAGGAATCTTGGTCGAATAGAGCATGACATTTTGACTGCTATTGGCTTTCAGATCGCCTTCAAAGGCTAGAGAGTTTCCTCCATTATAAGCTTGATCGAAGTCATAGCGTCCTTTCAACGGGGTACTATCTTCACTATGCTCTACCCACCAGCGCCATGTTGGAAGGTAGCCAGAGACAGAACGATAGTTCCATTCGCCTTCTTTAGAAATCTTGCCGTCTACGAACCAATGTTTGCCGTGGCCTGTATTAAAGGATGTATTAAAATCAGCACTTGTAATTGGAGTTTTATCCACTACTAGATTGGACATGCCGTACCAAGATTGATCTGCTGGTTTTCCTTTAGTCGGATCCCCTTGAAAGCCTGTCCAGAAGAGATCTTCGTGAGTATGATAACCTTCTCCCGTTTTTCCTAGACCCGTAATGGTATCTGGCGCATAAAGACCTAGGGAAAGACGCAACTTCCCATGCTCATCTAAAATTGCATTCCAGTCCACATTGGTCTTATAAGATCCCCCTTTTTGGAGCTCCAGTCCCGCTAAAACATCATAAGGATTGCGCTGAATCCATTTTGCTGTACTGATGGAATAATCAACTTCTGATTTGCCCCAGTTAAAGTTGGCAAAGAAGGTATCAACTGGATTTTCTCCATTTTCAGGTTGCATGAAATTGTAGTTGTACTCACCCAGTGCATTTTCGTGGTAGCGACCATATTCATAAGTCATGGCGTCATACCAAGAGTACTTGATCGGATAGTTGAGGCTCTTCGCATACTCCTTAGTATAAAGTAGGAAATCTCTCAATTTTGGTCCAAGGGGCTCTACTAAGTTCCCTGTTGTTTCTTGGTTGATAAAGTAACCATCAAAGCCGTAATACTTAGCTAGTTCAACTAATTTTCGGGCAATCGGGAAGGTCTTTGACCCTTCGCTATCTTCTTTCAAGGTTTCTGCAAAATGCTCTTGATCTTTGATACTACTAGACCAGTTGTAGAAGAGAGTTCCATAAATAGGCACCCCATTTCTATGAGCAGCATCAATCACATCGGCTGATGGAACTAAACCTTCCCAGAAGACCATAGAATCCAAATACTGCCAGTAGTCAAAGGCATAGGCCTTAAACTCTTCACCACCTACAGAAGCATGATCCTTAGCTTTAGAGTTCATATTAGACAGCGCTTGAATCTTAGCATCTGGGTTTGCTTGCTCATTTATTTGTTTTCCTTGGTAGCGACTAGCAAGAGGGATACTCGCACGATTGAGGTCATCGTCCACTCGTTTACCAGGTTCCCATTTTAACAAATCGTCCCAAGTATCAAATTTAACTTCCTTTGGTCTCAGTTGTTTTTCTTCATTGGTTGGGAGATCTGACAACTTTTCTGCTACTGGTTTTTCAACATCTTTGTCTAGGACAGTATCGGATGCTGAAGAATCTAATGAGCTTGAGGGTTGAGTTTCTGAAGCATGACTAGTAGTTTCTCTTGATGGGAGCACTGCATCCGCTGTATAGACTCCCCCTTCACTGATGAGAGCATTAACCGCCTCTTCTGAAGCAACTGTGCTTTCGGGAGATACTTCACTACTAGTGATTTCCTCATCAGCTGAGACAGCCCCTGCCCCTAAAAAGGCTAAGCCAATCAAAGCTGAGCAGACACCTACACTCAGTTTACGAATACTGTACTTATTTTTCTTTTCAAACAGATGACCTTTCATCTTAACCTCCTATTTGACTCTTTTTTTGACACATCTGACGGATTTCCTTTGATCTCCTTCCCAAGCGCAATCTTTGCAATCGCTTTTATTTTTATGGATTAGAAATCATCAATCAAAGATAGTTTACCCCTTCGAAGGCGCTTGTGTCAATGCATTTTCAAAAGTCCTATAATAATGACAGGAGGAACTAAAATAAGTACAAAAAAAGAGGAGGAAACCCTCCTCCTAATATACGATTGAATTATTTAGCAATTTTTGCGAAGTATTCAAGAGTACGAACAAGTTGTGCAGTGTAAGACATTTCGTTGTCATACCATGAAACAACTTTAACCAATTGTTTACCGTCAACGTCAAGAACTTTAGTTTGAGTTGCGTCAAACAATGATCCGTAAGACATACCTACAACGTCTGAAGAAACGATTGGATCTTCAGTGTAACCGTATGATTCGTTAGCAACAGCTTTCATAGCTGCATTTACTTCATCAACAGTAACGTTCTTTTCAAGAACAACTACCAATTCAGTTACTGATCCAGTTGGAGTAGGAACGCGTTGTGCAGCTCCGTCCAATTTACCGTTCAATTCAGGGATAACCAAACCGATTGCTTTAGCAGCACCAGTTGAGTTAGGAACGATGTTAGCAGCACCAGCGCGTGCACGACGAAGGTCACCTTTACGGTGTGGACCGTCAAGGATCATTTGGTCACCAGTGTAAGCGTGGATAGTAGTCATCAATCCTTCAACAACACCGAAGTTATCTTGAAGAGCTTTAGCCATTGGAGCCAAGCAGTTTGTAGTACATGAAGCACCTGAGATAACTGTTTCAGTACCATCAAGAATATCGTGGTTAGTGTTAAATACGACTGTTTTAACATCTGATCCACCAGGAGCAGTGATAACAACTTTCTTAGCACCACCAGCATGCAAGTGTTTTTCAGCAGCTGCTTTAGTAGCAAAGAAACCAGTTGCTTCAAGAACGATTTCTACACCGTCGTTAGCCCAGTCGATTTGTTCTGGATCGCGTTCAGCAGAAACTTTAACGAATTTACCGTTAACTTCGAATCCACCTTCTTTAACTTCCACAGTACCGTCGAAACGACCTTGAGTTGTATCATATTTCAACAAGTGTGCAAGCATAACTGGATCTGTAAGGTCGTTGATGCGAGTAACTTCAACACCTTCTACGTTTTGGATACGACGGAAAGCAAGACGACCGATACGACCGAAACCGTTAATACCAACTTTAACTACCATTCGTGATTTCCTCCTTATGAAAATCAAAAAATTTTTATGTGAAAAGAGTAACTTGATAGGTTACAAATCATCTTTCAACAATATTATTATATACTTTCTTCCCTAAAAATGCAACTGATTTCATTAGGATTAGAAATATTACACAAACTTTCATATTCATTTTCACTATCTCTTATGAGGAAGAGGTGTTAAACTCTTTTCGAATCAAAAAAGCTCTCCTCCTAAGAGGAAAGCTTTTAGCTAGATGGTAAAATTATGCTTCACCTTTAGCTTTTTTAATGATTTCTTCTTGTACTGATTTCGGTACATCTTCGTAGTGGTCAAATACCATCATGAAAGTACCACGTCCTTGAGTTGCAGAACGAAGGACAGTAGCGTAACCGAACATTTCAGCAAGTGGTACATAAGCACGAACGATTTGGCTTGCACCATGAGCTTCCATACCGTCTACACGTCCACGACGAGCAGTTACGTGGCCCATAACATCCCCAAGGTTTTCTTCAGGAACTGTGATAGTTACAAGCATCATTGGCTCAAGGATTGCTGGTTGAGCTGACTTAGCTGCTTCTTTAAGAGCAAGAGATGCAGCGATCTTGAAGGCAGTTTCAGATGAGTCGACATCGTGGTATGATCCATCGTAAAGCTTCGCTTTTACGTCAACCATTGGGTAGCCAGCAAGTACACCGTTAGCCATAGATTCTTGAAGTCCTTTTTCTACTGCAGGGATGAATTCACGTGGAACCACACCACCGACGATCGCATTTTCGAACTCGAATCCTTTACCTTCTTCGTTTGGAGTAAATTCGATCCAAACATCACCAAACTGACCTTTACCACCAGATTGACGTTTGAAGAATCCACGTGCTTGTGTAGAAGCGCGGAATGTTTCACGGTAAGATACTTGAGGAGCACCAACGTTAGCTTCAACCTTGAATTCACGTTTCATACGGTCAACAAGGACATCCAAGTGCAACTCACCCATACCAGAGATAACTGTTTCACCTGTTTCAGGGTTTGTTTCAACGCGGAAGGTTGGATCTTCTTCAGCCAATTTTTGAAGAGCGATACCCATCTTGTCTTGGTCTGCTTTAGATTTAGGCTCAACCATCAATTGGATAACTGGTTCTGGAACTTCGATTGACTCAAGAATAACTTTCGCTTTTTCATCTGTCAATGAGTCACCAGTTGTTGTATCTTTCAAACCAACAGCAGCAGCGATATCACCAGAGTAAACTGTTTCGATTTTCCATACGAGTGTTAGCGTGCATTTGAAGGATACGTCCGATACGTTCACGTTTACCTTTAGTAGTGTTCAATACGTAAGAACCTGAGTTCAAGACACCTGAGTAAACACGGAAGAATGTCAAACGACCTACGAATGGGTCAGTCATGATCTTGAAGGCAAGCGCTGCAAATGGCTCTTCGTCAGATGCTGGACGTTCTACTTCTTCGTCTGTATCTGGGTTGATACCTTTGATTGCAGGGATATCAAGTGGGCTTGGAAGGTAGTCAAGAACTGCATCCAACATCAATTGAACCCCTTTGTTCTTGAAGGCAGAACCACACAATACTGGGAAGAATTCAACATTGATAGTTGCTTTACGGATACCAGCTTTCAATTCTTCGTTAGTGATTTCTTCACCTTCAAGGTATTTCATCATCAAGTCTTCATCAGTTTCAGCAACTGCTTCAACCAATTTTTCACGGTATTCTTGAGCTTGGTCAAGGTATTCAGCTGGGATATCTTCTTCAAGAATATCTGTACCAAGGTCGTTGGTGTAGATTTCAGCTTTCATCTTGATCAAGTCGATGATTCCACGGAAGTCATCTTCAGCACCGATTGGCAATTGAATTGGATGTGCATTTGCTTGAAGACGATCATGAAGTGTGCTTACTGAGTAAAGGAAGTCAGCACCGATTTTATCCATCTTGTTCGCAAATACGATACGAGGAACACGGTATTCAGTAGCTTGACGCCAAACAGTTTCTGTTTGAGGCTCAACACCTGATTGTGAGTCAAGAACCGTTACAGCACCGTCCAAAACGCGGAGTGAACGTTGTACTTCGATAGTGAAGTCCACGTGTCCTGGCGTGTCGATGATGTTAACACGAGTGTCTTTCCATTGAGCTGTTGTCGCAGCAGATGTGATGGTGATACCACGTTCTTGCTCTTGCTCCATCCAGTCCATTTGTGACGCACCTTCGTGAGTTTCACCGATTTTGTGAATCTTACCAGTGTAGTAAAGGATACGCTCAGTTGTAGTTGTTTTACCAGCATCGACGTGGGCCATGATACCGATATTACGAGTTTTTTCAAGTGAAAATTCGCGTGCCATGAGGTTTTGTTCTCCTATATTTTTTATTTCTATACTATTATAACATGATTTAACAAAAACGGATAGGCAGGACCTACCCGTTCTAATTGTTTATCCTGTTTGGTTGGTTTCAACTTGCAAGATGGTAAGTTGAATTGTACTTAAGAGCGGACCGAGCTCAATTGAACTCGGGCTAAAAGCTTAAGTTAACTGATTTGAACCCGAGCGAGGCCCTGCGCAAAAAAGATAAACTGCTTTGTGTCCACGGGACACTGCATCAGTTTCCTATTTTTGCCTTGGGCCTTTAGCGCTCTTGGTATCATAATTGAACTCGGGCTAAAAGCTCGGAAAATAGATAAGCTTTCCTAGAATCTTCGATTCTTCGTCAAGCTTCCTAATTTTCAATCGCTTTTTCAACGCCCTCAGTATCTTAATCTTACCAGCGGAAGTGTGCGAAGGCACGGTTAGCTTCAGCCATACGGTGAGTGTCTTCACGTTTCTTAACAGCTGCACCAGTGTTGTTTGCAGCATCCAAGATTTCTTTAGCAAGGCGGTCAACCATTGTGTGCTCACCACGTTGACGAGCGATGGTTACCAACCAACGAAGTCCAAGTGTTGTACGACGTTCTGGACGAACTTCAACTGGGACTTGGTAGTTAGATCCACCAACACGACGTGCACGTACTTCAAGTACAGGCATGATGTTTCCATTGCTGTTTCAAATACTTCAAGTGCGTCATTTCCAGTAGCTTCTTTGATTTGCTCAAAAGCACCGTAAACGATTGAAGCTGCTGTACCACGTTTACCATCAAGCATAACGCGGTTGATAAGACGAGTAACTAGTTGTGAATTGTAAAGCGGATCTGGCAATACATCGCGCTTTGGAGCTCTATTTTTACGACTCATTTCTCTTTATCCCTTTCCTTATGCTTTTTGGACGTTTAGTACCGTATTTAGAACGGCCTTGTTTACGATCGTTAACACCTGCAGTATCAAGTGCACCACGGACGATATGGTAACGTACCCCTGGAAGGTCTTTTTACACGTCCACCACGAAGAAGCACCACGCTGTGCTCTTGCAAGTTGTGTCCGATACCTGGGATGTAGGCAGTAACTTCGATCAAGTTGCTCAAACGTACACGAGCGAATTTACGAAGGGCAGAGTTAGGTTTTTTAGGTGTCATTGTTCCAACACGAGTTGCAACACCACGTTTTTGTGGTGAAGAAACGTTTGTTTGAACTTTTTTATGACTGTTGTAACCAACGTTCAAAGCTGGTGATTTAGATTTTTCTACTTTTGATTTACGCGGTTTGCGAACCAATTGGTTAATTGTAGGCATCTACATTCTCCTGTATTTTTTTATTTTTGGTGATGATACACTTGGTGACAGCTACCATCTGTGTGTACTTTTGCAACATTTGTCAGCACGTCCCTGTACACTCTTGAGAGACCAAAAGTAAAAAGTACCGTCTATTATTGTAACATAGCGGCACTTTTACTGTCAAGAAATTTTTCTCTTTTTTATTAGATAAAACCTCTCAAAATGGAAGGGGGTTCTACTGTTCCGGGGTTTCCGTTGTTGTAGAATCTACTCCATTTTGAACTTGCGGAGATTGATTATACTGAGGAGTCTCATTGTATTGAGGAACCTCTGTTTGAACTGTCGTTTGATTTGTCTGAGTCGTCTGAGTCGTCTGAGTCGTATGAGTTGTCTGCATGCCATAGTAGTCTACAATATACTGAATACGAGCTTGAAAGGCTTGCTTTTTTGTCTCATCCTTGACCTTATCTACAGCAGCTTGGGCAGTGATCAGAGTTTCTTGACTCGCAGTTGTCTCAAACTGAGACACTGCTTTTTCGGCTGCTGTGAGGAGTGCTTCTTCCTTTTCCTCTTTTTCTTTTTTAGGGTCTTTTTTCTTTACAGGGAGTGATCCTGTTTTCTTGGTTTGCTGTTTCACGATGGTAACTTGTTCTGCAGAATTTTTACGGACTGTGTAGAGTCCTCCGACAAGAACACCTGTTAGGATCAGAATAGTGGTTAAACGGATCCATAAGGGGCTACGATCAAAACGGTCTAAAATTGTTTTCATTCTTTCCAACTCCTACTCTAGACAATCGTCTTATCGAAGATATTCCCGATTTCAACATCAATTTTATTGGATGATACATCAATATTTGTTACTTTGAGCAGGGATTTGTGATCAAATAAGTCTTTACTACGGGCTGTAGCATTGTCTGCAAAGATAGCTACACCTGCCAACTCAGAATCAAATTCCGTTAAAAGACTGACCATTCCACTAATGGTGCCACCCCCTTTTAGGAAATCATCAACGATAAGAACGCGGCTTCCAGCCTTCAAACTCCGTTTAGACAGGAACATCTTTTCAATCCGATCCCCACTGGAACCTGATACATAGTTGACACTAACAGTCGATCCTTCTGTAATTTTTAAATCACGACGGACAATCACAAAAGGTACATTCAAAACATTCGCGACTGCATTAGCCAACGGAACTCCCTTAGTAGCTACCGTCATGACTGCATCAATCTTTTGATCGCGAAAAGCCTTGGCAATAATTCGTCCAATATTATTTAAGATTTTCGGATTGCTGAGGAGATCAGAAAGATAGATGTAGCCCCCAGGTAAAATACGGTTGCTCTCAGAGAGTTGATCACAGAGATTTTGAATAATCTCTTTTGATTCTTCATCTGAGATAGAGGGCGTAAAGATGACTCCCCCACCTGCACCAGTTATGGTATCAATGTTCCCAATTTCCATCTCTTCAAAAGCTCGTTTGATGATGACGATATCTTCTGAAATAGAGGATTTTGCAGATTCATATTTCTCCGCAAAGGTATTTAAACTGGTTAATTCATAAGGGTGGTTGATTAAGTAGTTAGAGATAACCACCATCCGCTCACTTCTTCTTAATTTCATTTTCTCACCATGTAGTTTTTCTTTTTATTATACCATATTGTATCAAAAAAACGAACATTGCGGATTGAACAAGATTCGTTTTTCGTTTTTTATTCTAATAGTTGAAATAAGTCGTAGACTATGTCCACATTTTATCAACTCTCCTCATTTATAAAGAATCGTTGAGATGTGGTTTATAGAAGGAGCGATTATCCAAGGCAAAGATTTTATTGGTCATTTCCCCTGGCCCTACTAAAGCCAAGGCAGAGGTCATCATCATCATCTCAGCATCCAAATTATCAATCATATGAATAATCTCAGCTTCCATAATTTTCGGACGAACAGGACTTCCATACTCTAAGAGGCCATGATGGCTCAAGATAACATGGCGTAAAACAATGACATCTTCTTTTTGATCATCAATTTTGAGTTCTTGCAAGACCTTGGTAATCTCTTCATCAATCAGAGCGATATGACCAATCAGATTCCCTCGAACTGTATATTCGGTATTTTCAGGACCTGATAGTTCAAGGACTTTCGCTAAATCATGAAGCATGATTCCCGCAAAAAGGAGACTTTTATTCAACTGTGGATAGACTTGGACAATCCCTTCTGCCAAACGAACCATGGTCGCCGTATGGTAAGCCAAGCCAGCCTCAAAGGCATGGTGATTCGTCTTCGCAGCCGGATAGGAATAAAATTCTTTATCGTATTTACCATAGAGAGCTCGAACCAAGCGTTGCCAAATCGGATTTTCAATCTTGAAAATCATCTCAGATAGATAGTTCTTTAAGTCTGTCGGATCTACCGGAGGTTTCTCTTTAAAGTCTGCTGGATTTTTCGGTTCTCCATTTTGAGGCAAACGCAAGGTCAATTGGTTCACCTGGGGAGTATTGTTGTAAACTTCCCGTCGACCAGTCATATGGACTACACGCCCTGCCTGAAATTGATCTACATTATGGGGCTGTGCATCCCATAATTTTCCTTCAATCGTTCCAGTATCGTCTTGAAATACAAAGGCAAGGTAATTCTTTCCTGCACGGGTCTGACGAACATCTGCTGACTTGATAAGATAAAATCCTTCAAAGAGTTCATCTTTTTTCATTTGATTAATTTTGACCATCGTCTTCTCCATCTTCTAAATCAAGTAGATTTTCCATTCCCTCGTAATCTCTGGTTTCAATCCGGCGGAGAGTCCGCTCTATGGCATTGGTTCTTCGGGTTAGAAGATCATCAATATTTCCTGATGCATTTTTTAAATGCCGTTGGGTTTTAGCTAGTACCCCCGCAAATTTATGAAACTCTGTTTTGACCGAAGCTAATACCTTACTAATATCATCAGCACTTTGTTGAATATTTAAAGTCTTAAATCCAACTGATAGGGAATTTAACAAGGCAGACAGAGTACTTGGACCTGCCACGACAATCTGCTCTTCTCTTCTCAAGAGATCGAAAAAGGCTGGATTGCGGACGACTTCTGAATAGAGCCCTTCCGTCGGTAAAAAGAGGATCCCAAAATTTGTCGTCACAGGAGGATACAAGTATTTTTGTTGAATATCCTTGGCAAAACGTTTCACACTGGCCAAAAGGGCCTTGCGATAGCGCTCTACTTCCTCCTTATCCCCGCTTTCATAAGCATCTTCTAATCGGTAATAATCCTCCAGAGGGAATTTGGAATCAATCGGTAGGTAGACATACTCTCCCTTAACCTGGCCCGGCATCTTAATCGCGTATTCCACGCGCTCACTAGAATGGGGAACTGTTACAAACTCTCGTTCGTATTGAGTAGGTGTCAGGATATCTTCAATAATTTGCCCCAATTGAAGCTCTCCCATAATCCCCCGAGTCTTGGTGTTGGAAAGCACCTTATTCAAACTTCCCACATCCCGGGCTACTGTCTGCATTTCGCCCAGTCCCTTGTTGACAGACTCTAATTGTTTAGACACTGTCTCAAAAGAGGTCTGCAAGCGACTTTGAAGAGTCTTTCTAATTTTTTTCTTCAACTGTCTGACGCATCTGCTCCAAGCGCAAATCATTGGAAGCCTGAATCTGTTGTATCCGTTCATCGGTTTTATCTCGGTTTTTACTGAAATTTTCAACCATCTCCGCTCTAAGAGCTGTGTTTTGCTGATGCAACTCTGTCCGTAACTCCAAGAGGCGATCACTCAAGGCCATCTCAATCTGCTGGCCAGTGATCTGCTGGGCTTGCCGCTCTTGCTCAAATCGGTAATCCAATTGATCCGATAAGTGATCCTCATGATCCTCTAACAACTCTCGCAAGTCCTTACTCTCATGAAGTCCTTGTTGGTATAGAAGAAAGAGCAGGATTAGATTGCCCAATCCTATCATAATAAGGATAATCTCCATATTAGTTCCTGTCCTTGCTATAGATAATGATGAGATAGCCCCGATCGACAGTTACAACGATCGGCTGATCTATAAATTCATTTGATCCATAGATTGCTTTTTTAAAATAATTGTCCTCAGACAAGGGATACTTGGCTCCCTCAATCCGTATACGTGCTCCTTCTGCTGGCATAAAGCCGATATAATTAAAGCCCTCCATCGCTTCTATGACATGACGACCACTAGGGCGATAACAAAGATGGTTTTGTCTATCCAGCAAGTGAAGCATAGACATATGCGGTGCGATTTCTGGATCACTGGGCAAAAAAACGCTGGCCAAGTGGTGATCCAGGCGACCACCAAAAGCTCCAAAGATTAGAATATCCGCCTGAGGCCAACCTGCTAATACTTCCTTAATCGCCAATTCCAGATCCGTATCATTTTTTTCTGCTACAGAGGTCTTCATTTCCTGAGAATTATTTTTAATGCTCTGAAAGTCCTCTTCTGAAACAGAATCAAAATCTCCAACTGCTAGGGCTAGGGGAAGGCCTTGTTCTAAAAGAGTTAGGCAACCTGCATCCACTCCGACATAAACATCCAAGTCTAGCGGAATGGCTTCCACTCGGCCTCCAGCTACAATGGCAACCTTAGTTTTGGATAGCTGCTCGAAGGGTTTGAACTCGTTCATTCACATCTCCATTAAACACATAGGAACCTGCTACAAAGACGTTTGCTCCTGCTTCTTTCGCAGCGTGAATCGTCTTGTCGTCAATTCCACCATCGACTTCAATATCGAAATCCAAGCCTTTTTCTTCACGCAATTGAACCAATTGACGAATCTTATCCATGGTTTCTGGAAGGAAGGCTTGCCCGCCAAATCCTGGATTGACAGTCATGACAAGAACTTGGTCCACTAAGCTCAAGATATGTTGAATGCTCTCAATTGGTGTTCCTGGATTGATGACCACACTTGGTTTTACTCCTGCCAATCGAATTTTTTGAAGGGCTCCATGGATATGTGGAGTCGCTTCTACGTGAATGCTAATGATATCCGCTCCTGCACGCGCAAACTCTTCGATATGTTGCTCAGGATTAGTGACCATCAAGTGGCAATCAAAGACCATCTTACTGTGACGGACGCATACTAGCAACCACACCCGCACCAAAGCTGATATTAGGTACAAAGTGACCATCCATGACATCAATATGGGCGTACTCTGCACCAGATGCTTCTAATTTTTTCAATTCACTCTCAAAATTTGCATAATCTGCACTCAAAATAGATGGGGCTAATTTCATTGTTTTCATATGTCATCCGTCTCCTCATTTAGGTAATTTTTTTGATACTTTTTTATAGGTTTCACGCCTATTTTCTATCTCACTCAAGAACTGTAAGTAATCTTCAAAGCGGAAAGAAGCAATCCTACCTTCTTCCACTGCAGGTTTAACCGCACAGGATGGTTCATGGGTATGGGTGCAAGTCCGGAACTTACAATCCTGACTCACCTGGGCAATATCTGGAAAAGCATGATTAAGATCTTCCGCATTATCCACTTCATAATCTAAAGAGGAGAAGCCAGGGGTATCCGCAATTTTTCCTCCATTGAGATCATAAAAGCTGACCGCACGTGTCGTATGACGGCCTCGTCCGAGACTGTCAGAAATCTCTCCTGTTTCCAACTCCAACTCCGGAGCCAAGGTATTCAAGAGGGTCGATTTCCCCACTCCTGTTTGCCCCATAAAGACGGTTACCTGACCTTTTAATAAAGGCAACAAGTCATCTTTATCCGTGACAAAATCGTAGCCAATTTGGCGATAAACTTCCTGAAAAGGAAGCATGACAGCCGAATTTTCTAGTAAGTCCATTTTTGAGATATAGACGATTGGGTGGATCAGTTTTTGCTCTAAGAGAACTAAAAAACGATCCAATAAATTAACATTAAATGCTGGCTCCTTAGCAGACATAATAACGACTGCTTGGTCAATATTGACAATAGGGGGACGTACTAGGCTATTCTTGCGTGGTAAAATCTTTAGAATATAACCTTCCGAGTTTTCTTCTGCTGAAAATTCTACCTGATCCCCAACATAGGGAGTTTGGCCTTTCTTTCGGAAATTTCCTCGAGCACGGGTTTGGTAGATTTTTCCCTCACACTCCACATAATAAAAACCAGCTAAGGCTTTGACAATCGTTCCTTGCAACTAGCACTCCTTTAAAGTTAATACTACTATTATATCAAAAAATAGGAAATAGCGCTTACTTACTTGGAATTTAAAAACAGGAACTAGTTTCAGCACTATTTTTGAGCAAAATAAAGATAGGATATTGTAAACGCTTTCCGATAGTTTTATAATAGAGGAAGAAGACAAGAAGATGCTACCTATCTCATGTGGGAAGTGAATACAAAGAGTTGCAGAAAGGAAGTGAAAGAGACTAGTCAATCTATCGTTCAAAGTTGCTAGATCAGCTATCAAAGCAGGAAGCATCCTCTACCAAGGTCTATTTCTGACGTGATTCCTGATCCCCGCCAGTTATAAGGAGGTCCTTTATGAGCTTTTCATTTCTTTCCAAGAGTAACCCACTCGTTTCCAATGTAAAAAAAGGGAAGTTTTTAACCCCTTGGTTTTTAGCTCCTTTTATTTTGTATTACATTACCCAATATATGTCCCCGATTAGTACAGCTTCAACGAATTTCTTTTTGAACAAACAAACTTGGATTCCAGACTGGTGGAATATTCTAGACCTTTTGTCCTTCCTTTATACCATCATCGCCTTCTTCCTCTGGGTGAAACTCATTGAAAAACGACCGGTTCGGACCATGGGCTTCTCCAAGGGAAATGGGCTCTCCGAATTCGCTAAAGGTGTCTTGGTCGGCGCCATTATGATTACCACGGTCTTGATTGTCTTTTTCATTACAGGAGATGCCCGTTTCGACCGCATCCAGTTTAGTCTTCCTTTCCTTGTGTCTTGGATTCTAGTGCTCATCGGTTATATTTTCCAAACAGCTGCTGAAGAAATTTATATCCGTGGTTGGTTGATTCCGATTATTTCTTACCACAAGAATGCTTACTTAGCCATCCTCATTTCTTCTACCATGTTCTCCTACTTCCACTTGAACAACAACGGAGCTTCCTGGCTCTCAACCGTTCACCTCTTTATTTTCGGCCTCTTCACAGCTATCTATGCCTTGAAGAGAGGAAATATCTGGGGACCTTGTGGCTTCCACTTCGCCTGGAACTTCATCATGGGCAATGTCTACGGCTTCCACGTCAGTGGCTTTGATAGTGAATCCTCTCTTATGTACTTCACTACCTCTAACAGAACTCTAATCACTGGTGGGGAATTTGGTCCCGAAGGTGGGATTCCTGGATTGGTCGTCTGTATTCTCGCTCTCCTATGGGCCTTCTTTATCCTCAAAGATACTTCTGCAGAACAAGAAGACCTTTATCCTCAACTGAGTTATGAATAAGTCATTGCAAAATAGAGAGTGGGACAGAAATCGGTAATTCGTTAGAATTCGATTTCGTCGTCCCACCTCCGCACAGTTGAGTAGGGCTATAAAAGCTGATGAAATCAGCGTAGTAGAGCCCACTCAACCACTGCGTCTTGCTCGACAATGCAGAGACAATTGAGAGGCTAGGACTTTTGTCCCAGCCTTTTTCGATTGCCTTAATGCGTCCATAATAACGATGCTATTTTTTCTTGGCATTTCTTTTAAAAAGTGTATAATAGAACTAAGCGGAGATGGTGGAACGGCAGACACGCATGCTTCAGGCGCATGTGCCCTTCGGGCGTGAGGGTTCAAATCCCTTTCTCCGCATCTTGGAAAGGTGGCCCAGCTTGGTACGGCACCGGACTCGAAATCCGGCAAGTGGATCTTCTTCACGCGCGGGTTCAAATCCCGTCCTTTCCTTTTATTACTCAAAAAGACATGGGCTTTACACCCATGTCTTTTCCATTATTTAATTCCTGCTTCTAGAAGACCATCGGCTAGGTGTGCGAAGTCTTCTAAGCTAAGAGCTTCTCCTCGTACAGATGGATTCAAACCTGCTGCTTCGATTCCTGCTTCCAATTTTTTCTTCACTTCTTCGGTCTTGCCAAAGCGACTGGTCAAGTTGTTCCAAAGCGTTTTGCGGCGGTGGACAAAGCTAGCCTTGCTGACAGAGAAGAAGAAATCTTCATCCTTAACTTCCACAGCTGGCTCTGGACGACGGACCATCTTCAAAATGGCTGAGTCGACGTTTGGCGCTGGTACAAAGACGGTTCGCGGCACAATAAAGGCTACCTTAGCGGTCATATAGTATTGGACTGCAATGGATAACGATCCATAAGCTTTAGTATTTGGCTCGGCCGAAATCCGATCCGCCACTTCTTTTTGCATCATGACCACAAATTCTTGGAAAGGAATTTTAGACTCGATCAAGTGCATGAGAATCGGAGTCGTGATGTAGTATGGAAGGTTGGCTACCACCTTGATCGGAAGGTCCGGATTTTTAAACTCCGCGATGTACTGGTTAAGGTCTACCTTGAGGATATCTTGGTTGACGACTGTTACATTATCAAAATCCCGCAAGGTATCCGCTAAGATAGGAACTAAGCGGTCATCAATCTCAAAAGCCATCACTTCTGCGGCATTCTCTGCCAAAAACTCTGTCAAAGCACCGATTCCGGGACCGATTTCGATGACATTGACCTGCTTATCAATCTCAGCAGTGTCCACAATCTTTTGAAGGATATTGGTATCGGTCAGAAAGTTCTGACCGAAGGATTTTTTAAAGGTGAAGCCATGGCGTTCAAGGACTGCCTTTGTCACGCTATAATCTGCAATTCTCATTTTTTCTCTTTTCTAATCCGTTTAGGAGGAGTAATAAACTTAATCTCACTTGTTCTTCTCCAGAGGCTAGTCTAACAGTCTTCCACAAAGCCATTCTGCTCCGCTTGGTAGACATAAGCTTCCCCATCCTTGTCTAAGACCGTCTCCAACAAGGGTTCCATGTCCAAGGCCGCTTCAAGGCTAATGATGGTGATTTTAGATGGATCGTCCAGATCTTCTTGAGACTCAAAGCCTGTAAAGAATTGCCAACCACTATCTTGTGGATGATGAGGGACATCGTGAATTGCCCAATTAATCTCACGTCGTAGGAAGCAATCCTTGGTAATCATCGCCCCTTTTTGTGTATCAAGATTCAGCGGAGGAACCATCAGGCTTGCAATATGTTCCCGTGCAAAATCCAGCTTATCTCCAAGCTGGATGGAGGTAATATAAGCGGGTTGATTGGTTAAACGTCCTTTGAACTTCCCATCGCGGATTTCAGTGAGTTCGACCCACATACGCTCTGCTCGACACCCATTCTCCAAGACTGTATCTAGCACAAAGATAAGGCGGACCTGGTCCCCAAGCTTCAATTGGTTGATTTCTTCTCGACTAGGAATCAAAAAATGTCGTGGATTCTTTTGATGTTCTGCGTGAACATTCTCTAAAGAAAAGCCTATCACTTTTTTCTTATCTGTAAACAGGTTGAATAATCCCATCTTCCACCTCTATCTCTTTTTTAATAACCGGCCATCGTCTCTTCGACTTGCGCCAAACAAATTCCAAACAACTCCAAGCGTTTGAGCAACTGCTTGCCATTGCAGTATCCGATACGCAAGGCTTCTCCTAGATATTCCCGTCGTTTACGACTATCACTGCCCATCAACAGACCGAGGCGCAACAAGTCTGTCTTGGTAATATCGAAAAAATACTCATCTTCATAAGAGCCCACTAGTCCAGATAGGGCCTTTTCTAAGTCTTCAAAGCTGGCATGCTCCACTCCCAAGGAACGGCCCTTGGTTTTGGATTTGGGTACTGCCTCGCCACGATTTAAAAAGGCATGCTTGGCTTGTGGAATTTCTTGCATAATGATCTTACGAATCCGCTCGCCATTGTAGTCTGGGTCCGTAAAGACAATGACTCCACGCAACTCTTGCAAGGTAGCAATTCGTTCCAGATCATCTTGATTAATAGCGGATCCACGTGTCTCATAGGTATCCACCTCATAATAGCGTTTCAGATTGGCCGTATCGTCCTTGCCTTCAACAACAATCACTTCTGGTATTTTTCTTTTCTCAGTCAAGGGCAAATACCTTTCTCGCATTGTCATAGGTGGCTTGAGCTACTTCTTCACTAGCCATTCCACGAAGCTCTGCAATAAAGTCTACTACATAACGGGTATAGGCTGTTTTATTTTCACGGCCCCGCTTAGGAACAGGAGCTAAATAAGGAGCATCTGTTTCGACCAAGATTTTGTCCAAAGGTAACTCTTTGGCTGCTTCCTGAATGTCTGTCGCCTTCTTAAACGTCACCACGCCAGAAAAAGAAATCATCATTCCCAGATCCATGAAGCGCTTCGCTTCCTCCAAGGTTCCTGAGAAGGAATGCATGATCCCACCGCGTGGACCCACTCCTTCACTCTCGATAATGGCATAGGTATCTTCTAGCGCATCACGCGTATGCACTACAAAAGGCAAGTCCAAGTCCTTAGACAATTGGATCTGACGGCGAAAGACCTTCTCTTGAACTTCCTTAGGTGCTGTCATCCAGTGGTAGTCCAGACCAATTTCTCCTAGGGCAACGACTTTGGGATGTTTCAGCTGTTCCAGTAGATAGGCCTCTACCTCAGGACTATAATCGCCCGCCTCAGTAGGATGCCAACCAAGGGTGAGATAAACTTCTGGGTGCTGGTCTGCCAAGGCTATTCCTCGTTCGATGGTTGGTTTGTCAAAGCCAACAATATTATGGGCAATGACTCCCATCTCTTTTGCTAGTTCTAATTCCTCTTCTTCTCTCCCTGCAAACTCTTCAACGTTGAGGTGAGTATGGGTATCAAAAATCTGCATGATTTTCCTTTTCTTCTGAGTTTTTCTTCTTTCTATTATAGCAGAAAGAGACTCTAAATTCACTTTTGGTAAAACAAAAACCAGTAGTCTCGAGTTTCTACTGGTTTTTAGGTTTTTATCTGAATTACGCAGCCAAAACTTTGCGTCCTTTACGACGACGAGCTGCCAATACGCGACGACCGTTTTTAGTTGCCATACGGTGACGGAAACCATGTTTGCGCGCACGACGAAGTTTACTTGGTTGATAAGTACGTTTCACGATGAATACCTCCTCATAGATTTTGTATTCGTTTAGCCGGCTATAATGTGATCAGTTACTAAACATACTTTACTATTCTATCTGATTCAAGCCTGTTTGTCAATAGCTATGAAAAATTTGTTGGGGCAGGTTCAATGATACCGCTTTTATCGGGCATCTCCTTCTATCCTTTGACGAGTTGCTTCATAGTAGGGAAGCAAACTAGCCATTCCTTTCTTTAATTCCTCAAGAATGGCATCTCGACTAGTCGCTTGCGATAGATTTACATCGACTTTTACCAAGACCTTTCGGACCTGGCCAGTTTCCACACCTTTGAGAAGCCGTAGGCGATTGGCCTCTGTTCCTTGGAAGCGTTGACTGACTCCTCCTTCTTGGGCTAAGTAATAGATAGGAGAAGAAACAGGAAGGGTTAATACCTGATTTTGCTTTCTTAGACTTCCCTCATCCTTCTTGCGTTCGATAAAACTCACTTCAAGGGATACCCCAAAATCTTTTGAATCCCCATAAAGTCGCAAGGCAAACATCGGATCGGCCATACTTCCTTCGCCTTGAAGATAGGCCCAAAAATGAGGACGGAGAAGTTGAGCTTGATTCATCCACTGACTGGTCCGATCTTGTCTCAACTGTGGATATAGCTGGTGAAAGTCGGTTACCAATTGGGTGAATTCCTTGCGAGCTTCTTGCCCCAACGCTCGATAGGCCAACATTCGCTCAGCATCTTCACCCACCTTAGTCGGTGCTACATATTTGATTCCTTGATAATTCAAAAACTCTCTAATCTTATCATACATACTGACATTCCTTTCACAAAAACAAAAAGGAGAGACTGAGTTTTTCCTCATCTCTCCCCTTTACCTATCAAACGGACAATTAACCTTCAATATCCACAACAACATAACGATTTGGTTCTTCACCTTCAGAATAACTAGTCACTCCATCCATTTTCGATACGATACGATGGATGATCTTGCGTTCACTATTGGACATTGGATCTGTATGCTGGGCTTGCCCCTCTTCTAGAGCACGGCTTGCCAATTTTTGTGCATAACTTTGAAGGACTTCTGCACGGTGTTCAACATAGTCATTGACATTGATAGCAATGTAGAAATTCTTAGAATACTGATTGTAGAGATAGTTTTGAGCCAATAATTGAAGAGCCTTTAGAACTTTTCCATGGTAACCAATCACACGACCGGGTTCATTAGTATCAATTTGCATATTGATGGTGCGGCGATTGTAGCTACTAGAAATACTTGCTTCCACATCCATTTCATCGATGACCGTTTGAACATAGCTACTGACCTCGGCAACGACTTGTTCGATGTCATAACTCTCTTCCACTTCAATCCCTAGGTCTGAAATCCAGATGCTTCTGTTTGAGCCGGGGCTTCTGGCGTGGAATCTAAAATGGCTCCATGTCCCTTCTCTTCAAGAATCGTCGTCGGAGCTTTTTCATGTTTCAGAATTTCTTCCTTCACTTCTTTAGAGACTTCTTGTCCCTTCTCTTCGACTTTTTTGATCGCAGCTACCACGCGACCCAAATCAACTGTTTCTTCACTGACACTCTTGACAGGTTCGTTCTGAGCATTAATCTCCTCTGGAACCCCTTTGACTGCTTGTTGATTGGCTTTTGTAACCGTAGTTTCTGCAATTGGTTCGATATCTACGACTGCAGGTTTCTTGCCAAAGAGACCAAGAAAACCTTTCTTTTCACGGGAAACAACCGTAATATGTGCCTTCATACGAGGGATATCTAATTCTTTCAAACCATTTTGAATGGCTTCTTCAACATTCACTCCGCTAAACTGGACCATCTGACAAACTCCTTCTTAGTTTTTCTTTTTCTGTGCCTTATTGAATGCACGTCGTTTTTGTTTTTCTATATCTTTGACTGCCTGTTGCTCTGCTTCACGCGCTGCAATAATCTTAAACGGATTGTTCAAGAGATAGGTTTGTCCAACTTGGTAAGCATTGGAAACCACCCAATAAAGAGCTACCCCACTCGCTGAATACATGGCGAAGAAGAAAATCATCGCAGGCATGGCATACATCATAGCAGTCATTCCACCATTTTTTTCTGGCATGGCTTTATTGCTCAACCAGGTACTAAAGAAAGTGAAGAGAGCTGCTAAGAAGGGCAAGATAAAGGTCGGGTCTGTCGCTCCCATATCCAACCAAAGGAATGCCCAACTTTCAAGAATTCAACTCGACTCAAAGCTTGGAACAAGGCCATCAAGACCGGCATTTGGATCAATAAAGGCAAGAAGGCTGAAGACGTTTTGACTCCTTTTTCTTGATAGAGCACCCGAATTTCCTCCGACATGCGCGTCCGACTTTCTAGATCTTTTCCAGGATATTTGGCTTGGATTTCTTTTACTAAGGGTTGAACTTCCTGCATCTTACGAGAGGAATTCATTTGGTATTGAAATACTGGTAAGAGAACTGTACGGATTAAGAGGGTAAAGAGAATAATCCCCACTCCAGTATTCCCTCCAATCGAGAGAATACGAATCACTTCTGCAAAGAAATAAACGAATTTCTCCCAAGCACCTGTGGATTGTGAAGTCACTTCAGACGTTCCACAGGCTGTTAATAAAAGGAGGGCCCCTCCTAGTAAGCTAGCTACTTTTAATTTCTTTTTCACGTATTTTCCCTTCCTGACGATAGACTTGCGCTATTTTTAATACATGGATTAAGTTTTTTTCCACCTGGTGGAAGTCCAACTCTTCAACTCCCTTTCGAGCAATCACGACAAAATCATCACTGACCAGACGATCTTGGTGTTTAATCAAGACATGTCGAAGCAGACGCTTGATTCGGTTGCGTGTCACAGCATTTCCCAGTTTCTTACTGACAGATAGGCCGACACGGAAATGGGGTTGCACTTGTGACAAACGGTAGATGACAAATTTTCTGTTGGCAAAATTTTGACCATTTTTAAAAATGGCATCAAAATCTTTTTTACGCTTGACACGATAGCTTTTTCTCAAACTCCCACTCCCTCTTTTAAATTTATTCTATTATACCACAATTTCAAAAAAAACCAATGACCTTCTGGTCCTTGGTTTAGAGCCCCTTAGTCTCCTGTACAGGTCTTTATGAAGAAAGAACCTGAAGGGTTGCAAGAAGAACGGGTAGGGTATAAATCAGGTTTAAACCGATATGAGCAAGAATAGGATAGTACAAAGAACGCGTCTTATCGTATAAGAGACCAAAAACGAGTGATGGAAGGATATAAATCAAAAAACTGACTGGAGTAAAGGGATGGGCTAACAGGTGGAGAGCTCCATAAATAACAGCTGGTCCCCAGACCCTACCATAGAAGGAGCTGGAGTTAAAGTAAGCTTGAACCAGTGCACCCCGAAAGATCAACTCTTCCGTTACCGGACGTACAAAAATCACCAAAACAAGGAGCAAAAGCATCCCTAGGGGACTTATGGTTCGTGGGAAAATTTGATAAATGGCAGCTCGTCCCTGGACAAAGCCACTCATAAAATAATCCAGCCAGTAGACAGCACAACTTGCAAAAATCGTTCCATAAATCGCTTGGAGAGCTTGCCTCTTTTTAGCCCATTGGAAAGCTTGTCGCTGACTATGCTTCTTAACCAGAAAGAATACTAGAAGGAGATAGCTACATTCCAGAAAAAGTAACGTCCAAAAATAACTGGTTGCTTGTCCAACTTGATTACTAATGATTTGAGCCAATTCTCTAAACTGATGACGAACAAAAGTATAAAAATATGAGCAATAAAATTGGATAGAAATAAGAGAACTTTTTTTTTAAAAAAATTTCATAATATCCTTTCAAACAGAATAACAAATGATTTATTGCATCTTACCACAATCACTCTAAGGATTCAATTGAGAGGGAGGTAAAAAAAGAAGTTGGGAGAAAGACTCCAACTTCTAGCTATTCCTCCCGACATAGGCAGGATCCAGTCATTGATTGACCTGCTCCTTCTCTTTTAGATTGGCCACAAAACCTAGTAGAACAGACACAAGAATCACCAGACAAAGAACTGTTTCAAGCCAGACAAGGGGGCTTAAAAGAGGAATTTGTAACAGACCTTGCACCATTTTCAAGGAAGTAGCTGTAATAACGGTTGGAAAGGTCAAGGCTGAAAAAGCCGGTTGGAAGCCTCCTTTTAACATTCTGGGTAGACGCGTCAAAACGAAGAAATAAAAACCTTGAGAGAGTATGACCATGATGAGTAAAAACCACACTGGTAAGCTCGCTCCAGCAACACGAACGAGGGCTGCTAAAAGGAGCGAAAAGGGGGCGCAGTAGATCCCTTCTTGCCCCAACAAGTGGCTAGGTAAAGGATTTTTCTTCATATCACAATAGATAAGGGGGTAAAGAAAAAAAGCCAAAACAAATCCAAACCCGAGGGTAAGATAGGCCAGCTCAGCCACACCTACAACAGGATAAGTCAAGGCAGCCACTGCAATTCCTACATAGAGAACGGTCCAGCTAGGAGTAGCCTTGGCTCTTGGTCCTAGCAAAATATGGGTCTTCGTAAAATAAAGCATCAAGCTAAGATCTAGGAGAAAGGCAGACCACCAAACTGTCTGGGCTAGCCAGCCAAATGTGGGAAATAGGCGTAGGAGATACGTTGATAGGAGCATTCCTGCCATAGGAAAAGTCGCCATTCCTGATAGAAGGGTCGGTTCTTGTAGTTCCTTCCTCGTTTCTTGCCAGTGAATCAGATGGTGCCCCAAAAAGAAAAACCATAAGACCAAGCTCATCAGACTAAAAACATGAGCAAGAGCTGGGAAGGTATCTGACAGAAGGTTACCAACACCAGCCAATCCTAACAGACAACCTGAAAATGCTAAGGGAATCTTTTTCATCGTGCTCTCCAATCATTTGGTTGCTATCAGTATAACATAAAACAGAAGAGAAGGTCATAAAAAATAGAAGAGACCAGACGTTTTGTCCGACCTCTTGAAACCATACTTGAAAACACAAATTAACACTGTGACGGATTGTTCAAAGCGCTACTTTGAGGTAGTGAATCAGATTTGTGACACAAGCATCCCTCACTAGGCATGCGAAAGAACAATCAGGCTGGAAAAACGTTTCATCCTGAAACCAAGAATAGACTAGAGCAAATATCTTTTAAAAGGTCTTTCATCCCACTTGGCTTTTTTGACTCACTAATCGCTATGCCTGCACCAGCAACATATAAATAAACAAGGATAAGAGAAAGAGGGTGCTAACTACTAGCGTAGCTAGTTTAAGCCCTCGATGCGAACGCCAATAGTTAGGCTTGCCTAGATTGCTAGTAGCATCGGTCGAAAGGGACTGTTGTTGGCGAGGTTGAAGGGTAATTAAAACAACCAAACTAAGAGCCAAGATAAAAATCCCAACCGCAAATATCAGATCCATTTATGATCCTCCTAAAACTCTAAAAAGAGTAAATAGCACACCTAGTAAAATGACGATTCCAATAACCACGTTAAAGATAACATTGATTCTTTCTGAGCGTGTTATTTTTTCTTTTTCAGGGGGACGTCTCTTCAGTGCATTCATCCGCCCTTCTACTTCTTTATAAAATAAATCTTTCTTCTGATCAGGCATTTCTATCACCTACCCCTTCTTGGAAACGCGCACGGAAAACGGCTGGTTCAACCGCACTAGACTGGCCGATTTGCTGGGCTACAGCCTGTTTGTAGCTATCTACTGACTGGTAAATTTCTTTGATTCGAGCTACTAGGTCTGCTTCTTTTCCTTGATCAAAGACATTTTCTTTTGCGATATAGCGGCTATCATGGAGAGTATGGGCAAAACCAAGAATCACTTGTTGGTGCTCAAAAGCCTTACGAACAATACCTTGTACCTCACCATAATGATTGATATCCAGATAGATACTAGACATTCGAAGAACTTCCTTGATGCGATCTTGACTGATATTCTGGTATAAGACAACGTTTGGATAGCGAACCATTGATAAGAGACTTGGCGACATTTCTGTCAAAGCAGCAACTCGGAAGGTCACATCTGGAGCCTGTTCGACCAAAAATGCTAAGGCTTCAATCTGATCTGAATTGGTTAATACAAAAGCGTCTTTGCGAATATCCTCTTTGACTACAAAATCATAGATATAACCGAGAGGACCAAAATAACCATGTTGTGCTTGCGGAGTTAACTGCAAGGCCCGATGGTAGGTATCTGTTTGAGGAATCAAAATCTTCTTGGTGCGAACGGCTCCATTGCCTAAAATGAGTTGCATGTTTCCTGGAAGGCTATCATTCAACGGTTCTTGCCACACCAAGAGATCCTGACCCGCTAATCCCTTATTGCCCAATCGAAGACTCACATTAAAGGACATGGCCAAGGTGTTGTAAATCACCCGATCAAGATTAAGCCTCTATATTCCAAATAAAAGACATAGAAGTCTAGTCGACTCTTAAAGATACGCATAGCTTGCTTAGGCAAGGTAAGAATTAAGTCCCCTGTTTGGTGGTTCTCTGTCAAGCGTTCAACTCCCGCTTCAAAATAAGTGGTGACGAGTTGCTGGCCTTCAGCCCCACAAGTGGTGGTCGCAATATGACGGCCGTACTGATCGTAGCGCTCCACCAAGACTAGTTGCCCTTTGGCATCCAACCATTCCACTCGTTCGACAATCCGTTTATAAGACTCCGCATGGTAATAAATCCGCGCCTTTTCCTGGCCATAGTAACTGATCCGTCCCATACTGTTGTCTCCTGAAATTTCCCAGAAATCTGGAACCTTCACCTCATTGAAGAAACGCCCTCGCTTCTTAAAAGACGGCTTCCCTAAAAAGTAGATAAAAGGAGATTCAACACCATCTGGTAAAAATCCATTAGTTCTAATACAACTGTCGGTTGCTGATAGCCGGCTTCCTGGAGAGAATGGAGTAAATCCTGACTTTCACGGGAATAACTATCAAATAAATTCAACATGAGTCACCTCTTCTATCAATTGAGACCAAGCTTCCTCCACTCGGCTAGTCAAAAAGTCTTCCGCACGCGCGTAGGATGCTTGACGTAGGGCTTCAATATCCTGATTCTTGTAGATGTTTATAATCTTATCCGCAAAGGAAGAAGCAATCCGGTCCACGACTTGGTCGGCCAAATTCGGAATCAAATAGCCATTTTCTCCTTCTTTTACAAAGGTCTGGTTTCCATATGGCACATCAAATCCAATAATCGGCAGACCAGAACCAATCGCTTCCATCAAGGTCAATCCAAAGCCTTCACTGGTAGAGGCCGAGAGGTAAACTTCATAGTTCTTATAAATCTCTGCTAAGTCCGCATGGCCTTTCAGGTGGATATAATCGCCCGCTCCTAACTCTTCAATCAAGGAACGAAGTTTCCCCTTCTTCTCCCCCTTTTCCATAAATGTCAAAGGAAAGTTCTGGAATCTCTTCTTTGGCTCGCACGACAGCTCGAACTAACCAGTCAATATGTTTTTCAGTCGCAAGGCGAGAAGCTGTAATCATAGAGAATGGTTTGCGCTGGTCTGTACGTGGTAGACTGGCCAAACTACCAACTGGAATGGTATAGATAGCAGGAGAATGATTTGTATACTTTTCAAATTGAGCCGCCAAAACTTCCTTTTGACGATCAGTAGCCACGATAAAGAAATCCACCTTGTCTGCATTGGTAAATTGGTAATCGTAATAATTGTTCCACAAAATATATTGTTCATCGGTACTATTGACACTATAGTGTTCCGCATGGACAACCACCCCAAGTCGAGCTTTTTGAGCTTCTTCAAAGATGGGTTGACCGATATTAGTCTCTCGATCCAAGATAACAATATCTTGTTTGGTCAAGTTGAGGCTTTGCATGAAGTAGCGAATCAATTCTGGCGACCAAGGAGATAACGATCTGGAAAACGGTAAATTTCCCGGCCATCCGCCATTTGCATACTGTATGCCACGCTCCCATCTTCATTGTAGAAACGGCGTTCAATCAAGTTAGCCTGATTATTTTTAGGAATAAAGTACTCTGTACAGTAACGAGTATAGGAGAAATAATCTTTTCGAACTAAAATTCCTCTTGAAACATACTCACAGCGCTCTACATAAGGACTATCTTGGGACCGAAGATAACAAGTCAAAAAGCTATCCTGGTCCTCATAGAAGAAGCGCTTCACTTTTCCGTCTTTTTCCTCTCGAGTCGGACGACCGTCAAAGCCTGCCAAGACTTGATCCACCGTATAAGTGGTTGGCGCAATTTTAATATCCGTAAAATGAGTGTAGAGCCAAATGATCTCATCATTTTTAAAGCCGATATTTTCGGTTAAATGCTGAATATTGTCTGCTAAAATCATATCCATAAAAACAAACATAGCTGGTTGCTGGATATTTCGTAACAACTTGGCCCGATAGGCCTGGGCATATTCAACACCACTGCTCGCCCATCCAATTCCAAGATTGATATTGTATACTGTCATAACTTCCTCTTATTATGGGAAATGCAATACAATTTCCCCTTTTTTTATTGATTTCTACCCGGCTGAGTAAAAGATTACGAACCATCTGTTCTTTAGACAAAGCCTTCATCCGCTCAAAGGATTGATAGGCTTCCTGGAAAAACTCAACCAATGGATTCTTTTGGCTAGCATATTGACCAGACAAAGCAGCTCGAAGTTGCTGCAGATAATCGACCTGTTCGACCCAGTTTTCATCGATGGCCTTTAAAATAGCCATCCGCTGGAATTGAGCAATTACTTCATCGGTCCCCAAAATCTCATATTTTGCTTCTAACTCTCTTTGAGCAATTTCCCATAAGAAGTTTGCCTTGGTTTTTTTAGAACGGAATGATTGATGGGCTGTCTGCGGGTCTACCTGATAGCTCACATTGTCCAAAATATAACGATAAAAAGCAATGGGTTCTATGTAATCTTTATTCTTTGCCACTCTCACAAAGACTTCTCGAACTACCTGTTCGACAATTTCATCCAAACGCCCTTCTTGCTTAATCAAGCGGTCACGTTCCTTGTAGATGATATCCCGCTGAATATTCATACTTCTGCAAATTCGAGCGTCATGCGACGACTGGCCTGACCAGAACTTTCACTTGCATTTTGAGCCCGTTCTACCAGATTCTTATATTTTCGTTTGGTCAACGGCTTAGTGGCACCGATTCGCTCGTCTACATCATAGTCATGGTAAGTATCCTGAATCCAATCTGGCCCCCAGTTTTTCATCAAGTCATCTTCCAAAGAGACAAAGAATTTGGTCCGTCCAGGATCTCCTTGGCGACCCGAACGGCCTCGAATCTGCAAGTCAATCCGTTGGTTCATCATCCGTTCGGTCCCGACAACTACTAGCCCTCCTAGTTCAGCCACTCCAGACCCCAACTTAATATCGGTTCCTCGACCAGCCATGGAGGTTGCTACAGTCACTGCTCCCATTTGGCCAGATTCTGAAATGATTTGGGCCTCCCGAGGAGCATTATTGGCATTCAAGAGGTTGTGCGCAATGCCCTCCCGCAATAGAAGATTGGAATAAAGGATGGACATCTCAACGGAACCAGCAAAAACTAAGATTGGATTGCCTTTTTCATGGACTTCTTTGACGTATTCTAAGGATGCAAACACTTTTTCAGGCAGGGTCTGATAGATCTCATCCGGCAAATCCTTTCGGATTTTTTTTCGGTTAGTCGGAATTTTAATGACGGACATGGCATAGGTATCCAAAAACTCAGCTTCTGCCACCTTCCCTGTCCCCGTCATTCCTCCAAGCTTACGAAACATCTTGAATAGATTTTGATAGGTGATGGAGGCCATGGCCCGGGTCTCCTGCGTTAAACTAAGACCTTCCTTGGCCTCAATAGCTTGGTGAAGTCCCCCTTGCAGACGGGTCATTTCCATGAGACGACCGGTTGCCTGATCCAAGAGAACGACTTCCATCTCCCCTCTTGCATTAGGATGGATGACATAGTCCTTGTCACGGGTATAGTTTTTATTAGCTTGGAGAGCCAAACTAATATGACGGACTAAATCCCTGTGCTGAGGGTCGTAAAGGTTTTGAATGGCTAAAAAGGATTCGGCTGATTTAGCTCCTTTTTGTGTTAACCAAACACGCTTTTTATCTTCGTCAAACTTATAATCTTCCCCTTCTTTGAATGTTTGAATCAAGGTATCAATAATTCCATAGAGATTGGATTGAACACGAGGAGAACCTGAAATAATCAAAGGCGTTTGAGCACTATCCAAGAGAACAGAATCAATTTCATCCACGAGGGCATAATTGAAGTCTGCTAAGAACTGTCCATCTACCGAAGCTGTCAAATTTTCTGTCAAGTAATCAAATCCCAAGCTGGTATTAGTGGTATACACCACATCTGAACGATAGATTTCGCGCTTAACATCTGCAGGTAGCTCTTCATCTTCAGAAGCCTTCAAAGGAACCCCAACGCTCAAACCTAGAAAACGATAGACCTGCCCCATTTCTTCAGCATCCCGTGTAGCCAAATAGGTGTTGGTCGTAATCACCATCACTCCCTTGCCTTCTAGAGCATTTAGATAAACTGGCATGGTCGCTGTTAGGGTTTTCCCCTCACCGGTATTCATCTCTGCGACATTCCCCTGGTGGAGGACGATCCCTCCCATGACTTGAACATCATAGGGAAACATTCCTAAAACCCGTCGGTCAGCTTCTCGAGCTACCGCAAAGGCTTCTGGCAATAAATCATCCAGAGTTTCTCCTTGGGCCAATCGTTGACGAAACTCTATAGTTTTTTCTTGCAATTGGAGATCCGTTAATTGGGCCATATGATCTTTCCAGCTATTCACTTCCTTCAAGATCTTTTTAATTTTTCTTAATTTAAAATAATCCAATGTGATCCTCTTTTACTAGCAGTCTGGTTCGTCTATGCGAGAACCTCTGCTCCCTCAGACGAATTGGGTGTAATAGTGAAATAATGAAAAACAAATTCTTGCATGCCAGCGCTAAGGAGATGCACTTCGTAGGCGTAGGCATTCTCTGGATAAACAAAGCCAAGCTCCCATCTGATGCTACCTGACGTTTGACAGCCACACCAAAACGATCTTGAAAAACAATCTCCACCATCACTGTATGGGAAGGCGTGGAAGTCATGCTCACATCTAATACATAAGATTGACCTCTTTTTAAGAGAGGAAGACTAGGAGCCAAACGATTGTCGCTGAAATTGCTCATTGATTTCCAGGTCTTTAAAATTTGACCAGAAGGCATCAAGGGGTTCTTAAAAACAACCTTATCCCTCGCAAAGCCTTGGATAAGCGAGCCCCATAAATAGTCTGCTGAAGACAAAGGCCCCCAATAATGCCGTCTGGCTTCTTGTTGTTTAATAGTTATCATTCGATCCTTCCAAAATCTCTTTCCATGATTTCTTTGTATTGGGTTAAAAACCATTCAACAATCGGTGCAGTGGCATCATTGTGTCGACCAGGTCGACTAGAACTAATGATCCGCACAGGGTGATCATAGAGGGCTTCCAAAATTTTCGGGTAGGCCAGTTGATCATAGTCATCATCTCTCATATAGGCCAAGGCCAGAATAGTATCCTTCAAATCCGCTTGATTGAAACGATTCCAAAATCGTTGGTTCAATAAATCAATGCCCTCCCTTGAGACTTGTCCGACAAGCAACTGCATCATATCTAAGGACGTCCCAAACTCATCAGGGCGTTTGAATTTCAAATTAGCTGCCACATCCCCAAGATTAATAATCGGTTTCCCAACTAAAATGGCATGAGGCGAGTAGGAGGCCCCATAGTACAAAGCTCCAAAGGTTCCCATAGAAAGTCCTGAAAATTCATCTCTTTTGGACCGAATCCTAACCAGTCTAGATGCTGATCAATGTAAGCAACTATTTGGTCTTCTAGCTCTTGAGAACCCATATAGAAGGAGCCACCCTCTAAGCGCGGATCTGAGAAGAGAATAAAGGGACTTCCCATTCTTCGCATCATGACAAATCCTTCAAACCCTTCTGCCGGACGATACCCTGAAAAATAAATATTTAAAGGTGGTTTCAGGTCTCCTGGATGGAAGTAGGCAAAGATTTCCTGACGCTTGCTGTCCCGAAGTGTTTGAGCTCCAATGGTCATTTCTCCAAAAGGACCATGAGAAAAACGCTTGTGTAAGGCCCCAATCTTCAACTCCCCTTCTCCTTTTGCTTCCAGACAAAAGGACAGATAACATCGCTCAAAATCATCTAACAAGATTGGCTCTTTTAGGTCTTCCTCAGAGTAGACAATCTCTTTTACAAGCTCACTAATGCCCCCACTTTGGAAGAATTGAATGCGCAATTGAAGTTGGCAAGAGGGTTCTTTTTCATACTCTAACCATAAATTAATAGGAGTGATCCCATCGTAAACATAGTTATAAACCCACTGAGCCAAGGGAGTAAAATCTTTCCCGAAAGCCCCCTTCAGCTGCAAGAGGTGTTTCCCCAAAACTGTCTGCGAGCCTGGAAAATCAGGACGAATGCGGATATCATAGGCCGTAAAAGCATCCCCATACTGACCATCATAAAGAAAACGAGTGACTTGATAAAGAAAACGGGATTTGTCTGAAAAATCCCAAGCCCTAACCTGTTTCAACCGAAGCAACTCCTTCACTTCTTCCGGAAAGGCTTCTTGTTGGAAATGGTGATTGTAAAAAATGGTATAGGGTTGAAAAAAGTCCATCTGATCCTTTAGAGCCAACAAATCTTCAGGTCGATCTAGTAGCAAGGCTTTGAATTTTTGGATTTCCTGCTCTTCCATATACTCTTTTAAAGAGGGCAAATCTTGGCCTGAAAAATAATGCCACCCCATTTCTTCTGGAATCTCTACTTGTTCCAGCCAATTTTCTGAACCAATTTGAAGAATATGACTTGTTTTTGACTGTTTGTCCATACTATTCTTTCATCCATCCTTCCCACTTGGCTATCAAACGCGGACCCGTATACTCTTGAATTTTATCGACAGAGTAAACCAGAGCTTCGTTCCAGGGTTTCAAGGTTGTTAAGTAGTGTTTCAAAGCCTTCTCTAATTCTCCTTCTTTGGATATGATATAGCCATTCTTTAGATGATCAACGAATTCCGTCTTGGTTCGATTGACCTGAGGAATCCCCGCTGAGATCCCCGCAATTTGTGTATAAAGATTTGGTTCATCATTAAGGTCTACAATCAAGCGAGTCTGTTCCAACTCCTTGATAATATCATTCTCATTAAAGAAGTTCTTCACTGTATAACGATATTCTGGCGCTTCTACAGCTAACTCATCATCCTGAATCTTATTCTCCCCAAGTTCCTGCTCTGTGACTGTTAGTTGCACTGAAGCTAAGGCAATCTCTTCTTTTATCAATTGATTTAATTGACTTCTTAAGGTAAGCACATGATTTTCAGATGCACTGTAAAAGGCAAAAACAAGCTCAAACAAGGAGTTCTTAGCCAAGATTTCCAGCAAATTCTTTAGGAGCTTTTTCGATAGGAAACCGTCTTCTCCTACATAGAAAAAGATTTTTGATTCTTTGCGTTCCTGACTATTTCCTAATCGTAAACGAGAGTCAAAAGAGGTCACCCGGTGGACTTTCGACTGCAAGGTTGGAGAAAGTTCAAGAATGGCTTCTTTTGTCTGTTCACTATCTGTGACAATCAACTTGACATCCTTTAAGCAAAAATGAAGTAGGGAATCATCTGGAGACAAGGGCTGGCGTTTTCCATAAAAAGACAGAACTTTTTTAACTCCAAATCCTAATTCTTGCAAGAAGGGCAAGTTGGCAGGATGAGCTGCAAAAACTGCTTGATCTTGCTGAGGTACGATGGTCCCAAGCAGGAACTTCATTTTCTCCATGATGACTTCTTTGATTTCCGAGTAGACTTCTTTCTTAAATAAGGATTGAACGTGCTCATTCACAAAAACCGAATGATTATCTTCCGTCAGCATTTCACGTAGAACCCAAGTTCCGTCTACACTGAGATACTCTTGGAAATAAGGATGCCCACTTTTATAATAAATAGCACTAGAAATGAAGCCACGATCATCTAAATATTCAATGAAGGCAATCTCTCCATCCTTGAGGCGAGTAATAGAGAGGATATTTCCATCTACACCCACATCAATTTTTGCAATCATCTCCCCTCGACGAAAAGCCACTACCTGAAAAGGGGTGTAGGCAAAAGTGGTCTCTGAAGGCCACTCTAAATCCTCAATCTGGACAGGCATCATTTCCTGATCTGGAGAGACCCCCTGCAAGTGATCAAAGACAGAAAGATAGTCTGTTTCTAACAAATCTTGACGGTGTAAAAAATAGCGTAGTTGCGGAGCATAATGTGGAATCAGTAACTTCCGCTCTATCCCTGCATCTTGGAAGACGCGCACCTGGTTAATGGTATCATCAAACTCGATTGAATCCTTCATCCAGTACCAAGGGATGGTGGTGCTATGCCAGGTCCTTTCTGACCCGTACCAAGCTGGTATAAAGTAATACATGATAACTCCTAGAATAGTCTTGTATATCGTTGATTTACTTGGAGAGCATGAATCTCTTCCCGAATGTTGTATATCATTCCGACAAACATAAGGAAGGTTCCTGGAATCATTGTTAAGCGCAATAAGTCCTTATCCCAAAGTAAAACTGAAAACGGTAGGGCAGTAAAAAGAATGAGGTAGAGGGTCCCAAAAACAGTTAGGCGTAACACAATCCTATTAATAAATTTTCGAGTATCTGGACCAGGATAAACCGAATCAATATACTCTGAATTTTTCATCATTTTTTCAGCGATTTCCTCTCCATTGACATTGACAAAAGAAAATGCAAAGGATAAGAGGGCAATCATGAACATGTAGAGGAGGATCCAGACAGGCTCACCCATCACCAATTCTTTCGCAAGCTTAGCAGCCCACTTAGCATTTGAATCCATTGAGAGAACCAACAACAGCACATACTGTGGAATCGATACCAAGGTCATGGCATACATAAACGGCATCCCTCCAGCTGGATTTAGCTTAATATCTAAACGTATAACTTTTTAGGTTGTTGTGAATTCCAAGCTTATTAACTGGAATGCGATACCGAGCATACTCGATCAAGACGGCTGTAAAAACAAAAACTAAAATGAGAAAGAGACCAATTGTATACCAATAAGTTGGAATATCAATTTTAGATAAGGTTCGCATAATATCCTCTGGCAGATACATCACCATCCCAGCCATCATGATAACGACTGAATTCCCCAAACCGAGCGCGGCATTTAAATCTGAGAGCCAGACTAAAAAGAAGGTGCCTGCAATCATAATCATCGTGTTGACAGCAATCACAAGAGCTGAATCTAGACTGGTTTGTAGAGGTAAATACATGGAAACAGCCAAGGCTTGGACCAAGGCGAGTACCAAGGTTAGATACATTTTTCGTCGCTCTACAATATCTGCACTGGTCTTTTCGAGATTAAAGCGTTTGGATACGGTAAACATCCGCCACAAAATCATCGAAGACATCCAAGGAGAAAGGCCGATTGAAAAAATCGACATTCCTCGTAAATTTCCTCCCATAATGGCACTGGATAGTTGCAGGCCCGTCGCAGTGGTTTCATTCACATTAAGCGCTCGTGACAAATCAACAAATGGCAATGCAATTTTACTACCAAACACATAAATAAAGACGAATAAAATCGTCCAACAAAATCGTTTCCCAACTTCTGATCGTTTCATCATGTTAATTTCAATAATTTTTCTTTCTCCGGACTTATTAGAATCTTCTAAAAATCCTTTTGTTACAATAAAACAAAGGGTCTATCAAAGACACTAATTCTTCTTTTATTTTACCATATTTTAGCTTTTCCTGAAATCATTTACCACTTTTTGAAATTGGATTCTTTCTCTCCTTATTCTATCTTGAAAAATCGGATGTTTCCATCAAAAAAGTCCATCAGAATCGGATCTGAAGAACTTAATTTTAACTCACTGATATTTCCACCATTCAGTTTTTTATCATTCATTCAAGGTCATCATCGTATCGACGAATAATTTTTTTGTAAAATAACCATTTCGAATTAAGAATGACGTATATTTGGCTTGCTGAGCCATCTGATGATAATGTTCTGCTGTACAGTCTTTCACTACTTGATTGGCCTCTTCCAGGCTAGAGACTACAAAGCCAAGACCTTTCTCGCGGATATAATCGGCATTCGAAAGATAATCAGGGACAACCACTGGTAAGCCCGCTGCTAAATAGGTCGATAGTTTGTAAGAGATATTTCCCTTATAGTAATCGCGCTCATCAGCAGGATTCTCAGAGTTCCCCCATACCAAGCCAAAGCCTCCCTTTGAAAGCTCCAACAATAATTCTTGTTGGGTTCGCCATCCCTCCAGTTGAACTTTAGAATAGTCAACCCCATCTTCTCTTTCTGCATAGACATGAAGAGGTGTATCGTACTTCCAACCAAGGATATGAGGGAAACGAGAAGGTTTCCCAGAGAAAATCAGTTTTTTCTCAAACTGTGGACTATATAAGTCTAATTGATGCGTTAAATCCCACATTTTTTGGACAACGTATTTCTTAACTGTCAATCCTTCTGCCACTAGCTTGTGGTACATTTGCTCTGACGGCACTACTACCACGTCACTCTTATTATACATCTCGATATAGGCCGGCATGAGATAATAGTTACTTTCTTCAAACATGAGTGGGGGCACATCGTGGATAAAGGTCACTAGTTTTACTTGAAGACTCTCTAACTTATGAACTAGGTGAGAGTCCCATTCTATCCCATTCCAAGATGGAGATTGAACGAATACAATATCCCCAAAAGAAACTCCGGCTAGGATGCCATCCATGCGAGAATTCAGCTCTCCCCATGATTCATCTGTCTGATCATAAAAGTAGATGCCAAGCTCATTGACTCCAAGTTCTCGGACAATTTTCATAATATCATTCTGGGCCATTAAGGCTACACTTCTGGAAGATTGCCCAAATAGATTTGTAAAATGGATTTTCATCTCTTGCCTCTTCTTTTTCTACTACTTGTTTATTAAAAGTTTCTGCACTTGCATTCTTCGATGAGCTGCAAACTGACTAACTTTCAGACCACTAGTTAATCACTTTTGCACCGATTTCCCGAACAAGTGCATCCTCATTCATTATAACATATTCTTTAACTAATTTCGTATTTCTCATCCTCTCACTAGAGCTAATTTCTCCATTAAAAAACCAGCAGATCCATCTTAGGATTTGCTGGTACTTAGTAATCTGGAATGGCACCATTTTCCAGTCTGATTACAGGACTATTTTTCTTCTTTTTTCCGATGACCTAGTGATGTTAAACCTGCAAAGAGAGCAGCTATTCCTGCAAGGAAGTGACCTTTTGAAGGGACCATGCCAGTCTCTGGAAGTGTTCCTTTTGATTGACTGTTTCTTTGTAAAGAGACCATAGACTCTGATGGGATCCAGGAAGTTGAAGAATGCCTTGATTCTTTTTGAGAAACGAAAACACTTGTCGATGCCAATCCACTCGCTGAGATCGAATCTGAAGATAGGCTTGAATGTGAACGAGTTTCAGACAATGAGACACTGGATGAAACAGATTCGGAAACAGGGAGTATTTGTGACATCAATACCGATTCGGATAAAGATTCGGAGACGGATGCCGAGGCAGATTCGCTCACTGATTGTGATTCTAAAACGAATTCCGAGGCAGACTCGCTCAAGGATGTGGATGTTTCTTCTGACTTAGACGCGCTCACTGAGTGGGAGTCTGAAACGGACTCTGAAGCAGACTCACTTAAGGATGTAGATGTTTCTTCTGATTCAGACGCACTCACTGATTGTGATTCTGATACAGACTCTGAAGCAGACTCACTTAGGGATGTTGACGCTTCTTCTGATTCTGAGGCGCTCACTGATTGTGATTCTGAAACAGACTCTAAAGCAGACTCACTTAGGGATGTTGACGCTTCTTCTGATTCTGAAGCGCTCACTGAGTGGGATTCTGACGCTGATTCACTTAATGAGGTAGATGTCTCTTCTGATTCAGACACGCTCTCTGAATGGGATTCTGAGACGGACGCTGATTCACTTAGGGATGTAGATGCTTCTTCTGATTCTGAGGCGCTCACTGAGTGGGATTCTGAAACGGATTCTGACGCTGATTCACTTAGAGAAGTTGACACTTCTTCTGATTCAGACGCGCTCACTGAGTGGGATTCTGAAACAGATTCTGACGCTGATTCACTTAATGAGGTAGACGTTTCTGCTGATTCTGACGCACTCGCTGATTGGGATGCTGAGACAGAATCTGAAGCAGATTCACTTAGAGAAGTTGACACTTCTTCTGATTCTAAGGCGCTCACTGAGTGGGATTCTGAGACGGACGCTGACGCTGATTCACTTAATGAGGTAGATGTTTCTTCTGATTCTGACGCACTCGCTGATTGGGATGCAGAGACAGAATCTGAAGCAGATTCACTTAGGGAAGTTGACACTTCTTCTGATTCAGACGCGCTCACTGATTGGGATGCTGAGACAGAATCTGAAGCAGATTCACTTAGGGATGTTGACGCTTCTTCTGATTCTGATACACTCTCTGATTGGGATTCTGATACTAATTCTGAGACAGACTCGCTCAAGGAGTTGGACCTTTCTTCTGACTCTGAAGCGCTCTCTGATTGGAATTCTGAGACGGAATCTGAAGCGGACTCGCTCAAGGAGCTGGACCTTTCTTCTGACTCTGAAGCGCTCTCTGATTGGGATGCAGAGACAGAATCTGAAGCAGAATCACTTAGGGAAGTTGACACTTCTTCTGATTCCGAGGCGCTCACTAAGTGGGATTCTGAGACGGACGCTGAGGCAGACTCACTCAAGGAGGTTGACCTTTCTTCTGACTCCGAAGCGCTCTCTGATTGGGATTCTGAGACGGAGTCTGACGCTGATTCGCTCAAGGATGTGGACGTCTCTTCTGATTCTGAAGCACTCACTGAGTGGGATTCTGACACAGATTCTGATGCCGACTCACTTAGGGATGTTGACGCTTCTTCTGACTCTGACGCACTCTCTGATTGGGATGCAGAGACAGAATCTGAAGCAGACTCACTTAGGGATGTTGACGCTTCTTCTGATTCTGACACACTCTCTGATTGGGATTCTGATACTGACGCTGATTCCCTCAAGGATGTGGATGTTTCTTCTGATTCAGACACGCTCACTGATTGAGATGCTGATACAGAATCTGAAACAGATTCACTTAGGGAAGTTGACACTTCTTCTGATTCTGACGCACTCGCTGATTCTCTCAAGGATGTGGACGTTTCTTCTGATTCAGAAGCACTTGTTGATTGGGATGCTGAGACAGAATCTGAAACAGATTCACTTAAGGATGTTGACGCTTCTTCTGATTCTGACACAGATTCTGATGCCGACTCACTTAGGGATGTGGACGTTTCTTCTGATTCAGACGCGCTCACTGAGTGGGATTCTGATACTGACGCTGACGCTGATTCACTCAAGGAGGTGGACGTTTCTTCTGATTCAGAAGCACTTGTTGATTGAGATTCAGACACGGACTCTGACGCTGATTCACTCAAGGAGGTGGATGTTTCTTCTGATTCAGACACGCTCACTGATTGTGATTCTGAAACGGAGTCTGACGCTGATTCGCTCAAGGAGGTGGATGTTTCTTCTGATTCAGACACGCTCACTGATTGGGATGCTGAGACAGAATCTGAAACAGATTCACTTAGGGATGTTGACGCTTCTTCTGACTCTGACGCACTCTCTGATTGGGATGCAGAGACAGAATCTGAAGCAGACTCACTTAGGGATGTTGACGCTTCTTCTGATTCTGACGCACTCTCTGATTGGGATTCTGAGACGGACTCTGAAGCAGACTCACTCAGTGAAGTAGATGTTTCTGCTGACTCTGACACACTAATCGATTGGAATTCTGATACGGAATCTGAAGCGGACTCGCTCAAGGAGCTGGACCTTTCTTCTGATTCAGAGGCGCTCACTAAGTGGAATTCTGATACTGACGCTGAGGCCGACTCGCTCAAGGAGGTTGACCTTTCTGCTGACTCCGAAGCGCTCTCTGATTGGGATTCTGAGACGGACTCTGAAGTAGACTCACTTAGTGAAGTAGATGTTTCTGCTGACTTTGACACACTAATCGATTGGAATTCTGAAACGGAGTCTGACGCTGATTCGCTCAAGGATGTGGACCTTTCTTCCGATTCTGAAGCACTCACTGATTGTGATTCTGAAACGGAGTCTGACGCAGACTCACTTAAATAGGTAGAGATTTCTTCTGACTCTAAGACACTCTCTGACTGAGACTCTAATTCTGAAAGCGATGAGGAGGCCTCTTCTGATAAGGAGATTGATTCTTCTTCTGATTCGCTTTCCGATATTGAACTAGAACGGCTATCACTTGCAGAGATAGCACTCGAGTTAGACAGAGAATCACTGAGCCACTTAGATTCAGACAAACTCTTCGACTCAAATATTTCCTTTGACTCAGACTCCAATCTAGATGCACTTTCAACCTCGGACAGACTCGAAGAAACACTCATAGAAAGAGAGCGAACACGAGGATCTTCTGTCAAAGGAACGATTACAGTATTTGTCGTATTATCTTTGAAAACAACGGTAACTTCTCCAGTTGCTGAAACCGAATAGGACTTAAAATCCCTAGAAGATATGAGACGAGGGTTCACAGCCTTAAACTTTTGCCACACTTCTTCTTTTTCTGTATCAGTCAGATGAGAAAGATCAGATACTTGCGTGTTTGACTTCACTGCAACAATAGGATTTCGAATCCCATCATTTTGAGGCAATACTTTAATTCGGAAAGAACGGTCTATAAACTGGTTGTGAGCGTTGGTAAAACGAACGGTAATCGTATATGTCTCCCCTGGTTCCACAACCTCTGTGTCTCCCACTTTCCCCCTCAATCAGCATGGGAGCAAAGGGTGTCTTCAAAGTAGCATTCGGCACCAAGACACCATCTACCCGCTCACTATTTGGGGCATAGCCCATAAAGGTTAAGACAACACCACCATTTCGCTCCCGAACAATATACTGGAGTCTCACTGGATCTGAATTATAAGCCGTAATGAGGTGCCCATTCCCAGGTCCACTCATAACAAATGGTGCTCGCAACATTTGATCAGAGCCTATTGCATTCCCATTTCGAGAATCACGTCTTCCTGAAGTAGCACGCAGGACAAGATTGACCAGACGATTCCGAGCAGTCTTAGCTTGCTCAAGCACTTGGTTTCCCTCAGCTGAAGGATTCGCCAATTGATAACGAATAGCCTCCAAGGCCTGCTTCCCAAGGGACACTGTTTCCTTTCCATCTTCTAGAGCTTTAGCTTGGTCAATATACGTATAAATATCCTGTGCTAACTTCTTAAGTTCTTCCTCTTGCTGATTCAATTGGATAGGAGAAGGTTCCGTTAAGAGTGATTCTGATAAAGAGGTTGAACTTATCGAAGTAGATGCTTCTGAACTAGCCATTAACGGAATAACTGAAACAGAGTTTCCTGCTAATGAAGAGAGGTTCTCTTCACTTGCCAAAGAGTTGATTTTTTCACTAGTTAGTGAATTATTGGCAATCGCTAAAACTAAGCTATCTTTTCCAACTAGCCCTATTTCTGAATCCAAATCTGAACCGAAACTTTGTTTGTCTTCTTGATCCGCAAATGTAGGCTGAGAAATGGATACTGCCCCAAGCAGTGCGCCTGTAGTAATCAATCCCCTCGTGAGAGCCAATTGACCTGATCTGACAAACGACAAGGTCGGAGCTCCTTCTTTCCCTCGCTGTTGGAAAAAAGTAATATTTGAGCACGCAACACGCATCCAATTTTTCCCAGCTTTGACCAATTTAAATCGTGTAATCCTCTCTCCCTTCCAGGACTTTCTACTCATCCTCTTAAATAACACATTTTTCTCCCTAAAAAAATTATTCTATTTTGATTATACAGGATTATTAATCATTTTCAATATATTTGACTATTCTTTCATAGTTGATTTTCACTAGAAAAAAGCAAATCTCTTTCGAGACTTGCTTTCACTTATTTTTAAATCCTAAGTTCATCTGTAGCCAGAAATAGAATGATTTTGATAGATTAATTCTCATCCTTTTTCTTACGACGACCCAAGACAGCAATACCTGCAAGAAGCGCTGATGCTCCAGCTACAAACATATCTGTTGACGTTGCTGTTCCAGTTTCTGGAAGAGCGACTTCTGACCCCTCATATTTTTGAGAAGAACTTGACGATTCAGATTGTGACAATGACTCAGATTGTGATCTAGACTGACTCATTGAAGCTGAATAAGAAGTTGATGCACTTATTGACGTCGTTGTCGATTCAGAACTTGATGTACTTACTGAAGTCGTTGTTGATCCTGACGCTGACGAGCTTGCTGATGCTGATACTGATTCTGAAACTGATGCTGACTCTGATGCTGACTCTGATGCTGACGCTGATGCGCTTGCTGACGAGCTTGCTGATGCTGATACTGATTCTGAAACTGATGCTGATTCAGATGCTGATGTAGACTCTGATGCTGACGCTGATGCGCTTGCTGACGAGCTTGCTGATTCAGATGCTGATACTGATTCTGAAACTGATGCTGACTCTGATGCTGACGCTGATGCGCTTGCTGATGCTGATGCACTCATTGATTCAGATGCTGATGCTGACGCACTCATTGATTCAGACGCTGATACTGATGCTGATGCTGATGCACTCATTGATTCAGATGCTGATGCTGATTCTGATGCGCTCGCTGACTCTGATGCTGACGAGCTTACTGATTCTGATGCTGATACTGATTCTGAAACTGATGCTGACTCTGATGCTGATGCTGACGCACTCATTGATTCAGACGCTGATACTGATGCTGATGCTGATGCGCTCGCTGACTCTGATGCTGATACTGATTCAGACTCTGATGCTGACACTGATTCTGATACTGATGCTGACGAGCTTGCTGATGCTGATTCAGATGCTGATACTGATGCTGACACTGATTCTGATACTGATGCTGACGAGCTTGCTGATGCTGATTCAGATGCTGATACTGATTCTGAAACTGATGCAGACTCAGATGCTGACGCTGACGCGCTCGCTGACTCAGACGCTGATACTGATTCTGATGCGCTCGCTGACTCTGATGCTGACGCTGACTCTGATGCTGATGCTGACGCACTCATTGATTCAGACGCTGATACTGATGCTGATGCTGATGCGCTCGCTGACTCTGATGCTGATACTGATTCAGACTCTGATGCTGACACTGATTCTGATACTGATGCTGACGAGCTTGCTGATGCTGATTCAGATGCTGATACTGATGCTGACACTGATTCTGATACTGATGCTGACGAGCTTGCTGATGCTGATTCAGATGCTGATACTGATTCTGAAACTGATGCAGACTCAGATGCTGACGCTGACGCGCTCGCTGACTCAGACGCTGATACTGATTCTGATGCGCTCGCTGACTCTGATGCTGACGCTGACGAGCTTGCTGATGCTGATGCAGATGCAGACTCTGATGCTGATGCGCTCATTGATTCAGATGCTGATGCTGATGCAGACTCTGACGAGCTTGCTGATGCTGACGCTGACGCGCTTGCTGATGCTGATTCTGATGCGCTCACTGATTGTGATTCTGAAACAGATTCTGACGCTGATTCGCTCAAGGATGTAGATGTTTCTTCTGACTCTGATGCACTCACTGATTGTGATTCTGAGACTGACTCTGATGCAGACTCACTTAATGAGGTAGACGTTTCTTCTGATTCTGATGCCGACTCACTTAGTGAAGTTGAGGCTTCTTCTGACTCTGATGCGCTCACTGATTGTGATTCTGAAACGGATTCTGACGCTGATTCACTTAATGAGGTAGATGTCTCTTCTGATTCAGATGCGCTCACTGATTGGGATTCTGATACAGACTCTGATGCCGACTCACTTAAGGATGTAGATGTTTCTTCTGACTCTGATGCGCTCACTGATTGTGATTCTGAGACTGACTCTGATGCCGACTCACTTAGTGAAGTTGAGGCTTCTTCTGACTCTAATGCGCTCACTGATTGTGATTCTGAGACTGATTCTGACGCTGATTCGCTCAAGGATGTAGATGTTTCTTCTGATTCAGATGCGCTCACTGATTGTGATTCTGAAACAGATTCTGACGCTGATTCGCTTAATGAGGCAGATGTCTCTTCTGATTCTGACGCGCTCACTGATTGTGATTCTGAAACGGATTCTGACGCTGATTCACTTAATGAGGTAGATGTTTCTTCTGACTCTGACGCGCTCACTGATTGTGATTCTGAAACGGATTCTGACGCTGATTCGCTCAAGGATGTAGATGTTTCTTCTGACTCTGATGCACTCACTGATTGGGATTCTGATACAGATTCTGATGCTGACTCACTTAGTGAAGTTGAAGCTTCTTCTGATTCTGACGCGCTCACTGATTGTGATTCTGATACGGATTCTGACGCTGATTCACTTAATGAGGTAGATGTCTCTTCTGATTCAGATGCGCTCACTGATTGTGATTCTGAAACGGATTCTGACGCTGATTCGCTCAAGGATGTAGATGTTTCTTCTGACTCTGATGCACTCACTGATTGGGATTCTGATACAGATTCTGATGCTGACTCACTTAGTGAAGTTGAAGCTTCTTCTGATTCTGACGCGCTCACTGATTGTGATTCTGATACGGATTCTGACGCTGATTCACTTAATGAGGTAGATGTCTCTTCTGATTCAGATGCGCTCACTGATTGTGATTCTGATACGGATTCTGATGCTGATTCACTTAATGAGGTAGATGTTTCTTCTGACTCTGACGCGCTCACTGATTGTGATTCTGAAACGGATTCTGATGCCGACTCGCTTAATGAAATAGAAGTCTCTTCTGATTCAGATGCGCTCACTGATTGTGATTCTGATACGGATTCTGATGCTGATTCACTTAATGAGGTAGATGTTTCTTCTGACTCTGACGCGCTCACTGATTGTGATTCTGATACGGATTCTGACGCTGATTCACTTAATGAGGTAGATGTCTCTTCTGACTCTGACGCGCTCACTGATTGTGATTCTGATACGGATTCTGACGCTGATTCACTTAATGAGGTAGATGTCTCTTCTGATTCAGATGCGCTCACTGATTGTGATTCTGATACAGACTCTGATGCTGACTCACTTAGTGAAGTTGAAGCTTCTTCTGATTCTGAAGCACTCACTGATTGGGATTCTGATACAGACTCTGATGCTGACTCGCTTAATGAAATAGAAGCTTCTTCTGATTCTGAAGCACTCACTGATTGGGATTCTGATACAGACTCTGATGCTGACTCGCTTAATGAAATAGAAGCTTCTTCTGATTCTGAAGCACTCACTGATTGGGATTCTGATACAGACTCTGATGCTGACTCGCTTAATGAAATAGAAGCTTCTTCTGACTCTGAAGCACTTGTTGATTGTGATTCTGAGACGGATTCTGACGCTGATTCACTTAATGAGGCAGATGTCTCTTCTGATTCTGACGCGCTCACTGATTGTGATTCTGATACGGATTCTGACGCTGATTCACTTAATGAGGTAGATGTCTCTTCTGACTCTGACGCGCTCACTGATTGTGATTCTGATACGGATTCTGATGCTGACTCACTTAAGGATGTTGAAGCTTCTTCTGATTCTGAAGCACTCACTGATTGGGATTCTGATACAGATTCTGATGCTGACTCACTTAGTGAAGTTGAAGCTTCTTCTGATTCTGAAGCACTCACTGATTGGGATTCTGATACAGACTCTGATGCTGACTCGCTTAATGAAATAGAAGCTTCTTCTGATTCTGAAGCACTCACTGATTGGGATTCTGATACAGACTCTGATGCTGACTCGCTTAATGAAATAGAAGCTTCTTCTGACTCTGAAGCACTTGTTGATTGTGATTCTGATACGGATTCTGACGCTGATTCACTTAATGAGGCAGATGTCTCTTCTGATTCTGACGCGCTCACTGATTGGGATTCTGATACAGACTCTGATGCTGACTCGCTTAATGAAATAGAAGCTTCTTCTGATTCTGAAGCACTCACTGATTGGGATTCTGATACAGACTCTGATGCCGACTCGCTTAATGAAATAGAAGCTTCTTCTGACTCTGAAGCACTTGTTGATTGGGATTCTGATACGGATTCTGACGCTGATTCGCTCAAGGATGTGGATGTTTCTTCTGATTCAGAAGCACTTGTTGATTGTGATTCTGATACGGATTCTGACGCTGATTCACTTAATGAGGCAGATGTCTCTTCTGATTCTGAAGCGCTCACTGATTGGGATTCTGACTCTGAAAGTGAGGACGACGCCTCTTCTGACAATGAAACAGAGGTTTCTTCAGACTCTGATGCGCTCTCAGACTGAGATTCTGATTCTGAAAGTGAGGATGAGGCTTCTTCCGATAAGGAAGCGGAAGCTTCTTCAGAAAGAGAAACGGATTCTGATACTACTTCTGATGTGCTCTCCGAAAGGCTACTTGAAAGGCTCATCGATTGACTGGTCGTATCCACCTCAGATTCAATAACCTTACTACCACTAAAGAAATTGATTTTATTGTTATCTGTTTTACCTGCAAAAGGAGAGAAGGTGAAGGAAGTATCAGCTCCAGTAACTGGAACCGTCCAAGTTGATGTGAGGCCGTACCCTTGCTTAGCCTGATAACCGTTCATCTGGTAACCATTTGCCCAAGTAAAGCCATCTCCTTGCTTCACAATCGGTGTTGTATTCGCCTTCGGATTAGTAACTTGATTTCCTTGTGAATCCGTAATATAACTTGTTACATTAGAAGGAGATCCAAAGCCCTTGCCTAAGGTAAACATCGTTTGTGTTGAGGTTCCTGAATTATAGATCGAATAGCCAGAGGATAAAGCTGCTGGTTTCTCTACACCAGGTGTTTCAGGGTTATCGTAAGTGACCGTATATGTAAAGGTCACTGTTGTTCCATCGTTAAAAGCTTTTAGCTTATAGTAAATTGGAATCTTATAGTTGGTATCTACTCCTGATCCTACATGCAGCTTGGTTTCCCCAGTTGCAATATTCAAAGTCGCCTGAATAGCCGTTTCACCATTGACAGTTGCATTGCCAGTAAAACCTGCTGCATTCAAGGTGACCATTAATTCATCGATAGATTTTCCTAAACGATCGCGTTGCTCAGCATAAGCCTGTGCAGAAACATTGGCATTGATCAAGCTATTGCTAGCTGTCAACTCTGTTTGGACTTTGGCAATCGCTGATTCAAGGGCTTCTTTACGCTCTGAAATCGTCAAATTCGATGAATAATTTCCAGCTAACTTGTTCAAAATTTCTGCTTCTGAAACGTTTTGTGCCAAGACAGTTCTTCATCTGTTGTAGCAGGTGACTGCTTGGTTTCTTCCGTACCTTCTGACTCAGTTACAGCAACAGTTGATTCACTAAGAGCTGAGGACAACTCTTTAGAACCTTGTTCACTCAATGAAAGTGAGATAGAGCTTGATACAGACTCTGATAATGATACAGATGTGCTCTCAGAAACTGATGTAGATTCAACATTCTGCTCTGATACCGATTCCGATACAGAAGTTGTACCTAGAACCACACTATCTGCTTCTGCAAGTGCCTCAGTATCTAATTCAGATGCTGTCGTTGTTTCAGCACCTGTTTCATCAGCTTGAGCCGCTGTCGTCACGACAGCCCCACCAAGAATAGCCCCCGTTGCTAAGATCCCCTTCAACAAGGTCCGACTTGAGGCTTCTTTCACTGTCATGGATTCTGCAACTACATCTGCTACGACTAATTCTTCAACTTGACCACGGACTACTTTAAAAAGACCCAAGTTGGAAGTTGCTGCACGAAGCCAATTTTTCCCGGATTTGATTAATTTATATCGGGTTACACGATCGGTTTCACGAAATGATCCATTTGAACGTTTAAAAAACATGAACGATTTACTCCTATGATTTTTACTAACGTATTATTATACACTTTTTAAGTTTAAATGTAACTTAAAGTAACTCACATTTTGAATTTGTCAAATTTCTGATAATTTACTTTTTTTAAACTATTTTCAATTGCTTTTTTTCTTCCAAAAAAATACGAAGTCGTTTTCAATCCTAATTTATCAATTCTTTAAAGGTAGTCTTATAGATCTTCAAATTTTTGCATCCTGAAGATTGACTCATCCGAAGCTTATTCGATCACTTCTTCTTTCACTTCTCACAGTTTTTTTGCCTTATACAAATAAAAAGAGGGAACGATTTGTTCCCTCTTTTTTAGGTTTTACAAGCTACTATAGCTGTCAAAAGCGACGACTCTTCTTTCCAAAACGGAAGCTAGTCATTCACTCTAGTAAGATGAATTATTTTTCATCTTCTTTTTTGCGACGACCAAGTGTTGCAAGACCTGCAAGACCTGCGATTGCTCCAAGTACGCCAGTAGCTACTGATTGAGCTTCACCAGTATTTGGAAGTTGCTCAAGAGCTGGAGCTGGTTTAGCTGGTTGCTCTGGAGTAGGGTTAACTGGAGTTGGATCTACTGGTTTATTCGGAGTTGGATCCACTGGTTTTTCAGGAGTTGGATCTACCGGTTTGTTTGGAGTTGGATCCACTGGTTTTTCAGGAGTTGGATCTACTGGTACATTTGGTGTTGGAGTCTTCACAAGTTTGTACACATAAGTGACATTCTTATCACCCTTGATGACTTGACCTGTAGCCGAATCTGTTGTTGTCAAATGTCCATCAACGTCAACTTTACCTACAGCGTAGTTACCTGCTGGTACCAATACATAGATCTTACCATCTGGTGTGATGATTGTATTCGGACGGTTATCGATTACAGTATCGTAGTATTTACCTACTGGTTGTGCATATTCGTCTGTTACAGAATTCTTAAGTGTGTTACCAAATTCATCTACATAGTGAACATAGACGTTACCAGTTGGTGTAGATGGCTCTTCTTTCACTTCTTTGTAGACATAAGTGATAACAGATTTTGGTTTTTCAACTTTACCTTTAATCGGATCAGATGATTCCAAGTGGCCATCGCCATCGACCTTACCTACTGGGTAGTCACCTTTTGGTACGATCTTGTATGTCTTACCATCTGGTGTCTTGATTGTGTTAGGTTTTTCACCTTCCTCAGTTGTATCATATGGTGTATCATATGGTGAGTTTGGTGTATCTTGGCGAGGTTTTTGAAGCTCTTTACCATTTTCATCTACATAAGTAATAATAACCTCACCCTTAGGCTTAGATGGCTCTTCTTTCACTTCTTTGTAGACATAAGTGATAACAGATTTTGGTTTTTCAACTTTACCTTTAATCGGATCAGATGATTCCAAGTGGCCATCGCCATCGACCTTACCTACTGGGTAGTCACCTTTTGGTACGATCTTGTATGTCTTACCATCTGGTGTCTTGATTGTGTTAGGTTTTTCACCTTCCTCAGTTGTATCATATGGTGTATCATATGGTGAGTTTGGTGTATCTTGGCGAGGTTTTTGAAGCTCTTTACCATTTTCATCTACATAAGTAATAATAACCTCACCCTTAGGCTTAGATGGCTCTTCTTTCACTTCTTTGTAGACATAAGTGATAACAGATTTTGGTTTTTCAACTTTACCTTTAATCGGATCAGATGATTCCAAGTGGCCATCGCCATCGACCTTACCTACTGGGTAGTCACCTTTTGGTACGATCTTGTATGTCTTACCATCTGGTGTCTTGATTGTGTTAGGTTTTTCACCTTCCTCAGTTGTGTCATATGGAGTATCATATGGTGAGTTTGGTGTGTCTTGACGTGGTTTTTGAAGCTCTTTACCGTTCTCATCTACATAAGTAATAATAACCTCACCCTTAGGTTGTGTTGGCTCTTCTTTAAGTTTGTAGATATATGTTACATTCTTATCGCCTTCGATCACTTTACCTGTTGTAGCGTCATCACCTTTCCAGTGACCTTGTTCGTCGACTTGACCTACTGGGTAGTTACCTGCTGGTACCAACTCATAAGTCTTACCTTGGAATTCGATCTCTTGTGGACGGTTGTCTACTACTGTATCGTAATCTTTACCTACTGGTTGTGCTTTTTCATCTGTTACTGATGGTTTGATAGTGTTTCCTTCAGTATCTTTATAGTGAACATAAACGTTACCCTTAGGTTGTGCTGGCTCTTCTTTAAGTTTGTAGATATATGTTACATTCTTATCGCCTTCGATCACTTTACCTGTTGTAGCGTCATCACCTTTCCAGTGACCTTGTTCGTCGACTTGACCTACTGGGTAGTTACCTGCTGGTACCAACTCATAAGTCTTACCTTGGAATTCGATCTCTTGTGGACGGTTGTCTACTACTGTATCGTAATCTTTACCTACTGGTTGTGCTTTTTCATCTGTTACTGATGGTTTGATAGTGTTTCCTTCAGTATCTTTATAGTGAACATAAACGTTACCCTTAGGTTGTGCTGGCTCTTCTTTAAGTTTGTAGATATAGGTTACATTCTTATCGCCTTCGATTACTTTACCTGTTGTAGCGTCATCACCTTTCCAGTGACCTTGTTCGTCGACTTGACCTACTGGGTAGTTACCTGCTGGTACCAACTCATAAGTCTTACCTTGGAATTCGATCTCTTGTGGACGGTTGTCTACTACTGTATCGTAATCTTTACCTACTGGTTGTGCTTTTTCATCTGTTACTGATGGTTTGATAGTATTTCCTTCAGTATCTTTATAGTGAACGTAAACGTTACCCTTAGGTTGTGCTGGCTCTTCTTTAAGTTTGTAGATATACGTTACATTCTTATCGCCTTCGATCACTTTACCTGTTGTATTATCATCACCTGTCCAGTGACCTTGTTCGTCGACTTGACCTACTGGGTAGTTACCTGCTGGTACCAACTCATAAGTCTTACCTTGGAATTCGATCTCTTGTGGACGGTTGTCTACTACTGTATCGTAATCTTTACCTACTGGTTGTGCTTTTTCATCTGTTACTGATGGTTTGATAGTGTTTCCTTCAGTATCTTTATAGTGAACGAAAACATTACCCACTTCTTGGTAAACATAAGTAATGATTGATTTAGGTTTATCAACTTTACCTTTAATTGGATCAGATGATTCCAAGTGGCCATCGCCATCGACCTTACCTACTGGGTAGTCACCTTGTGGTACGATCTTGTATGTCTTACCATCTGTTGTCTTGATGGTGTCAGGTTTTTCACCTTCCTCAGTAGTGTTATATGGTGTGTCATATGGTGAGTTTGGTGTATCTTGACGAGGGTCTTTAAGCACTTTACCTTTTGTATCTACGTAAGTGATAATAACTTCACCTTGTTTAGGTGTTTCACTTTCAGAATTTGATGAAGAGTTTGATGAAGACTCAGATACCGAAGTTGAAAGTGAGTTAGAAAGTGAAATAGATGTGCTTACTGACTCAGATACTGATTGGCTCGCTGATACTGATTCAGACGCTGAAACTGATTGGCTCGCTGATACTGATTCAGACGCTGAAGCTGATTGGCTTGCTGATACTGATTCAGATGCTGAAGCTGATTGGCTTGCTGATACTGATTCAGACGCTGAAGCTGATTGGCTCGCTGATACTGATTCAGACGCTGAAGCTGATTGGCTCGCTGATACTGATTCAGATGCTGAAGCTGATTGGCTTGCTGATACTGACTTAGAGGTTACTTCTGATTCAGATTGTGACACAGATTGTGACTTAGATACTACTTCTGATTCTGATTGTGATTGTGAAGTCGATACTGATTTAGATGTTACTTCTGACTCAGATGCTGAAGCTGATTGGCTCACTGATACTGACTTAGAGGTTACTTCTGATTCTGATTGTGATTGTGAAGTCGATACTGATTTAGATGTTACTTCTGACTCAGACGCTGAAGCTGATTGGCTTGCTGATACTGACTTAGAGGTTACTTCTGATTCTGATTGTGATTGTGAAGTCGATACTGATTTAGATGTTACTTCTGACTCAGACGCTGAAGCTGATTGGCTTGCTGATACTGACTTAGAGGTTACTTCTGATTCAGATTGTGATTGTGAAGTCGATACTGATTTAGATGTTACTTCTGACTCAGATGCTGAAGCTGATTGGCTTGCTGATACTGACTTAGAGGTTACTTCTGATTCAGATTGTGACACAGATTGTGACTTAGATACCACTTCTGATTCAGATTGTGACACAGATTGTGACTTAGATACTACTTCTGATTCTGATTGTGATTGTGACTTAGACACTACTTCTGACTGTGATTGAGATACAGATTGTGACTTAGATACTACTTCTGATTCAGATTGTGACACTGATTGTGATTTAGATACTACTTCTGATTCAGATTGTGACACTGATTGTGATTTAGATACTACTTCTGATTCAGATTGTGATTGTGACTTAGACACTACTTCTGACTGTGATTGAGATACAGATTGTGACTTAGATACCACTTCTGATTCTGATTGTGATTGTGACTTAGACACTACTTCTGACTGTGATTGAGATACAGATTGTGACTTAGATACCACTTCTGATTCAGATTGTGATGCAGAGTTTGAGAAGGATTGCGATTGAGAAGCAGACTCTGAATCATTCATCTTCTCGAAGTAATAGTTCACATCAGTTGATGGTTTAATCGCAGTTGGAATTGAGTAGTTGTTTGAGAATGATGAATAACCCTTCAAATCAGAGTATACTTTACCATTTGGTGCTGTTGGGTCATTCGCAACAGATCCTTCTGCTTGGATTTCTGGAACTTTACCAGCAATAACGTTGTAACTGTTATTACCAGCTCCGGCAGGTGTCAATGATGTGCTTGGAGCACCTTTGAATGGACGTGGATAAGTGTGTAGAGTTCCGTCCATTTGTTTATAAGTATCTGTCTCAGTAGCAGACTGCCAACCAGTGATAATGAGTGATTTACTTCCAGCTGTTTCGTTGACTTCAATATAGTAGTCAGCATTTTTGCTGTTTACTTTTGTAACTTTTGTCTCATCAGCTTTCCACTCTTTACCAGCCTTATTAACTTTACTTGTGTAGATGAGTGTGTATTTCGATACATCTTCTGTACCAATATCAGATGTAGCAAAGTTATTAACTTGAGATGGATCAAGGGCGTAGAATTTCGTTACAGTTGAACCTTCCGTATCAACGATTTCAGAAATACGTTTCACATAGTAGTGGTTTGCGCCACCTTGAAGTTCGACCAGTTTTTGACCGACAACACCCTTACCAAGGATACCTGATGTTTTTTGAGTTGAGTCAGTTGTTGCTGCTACATGTTTGTAACCAGGGATATCGCGGTTGTCTGAAGCTGTAAATTGTTGACCTGCAATACCTTTTTGCGTATAGCTTGCCAGATCTGTTTCACTTCCAGTAGGTTTGTAAAGTTGACCTGGAGTAGAGTTACCTTGGATAAGCTTATAGTGAGTTGTTTGCTCAGCAACTGCATAAGGAACCGAAGTTTGAACGTTTGGCTTGTCTTCATTTTCGTTACCTGGGTAGTTGGTGTCGCGAATTTGAAGAGTTTCATACTCAAGGTTAGCGTTGACCAATGAGAAGGTCACGTTACCTGGATCAGTTCCGTTAGCACCTGTGTAAGTCAAAGTATTGGTTACATCAGAGTTATTGTTTGTGATGTAGCTTGGAAGAGAGATATTGCTTTCACCAGCATGAATAGTACGAGTGTAAGCTTCTGTACCATCAGATTTCTTCACGATACGCAAGTAAACATCTGGGTTAGCTGAAAGGCTACCAGTGATGGCAGAACGATCTACTGAAAGAGTAGCGTAGTAATCAAAATAAGTCTTATTGCCAGAAGCATGATCTGTCTTAAGGAATTGCCATACACCAAAGGTATAACGATCTGCGTTTGGATCCAAGGCGTAACCAGCCTTGTTGAAAGCAGCATCTTCAATGTTTGCGCCATTAGGATCTGTAATGACTGGAACTGTCGTTCCATTAGTGCTTGTTGAAATCGGTGCCAACTGTGCATAGACTGCTGGAGCACCATTCACTGTTGTATTACCAGTAAAGCCTGCTGCAGTCAAAGTTGCCATCATGTCATCTACTGACTTGCTCAAGCGTTCGCGTTGGTCTGCGTATGCTTGCGCTGATGCATTGGCGTTGATCAAGCTGTTGCTTGCTGTCAATTCAGTTTGAACTTTAGCGATGGCCGCATCAAGTAATGCTTTCTTCTCTGGTGCTGAAATAGTTGCTGAATAGTCTCCTGCAATCTTGTTCAACAATGCTGCTTCTGAAGTGTTTTGTTCCAAACAACTTTATCTTCAGCTTTCGCTACTGTTGTAGTGCTTTCTACACTTGCTTCAGAGCCAGCTGCTACAGTAGATTCGCTAAGAGCTGCAGAAAGTTCAGCTGAACCTTGTGCGCTCAATGAAGTAGATACTGATGCAGAGATAGAGGCACTTGCAGAAGTTGAAAGACTTGCTGATTCTGTTGTTGATTCAGTAGTTGATTCACTCTGAGACTCTACTTTTTCTTCTGATACAGATACTGAATCAGATGTAGATACAGAACCAAGAACCAAGCTATCTGTTTCAGCAAGAGCTTGATCATTCAATTCTGATGCAGTCGCAACATCATTACCTGCTTCGTCAGCATGTCCTGTGTTCGCAATAGATGCAGCCCCGAGGACAGCCCCTGCCGCTACAATCCCTTTTAACAAACCTCTGCTTGTCATCTCCTTAACTGACACTGCGTCTTCACGCACTTCAGCTACAACAGTCTCTTCGACTTGACCACGAATCACCTTGAGCAAGCCAAAGCTAGAAGTAGCTGCACGCAACCAGTTCTTACCTGACTTGATCAATTTGAAACGAGTCACTCGATCGGTTTCACGGAAATCTCCGTTTGAACGCTTAAAAACATTTGGTTCTCCTTTATTCATAATTTACCATCTATCATTATACACCTTTACTCTGCGAATACAAGCAATTTGATACAAAAAATTACCAATATATTAGAATATTACGTTTTCATTAATTTTCAGTGACTCAATGTGTAATTCCGTGCCCATCCGGGGAAATTTTTTGATAAAAATTAAAAAAACGGAACACATTTTTGAGTTCCGTTTGATTTATTAGTTTGCAATTTCTTCCAACATTTTTTCAATGTGTTGGATGGATTTTTCGCGTCCAAGCAAGTAGATGGTTTCTGGCAATTCTGGACCATGCATCTCTCCAGAAACAGCGATACGAATCGGCATGAAAAGGTTCTTCCCTTTAATACCTGTTTCTTTTTGGACTGCTTTGATTTGTGGGAAGATATTTTCTACCACAAACTCATCGTCTGACATGGCCTCGAGTTTTGCTTTGAAGGCTTCCAGTACAGTCGGAACCGTTTCACCAGCCATGACTTCTCGTTCTGCTTCTGTCAATTCTGGGAAGTCTGAGAAGAAGAGGTCTGTCAATGGAACGATTTCGTCCACTGACTTCATTTGTGGTTTGTAGAGTTCCACTAATTTTTCAGCCTTGTCAGTCAAACGTCCTGCTTCTTCAAGGAATGGTTTGGCCATTTCAAAGATAGTCGCAAGGTCTGCATTCTTGATGTAGTCATTGCTCATCCAGTCTAGCTTCTTCTGGTCGAAAGCTGCTGGAGACTTGCTGAGGCGGTTTTCATCAAAGAGCTTGATGAGTTCTTCACGAGAGAAGATCTCGTCTTCCCCACCAGGGTTCCAACCAAGCAGAGCGATAAAGTTAAAGACTGCTTCTGGAAGGTAGCCCTTCTTACGGTAGTCTTCAATAAACTGAAGGGTGTTGGTGTCCCGTTTAGACAACTTCTTACCAGTTTCAGAGTTGATGATCAAAGTCATGTGACCAAACTCAGGTGCATCCCAACCAAGAGCTTCATAGACCATGAGCTGTTTTGGTGTATTGGCAATGTGATCATCCCCACGGATAACGTGAGAGATTTGCATATCGTGGTCATCGATGACAACGGCAAAGTTGTAGGTTGGATAACCATCTTTCTTTTGGATAACCCAGTCCCCACCGATATTGCCACCTTCAAATTCGATATCGCCTTTGACCATGTCATGCCATTTGTAAATACCAGCTTCATTCACTGCCAAACGAACCGTCGGGATGATGCCCGCTGCTTCACGTTCTGCAACGTAAGCTGCTTTTTCTTCTTCGCTCATCCCAAGGTATTCGTTGATGTAGCGAGGTGTTTCACCGGCTGCTTCTTGGCGTTCACGTTCTGCCGCCAACTCTTCTTCTGTCACATAAGACTTGTAGGCTTTTCCTTCAGCTAAGAGTTGGTCGATGTATGTTTGATAGAGTTCCAAACGCTCAGACTGGCGGTAGTTTTCATGGGTCTCTGGACTTTCATCCCAGTCCATGCCCAGCCAACGAAGGTTTTCAAGTTGCGAACGTTCTCCGTCTTCGACATGACGCTTGCGGTCCGTATCTTCGATACGGATGATAAAGGTTCCACCATGGTGGCGTGCATACAAGTAGTTAAACAATGCTGTACGAGCATTTCCGATGTGTAGTAGTCCAGTTGGACTTGGTGCATAACGCACACGAATATCTTTAGTCACGTATGTTTCTCCTAATTGTTCATTGATTCTGGGCTTCTTATCTAACTGACCCAGGTACTTTTCACTCTATTATAGCATATCTCCCAAGGAGTAGCTTCCTAATCGAGTCGTTCTTCTAGTTCAAAATTGATCGGCAGGGTTGCTAAGAAATGTTCCAACTCCCGCTCCCAATAAAACCATTCATGTTTTCCTGGTCCATGGCTGTAGGTGATATCAAAGCCGAGGTCCTTCAGATGATCCACAGCTATATTGTTGGCCTCATACAGAGCATCTTGCTCCCCGCACCAAGCCCATAAGACCGTCTTTTTATCTGAGTACTTCTCCGCAATGCTTTCCAAGGAGTAAGGACTTGTCGTCCAATCTTCTAGCTTTCCAAAGACCCCTTGCCAATAAGCTGCACTTCCAAGGTCGGTGTTTGCCAGTTGACGCCCCTCAAAGCTAAGAGCACCAGAAAAGCTAGCGGCATGCGAGAAGCGATTGGTTTGAAGAGCCAGTTTGAAAGAGCCATAGCCCCCCATCGATAGACCAGCAATAAAGGTCTTCTCCCGCTTCTTAGTCATATTGGGGAAGAAACGTGCCAAGGTCTTAGGCAATTCCTCTGCGATGGCTGTGTAATAGGGATAACCATACTGTGTATCTGTATACCAACCATTATTGGTATTAGGCAAAACGACAATCAAATTGGTCGAACGTAGGATCCGTTCTACATGCGTTCGTTTCAACCAGGAGTACTGATTGCCATTCATCCCATGAAGGAGATAGAGGACCGGGATATCTTGATCATCCGGATTTTTCACCCGAGACGCATCTGGATAGAGGATGTTGATCCCCCACTCCATTGCGAGCGCTTCTGAATAATATTCAATCTGCATTACTGCCATCTATCTTTCCTCACCATTTCTTTCTTCTTTGACAAGAAAAAGCCGACAATCGACTTTTCCTCTTTTGTTAATCTTAGCGTACTTCCATGACAACTGGCAAGATAGCTGGTCGACGTTTGGTCTGGTCAAAGAGGTACTTAGCCAAACTATCACGAACGGCACTCTTGAGCTCACCCCAATCGAAGCTGTCCTGAGCCAAGTATTCTTCCACACTTTGGTTGACAATTTCTGCACTTTCGCGCAAGATATCGCGACTCTTCTTCACGTAGACAAAGCCACGGGTATGAACTTTTGCCTTTGAGATGATGCGTTTCTCACGACGGTTAACCGTAATAGCCACAATAAAGATTCCATCTTCTGATAAGACCTTCCGATCCCGAAGGACAACATTTCCGACATCCCCAATGGCGTTCCCATCGATGAGAACATCTCCTGCAGAGACGCTACCAGCTGGGACGAAGTCCCCATTGTCATATTCCATGATGGAGCCTTTTTTCGGAATGAAGATATTTTCAGGCAAAATCCCCACTTCCATAGCAAGTCTTGCATGGGCATCCAATTCACGGTATTCCCCTTGGATTGGGAACAGATAGTTCGGACGCAGTAAGTTGATCATCAACTGCAGATCACGCGCATTTCCATGTCCTGATACACGCAAGCTTTGAGTAATCTGTTTGACGACTCCTCCTGCTTGGTAGACCATGTTTTCTACACGTGCCATAACCGCTTCTTTGGCGATAGATGGAGTTGTTACGATATAGACCAAGTCACCATCCTTGATTTCGACATAGCGGTGACGGCCAATGGACATCTTACGAAGTCCGTTGATCGGCTCACCCATACGTCCAGTTTCAAGAATAATCAATTCATGGTCCTCAAAACGAGACATTTCTTTTGGCTTGATCAATAATTTTTCGTTGGCCAAAGAAAGCTTATTTAAACGAATCCCTGTCCGGACGATATTCTCTACGTCAAATCCAGTCAAAACAACCCGACGCCCTGTCTCTGCAGCTGCATCAAAGACCTGCTGGATCCGTGATAGGTTACTAGCAACAGCAGCAACAATGACCCGGCCATCCCAGTCCCCAATGGTATCCAGGATTTCATCTCCAACTTCTTGCTCGCTAGCCACTTGAACAGTGCTGTCAGCATTAGCAGAGTCACTCAAGAGAGCTAGCACGCCTTCGCGTCCAATCTCTGCCAAACGAGCAAAGTCTGTCGCATAAAACTCACTCGCTGTCTGGTCAAATTTGAAATCTCCTGTGTAGACGATATTCCCCTCAGGTGTTTTGATGACAACTCCCAAACTTTCTGGAATGGAGTGGGTTGTCTGGAAGAAGGAAACGACGGTGCCTCCAAAATCGATTTCAGTGTTGGCATCAATGACATGAAAATCATTGAACTTTTTCACACTGTCATTGCCTTTAACAAAGAGTTTGGCCAACTCGACGGTCAACTCAGATCCAAAAACTGGTACCTTGGCTTCTGCTAGTAGATAGGGAAGGGCTCCAATGGCATCCGCGTGTCCATGTGTTAGGAAGACCCCTGCGATTCGATCACTATTTTCAAAGAGGTAGTCCATATTGGGGATCACGACATCGACCCCTAGTTGTTCATTTTCTGGATACTTAAGTCCGGCATCCAAAACAAAGATTGAGTCATTTACTTCAGCTACGTAGAGATTTTTCCCGTTTTCACGGACTCCACCCAAAGTAATCAACTTAATGTTACTCATGTTTTCTCCTTTTTTGTTAATGGTTCATACTTACGGTCCTTGGCTCACCAAGTCGAATTACAGTTTTGCAAAGTTCTTGCATATCTAGAACATTATACTATTTTTTCACGATTTTTTCAAAAGGCAGATCAAAAACAGGGCCTCCTCCCTACTAACAGGAAGAAGCCTTTTCATTAGTTTATAAGGGGAATCGGACGAAGTTGCTTCAACGTCCTGATTTTATGATTCTTTCTACTAGAAACAAAGGTAGGTATATCTTGCAAGATAGGGAAACAATCCTCCTTTCCAGATCATCCCTTTAAGATTTACCAACGAAAAAGACCTCCAGTCTTACGGGACTAGAGGTCTGGTCTGTTTCACTGACGAGGCGCGATTAACCATGCAGGCTAACGAAAACAACAGTTATGATTTTCATTTATTTTCATGGTATGAGTCACATACCAGTGGTTTTCTTTGCAATTTCTCTTCCAGTTAATTTCACAAAGCACTCAGTTGAGCATATTGAAGTTCGAAAACCATCTAAAGCTTCCACTACTATTTCCACGTATTTCAATGTCACTTGATAAGCTAAGCAGGCTTACCTGACGGCTCAACCGATCTAACATTTCCAACGTTTCTACTCCCCTTCAAAAGAGTATGAACAAGTGTCAGCGAAAACGGACCAAAAACGAAGTAACCTAAAGTAAATATCTGTAAGGCATTGGTATCAATCCCTTCTTCCTTATCTTTACCTATAGTATACTCCTTTAATATTCTTATTGCAAGCGATTACAGGCTGAAACTAGTTTCTAAATTTACTCAAAGAATTGATAGTAATCTGCCAAGGTCATTTTGGCTTTTTCTTCCTGATGGAGGTCTTGAATGATCTTTCCATCTTGCATGACAATCAAGCGATTCCCGTACTTGAGAGCGTCTTCCATATGGTGGGTGATCATAAGAGCCGTCAACTGATCAGACTTGACAAAACGGTCCGTCAACTCCATTAAGGCTTGACTGGTCTTTGGATCCAGCGCTGCTGCTGTGTGCTCATCGAGAAGCAAGAGTTCGGGACGTTTTAAGGTTGCCATCAAAAGACTGAGGGCTTGGCGTTGGCCTCCTGAAAGAAATTCAACGGCTGTATCCATATGACCTTCTAGCCCATTCCCAATTTGGCTCAAGACCTCTTTAAATTCGTCCTTGTATTGGGCCAAGCGACGAGGGACCAAGCCTCGCTTTTCTCCACGGAATTTTGCAATCAAGAGATTTTCAGCAACAGTCATGCGGGGAGCTGTTCCCATCTTGGGATCCTGAAAGACACGAGACAGGTATTTAGCCCGTTTTTCTGGACCATAATGCGTCACATCCTCCCCCTGGATCAGGACCTGACCACTGGTGAGAGGGAGCGTACCTGCTAAGGTATTAAAAAGGGTGGATTTACCGGCTCCATTTCCCCCGAGGATGGTAATAAAGTCATGCTCATAGATCTTGAGAGAGACATTATCCAGGATGACTTTTTCTTCATTCATCCCATTATTGACCACTTTCGTGGCATTTTTTAGTTCTACAATTGCGGTCATTTGCTGAGCTTGACTCCTTTCAACATTTTTCTTTGAAGGTTGGGATCATGAGACAGATGGCAAGGATCATAGCGCTAAAGATACGAATATAGCTTGTGTTAATCCCGATAGCAATGACGGCCCAAATCAAAAACTGATAGATAATAGACCCGATCACGATACTAAGCAAGCGCTCCGCCAAGGTCAAATTCGAAAAGAGGACTTCTCCAATAATCAAACTAGCCAATCCGACGACGATAACTCCAATCCCCCGAGAAGCATCTGCATACCCCTCTTGTTGAGCCATTAGTGCACCGGATAAGGCGATAATCCCATTCGATACAACCAATCCCATCAACTCCATCCGACTGGTATGGATGCCAAAACTCTTCGCCATTTCTGGATTGTCCCCCGTTGCAATATAAGCCTGCCCCAGTTTGGTATCTAAAAAGAAGAGCATAGAGGCGATGACCAAGGTAACAAAGATGAGACCGATCATAATCTCGTTAACCCCACTCGCAATTGGAACCAGATCCTGAATCTTTTTATATCCCAGAAGTCCTAAGTTAGCTCGTTGCATGACAAAGAGGATGACAGAGTTACAAGAGGTCATCACTAAGATCCCTGACAATAAAGTCGGAATCTTCCCCTTGGTGTAGAGAAGGCCGGTCGCTAGCCCTGCCAAACAACCTGCACCAATGGCTGCCAAGGTTGCCAATAAAGGGTGAACTCCCTTGGTAATAAGAGTCACAGCTACTGCTCCGCCCAGTGGAAAGGAACCTTCCGTTGTCATATCTGGGAAATCCAAAATTCGGAAAGTCATGAAAATTCCTAACCCTAGAACGGCCCAGATTAAGCCTTGAGAAATAATCGAAATAAGCATGATGTTGTCCTAACTATTATAAATATCTTCTATTGTAACACAATGAAGAATAGGTTTCCATTGTTTTCAGAAACTAACAAAGAGGCCTCACTCTTTTGAGTAAAGCCTCTTTGATGGAAGACTGAATTATCTCCTAATTCCGCTACTAAAATAGCACTCTAGAACAATTTTAGTCTTCATGTTTCTTGCGTTTTGCAAGACCTGCAAGTCCTACCATACCAAGTACCGCACCTAACAAGGTTGCAGAAGTTGATGCAGCTTCACCTGTTTGTGGCAATGCTTGTTTCTGATCGCCAGTTGCAACTGATGTTGCAGTTTGAGCAACAGGTTGTTTTTCTGAACTTGATGAATCTGACTTGCCTTCTTCTGGCACAACATTTGGAGTTGGCAGTGGAGTTGGAACTGGGTTTGGTGTTGGGATTGGTGTTGGGATTGGTGTTGATGGTCGACCTTGACTCGGTCTGTTAACGTCTGTACGTGGATCTTTAACGATTACCTTAACTGGTACTTCGTCCTTAGATCCATCTGGGTAAGTTACTACAACAATGGCATCTTTTTCACCTTCTGTTGTTGTATCTACCGGTGTCTTGTATTCGAACTTAGTTCCTTCTGGAAGGTCACCTACGTTGCCGATTGAATCCTTAGCGTTTGGTTGATCTCCTGGTTTAACAGTTTGATCTTTCGCTACTGGTGTATTCTTATCTGCGTCTGTACGTGGATCTTTAACGATTACCTTAACTGGTACTTCGTCCTTAGATCCATCTGGGTAAGTTACTACAACAATGGCATCTTTTTCACCTTCTGTTGTTGTATCTACCGGTGTCTTGTATTCGAACTTAGTTCCTTCTGGAAGGTCACCTACGTTGCCGATTGAATCCTTAGCGTTTGGTTGATCTCCTGGTTTAACAGTTTGATCTTTCGCTACTGGTGTATTCTTATCTGCGTCTGTACGTGGATCTTTAACGATTACCTTAACTGGTACTTCGTCCTTAGATCCATCTGGGTAAGTTACCACAACAATGGCGTCTTTTTCACCTTCTGTTGTTGTATCTACCGGTGTCTTGTATTCGAACTTAGTTCCTTCTGGAAGGTCACCTACGTTACCGATTGAATCCTTAGCGTTTGGTTGATCTCCTGGTTTAACAGTTTGATCTTTCGCTACTGGTGTATTCTTATCTGCATCTGTACGTGGATCTTTAACGATTACCTTAACTGGTACTTCATCCTTAGATCCATCTGGGTAAGTTACTACAACAATGGCATCTTTTTCACCTTCTGTTGTTGTATCTACCGGTGTCTTGTATTCGAACTTAGTTCCTTCTGGAAGGTCACCTACGTTGCCGATTGAATCCTTAGCATTTGGTTGATCTCCTGGTTTAACAGTTTGATCTTTCGCTACTGGTGTATTCTTATCTGCATCTGTACGTGGATCTTTAACGATTACCTTAACTGGTACTTCGTCCTTAGATCCATCTGGGTAAGTTACCACAACAATGGCATCTTTTTCACCTTCTGTTGTTGTATCTACCGGTGTCTTGTATTCGAACTTAGTTCCTTCTGGAAGGTCACCTACGTTGCCAATTGAATCCTTAGCGTTTGGTTGATCTCCTGGTTTAACAGTTTGATCTTTCGCTACTGGTGTATTCTTATCTGCGTCTGTACGTGGATCAACCACAGTAACCTTAACTGGTACTTCATCCTTAGATCCATCTGGGTAAGTCACAACGACGGTTGTACTCTTATCACCTGGGGTTGTTGTATCTACCGGTGTCTTGTATTCAAATGTAGTGCCACTTGGAAGATCTCCTACGTTACCAATTGATTTCTTAGGATCTGGAGTTTCACCAACATTGACTGTTTGGTCCTTAGGTGTTGGCGTGTTCTTGTCCGCTTGAGTTGGATTTGCGACTACATTAACCTTAACTGGTACTTCATCCTTAGATCCATCTGGGTAGGTTACCACAACAATGGCATCTTTTTCACCTTCTGTTGTTGTATCTACTGGTGTCTTGAACTCGAAGCTTGTACCACTTGGAAGATCTCCTACGTTGCCGATTGAGTTCTTGGCATCTGGCGTTTCACCAACTTTAACAGTTTGATCTTTAGCTGTTGGATCGTTCTTGTCTGCGTCTGTACGTGGATCAACCACAGTAACCTTAACTGGTACTTCATCCTTAGATCCATCTGGGTAAGTCACAACGACGGTTGTACTCTTATCACCTGGGGTTGTTGTATCTACCGGTGTCTTGTATTCAAATGTAGTGCCACTTGGAAGATCTCCTACGTTACCAATTGATTTCTTAGGATCTGGAGTTTCACCAACATTGACTGTTTGGTCCTTAGGTGTTGGCGTGTTCTTGTCCGCTTGAGTTGGATTTGCGACTACATTAACCTTAACTGGTACTTCATCCTTAGATCCATCTGGGTAGGTTACCACAACAATGGCATCTTTTTCACCTTCTGTTGTTGTATCTACTGGTGTCTTGAACTCGAAGCTTGTACCACTTGGAAGATCTCCTACGTTGCCGATTGAGTTCTTGGCATCTGGCGTTTCACCAACTTTAACAGTTTGATCTTTAGCTGTTGGATCGTTCTTGTCTGCGTCTGTACGTGGATCAACCACAGTAACCTTAACTGGTACTTCATCCTTAGATCCATCTGGGTAAGTCACAACGACGGTTGTACTCTTATCACCTGGGGTTGTTGTATCTACCGGTGTCTTGTATTCAAATGTAGTACCACTTGGAAGATCTCCTACGTTACCAATTGATTTCTTAGGATCTGGAGTTTCACCAACATTGACTGTTTGGTCCTTAGGTGTTGGTGTGTTCTTGTCCGCATCGGTACGTGGATCAACCACAGTAACCTTAACTGGTACTTCATCCTTAGATCCATCTGGGTAAGTCACAACGACGGTTGTACTCTTATCACCTGGGGTTGTTGTATCTACCGGTGTCTTGTATTCAAATGTAGTACCACTTGGAAGATCTCCTACGTTGCCGATTGAGTTCTTGGCATCTGGCGTTTCACCAACTTTAACAGTTTGATCTTTAGCTGTTGGATCGTTCTTGTCTGCGTCTGTACGTGGATCAACCACAGTAACCTTAACTGGTACTTCATCCTTAGATCCATCTGGGTAAGTCACAACGACGGTTGTACTCTTATCACCTGGGGTTGTTGTATCTACCGGTGTCTTGTATTCAAATGTAGTACCACTTGGAAGATCTCCTACGTTACCAATTGATTTCTTAGGATCTGGAGTTTCACCAACATTGACTGTTTGGTCCTTAGGTGTTGGTGTGTTCTTGTCCGCATCGGTACGTGGATCAACCACAGTAACCTTAACTGGTACTTCATCCTTAGATCCATCTGGGTAAGTCACAACGACGGTTGTACTCTTATCACCTGGGGTTGTTGTATCTACCGGTGTCTTGTATTCAAATGTAGTACCACTTGGAAGATCTCCTACGTTACCAATTGATTTCTTAGGATCTGGAGTTTCACCAACATTGACTGTTTGGTCCTTAGGTGTTGGTGTGTTCTTGTCCGCATCGGTACGTGGATCAACCACAGTAACCTTAACTGGTACTTCATCCTTAGATCCATCTGGGTAAGTCACAACGACGGTTGTACTCTTATCACCTGGGGTTGTTGTATCTACCGGTGTCTTGTATTCAAATGTAGTACCACTTGGAAGATCTCCTACGTTACCAATTGATTTCTTAGGATCTGGAGTTTCACCAACATTGACTGTTTGGTCCTTAGGTGTTGGTGTGTTCTTGTCCGCATCGGTACGTGGATCAACCACAGTAACCTTAACTGGTACTTCATCCTTAGATCCATCTGGGTAAGTCACAACGACGGTTGTACTCTTATCACCTGGGGTTGTTGTATCTACCGGTGTCTTGTATTCAAATGTAGTACCACTTGGAAGATCTCCTACGTTACCAATTGATTTCTTAGGATCCGGAGTTTCACCAACATTGACTGTTTGGTCCTTAGGTGTTGGCGTGTTCTTGTCCGCTTGAGTTGGATTTGCGACTACATTAACCTTAACTGGTACTTCATCCTTAGATCCATCTGGGTAGGTTACCACAACAATGGCATCTTTTTCACCTTCTGTTGTTGTATCTACCGGTGTCTTGTATTCAAATGTAGTACCACTTGGAAGATCTCCTACGTTGCCGATTGAGTTCTTGGCATCTGGCGTTTCACCAACTTTAACAGTTTGATCTTTAGCTGTTGGATCGTTCTTGTCTGCGTCTGTACGTGGATCAACCACAGTAACCTTAACTGGTACTTCATCCTTAGATCCATCTGGGTAAGTCACAACGACGGTTGTACTCTTATCACCTGGGGTTGTTGTATCTACCGGTGTCTTGTATTCAAATGTAGTACCACTTGGAAGATCTCCTACGTTACCAATTGATTTCTTAGGATCTGGAGTTTCACCAATATTGACTGTTTGGTCCTTAGGTGTTGGTGTGTTCTTGTCCGCATCGGTACGTGGATCAACCACAGTAACCTTAACTGGTACTTCATCCTTAGATCCATCTGGGTAAGTCACAACGACGGTTGTACTCTTATCACCTGGGGTTGTTGTATCTACCGGTGTCTTGTATTCAAATGTAGTACCACTTGGAAGATCTCCTACGTTACCAATTGATTTCTTAGGATCTGGAGTTTCACCAACATTGACTGTTTGGTCCTTAGGTGTTGGTGTGTTCTTGTCCGCATCGGTACGTGGATCTACTACCTTAACAGTTACTGGAACTTCATCCTTAGATCCATCTGGGTAAGTCACAACGACGGTTGTACTCTTATCACCTGGAGTTGTTGTATCTACCGGTGTCTTGTATTCAAATGTAGTACCACTTGGAAGATCTCCTACGTTACCAATTGATTTCTTAGGATCTGGAGTTTCACCAACATTGACTGTTTGGTCCTTAGGTGTTGGCGTGTTCTTATCCGCATCGGTACGTGGATCTACTACCTTAACAGTTACTGGAACTTCATCCTTAGATCCATCTGGGTAAGTCACAACGACGGTTGTACTCTTATCACCTGGGGTTGTTGTATCTACCGGTGTCTTGTATTCAAATGTAGTACCACTTGGAAGATCTCCTACGTTACCAATTGATTTCTTAGGATCTGGAGTTTCACCAACATTGACTGTTTGGTCCTTAGGTGTTGGTGTGTTCTTATCCGCATCGGTACGTGGATCTACTACCTTAACAGTTACTGGAACTTCATCCTTAGATCCGTCTGGGTAAGTCACAACGACGGTTGTACTCTTATCACCTGGGGTTGTTGTATCTACCGGTGTCTTGTATTCAAATGTAGTGCCACTTGGGAGATCATCTACGTTGCCAATTGATTTCTTAGGATCTGGAGTTTCACCAACATTGACTGTTTGGTCCTTAGGTGTTGGTGTGTTCTTATCCGCATCGGTACGTGGATCTACTACCTTAACAGTTACTGGAACTTCATCCTTAGATCCATCTGGGTAAGTCACAACGACGGTTGTACTCTTATCACCTGGGGTTGTTGTATCTACCGGTGTCTTGTATTCAAATGTAGTGCCACTTGGGAGATCATCTACGTTACCAATTGATTTCTTAGCGTCTGGCGTATCTCCAACATTAACAGTTTGATCTTTAGCTGTTGGATCGTTCTTATCTGCGTCTGTTTGTTTAGCCTTGATTTCAATTGGGACATTGATGGTTTCAGTTGTACCATCTGGGTAGGTCACCTCCATTGGGACGTTGACCAAACCACTGGTTGCATTATCTGCAATCTTACTTGTGATAGACCCTGAAGCCTCATCCACAGATACTGATTCAACACCTGTAGGTAGTGTGCCAGCCTTGAAGTTTGTACCTGCTGGAACTGGAACAACTTTTCCTTCAACATCACGAACGATAGGAATTTGAGGTTGAGTAGTTTCACCTGCAGTCACAACTGCTTTTTCATAGCTAACGTCATAGGTTTGGTTCTTAGGTGCATTGATCACTAAGAGGTTTGTATCTAAGAAGGCATTGGCATATGATCCTCGGTGAACCCCCTCGGTATTCCCTTTCCAAGAACGTTCGATCGCATTCAAGGTAGGTTTGACGCCACGCTCCATCCATTGTTCAAAGAGGAGCATGCCGTTGTTCTTCTTGATTTCTTCATTCAATTTCTTAGCTAATTCAACTGAATCAATTGTATCTTTGAATTTGTACGAAATGGTGTATGAACCAAGTTGTCCTGAAGCTGTTCCCAAGATATTTTTGTCGATGTTATTTCTAACTTTATCAACATCTTTTTGACTCGGATTGGTCTTGGTTGCAATACTGATTTCATCTGTTTTTCGTGTATCCAGTTTTCCAGATGAATCCATTGTCAATTTGATCTTATTGACACCTTTTACTGCAGAACCATCTGCATCTGATTTATAAATATAGGTCTCATTGAGATCTAAGTAAGGCAAGAGATTGCTTGGAATCACTTGTTCAATATAAGGTACCGACTGGAAAGTATTTGAACTGAGGTTCACAACCCCCATTGCTGCAGAGACTTTCATGGTGTAGACCACTTCAATAGAATCCGCTTTTCCATCACTAGTAAAGCGAGGAAGAACTTTAAGGGTTGGTTGCGTATTAACTCCAGTACCAGGTGTCCCGGTAAATGCGTTGGTTAATCCATTGTCAGAAGCTGTCTTCTTATCATTTTTAGAAGCGATAAACCATGAGTTATCAATACTTTCACGGACTAATTTATTTGGAATAACTTTACCATAGTCCTTACCAGTCACCCAAGCAGAAGAGAAGGAGATTGGAGTGTTAGAAAGACCAAGGTCATCCAAGGTTTTCCCGTTCTTCAAAGTAATGGTGATAGGGTGGTCATAAGCCGCACCGATCCCACCTGATGCAACTGTGTTATTTTGAATTGGAACTGACCAAACAGATCCATTTTCATATTTAGTAAATTCTTGTGCAGCACCTTGATAAGTTGGTTTGATGGTAATCTTCTCAATATTTTCATAGAAGGTTGGATTTTGGAAGTTCATAATCATATGAGCGCCAAATGGGTACTTCTTATCTTTAGCCCATCCACCTGCTAACCGTGTCCAAGAAGTTCCTGTCAAAGAGATGCTACCATCAGCATTGACCTTATTGAATTCTACTCCGGCATTCTTCACAACATATGGAGCTTCTTTATCAGTCGTAATCCCTGTTGAGTCAAATTTATTTGAAATTGTCAGAGATGAATCGGTTGGTTTAATCACACCGTTCACTGTACTTGGAGAAACATTCAATTGTTTAGTAACAGTTTTACCAGAGGCATCTGTAACAGTTGCCACTACAGTCCCACCTGAAGATGGACGTTTAAAAGTATAAACACCATTTGATCCACTAATGGATACTGCTTGACCATCTACTGTAACGGTTACAGTTGCTGCTGCATCTGTACGAATGGTCACATATTCATCACCGGCTTCAATAGAGGCAGTTAGTTCATTTGAAGCTTCCGCTGCAGCTGGCTGAGCAGAGGTGTCACGACGTGAACGGACGCGTGGTGTTTCTGAGTCTGAACTAGACTGACTTACTTCTGCATTTCCCTGTTCGCTCGAAGTTTCTGTAGACAAACCTTCACTTGTTGGAAGGGCTGCTGTTGCTGCATAAGCAGTTGTGCTCTCTGTGTTGACAGTAGCACTATCATCCGTTGCTGGCACATGGGTGCTAGCTGACACTGCTTCTGCATCGGCTTCGTTCTCCGCAGCTGAAACAGTCTGTGCTCCAGCCAAGAAAAGCGCCGTTCCTAAAAGCACGGAGCAAACTCCGACACTATATTTTCTCAATGAAAAGCGTTGACGTTTATTAAACATTTCTTTCATTGTCAAAAAAATCTCCTATAATTTCATTTCATGTCTCCATGATACCACTATATTGTACCTCTCAATATATACCAATGTCAACAAATTGAAATCATTTTGTCAAAAAACACAAAAAAATGAAATATTAGGCTAATTTTTTTAGGGTTTTTATCACTATATTTTTAGTTCTTTATCATATTTTTTCATTAACTGGGAATTTTTTAAAAAAAATCCCTGCTTTTTCAAGCAGGGATTCTTTCTATGAATACGAAACGAATCGGTTTCTTCAACAAATGAAGTTGTAGTCTACCTTTCGTTTAATCTTCTTGTTTTTTGCGTTTTGCAAGACCCGCAAGTCCTACCATACCAAGTGCCGCACCAAACAAGGCTGCTGAAACAGATTGATCCTCACCAGTTTCAGGAAGCGCTGGAGCTTGCGGTGTCACAGGAGCTTCTGGCTTAGCTGGTTCTTGTTTGACTGGTTGCGGTTTTTCCGGTTCTGGTTTTACAGGTTCCGGTTGTGGTTGTGGACGTGGCTGTGGTTGAGGTTGAGGTTGAGGTTCTGGTTTTGGCTCAGGAGTTGGAGCTGGGTTCTTTGTATAGAGAACAGTTGCTACAACATCTTTACTTTCTGCTGTCAAACCAGTCACTTCTTCCACAACCAGTGGATTTGCAGTATAGCCTTCAAGGACAGGTGATGTTACCGCATCAAAAGTAGTATCAGCATTTTCTGCTGTCCATTCGCCTGTGCTCAACACTTCGTTTGTCACAGGATTCACTACTACTTCACGATGGAAGGTTACTTTGTCCTTGTGTTCTGGAGCTAGTACTTCTCCTGTAAGTGCATCCTTGTAGAAGATTGTTTCAGTAACCACTTTTGTTTCCTGACGGGCAACTGACTTCTGTTCCACTACAATCGTTGTATTGCGTCCAATTGCATTTGGATCCGCAGGATCATTTGGATCTACTGTTCCAGCTGTTGTATCATAACCAAAAACTTTTTGACCGTCTTTAATTTTGTAAGCTGCTGGAATTTCTGGAACCGGAGTTACATCAGCTCTTGATGCATCCGTTAGATTGTTCTTGTAGACCACTTCTGAAAGTACCTTACCATCTTTATCCACCAACTGAATGCGACCAAGCTTCTTATAATAAACATCAAACTTGTAATTCAAGGTACCATCAGGATCGATTGTGGTAGATTCAATTTCTTTTACAAGTGTGTAGTGTCCTGGAACCACTGGAGATGGAATCGGAGGGAGTACAGCTTCTGAATTTGAACTTACATCAGCAGCCAAAGCAGTTACCTCTGTTTCTTCATCCTCTAAACGTGCACTACGTGCGCGAAATCGCGGGGTATCACTCGCAAGACTTGCTTCTACACCACGGGGAGCAATTGCATCTGTCAAAGCACGACGTGTACGAACAGCCGGTCTGTTCGCTGCGTCATCTTCGATTGGAGTTGCACTAACAAATTTCCAAGCTTGTGGAGTCATTTCTCCAGTCACCAAGTTAACGAGAACAATCCGTTCAAATACAACACGTTCACGAACTGGTTTTGGTACAGGTACTCCATCACCATCTTCAACGTAGTAGTATACTGTACGTGTACCAGTGATACGACGAGGTTGAATCTTATCTACTGTCTTCGGCCAGTTTGGTGTTTTTGGATCAGTTGGATCGTAAGGAGTATCTGGAGTAGGATTTGGATCATTTGGTCCTACTGGAACAATACGCTCACGGACCACAACAGTGAATTCTTGGTCTACTTTGGCATCAAAGTCAAAGTTCTTGTTAGCTGCACTTGTGAAGCCATCGCTAACTAATTCATAACCTTTGCGGTGGAGGTCATCAATTTTAGCTGAGGTACTATAATTGATTGCTTCACCTGACTTACCATTGACCACATCACGTGTTACTTCCACATTACCTTTTTCGTTGACATATTTGATGATAGCTTTTTGAGCATCTTTCACATATGTTACGACTTCGACAACATCCTTAGCCCCTGCTTTGACACCTTTGACTTCTGGTACCACCAATTTATTAGCAGTGTAGCCTGAAATCACTGGTGATTTCACTGCATCGAAGGTATCATCACTTGTAGTCCATTCACGGTAGTCGATGTGACCAGTTACCAAGTTAACGTATGCGAAGCGTTTGAAGTGAAGGGTTTCTGTCACGTCATCTTTCGCTTTAGAGCCGTCTTCGTAGACGTATTTCACGGTACGTGTTACATCGTCTTTGTTCACCAAATCTTTAACTGGATCTGGCCATTTTGGTGTATCTGGATCTTTTGGATCAACTGGTTGATCTGGATTTGGTTTTGGTTTATCTGGATCGATTGGTTCGATGCGTTCGCGAAGGGTAACTGTGAACTCTTGGTCTACCTTGGCATCAAAGTCAAAGTTCTTGTTGGCTGCACTTGTGAAGCCATCGCTAACAAGTTCATAACCTTTACGCTTGTAAGCTGCGATCTTATCAGCTGTGCTGTAATCAATCGCTTCACCTGATTTACCATTGACCACATCACGACTTAATTCAGCTGTACCTTTTTCGTTGACATACTTGATGATAGCTTTTTGAGCATCTTTCACGTAAGTCACGACTTCGACAACATCCTTAGCCCCTGCTTTGACACCTTTGACTTCTGGCACTACCAATTTATTAGCAGTGTAACCTGTAATGACTGGAGATTTCACAGCGTCGAAAGTATCATCACTTGTAGTCCATTCACGGTAGTCGATGTGGCCTGTTACCAAGTTAACGTATGCGAAGCGTTTGAAGTGAAGGGTTTCTTTCACATCATCTTTCGCTTTAGAGCCATCTTCGTAGACGTATTTCACAGTACGTGTTACATCGTCTTTGTTAACTACATCCTTAACTGGATCTGGCCATTTTGGTGTATCTGGATCTTTTGGATCAACTGGTTGATCTGGATTTGGTTTTGGTTTGTCTGGATCGATTGGTTCGATGCGCTCACGAAGGGTAACTGTAAACTCTTGGTCTACTTTGGCATCAAAGTCAAAGTTCTTGTTAGCTGCACTTGTGAAGCCATCGCTAACGAGTTCATAACCTTTACGCTTGTAAGCTGCAATCTTATCAGCTGTGCTATATGGAATAGCTTCACCTGATTTACCTACGACTTGATCACGACCTAATTCAGCTGTACCTTTTTCGTTGACATACTTGATAATGGCCTTTTGAGCATCCTTCACGTAAGTCACGACTTCGACAACATCCTTAGCCCCTGCTTTGACACCTTTGACTTCTGGCACTACCAATTTATTAGCAGTATAGCCTGAAATCACTGGTGATTTCACTGCATCGAAGGTATCATCACTTGTAGTCCATTCACGGTAGTCGATGTGGCCTGTTACCAAGTTAACGTATGCAAAGCGTTTGAAGTGAAGGGTTTCTGTCACATCATCTTTCGCTTTAGAGCCATCTTCGTAGACGTATTTCACAGTACGTGTTACATCGTCTTTGTTGACTACATCCTTAACTGGATCTGGCCATTTCGGTGTATCTGGATCTTTTGGATCAACTGGCTGATCTGGGTTTGGTTTTGGTTTGTCTGGATCGATTGGTTCGATGCGTTCGCGAAGAGTAACTGTAAACTCTTGGTCAAATGCTTTATCAAAGTCAAAGTTCTTGTTAGCTGCACTTGTAAAGCCATCGCTAACGAGTTCATAACCTTTACGTTTGTATGCTGCGATCTTATCAGCTGTGCTGTAATCAATTGCTTCACCGGATTTACCTACGACTTGGTCACGGCTCAATTCAGTGTTGCCTTTTGCATTGACATACTTGATAATCGCTTTTTGAGCATCACGAACGTAAGTTACTGTAACTTCAAAGTCTGGTGCTGTCGCTTCAACTCCTGTTACAGCTGGAACTACATCTTTATCAGCAGTATAGCCTTGGATTTTTGGAGTTAAAACAGTATCAAAAGTAGTATCCTCTGATGTCCAAGGACGATAATCTACATGACCGGTTACCAAGTTGACATAAGCAAAGCGTTTGAAGTGAAGAGTTTCTGTCACATCATCTTTTGCTTTAGAGCCATCTTCGTAAACATAATGAATTGTACGTGTTACATCATCTTTGTTAACTACATCTTTGACTGGATCTGGCCATTTCGGTGTATCTGGATCTTTTGGATCAACTGGCTGATCTGGATTTGGTTTTGGTTTGTCTGGATCGATTGGTTCGATGCGTTCACGAAGAGTAACAAAGAATTCTTGGTCTACTTTGGCATCAAAGTCATATTTCTTATTCACAGAATTCGTGAAACCATCGTTGACTAATTCATAACCTTTGCGTTTAAATGCTGAAATCTTACCATCTGTGCTGTAATCAATCGCTTCACCTGATTTACCATTGACCACATCACGATCTAATTCCACATTGCCTTTTTCGTTGACATACTTGATGATCGCTTTTTGAGCATCTTTCACATATGTTACAACTTCGACAATATCTTCAGCTCCAGCTTTGACACCTTTGACTTCTGGTACCACCAATTTATTAGCAGTGTAACCTGTGATAACTGGAGATTTCACTGCATTGAAGGTATCATCACTTGTAGTCCATTCACGGTAGTCGATGTGACCTGTTACCAAGTTAACGTATGCAAAGCGTTTGAAGTGAAGGGTTTCTTTCACATCATCTTTCGCTTTAGAGCCATCTTCGTAGACGTATTTCACAGTACGTGTTACATCGTCTTTGTTAACTACATCCTTAACTGGATCTGGCCATTTCGGTGTATCTGGATCTTTTGGATCAACTGGTTGATCTGGATTTGGTTTTGGTTTATCTGGATCGATTGGTTCGATGCGTTCGCGAAGAGTAACTGTAAACTCTTGGTCTACTTTGGCATCAAAGTCAAAGTTCTTGTTAGCTGCACTTGTAAAGCCATCGCTAACGAGTTCATAACCTTTACGTTTGTAAGCAGAGATCTTATCAGCTGTGCTGTAATCAATTGCTTCACCGGATTTACCATTGATCTCATCACGGCTCAATTCAGTGTTGCCTTTTTCATTGACATACTTGATGATAGCTTTTTGAGCATCTTTCACGTAAGTCACGACTTCGACAACATCCTTAGCCCCTGCTTTGACACCTTTGACTTCTGGCACTACCAATTTATTAGCAGTGTAACCTGTAATGACTGGAGATTTCACAGCGTCGAAAGTATCATCACTTGTAGTCCATTCACGGTAGTCGATGTGACCAGTTACCAAGTTAACGTATGCGAATCGTTTGAAGTGAAGGGTTTCTTTCACATCATCTTTCGCTTTAGAGCCATCTTCGTAGACGTATTTCACAGTACGTGTAACATCGTCTTTGTTCACCAAATCTTTAACTGGATCTGGCCATTTTGGTGTATCTGGATCTTTTGGATCAACTGGTTGATCTGGATTTGGTTTTGGTTTGTCTGGATTGATTGGTTCGATGCGCTCACGAAGGGTAACTGTAAACTCTTGGTCTACTTTGGCATCAAAGTCAAAGTTCTTGTTAGCTGCACTTGTGAAGCCATCGCTAACAAGTTCATAACCTTTACGCTTGTAAGCTGCGATCTTATCAGTTGTGCTGTAATCAATTGCTTCACCTGATTTACCATTGACCTCATCACGACTTAATTCAGCAGTACCTTTTTCGTTGACATACTTGATGATCGCTTTTTGAGCATCTTTCACGTATGTTACAACTTCTTCAACGTCTGCTGCTCCAGCTTTAACACCTGTGACTTCTGGTACTACCAATTTATTAGCAGTATAGCCCTTGATGACTGGTGAAGTCACTGCATCGAAAGTATCATCACTTGTAGTCCATTCACGGTAGTCGATGTGGCCTGTTACCAAGTTAACGTATGCGAAGCGTTTGAAGTGAAGAGTTTCTGTCACATCATCTTTCGCTTTAGAGCCATCTTCGTAGACGTATTTCACAGTTCGTGTTACATCGTCTTTGTTCACCAAATCTTTAACTGGATCTGGCCATTTTGGTGTATCTGGATCTTTTGGATCAACTGGTTGATCTGGATTTGGTTTTGGTTTGTCTGGATCGATTGGTTCGATGCGTTCGCGAAGGGTAACTGTAAACTCTTGGTCTACTTTGGTATCAGAATCGAAGTTCTTGTCCGCTGCATCTGAGAAGCCATCGCTGACCAATTCATATCCTTGGCGACGGTAAGATGAAATCTTATCGTTTGTGCTGTAGTTGATTAGCTCGCCTGATTTACCAGAAACTAGATCACGGCTCAATTCAGTGTTGCCTTTTTCATTGACATATTTAATGATGGCTTTTTGAATTTGCTTGGTGATGACAATCTTAGTATCTCGACCAATTGCATCTAGGTCATCTTTATGGTTTGGATTAACCGTTTTACGAGTTTCGTCATATCCATAAATGGATTGACCTGGTTTAATTTCCCAACCTGTTGGTACAGATGGTACATTTGTGAACCATGCACGAGTTGGATCAGATGGGTCGTTAGCGTATTGTTTTCTAGCAGATTCTTCCTGTTTAGAAGTTACTTCACCCGCTGGAGTAATATAGTTACCTTGTTCATCTACATAAGTAACATAACCAAGCTTTTTATACCAGACATTGAAGACATAGTCGTCAATATTTGTCGGATCAACAACAAGAGCTTCGATACTAGCTTTGTCTGCATAAAAACCAGGAAGAACTGGTGTCATGACCTTCTTAAATTCATAGTCAGGATCAGTTGATGTCGCATCCCCTGCAGCACGGAAGCTACCTCTGCGATTGTAATTGCGACGACGAGCGATATAAGCTTCTAACGAAGCACGGAATTTTTCTTGTGCTTCCTTTGTAAGCTGGATATCATATCCTCCATTTGGATTGACAGTTGCATTTTCCAAGTCCAAACCTGGGACTTTTTTATCTACAACAATCTTATCTTTAACTGAAGGTGCCGCTGTTTCGCTTGCTTTATCTTCTACTGCTTCAGAAGCTTCCACTTTTGCTTTCTCTGAAACTACTGCTTTGCTTTCAGCCTCTTCAACAGTTGGGGCAGACTGGCTTTCTTTTTTCGCTTCTTCTACCTTGGTGTCGACTTTAGCTTCTTTTTTAGCTTCCTCAACTTTAGCTTCTACTACATTCGCTTTTTTCTCTACCTCAGCAACTTCTTTCGCTGGTGCTTCAGTAGTTTTTTCAGAAGCAACTGCTTCTTCATTCTTTTCTACTGGAGTCAAGCTTGGGGAAGGAATTGCTGGTTCAGCAGTATAGGTAGCAACTTTCTCGGTCTCCGCAACGGGGGCAGCTTCCTCTACTAGGCTTTCTGAGGCAACTGATGTTGAAGATGAAGAAGCTTCGTCCACTTTCACTTCTGTGTCAGCAGCTGCAATCGTAGTTCCTGCCAAACAGTACCAATCAAAACTGAGGCTACTCCGACAGAATATTTACGAATTGAGAATCGTTGTTTTCGATCAAAACTCATTTCTTTCTCCTTTTTATTTCTATAGTGGCAAATGGATAGCTGTAACTCTCCATCAAAAAGAGTACAACTATGCCATTTACCTAGTTCCAAACTTTACTAAATTTTCGGTGGACGACGACTGGATCGACCACGAGTCAAGACACGTTTTCCAGTATAGACTGGATTAGTGACAGTTGCAGTTGCTTTTGGCGTGTTAACACGAATCGCAGTTGTAGGAGCCACTGGTTGAGGGCTAACTTCTGTTGAAACCTCTGGTTGAGGGGCCACTGGAGTCGCTACTGGCTCTTCAGGTAGGCGCTCTACACTTGCTTCAACTGTTGCTGCTGGTCTTGGCTCTTCTGCTACAGGAGCAGGAGACTCAACTGGAAGATCTTCGTAATCCTCAGTAGAAGCAACTTCGTATTCTGCTGGTAGACTTCTTCTTACACGACGGTTAGCTACTGCATCTCCAGTAGCTGCTGCTCCATTGACTGGCTGAACCGGAGTATCAACGTCTACAACTTTACCAATTCTCCATGAAGAGTATGTAATATTACCTGTTACTAAGTTGATATAAGCTGTTCTTTCAAAGGTTATCTGACGTGTAATGGTCTTGAAGACTTCTTTACCACTTTCTTCTTCTCTGAAGCGGATGGTTTGAGTTGCTGTACGTTCCAACTCTTTCATATCCTTGACTTCTTCTGGCCAGTTCGCTGGATCTTCTGGTGTTACAGGGATCCCAGGTACTGGTTTTGGATCTTGTGGAGTAACTGGTTCAATCCGTTCTTCTAGAGAAACGACAAACTCTTGATCCACAGATGGATTTGAATCATAATGCTTATCTGCAGCATTGGTAAAGCCATCTTCTATCAGCTTATAGCCAGCCTTCTTATAGGTAGTGATTCTATCAGCTGTGCTGTAGTCGATAAGAGCGCCACTACTTCCTTCCAACTCATCTTTAGCAAGATCGACATTAGAAGTTGTATTCACGTATTTGACAACCGCTTTTTGTTTATCTTGTTTGTAAACAACGACTGTCTCATAGTTGGTCAATTTAACATTGTCTACAATGTTACGCCAGTATGTTTCTGAAACCGTACGACGTCCACCATGAGAGGCAACAATCTCATCTTTAATTTCACTAGGATTGAAGGTTACGGATACACGAGATGCTTTTGTTCCGACTGCTAAACCAGGTACGTTGGAAGAAAGAATTTCCGCTTTATAGCCCTGAAGTTCAGGAGATACAACTGTATCATACGTTGCTTTACTGTTCTTAGTACCCGCAAGTTTCCATCCAGTATCTGCAACGCCATCTCCGTCAATATCTTGAATGGCATATTCTGCCTTGGCATATGCTGCTAGGAATTCATCCCCATTTGCAACACTAGATTTTTTCAAGATTTCTCTAAATTGACAGTGATCAATTGCGACCTCAAGGAGTCGTTTCCAATCAGATGATTGAACAACTACTTTGGTTTTCCATTTTCATCTAAAACAGGAGAGCCATCTTCGTAAACATAACGGATGGTATTGGTATGAGTTGCATGTGGATTAATGCTGGTTCCGTTAGATACCCAAATGTTTTGGCGGTTCGATACTACTGGGTCAATTCCGTATGTCTTATCTGTTGCAAGAACGCCACCTGTAGAGGAAAGTGTCCGAACAGAAAGTGAATTTCTTGGATTGATTTCTGGAGTAGACCCCGGTTGGAAACCAGCAATGCTCATCGCACCACCTTGGATGTCTGTCCATACAGAACTCATTTTATTTCTGCTGACTACATTTCTACCATCTTGGTTGAGTGAGTATACGGTGTATCTTCCAGCACCTGGATTTACACGAGTACCAGTTGGTCCATTAAACTCAATATGGTTCCCTGATCGTCTTGATCCGTTGGCAATATATAGAATATTTCCGTGTCCAATATGTTCCGGGTTATTTCCTTGGGCAATTCCCACCGGAAGTTTACCTGTGATCTCTCCAGCTGAGCGTCCTTCTGAATTGGTATAACGCATAAAGGAAACGTAGAGAGGATTGTTAAATTGGAAGACAACATTGGTACTTGATCCGAGTGGCACAGAAATCAACTCTGCGTAATAATCCGTATTATCATCACGAATATCGACAATAGATCCCTTATTCGCTTGGAATAATGGATGATCTTTCCAACCATGTTTTGAATCCAAGTTGATTACATCGTCCCATGGATTAGCTCCACGGTTGTCCATTTGAACGCGGAAGGTCGCATAGTCATCTACTAAAATAGAACCGTTTTCGTTCAAACCGATATAGTTATATGCATTGTAACTACCAGAAGGGCCTCCACCACTCTTCGGACCTTTTCCTACAGAGTGGAAGGTATTGGTTGATTTCTTACCAAATACAACACGTGAGTTGTCCCCAAAGTCAATCGCAGTCCCACGACCTTTGTTTTCAAACCGAACTTTGCATTCGTTCCAGTTGTGAAGGTCGCATTGTTACCAAAGACTAGTCCATCACGTCCTGTGAAATTGAAGGTAGCATGTTCTCCAATGGTAAGACTACTCTTTCCATTTCGACGGAAGGCATTAACTGTGCCATAGCCTCCCCAACGGTCAAGGTGAGTCGCTCCATCAGATGGACGGGCCATCCCTAAAGAAATCGCCTGACCAATGCTTGTATTCAAGTTTAATTTTGAATCTCTGCCGGTTACAACGGTACCACCATGTTCCATGAAGATCCCAGCATTATGGTAACGAGCACTTTCCGTTCCATTGTTCGTATTCATGTTAATGGTGAGGCTTGCTCCATCATTCACACGAACAGTTGAACCACCTGCAAGGTTGATACCGTCCCCTTGTGAAGAACGATTCAAGGTCAAACTCGCTCCGTCAGCAACTGTGACAGATTTAGCATCGTGAATATTTGCTTCACGACGCAATACTGAGTGCCCAGCAGATCCAACATTCCGTTGCACATACTGAGTCTGACCGTTTGCAGAACGGTAGCTATCGCTAACAGTAGAAGTGGTTGTTCCTTTTACGATGACGTCGGTATGTCCACCACCACCGTAAAGAGAAGAACCTTGGCTTTTCACGTTTTCAAATGTAACGGTATTGGCTCCACTTGTTGACGAAAGATCCACAGCCCCTTTTGAGTTCCCAGTTGCCAATTGAAGGTTTTTAAAGACCAAATTCCAAGCACTTGAACCAGTAAACTTCAAGGTATTGGACAAAAGATCCAAGCTAGATTGATCATTGCGTCCTTGAATAACTAAATTCCGACCTTGAGAAGCAATCGTAACTGTACGGTCAACTGAATTTACCCGACCATTATCTACATTACCATTGTCCCCAGTTGCAACAACATTACCAGAAATCGTAATGTTCTTGATGGAACTATCATTCAGCGCTGATACGAATCCATTCCAGTTGGATACAACACGAGAAGTCACTTCTCCACCATTACGGAAGCCTGTAGTCCCTGCCGAGCTATTTGCTTCTGTAGGCGCTACATTTGTATCTGCTACTTCTTTTTCTGTTTCCACTTTGTCCTCAACACTCTCCTTACTTTCTGTAGTTGTAGATTCTACAGCTGGAACTGAAGAAGACGGTTGAATCGCCGCAGTAACATCGTAAGAGGAAGGAACAGAAGATTCTCCACTACGAGATTCTGACTGATCATTGCTAGTTTCCTGGTCTAGTGTATCAGAAACTGTATTTGAGGTTGCATCTGTAGTAGGCGCTACTTCATCAGCTGAAACCACTGGGGATCCTGCTGCAAACAGCGCGGTCCCCAAAAGAACCGAACAAACGCCAAAACTATATTTCCTTACGGAAAATCGTTGGCGTCGATTGAATATATCCCTCATATCCATAAAACTCCTTTTTAAAAAATATTTTTGTTCCAAGATAATTTTAGCAAAAATAAACCTTCAAATGTCACTGTGTCGTAAATATCGCGAAATGTGTCGTAATATTGTCTTTTTCGTCATTTTTTTGCAAAAAAACGCTAAAAAAATACGAACGATTTTTGTGATTTTTTTCATTTATGCACTTTGAGTTCACCTTTTTTTAAACATGTATTTTATAACAATCCTTTTGCCCATTTCTCTATACTTTTTAGAATATCCCCTTTTTTTTTACTAATACTTATTATCATGAATTGGTGATTTCTAGTTTTTTTCTGACTCCACCTATAGAAAAGCCTAGTTATCGATCTAAAATAAAACTCTTTCCAAAACAAAACTTTATTCTGAAAGAACGAAAATTTTGGCAAAGACAGACCTCTTTCCATTTCTCTCGTCTAGCTGGGGAGCAGCTTGTTCTCCTTTTCTGTTTGTTAAATAGGAAGAGAAGGAATAGGGATTCTGTGTTTCTCAAAAGAAAAACTTCAATTATTTGAAAAATAGGAGCTATTCGCCCATCAATACAAAAAAGCAGCCGGGAAAATCCCGACTGCTAAAAAGAGCGAATCATTTTCATCACACTCTCATTCGGCTTTCTGATCTAAGAAATGTGATTTTATTCTAGTCTTTTTCTAATGAAGTCTAAATTGTTCTGAGGAAACCCTTAGAAAGACGCCAGTACTTTCAAATTAGTCTTCATTTTTCTTGCGTCTTGCAAGACCTGCAAGTCCAACCATACCAAGGGCAGCACCTAACAAGGCAGCAGTAACTGATTGTTCCTCACCAGTTTCAGGAAGTGCTGGAGCTGGTGGAGTTGTTGGTGTTGGCGGTGTTGGCGGTGTTGGCGGTGTTGGCGGTGTTGGTGGTGTTGTTGGTGGTGTTGGTGGTGTTGTTGGTGGTGTTGGTGGTGTATTTGGCGGTGTTGTTGGTGGTGTTGGCGGAATAACAGTGTTGTTAAACTCTGTATCTTCTGGCAACTGAGTAACAGCCGTCAATACTTTACCGTCTTTATTAATCATAATACCCACAGTAGCAACCATCTTATCGTATTCAACGCTAGAATCTGTGCCACGAATTTCTTCTACATGGTAGAGATGAGTTCCTTCTTCACCACGCTTGAATTCAAGTGCTGAGAATTGGATCTTACCAGCAGCATCATTGGTTACGGTTTCGATCACATTTCCTTTTTCGTCCTTAAGAACGAAGCTGAATTCACCAGCCTTCAACTCACGACCTTCCAATTTCTTAGTAAATTGGAATTGAACCTTAACTGGAATGTTGACTACACGTTTTTCAGTTGGTTTTTCTGGTTTTTCTACAGACTTCTTAGTTGGATCGTATTGGTGTACGATTTGTGAAGCTGTATTTTCGATATCCACACCCTCTTGAGCAGATTGTTTAATTTCTGCAGGGATTTCAAACTTGTAGTAACGTCCGAAGGCCAACTTAGTTGTGTCGATGACTTGTGTATTTTCTGCGTCTCCAAGTGACTTAGTCAAGTCCGCTTTAGAAGTTGCAGTAATCACACCGTTTTCAACCTTGATATCAAACTTAGCTGTTACATCTTCTCCTGTTACAGAGTCGTATGCCTTAATATCAGCTCCGTTGACATTCAAGTTTGCACTGTCATATTTATCTGTAACACCAACAGATTGAATATTGTGAGCTTCGGTGAACTTAGTAGTATCCAACCATACTTGGTAGTATACTGTATCACCTTTCTTAAGTGTCTTCGTATTGATATTTTGAGCTTCGTTGTTGTCAGACTTATCAGCGTAAGGATCTTTATTTGTATCCTCAACCTTGTCTGCCAACTCTTTGTCATCATCGAGAAGTTTTGTACCTGTAAGATCAAATTTAGATTCGTTCAGGATGTATTTCTCTGGGTTGAACTCTGGAGTTTCTGGAGGAGTCACACGGTTGTTAAATTCTTTATCCGCAATGTCGCCTACAGTCGCGATCAGAACTTTAGCTGTTCCGTCGTGTTTCACTGTAACTGTTACATTCGCTTTCATTGTGTCGTATGTAACGGTTGCGTCGCTTCCTTTAACTTCTTCTACTGTGTAGTTGTGTACGCCTTCTTGACCTTTCTTGAATTCAAGTTTAGAGAACTTAACGTTACCTGATGCATCGTTCTTCACAGTTTCAAGAGTTGTACCTTCTGAATCTTTAAGTACGAAGCTGAATTCGTTCGCTTTCAACTCACGGCCTTCCAAGCGTTTAGTGAAGTTGAATTCCACTTCAACTGGAACGTTGTTTACACGTTTTTCAGTTGGTTTGCTTGGTTTTTCAACTTTCTTAGTGGTTGGGTTGTAGTAGTTTACAACTTGAGCCGCAGTATTTTCGATATCTACTCCGCCAGGAACATCAGCTTTCACTGTTGTTGGGATGTCGAACTTGTAGTAACGTCCGAAGGCGAATTTAGTTGTGTCGATCACTTGTGTGTTTTCTGTGTCGCCAAGTGACTTAGTGAAGCCATCTTTAAGGGTTGCAGTAATCACACCGTTGTTCACAGCGATATCGAATTTAGCTGTAACATCATCACCTGTTACTGAATCGTAGGCTTTGATCTTAGTAGAATCAAGATCCAACTTAGTTTCATCGTAGTCATCTGAGATTCCTACTGATTGGATGTTGTCCTTGTTAGCTGCGTCGAATTTAGTTGTATCCAACCATACTTGGTAAACCAACTTGTCGCCACGTTTCACAGTCTTGGTATTCAAGTTTTGAGCTTCGTTGTTTGATGCATCGTCCGCATATGGGTTCGCATTGGTATCTGCGACCTTGTCTGCCAACTCTTTATCATCATCAACGAGCTTGTCGCCTGTGATATCGAATTTCTCTTCAGAAACAACGTATTTCTCTGGTTGGAACTTAGGTTCTTCTGGAGGAGTTACACGGTTGTTAAATTCTTTATCCGCAATGTCGCCTACAGTCGCGATCAGAACTTTAGCTGTTCCATCATGTGATACTGTGACTTTCACTGCAGCCTTCATTGTATCGTATGTAACAGTTGCGTCGCTTCCTTTAACTTCTTCTACTGTGTAGTTGTGTACGCCTTCTTGGCCTTTCTTGAATTCAAGTTTAGAGAACTTAACGTTACCTGATGCATCGTTCTTCACAGTTTCAAGAGTTGTACCTTCTGAATCTTTAAGTACGAAGCTGAATTCGTTCGCTTTCAACTCACGGCCTTCCAAACGTTTAGTGAAGTTGAATTCCACTTCAACTGGAACGTTGTTTACACGTTTTTCAGTTGGTTTTTCAGGTTTTTCAACTTTCTTAGTGGTTGGGTTGTAGTAGTTTACAACTTGAGCCGCAGTATTTTCGATATCTACTCCGCCAGGAACATCAGCTTTCACTGTTGTTGGGATGTCGAACTTGTAGTAACGTCCGAAGGCGAATTTAGTTGTGTCGATCACTTGTGTGTTTTCTGTGTCGCCAAGTGACTTAGTGAAGCCATCTTTAAGGGTTGCAGTAATCACACCGTTGTTCACAGCGATATCGAATTTAGCTGTAACATCATCACCTGTTACTGAATCGTAGGCTTTGATCTTAGTAGAATCAAGATCCAACTTTAGTTTCATCGTAGTCATCTGAGATTCCTACTGATTGGATGTTGTCCTTGTTGCTTGCGTCGAAATTTAGTTGTATCCAACCATACTTGGTAAACCAACTTGTCGCCACGTTTCACAGTCTTGGTATTGATGTTTTTGTGCTTCGTTGTTTGATGCATCGTCCGCATATGGGTTCGCATTGGTGTCTGCGACCTTGTCTGCCAACTCTTTATCATCATCAACGAGCTTGTCGCCTGTGATATCGAATTTCTCTTCAGAAACAACGTATTTCTCTGGTTGGAACTTAGGTTCTTCTGGAGGAGTTACACGGTTGTTAAATTCTTTATCAGCGATTTCGCCTACAGTCGCGATCAGAACTTTAGCTGTTCCATCATGTGATACTGTGACTTTCACTGCAGCCTTCATTGTATCGTATGTAACAGTTGCGTCGCTTCCTTTAACTTCTTCTACTGTGTAGTTGTGTACGCCTTCTTGACCTTTCTTGAATTCAAGTTTAGAGAACTTAACGTTACCTGATGCATCGTTCTTCACAGTTTCAAGAGTTGTACCTTCTGAATCTTTAAGTACGAAGCTGAATTCGTTCGCTTTCAACTCACGGCCTTCCAAACGTTTAGTGAAGTTGAATTCCACTTCAACTGGAACGTTGTTTACACGTTTTTCAGTTGGTTTGCTTGGTTTTTCAACTTTCTTAGTGGTTGGGTTGTAGTAGTTTACAACTTGAGCCGCAGTATTTTCAATATCCACACCACCAGGTACATCAGCTTTCACTGTTGTTGGGATGTCGAACTTGTAGTAACGTCCGAAGGCGAATTTAGTTGTGTCGATCACTTGTGTGTTTTCTGTGTCGCCAAGTGACTTAGTGAAGCCATCTTTAAGGGTTGCAGTAATCACACCGTTGTTCACAGCGATATCGAATTTAGCTGTTACATCATCACCTGTTACTGAGTCGTAAGCTTTGATCTTAGTAGAATCAAGTTCCAACTTAGTTTCATCGTAGTCATCTGAGATTCCTACTGATTGGATGTTGTCCTTGTTAGCTGCGTCGAATTTAGTTGTATCCAACCATACTTGGTAAACCAACTTGTCGCCACGTTTCACAGTCTTGGTATTCAAGTTTTGAGCTTCGTTGTTTGATGCATCGTCCGCATATGGGTTCGCATTGGTATCTGCGACCTTGTCTGCCAACTCTTTATCATCATCAACGAGCTTGTCGCCTGTGATATCGAATTTCTCTTCAGAAACAACGTATTTCTCTGGTTGGAACTTAGGTTCTTCTGGAGGAGTTACACGGTTGTTAAATTCTTTATCAGCGATTTCGCCTACAGTCGCGATCAGAACTTTAGCTGTTCCATCATGTGATACTGTGACTTTCACTGCAGCCTTCATTGTATCGTATGTAACAGTTGCGTCGCTTCCTTTAACTTCTTCTACTGTGTAGTTGTGTACGCCTTCTTGACCTTTCTTGAATTCAAGTTTAGAGAACTTAACGTTACCTGATGCATCGTTCTTCACAGTTTCAAGAGTTGTACCTTCTGAATCTTTAAGTACGAAGCTGAATTCGTTCGCTTTCAACTCACGGCCTTCCAAACGTTTAGTGAAGTTGAATTCCACTTCAACTGGAACGTTGTTTACACGTTTTTTTCAGTTGGTTTTGCTAGGTTTTTTTCAACTTTCTTAGTGGTTGGGTTGTAGTAGTTTTACAACTTGAGTCGCAGTATTTTCAATATCCACACCACCAGGTACATCAGCTTTCACTGTTGTTGGGATGTCGAACTTGTAGTAACGTCCGAAGGCGAATTTAGTTGTGTCGATCACTTGTGTGTTTTCTGTGTCGCCAAGTGACTTAGTGAAGCCATCTTTAAGGGTTGCAGTAATCACACCGTTGTTCACAGCGATATCGAATTTAGCTGTTACATCATCACCTGTTACTGAGTCGTAAGCTTTGATCTTAGTAGAATCAAGTTCCAACTTAGTTTCATCGTAGTCATCTGAGATTCCTACTGATTGGATGTTGTCCTTGTTAGCTGCGTCGAATTTAGTTGTATCCAACCATACTTGGTAAACCAACTTGTCGCCACGTTTCACAGTCTTGGTATTCAAGTTTTGAGCTTCGTTGTTTGATGCATCGTCCGCATATGGGTTCGCATTGGTATCTGCGACCTTGTCTGCCAACTCTTTATCATCATCAACGAGCTTGTCACCTGTGATATCGAATTTCTCTTCAGAAACAACGTATTTCTCTGGTTGGAACTTAGGTTCTTCTGGAGGAGTCACACGGTTGTTAAATTCTTTATCCGCAATGTCGCCTACAGTCGCGATCAGAACTTTAGCTGTACCATCGTGTTTCACTGTGACTGTTACATTCGCTTTCATTGTGTCGTATGTAACGGTTGCGTCGCTTCCTTTAACTTCTTCTACTGTGTAGTTGTGTACGCCTTCTTGACCTTTCTTGAATTCAAGTTTAGAGAACTTAACGTTACCTGATGCATCGTTCTTCACAGTTTCAAGAGTTGTACCTTCTGAATCTTTAAGTACGAAGCTGAATTCGTTCGCTTTCAACTCACGGCCTTCCAAGCGTTTAGTGAAGTTGAATTCCACTTCAACTGGAACGTTGTTTACACGTTTTTCAGTTGGTTTTTCAGGTTTTTCAACTTTCTTAGTGGTTGGGTTGTAGTAGTTTACAACTTGAGCCGCAGTATTTTCGATATCTACTCCGCCAGGAACATCAGCTTTCACTGTTGTTGGGATGTCGAACTTGTAGTAACGTCCGAAGGCGAATTTAGTTGTGTCGATCACTTGTGTGTTTTCTGTGTCGCCAAGTGACTTAGTGAAGCCATCTTTAAGGGTTGCAGTAATCACACCGTTGTTCACAGCGATATCGAATTTAGCTGTTACATCATCACCTGTTACTGAGTCGTAAGCTTTGATCTTAGTAGAATCAAGTTCCAACTTAGTTTCATCGTAGTCATCTGAGATTCCTACTGATTGGATGTTGTCCTTGTTAGCTGCGTCGAATTTAGTTGTATCCAACCATACTTGGTAAACCAACTTGTCGCCACGTTTCACAGTCTTGGTATTCAAGTTTTGAGCTTCGTTGTTTGATGCATCGTCCGCATATGGGTTCGCATTGGTATCTGCGACCTTGTCTGCCAACTCTTTATCATCATCAACGAGCTTGTCACCTGTGATATCGAATTTCTCTTCAGAAACAACGTATTTCTCTGGTTGGAACTTAGGTTCTTCTGGAGGAGTCACACGGTTGTTAAATTCTTTATCAGCAATGTCGCCTACAGTCGCGATCAGAACTTTTAGCTAGTACCATCGTGTTTCACTGTGACTGTTACATTCGCTTTCATTGTGTCGTATGTAACGGTTGCGTCGCTTCCTTTAACTTCTTCTACTGTGTAGTTGTGTACGCCTTCTTGACCTTTCTTGAATTCAAGTTTAGAGAACTTAACGTTACCTGATGCATCGTTCTTCACAGTTTCAAGAGTTGTACCTTCTGAATCTTTAAGTACGAAGCTGAATTCGTTCGCTTTCAACTCACGGCCTTCCAAGCGTTTAGTGAAGTTGAATTCCACTTCAACTGGAACGTTGTTTACACGTTTTTCAGTTGGTTTTTCAGGTTTTTCAACTTTCTTAGTGGTTGGGTTGTAGTAGTTTACAACTTGAGTAGCAGTATTTTTCGATATCTACTCCACCAGGAACATCAGCTTTCACTGTTGTTGGGATGTCGAACTTGTAGTAACGTCCGAAGGCGAATTTAGTTGTGTCGATCACTTGTGTGTTTTCTGTGTCGCCAAGTGACTTAGTGAAGCCATCTTTAAGGGTTGCAGTAATCACACCGTTGTTCACAGCGATATCGAATTTAGCTGTTACATCATCACCTGTTACTGAGTCGTAAGCTTTGATCTTAGTAGAATCAAGTTCCAACTTAGTTTCATCGTAGTCATCTGAGATTCCTACTGATTGGATGTTGTCCTTATTAGCTGCGTCGAATTTAGTTGTATCCAACCATACTTGGTAAACCAACTTGTCGCCACGTTTCACAGTCTTGGTATTCAAGTTTTGAGCTTCGTTGTTTGATGCATCGTCCGCATATGGGTTCGCATTGGTATCTGCGACCTTGTCTGCCAACTCTTTATCATCATCAACGAGCTTGTCACCTGTGATATCGAATTTCTCTTCAGAAACAACGTATTTCTCTGGTTGGAACTTAGGTTCTTCTGGAGGAGTCACACGGTTGTTAAATTCTTTATCCGCAATGTCGCCTACAGTCGCGATCAGAACTTTAGCTGTTCCGTCGTGTTTCACTGTGACTGTTACATTCGCTTTCATTGTGTCGTATGTAACGGTTGCGTCGCTTCCTTTAACTTCTTCTACTGTGTACTTGTAGGTACCTTCTTGACCCTTCTTGTATTTAAGGGCAGTGACAGTTTCACCAGCTTTATTGGTGTACTCTACTGGAGCAAACTTGATTTTACCAGCTTTGTCGTTGGTTGCAGTCGCGATCACAACATTTTCGCTGTCTTTCAACTCGAATGTAAATTCGCCAGCTTTAAGGTCGCGACCTTCCAATTTCTTAGTGAAGTTGAATTCAACTGAGATTGGAACACTGTTGACACGTTTTTCAGTTGGTTTGTTTGGTTTTTCAACAGTCTTGCTTACTGGGTTGTAGTAGTTAACAACTTGTCCTGCCTTGTTTTCAATATCTGAACCAGCTACAACATCGTCTTTCACTGTTGCTGGGATATCAAATTTATAGTAGCGTCCAAATTCGAATTTAGTCGTGTCAATGATTTGAGTGTTTTCAGCGTCGCCAAGTGACTTCGTGAAGCCATCCTTCAGGTTAGCTGTCAGAACACCATTGTTATCAGAGATATCGAATTTAGTCGTAACATCTGCACCAGTAACTGAATCGTAAACCTTGATATCTGAAGCATTAACAGTCAATTTATCCTTGTCGTAGTTATCTGTGATTCCTACTGTTTGGATATTGTCTTTGTTAGCTGCGTCAAATTTAGTTGTATCCAACCATACTTGGTAGTAAAGTTTTTGACCACGTTCAACTGTCTTAGTATTCAAGTTTTCATCTTCGTTGTTGGCAGTTGTATCGACATATGGATTGGTGTTTGTTTCACCATATTTATCTGTCAATTCAGAATCGTCATCAACGAGCTTCGTACCTGTGATATCGAATTTCGCTTTAGAAACAACGTATTTCTCTGGTTGGAACTTAGGTTCTGTTGGTGGAGTTACCTTGTTGTTGAATTCTTTATCGGCAGGTTCTGTCACGTTTGTGATCAAGGCTTTCGCTGTACCATCATGACTGACTTTAACAGTTACCACTGCAGCCATTGTATCGTAAGTGACAGTTGAATCTGTACCCTTAACCTCTGTTACAGTGTAAGTGTACGTACCTTCTTGACCCTTCTGGTATTTAAGGGCAGTGACAGTTTTACCAGCTTTGTTTGTATAGTCAACTGGAGTGAACTTGAAGTTACCGTTTGCGTCGTTGGTTGCAGTCGCGATCACAACATTTTCGCTGTCTTTCAACTCGAATGTGAATTCGTTAGCTTTCAGTTCACGACCTTCCAATTTCTTAGTGAAGTTAAATTCAACTGAGATTGGAACATTGTTTACACGTTTTTCAGTTGGTTTTTCAGGTTTTTCAACCTTCTTAGTCGTTGGGTTGTAGTAGTTAACAACTTGAGCCGCAGTATTTTCGATATCTGCACCAGCTACTACATCGTCTTTCACTGTTGTTGGGATGTCGAACTTGTAGTAACGTCCAAATGCGAATTTAGTTGTATCGATCACTTGTGTGTTTTCTGCATCGCCAAGTGACTTCGTGAAGCCAGCTTTCAAGTTAGCAGTAATCACACCGTTGTTCACAGTAATATCGAATTTATCTGTTACTTCTGCGCCTGTTACAGAGTCATAGGCTTTGATGTCAGCTGTATTAAGATTTAATTTAGCTTCATCATAGTTATCTGAGATACCAACTGTTTGGATGTTGTCCTTGTTAGCTGCATCAAATTTAGTTGTATCCAACCATACTTGGTAAACCAATTTAGAACCACGTTCAACAGTCTTGGTATTCAAGTTTCTGCTTCGTTGTTTGATGCATCGTCCGCATATGGGTTCGCATTTGTATCTGCGTACTTGTCTGCCAACTCTCTATCATCGTCAACGAGCTTGTCACCAGTGATATCGTATTTTTCTTTAGAAACAACGTATTTCTCTGGTTGGAACTTAGGTTCTTCTGGAGGAGTTACACGGTTGTTAAATTCTTTATCGGCAGCATCCGTTACGTTCGCAACGATCGCTTTAGCAGTACCATCATGTGATACTACAACTTTAACAGTAGCAACCATTGTGTCGTATTTGACAGTTGCATCTGTACCAGGAGTTTCTTCAACTGTGTAGTTGTATGTCTTACCAAGATCATCACGACCGAACTCAAGAGTCTTGAAGACAATCTTACCAGCAGCGTCATTCTTCACGCGTTCAACTTCAACACCGTCTTTCTTCAATACGAATTCGAATTCGTTCTCTTGAAGTTCACGACCTTCCAAACGTTTGGTGAAGTTCATTTCCACTGGAACTGGAACGCTGTTGACACGTTTTTGTGTAGGTTTTTCTGGTTTTTCAACTGTCTTGCTTACTGGGTTGTAAACGTGAACGGTTTGGTTAGCTGTATTTTCAATATCAGCACCGGCTTTAACTGATTCTTTCACAGTCGCTGGGATATCAAATTTATAGTAACGTCCAAATGCGAACTTAGTGGTGTCGATAACAGGAGCGTTTACTTTATCCTTGATAAATGCTTCCTTAGAAGTTGCAGTGATGGTGCCATTTTCAACTTTGATGTCGAATTTAGCAGTCACTTCTGCACCAGTTACTGAATCGTAAGCTTTGATGTCAGATGCGTTAACGTCCAATTTTTCTGCATCATATGTATCAGATACACCAACGTATTGGATGTTGTTTGCTTCAGTGAATTTCGTAGTATCAAGCCATACTTGGTAAACCAATTTAGAACCACGTTTAACTGTCTTGGTATTTAAGTTTTCTGGTTCATTGTTAGTTGTCTTGTCTACATATGGATCCGCATTTGTTTCAGTGTACTCATTGCTCAACTCATCGTCGTCATCCATCAACTTGTTACCAGTGATGTCATATTTCTCTTTAGAAACGACAAATTTCTGGTTGGAATTCTGGAGTTTCTGGTGGAGTGACTTTGTTGTTGAATTCTTTATCTGCAGTACCGTCAGTTGCATTGCCGTCAGCATCTTTACCGCCAGTTGAGGTAACATTTGTAACAGTTGTCAATGAATGACCGTTCTTCGCAACTTCAACAGTCACTGTAGCCTTCATTTGGTCATAGGTCATTCCGTATTCTTTGTTTTCAGGAATAACTTCTTCTACAGTATAAGTATGAGTACCAACTTTCGTGTTATCAAATGACAATTCTGAGAAGGTGACATTACCATCTTCATCATTCTGCACAGTTTCAACTTCTCTACCAGTTGAATCTTTCAATACGAAGCTGAATTCACCTGCAAGCCAATTTACGTCCAGCCAACTTCTTAGTGAAGTCAAACTTGGTCACAACTGGTGAAACCACATAGTTGTTGAATTCAGTATCTTCTGGCATAGCAACAGCCGCGCTCAAGATACCTGTGTCTGCATTCTTAGTTACATTCACTGTAACGACTGCATTCATTGAATCGTAGTCGATGTTTGTATCTGCTCCAGCTACTTCACGTACAGTGTATGTATGAGTACCTTCTTTGTCGTAAGAAATCGCGTCGAATTGGATGGTTCCATCAGCCGCATTTTTCTTAGTTTGGATGACATTGCCGTTTTCAAGCAATTCAAATGTGAAGGCATCCTTAGTAAGCTCTTACCTTCCAATTTCTTAGTGAATCGGAATTGAGCATTGGTTGCAGCAGGAGTGAAGGTATTGTTGAACTCTGTATCGGTTGGAAGAGCTTTTGTTGCTGTAAGAGCATGACCTGACTTAGTAACTGTGATCGTTACTTCAGCCTTCATTTGGTCATATTCCATACCAGCTTCTGATCCACCTACTTCTTCTACAGTGTACTTATGAACACCCACTTGAGTATTGGTAAATGTCAAGGCATCGAATTTCACTTTACCATCAGCATCGTTTGTCTTAGTTTGAAGGGTATTTCCTTCAGCATCTTTCAATACGAAGCTAAATTCACCATCTTTAAGTTTACGTCCTGCAAGAGCTTTGCTGAAGTCAAATTGAGCGGTTACTGGAGCTACTGCATAGTTGTTGAATTCAGTATCTTCTGGCATTGTAACAGATGCGCTCAAAAGACCTGTAGCTGCATTTTTCGTTACATCAACTTTTACGACAGCATTCATATCATCGTAGTCGATGTTGGTATCTGTTCCAGCTTTTTCACGTACAGTGTACGTATGAGAACCTACTTTATCGTAAGAAATCGCGTCAAATTGGATAGTTCCATCAGCCGCATTTTTCTTAGTTTGGATGACATTGCCATTTTCAAGCAATTCGAATGTGAAGGCATCTGCTGTAAGCTCTTTACCTTCCAATTTTTTAGTGAACTTGAATTGAGCTTGTGTAGGACCAGGTGTGAAGGTATTGTTGAACTCTGTATCAGATGGAAGCGAGTTAGTCGCTTTAAGGACATGTCCTTCCTTAGTAACAGTGATGCTCACTTCAGCCTTCATTGTATCGTAAGTCATACCAGCTTCTTTATTTTCTGGAATAACTTCTTCTACAGTGTACTTGTGAGTACCAACCTGAGTATTATCAAAGGTTAAGTCATCAAAGGCTACAACACCTTCTTTAGTATAGTCTTGGTTTGGAGAGTCTTACCATCTGAATCTTTCAAAACAAAGGTAAATTCACCGGCTTTCAACTCACGACCTGCAAGAGCTTTGCTGAAGTCGAAACGAGTCTTAACTGGAGCAACCGCAAAGTTGTTGAACTCTGTATCTGAAGGCATTGTAACCTTAGCAGTCAAGATACCAGATGCAGCATCTTTAGTAACGTTAACAGTTACTACTGCATTCATATCATCGTAGTCGATGTTTGTATCTGTTCCAGCTACTTCACGTACAGTATAAGTGTGAGAACCTTCTTTATCGTAAGAAATCGCGTCGAATTGGATAGTTCCATCAGCCGCATTTTTCTTGGTTTGGATGACGTTACCATTTTCAACCAATTCAAATGTGAAAGCATCCTTAGTAAGCTCTTTCCCTTCCAATTTCTTAGTAAACTTGAATTGGGCTTGTGTAGCAGCAGGCGTGAAAGTATTGTTGAACTCTGTATCTGAAGGAAGTGTGTTGGTTGCTTTCAGAACGTGACCTTCTTTAGTAACAGTGATCGTTACTTCTGCCTTCATCGTATCATATTGCATACCTGCTTCAGAACCTTGAACTTCTTCTACAGTATACTTGTGAGTACCAACTTGAGTATTATTAAAAGTCAAGTCATCAAGGCAATAACACCTGCTTTGGTATTGGTCTTAGTTTGAAGAGTCTTACCATCTGAATCTTTCAATACAAATGTAAATTCGCCTTCTTTCAACTCACGACCTGCAAGAGCTTTCGTAAAGTCAAACTTGGTCTTAACTGGAGCGACAACGTAGTTGTTGAAGACCTTATCGTCAGCACTTGATTTGAATCCGCCTTCCGCACTGTACTTAACAGATGCTTGCAAATCACCTTTAGCGTTTTCTGTGACAGTAACCGTCATGGTAACAGTCATTTCATCGTAGTCAACATTTTTGTCTGAACCTGCATTTTCGGTGATAGTGTATGTATAGGTCCCGACTTTATTGAACGTTAATTTACTAAAGGTCGCTTTACCGTTTTGGTTTGTGACAGTTTCTTCATAGCCAGGAAGCGATTTGTTTTGTTGATTTTCTTTAATCTTGAAGTTGAATTCGCCATCAACTAGTACACGTCCTCCCAATTGTTTTTCAACTTCTGGAGTGACTTCAACTGGCTCTTGTTTGACATAGTAATAAACCGGTTGTTTATACGGTGTCAAAGAGTTAAGCAAGTCAACGTTTGTACCGATACCATTTACTCCACGAACCAATTGTTCATTAGGAGAAAGGTGACCAATGTTATCTCCCAAGAATGGAACAAAGACAGTCTTATACGGTGTATATCCTGCAGCTTTTTGGAAGTCAAATGGAATTTCCTTACCATTTGCATAGTTTACACCTTTACTATCTGTGAAAGGAATGGTGTTAAGAGGTGATTTCTTAACATTTAATTCTTGTTTGTTATAATCACCAGGTTTAATCGGTTTCGTTTCTGCTAGCAACATGTAGCCATCAGTGCTCAAGCTACCGTCAGAACGTTTGCTTTGTTGTTTTGGATCTAGTAAGTAAACACGAACGACTACAGTTCCATCTTCCCCTACGATTTCTTTAATCCGTTTAATTCCTGCACGCTCAGCGTCCATGAATTTAGTTCCAACTTTGTAAGGGCGACTTACATAACCTGATTGATCATTTGCATCAGCTGCTTGATACAATTTGTAACCATCAAATTGACGCTCTCCAGATGCTGTGAAGTTTTGCCCTTCCATAGCTAAGAGTGTATGAAGCTAAATCAACTTCATTGCCATTTTCTTTATAATCTTGAACAGTTACATCCGTTTTATTTGCGTTAAATGTTGGATTGTTTTTATCAACTACTTTATAGTAAGTTGTTTTATTAACTGATACTGGAATCTTGGCATTAGTATCTGTAATCGTACGACCGTTATAAGCTGGTTCTACAACATTGATAATATCTGTTGATGTACGAGCAGCATAAACATCATCGTATAATTTTTTCTCATCCGGAGTAAGGTTATGTCCTGGAGCTACTAAAGCTTGGATACTTGCCCCAACTTCATACCCTAATTGGATGAATGGTTGGTCTGTCTTTCCAGGTCCTGTACCTAATCCTTTATCGAAATCAACTTGCCAAGTTAATTCTCCTCTAGATGCAGTAGCAGTAGTAGTGAATTTTTGAATACCACTAGAGGCAGTAATCTTTCTGGTTTCTACTACATTGCCAGTGTTTTTATCGATCAATTCAACAGTCGTATCTGTCGAAGCATCAAATCTCTTATAAGCACGTGTGTAGTAGTTTGTATGATACCGTTCATTGAAACGAGTAAGGTCTACAATACTATAGGTGTAGACATCGCCTTCTTTAGCAGCATATCCTGATGGTACTGTTTGTGAACGAACACTTGCACCGTTGGCATCAACCATGCTTGGATTTGCAGTTTCACCTGGTTTTAAATAGGTAGTAATTTCTACTGGCGTTACATTATGATCGTCTACAGCACGACGGCTACGACGACGTCCACCATTAGTAGCTAAAGCACCTGCATTTACAGTGTCTGTTGCTGCAGAGTAAAGCGCTGCACGATTGACACGTGGTTGTGCCACAGCTGTTTCATTATTAGCTGTTGCATCAAGGCGAATGGCATCCAAAGTAGCAGAAACTTCTGGTGTATGTGTCGGTGCCACTTCACTTGTTTCAGCAAGATCAGCGTTCTCACTAGTTGCTGTAGTGGAAGCTGCTTTCTCAGACTTAGCAGATGCCTCTGCCTTCGTAGCCGCTTTTGCCTCTTCCTCTGTTTTCTTGCTAGTGGATTCTGATGGTACAGCAATTCCTGCTTTAGCAAGGGCTTCTAAAGGTGTGAGTGCCACCTCTTCCTTAACTTCAGCAGCAAGAGATGAGTTAGATAGGTCAACCTTCGGTGCCACAGGTGCACCTTCTGCATAGGTACTAGGAGCAGTCGATGCTGCCTCTTCTTCCTTCGCAGACTCCGGTTCTGCTTGCGACTCACTTGCTGCAGTCGCTTCAGCAGATTCAGATGTAGATGCAACTTCTTCCGCAGAAGCTGATGTTGCTCCCGCCGCAAAGAGGGCTGTCCCTAACAATACCGAACAGACACCAACACTATATTTCCGTAAGGAAAATCGCTGGCGTCGATTATAAATATCCTTCATTTAAAGTGGATCTCCTCATTTATATTTCATGATGACATGATACAGACAAAATTGTAACAAATGCTACATAGTGTGTCAATTTGTTGCGACTATAAAAACACAGTGTGTCAAAATATTACAATTTTACTCCTTGAATACGCTTTTTTGTTTGATTTTCCGAACCATTTAACACCTCTTATCATTTTTTTTCCTTGCAGAACACATTTTTTTAAAAGGAAGAAAAAAAAGCAAATCGCTTTCAACCGAAGTTGTTGCCATTTGCTTCTAATCTTTCTTGCTATTTAAAGAACTTCCGAGATAAATCCTGTATCCACATCATAGACTGCACCTGAAATAATCACATCGTCTGGAATTAGGGGGGAGGCTTTTAAAAGTGCGACATCCTCTCGGACACTTTCTTCAATATCTTGAAAAGGAAGGAAATCTTGATCCCCAACATCAACTCCAAGTTCCTCTTTTAGATGGTGACGAAAGGCTTCATTTTCAAAGGTTTGCGCTCCACAGTCAGTGTGGTGTAAAACTACGATTTCACGGGTTCCCATCTGTTGCTGAGAGATAACTAAGGATCGAATCATATCCTCTGTCACACGCCCTCCAGCATTCCGTAAAATGTGTGCATCCCCCAGGGCAAGCCCCAGCGCTGGTGCCACGTGGAGACGCGAGTCCATACAGGTCACAATCGCCACCTGCGTTTTCGGTTTGATAGGGAGATGGAGATCTCCGTGTAAATCAACATAGGCTTGATTGGCTTTTAAAAAATTCTCAAAATAGGACATACAACTTCCTTTCTGGTTGGTAAAATAGTTTGAAACCCAAATTATTCACCCTCTATCTTACCATCTTTTCTCCAGATTGTCAGCCGATTCCAATCCGCCTAGCCAAAAACCTTCTTCAAGACTTCGCCGATAGTTGTCACTCCAATCACTTGAATTTCCTTAGCTGGTTTGATACCTGTCAAGGAATTCTTTGGTACATAGATTTTTGTAAATCCAAGTTTCGTCGCCTCATTGATTCGTTGCTCGATCCGATTGACTCGACGAACTTCACCTGTCAAACCCAACTCTCCGACGAAACACTCCTGCGGGTTGGTTGGTTTGTCCTTGTAGCTCGAGGCAATAGCAACTGCAACCGCTAGGTCGATAGCTGGCTCATCCAATTTGACACCACCAGCAGACTTGAGATAGGCATCCTGATTTTGAAGGAGCAAACCCGCTCGTTTTTCTAAAACCGCCATAATGAGGCTAGCCCGGTTAAAATCAAGCCCCGTTGTCGTCCGCTTGGCATTCCCAAACATAGTCGGTGTCACCAAAGCCTGCACCTCAGCTAAAATTGGACGGGTCCCCTCCATGGTGACCACGATAGAGGAGCCAGTTGCCCCATCCAAGCGTTCTTCTAGAAAGACCTGACTGGGATTGAGGACTTCGACCAACCCACCTGATTGCATCTCAAAGATTCCAATCTCATTGGTCGAGCCAAAGCGATTTTTCACCGCTCTCAGGATCCGGAAGGTATGGTGGCGTTCCCCCTCAAAGTAGAGCACCGTATCCACCATGTGTTCCAGCATCCGAGGACCAGCCAAGGTTCCTTCCTTGGTCACATGGCCGACGATGAAGATGGCTATGTTATTGGTCTTGGCCAACTGCATGAGCTCAGCTGTTACTTCCCGCACCTGAGAAACTGATCCCTGGACCCCTGAAATCTCCGGAGACATAATGGTCTGGATGGAGTCGATGATAAGAAAGTTAGGCTGGATGCGTTCCACTTCTGCTCGCACGCTCTGCATATTGGTCTCAGCATAGAGGTAAAACTCACTGTCGATATCCCCTAAACGCTCTGCCCGTAACTTAATTTGCTGAGCAGACTCCTCCCCACTGACATAGAGAACGGTCCCCACTTGAGACAGCTGGGTTGAGACTTGAAGGAGGAGGGTCGATTTCCCAATCCCTGGATCTCCCCCGATGAGGACGAGACTTCCTGGGACGACACCACCTCCAAGGACGCGGTTAAATTCTTCCATCTCGGTCTTGGTCCGATGGACATTGATAGAGGTCACGTCCGCCAATTTCATGGGTTTGGTCTTTTCACCCGTCAAGGACACCCGGGCATTCTTGACCTCTGCGACCTCGACCTCCTCGACAAAAGAAGACCAAGAACCACAGTTAGGACAGCGCCCTAGGTATTTGGGTGAATTATAGGCACAATTTTGACAAATAAATGTCGTTTTTTTCTTTGCGATGATAAACCTCTTTCTAAATCTCTATCTCACACTCAATCACTTGGCAAAAATCAATGGTTTCATTCGGTACAAATTGACGCATGAGCATGCGATGGGCTACAACTACCACAGTTTGATGTTCCCGATACTTAGCCATGCATTCTAGAAAACGAGACTTCATCTCTACAGCTGTCTCATATTGAACAGGAGAATTTGGGAGCAACTCCCCCTTGTTTTCTAAAAACAGACATCTAGCTGTTTCAAAGTTCTCTATACCTGTTTCATAAACCTGCCATTCATGCAATAATGGCTCTACCCTCAAAGGAAGGCCAGTAGCACAGGATACATAAAAAGCCGTTTCTAAAGCTCGCGTCACTGCAGAAGACACCAGGATATCAGCTGAGCCAAACAAAGGATTTTTGCAAAGTTCCTGAGCTTGTTGTCTTCCTTTCTCAGATAAGGGTGCCAAATCTATCCCGAATCCAGTATAGGAACGCTCCTCTAACTCACGGTAATCTGGCTCCCCGTGACGGATAAAAAAATAATTTTCATATTAAGATCACCATAAAACTATCCAATCTTGATTCCGCAATCTTGCCACTGCTTCAGTGTTTTAGAGAATTTCTTCTGGTTGGCAACTCCGACAGCAGACAAATCGACAGAAACCTGATAATTCTCCTTGGTAGCTGCCAAAACGGAAGCCTTGACACAGCCATTGCCATCTACCCCTATAAACTCTATGCTTTTAGCACCGTTTCCCTCTAAAAAATCTTTTAAATCTGGATTAGTAAAAGCAAGAAGCCCTGACGCTTCTCAAAACATACGAGAAGATACAAGCGACAAGCCGGTCGCAAATTTCTTCTTTCTATCTTTTTCTCCCAGAAAAAACGATTGAGAATATAGATAACTCGGTCGCTGGGATAGGTAGCAATTTTGTCATTTACAGCTGCAGTCAGTTCTTCATGATATGCTTTTCCTACAGCAACATAATCTGACTGCATGTCTACAACTAATAAATAGTCTGCCATTTTATTCCTCTATTTCCCAGTTGATCCAAAACCACCAGTTCGAACACCGTCAGCTTCATCTCCATCTGCGATTAAAAATGGTGCAAAGACAGCCTGAACCACACGTTCCCCAACTTCAAGAATCACTTCTTTATCTGTGATATTTTTCATCTGAGCAAAGATATGGCCTTCATTTCCTGGATTACCATAGTAGTCGCCATCAATAACCCCCACAGAGTTGATCAAGACCAGACCTTTTTTGCGAGGGTTGGACGAACGGTCGTAGAGATAAAGCACCTCACCCGCTTGCATATAAGCCTTGACCCCAGTTGGGACGAGGACGATTTCTCCTGGTGCAATCACTGTGCGTTCTGCCACTTTTAAGTCGTAGCCAGCTGCGTGTGCTGTCTCCCGTTTTGGCAGTAAGTCCTGATTGGTATAAGTTGATACAAGTTCAAATCCACGAATTTTTGTCATCATGATTCCTCTTTCATTCTAAATAGTTTCTATCTCTTCTATTATACCATCACTTTTCCCTAGCGTCCCCCCTCTACTACTATTCGTATTTTTTCTGACAAACACACAAAAGCCCCCTCAAAGGAGGAGACTTTTGCAAGAGATTATATAAAAAAAGTAAACTGTATCAAACAAAGTTAGGAGGTCTTTGTTGATGAGACTAGTTTACCTCTTTCTCCTTAAAAAAACCTAAAGATTTTACAATTCTTGTAACAGATAGCGGAAGAGTTCGAGATTGCCTTTTTCTTCTTTGACTAGGAACTCTGGATGCCACTGCAGCCAATGATGCGATGACCATCCACTGCTTCGATAGCTTCAATGGTCTGGTCGCGTGGGTCAATGGCTGTCACTCGAAAGTTAGGCGCCAAGTCCTTGATGCTCTGGCGATGAACAGAATTGATCTGGCTAGCTTGTCCAAAGAGGCGCTCCACCACGCTGCCTTTTTTGGTCTCAATCGAATGAGAAGTACCAAAAGGAAGGCCTTGCCAGTGCCCTTCCACTTCTTGATGGAGAGTCCCACCGAAGGCGACATTAACCAACTGAACCCCTCGGCAGATGGCTAGAACCGGCTTGTTTTGACGGACTGCTTCTTTTAACAAGGCCAATTCAAACTGATCGCGCTCGAGATTGTAGTCATCACTCTCGATGGCGATCTCTTCTCCATAAAAGCTAGGATGAACATTTTGCCCCCCACTGAGGATGAGCTTGTCCACTGTTTCGATATAATCCTTGGCAAAAGATGGGTCTCCCACTGGGATAACCATTGGAAGGCCACCTACTTGCTTAATGGTTTCCGCAAACTTACAAGATACAGACGAATGGATATTTTTCCCATCTGGATCCACTGCACATAGATTGGCAGAGACTCCAACAATCGTTCTACACATGACCTTCCCTCCTTTGATATTTCTATTCCCTATTTTATCATCCCACTTCAAGAGCGTCTAATATGTATTTTTTAAGGGCCTGATAAATATTTTTTATCACCGAAATCATAGATGTTTTCCCTTAAAATCTTCCTATGTCAAGTGAGTTTTTTTCCTTTTAGTATGGTAAAATAGAAATGAAATCTTCACGAAGGAGAATACTATGGATAAACAAACCGTTGCGGTCATCGGTCCTGGTTCTTGGGGAACTGCCCTTTCTCAAGTCCTCCACGATAATGGCCATGAAGTGCGGATCTGGGGAAACGTCCCAGAACAAATCGACGAAATCAATCACGAACATACCAACAAACGCTACTTTAAGGATGTCCTGCTAGATCCAGGGATCAAGGCTTACCACAACTTGAACGAAGCCCTTTCTGGAGCAGATGCTGTCCTCTTTGTCGTCCCAACCAAGGTGACACGACTCGTTGCCAAGCAAGTGGCCGAACTCTTAGACCATCCTGTTAAGGTCATGCATGCGTCCAAAGGATTAGAACCAAATACTCACAAACGAATTTCTCAAATCTTAGAAGAGGAAATCCCTGCTCCTCTACGTAGCGAGATTGTGGTTGTGTCTGGTCCAAGTCACGCTGAAGAAACCATCGTTCGCGATATCACTCTGATCACAGCAGCTTCTAAAGATTTAGAAACAGCTCGTTACGTTCAAGAACTCTTCAGCAACCACTACTTCCGCCTCTATACTAACACAGATGTGATCGGAGTAGAGACAGCCGGTGCCCTTAAAAATATCATTGCAGTCGGAGCTGGTGCCCTCCACGGACTTGGATTCGGAGACAATGCCAAGGCTGCCATCATCACGCGTGGACTAGCTGAAATTACCCGTCTAGGTGTCAAACTTGGGGCTAGCCCCTTAACCTATAGTGGACTATCCGGAGTTGGAGACCTGATTGTAACAGGAACTTCAATCCATTCTCGGAACTGGCGCGCTGGGGATGCCCTTGGTCGTGGAGAAAAACTAGAAGATATCGAAGCCAACATGGGCATGATCATCGAAGGGATTTCCACCACTAAGGCAGCCTATGAGCTGGCTCAAGAATTGGATGTCTATATGCCTATTACTCAAGCTATTTATCAAGTCATCTACGAGGGCAAGGAAATTCGTGAAGCCATCAACTTCATGATGAACAACGAATTTAAGGAAGAAAATGAATGGAACTAGGAGCCACTCTCCTTTTCCAGTCTCTTAATAAGAAATTACACTTCATTTAGAAAGGAAGTATTATGCCAAAAGTTAGAAAAGCAGTCATTCCTGCAGCAGGTCTTGGAACGCGTTTCCTACCAGCGACCAAAGCTCTTGCAAAGGAAATGTTACCAATCGTAGATAAACCAACGATTCAATTTATCGTTGAGGAAGCTCTCAAATCTGGTATCGAGGATATTCTGGTTGTAACAGGTAAGTCAAAACGTTCGATCGAAGACCATTTCGACTCAAACTTCGAACTAGAATACAACCTCAAGGAAAAAGGGAAAAATGACCTTTTGAGATTAGTGGATGAAACAACAGGAATGCGCCTCCACTTCATTCGTCAAACTCACCCACGTGGCCTTGGGGATGCGGTATTACAAGCTAAAGCTTTTGTTGGAAATGAGCCATTCGTCGTGATGCTAGGAGATGACCTCATGGATATCACAGATGATACAGCCACTACTCTCACTAAACAATTGATGAATGACTATGACGAAACGCATGCTTCAACTATCGCTGTCATGAAAGTTCCTCATGAAGAGGTTTCTGCTTACGGAGTCATTGCACCGCAAGGCGAAGGGATCAACGGACTTTATAGCGTTGAAACCTTTGTCGAAAAACCAGCACCTGAGGAGGCTCCGAGTGACCTTGCCATTATCGGACGCTACTTGCTTACCCCAGAAATCTTCCAAATTTTGGAAAACCAAAAACCAGGTGCTGGAAATGAAATCCAATTAACAGATGCGATTGATACCTTAAACAAGACCCAACGAGTCTTTGCCCGTGAATTTAAGGGCAGACGCTACGATGTTGGTGATAAGTTTGGTTTCATGAAAACATCTATTGACTATGCTTTGAAACATCCGCAAGTAAAAGATGATCTCAAACAGTATATCATTGATCTTGGAAAAAAATTGGAAGGAACTTCAACAGATTAATATCCAACCAGTTATTCAGCTCTCCTCTATGGATTAACCAGAGAATCCTGTGTCTGGGGATTTTTGAATAACTGTCCTAGTCATAACTAAAAAAGCTTAGAATCTACGTTTTTACGAACGTGATTCTAAGCTTTTCTTTTGCTCAGAAAGATTCTAAGCATTTAAGGAAACTATTCTCTTATTAACGAACAGTAAAAGAATAATTTGTATTTGGGTAAGTCTCAATTTCGCCTGGGTTGAAATTAGATCCGAAGCGATTATTGTTATTGACACTATTTCCTGCTACAGGAGCTTCAGTTGGAGCTTGAACTTTTTCTTCTGGCTTCACAGGAGTTTCTACTTTAGGAGATACAACTGGTTGTTTATCCTTGTTAGCAGCATAGCCAAAGCGATTGTTTGGATTTCCTTCTGCATTAGCAGGAATATCGCGTGTAGAAGGGCTTGCTACATAATTTGGAGCTGGGATGTAAACTTTGTTCGCATCTTCACGGATTTGTGGTTTTTCTGGAACTGTTGGTGTATCTGGCTTTTTAGGTTCTTCAGGATCTTTGTAATTATCTGGTTTAGAAGCACGATATGGATCAGACTTCCGTCCAGCTGCCTCTAATTGTTTCTCCATTAATTTTTCATAATCTTTGAAGTGTTGGAAAAGACGATCAGACAATTCAAGAGCATCTTTAGTTACCTTATCTTCAGCAGCTTTTGCAGCTTCAGGTTGATCTTTCAATGCATAATATTCAATATCTTTCTTCTCTTGATCAGCAATAAATCCTTTTTCAAGAGCTTTCCAGTGTTCTTGGACGGTTTTTCCAAATATATCTTGATTGTTGATTGCCATGTTGTCAATGTGCCAAACAGTCCAATACCAAGAATTTGGATCATAGGTTTCTGTTTGTGGTTTAAAGACTTCATGAGTGTCTTTCACATTTCCATAGAATGGGACATATGGAGTGTTCCGTGATGGCCCCATTCCTAACCAAACTGTACCACCAAATGATTTTGGTAGTTTTGGATTGATTTGATAGACATGGGCATCGATAACGTTTTCATTACCTAGTGCATATTTGTATTGATCCTTGCGAACCGTGTCGTTTGCGCCATTGTCACCTTGTTTTTTCACTCCAATTTGATCGTCCGGTACGAAGCGACCATTTAAGTGTTCAAAGCGATTCCGTTGCATAGCAAAGGCATCTTCTAAAGTAAATTTCTTATTTGGATCAGTTGGAGAACGGAATAGTTCGTATTCATCATCCTCGTAAGTTACTTTAGATTTTGGATCAAGTACTGTAATTCCTGCATAAGTCCGAGAGCGGTCGCCTTCTGCATATTTTTCAGGTCCGTAAGATTTAGCAATATGGAAGTTGCCATCTTTATCAGTCTTGTAACTTCCTGATTCTTTGGCTACTTTTTCAACATCTTTTGAAGCAATAACATTTTCAGAGTCATTCAAATCCACATGACCGAGGTAATAAGTATTGGCAAAGACTGCATATTTATCTTCTGGTACTTTTACAGCCACATACTGGTGACCTGATAGAATTTCCATGTACCAGGTTTCTTTTTGGTCTGCTACTACAACTGTATTTCCTTCAGCTGACCCCTTTTCTTCAATAACCTTACCAAGCAATTCGATGGCTTCACGAGCTGTTTTTGCACGAGGTAAGATCACATCGAGCATAGCAGCTTCTGGGAGACCATCTGCTTTTAGAGGATCTTTTTCCAATACTTTTTTTATTTGGGATTGCTGTAACAGTGGCAGTCATTGAAACACCAGCTTCGTTGAAGCCATGTTCCCCGAAAGCACCATTGCTACCATCTCCACGAGCGGAATCATAAGCAGCTGTGTATTTCATTTCGCTGGCAGCATGAGGATAGGTGAAACCATTGGATTCGTCCTGAATTTGGTCCCCTTCCTTATAATTCTTGGCATCAACAACAACATAGTTTTTGTTGTGTTTTCCGCCGTTTGGATAGTAAGGATAATCCTCCGTGCGACCAAACAAGGTCGAGCCATCCTTGGTCAACTGTCTTCCAATAATGAAACCACAGCAAGCCTCAACAGCTTGAATCGGAAGAAGCAAGAGAGCCATCGATACTAACGATAGCTTAACCAACCATTTTTTCATTGCAAATCTCCTTTTATATAATATTTTATCCTTTTTATGAAAGGATAAGAAAGATTTTTACAATTGCTAGTTTACTCCTTTTTTATCGTTTTTGCAAGCGCTTTCTTACGGTATCTTTATACAGCTTTTTAGCAACTTTTTGACTTCCTTTGCATGTTTTTGGAAATATATACAAAAAAACTGAGACTTCACTCAGTTTTCAGAATTATTACATTTTCACTACGTTTTAATAAGTGACTCCAAAAAGAATTGGGGAGGCATATAAGAGACTAGCGAGGAGGACATAGAAAAGAAAAGCAGTCCGTCGCCAATTCTTTTTCACACTGTCGCGCTCCCCATATACTGGAAAGACAAAGGCTAGAATCCCTCCTCCTACCAAACCTCCTAGGTGACCTGCTAGACTAATTCCCGGCATAAAGCTAAAGAGAATATTGATCAGAATCAAGGAAGTATAGCTTTGGCTCAAGTACTGAAGGTAGGGACTCCGAGCGATAAAACGTAAACTGGCAATGGCACCAAAGATACCAAATAAGGCGGTAGAAGCTCCAGCTGCAACAGCAAGAGGTGAAAAAATCATCACAAAGAGATTTCCCATTAACCCAGACAAGAGGTAGAGGGCTAAAAAAGCCTTCGAACCAAATAAATCTTCTGCGATTCTTCCGATAAAATAGAGGGTAACCATGTTTAAAACAAAATGTTGTAATCCGATATGAACAAAGATGGCAGAAAATAAACGCCAACTTTGGCTGGGATTGAATTGGATTTGAGCGCCTAATACTCCTCCAAAATCGTAGACAGTTTGGACCGATTCATAATCAAAGCCACGAACCAGCATCATGGATAGAAAAACGCCGGTTGTTAATAGAAGCAAGCTACTGGTCACTGGGTATTTCTTATCAAATAGTTGATTCATCCACAAGAACCTCCTGTACTGGAATATCATGGGAAGCAGGTGAAAAGTCTACTTCTTGGCAAGCATAGATGGTGCTGACAGTCGCTCCGTCAAAATCTGCCAAATAGCGATCGTAATAGCCTCCTCCATAGCCCAGGCGGTAGCCATCCTTTTGAAAGGCTACTCCAGGAACATGGATCAAATCAATCTCCGACTGATCTATTGCTGGACTCCCCTCCTCTGGTTCCAAGAGGCCAAAGGATGTTTGTTTCAACTTCTGCGGATCATAGGCCACAAATTCCATACGTCCTTTTGGATAGGTTTTCGGAATGACGACCTGCTTGCCATCGGCTTGAGCTGCGTCAATCAGAAAACTCGTATCCACTTCATGCGGGAAGGACAAATAGGTCGCCATAACGCTTGCTTCTTGGTAAGCTGGCAAAGAGCGCAACCGCTGGATTAAGGCTTGATCTGCAACCCGTTTGATTTCCGGCTCCAAGCCTTTCATCTTCTTCAACACACTTTCGAATACTTGCTTTCATTTCCATCTTTCTTTATTGGTTGGCTTTCATTTGTAAGAAAGGACTAATGGCTTTGACCCCAAAGTGCAGAGCTTCTTCCTTGGGACTCATCTGAGGATGGTGGAGGGCATAAGGACTGTCCACTCCCAACCAGAACATGACCCCATCCACTTTTGACAAGAGATAACCAAAATCCTCTCCGGTCATCGCGGGCAGGATATCAATCAGAGTCACATCTTCTGCTTGATCAAAGAAGGTCATCAGTTCATCTGCCAAGTCCGGATTGTTTTCCACCGGCAAATAGCCCCCTTGCTTGAGTTCCAAGTCTATATCCATATCAAAAGTCGCTGCAACCCCTCTCGCAATCGTCTCGAGTCGCTTCTGGGTCAAGAGGTTCATTTCCATGGTCAGAGTCCGAATCGTCCCATGCAGAAAGGCCGTCTCCGCAATGACATTATTGGTCGTTCCCGCATGCATGGAACCGAAGGTTACAACCGCTCCCTCGATAGGATCGACATTGCGGCTGACAATGGTTTGAACCTGGGTGACAAAATAGCTGGCAGCGACTAAGGCATCCTTGGCTTCATGGGGAAAAGCGGCGTGTCCACCTTTTCCTTTAAAGGTCAGCTTCACTTCACAGGTCCCTGCAAAGAGCGTCCCACGATTGGTCGCAATCTCACCTACCTTTAGGTCTGGACGGACATGGAGACCGTAGAATTGATCAGGCAACCAATCTCCAAAGGCCCCATCCTCACACATGAGCATGCCTCCAGCTTCATTTTCCTCGGCCGGTTGAAAGAGGAATAAGAGATTGTTCTTCGGTTGTACTTGGACCAGTTGTTCCAACAAGCCCAAGGCCAGCGTCATATGGACATCATGGCCACAGGCATGCATCCGACCTTCGTGGCGGGAGGCAAAGTCAAGACCAGTCTGCTCAACAATGGGCAGTCCATCGATATCCGTCCGCCAGCCAATGGTCTTTTCGGGATTGGATCCCTTCAGAAAAACCAGGATCCCCGTCCGCCAGGTCCGTTGCTCGACGAATTCTTTTCCCTCGGTGATTTCTGCGATGCGCTCCAAGAGATAGGCTTGTGTTTTAAATTCTTCTAGTCCAATTTCTGGGATTTGATGCAGGTCCCGCCGAATTTTTACTAAATCAAGTGTCATATCAGTCTTCCTCTTTTGAGAAGAAGCCGAGGTATCCCCCAGCTTCCTTTTCTTATTCCTCTATTATAGGTTACGCAAGGCATCCTCAAGTGCTGTTTTTTGTTGCGTCTGTTCGTCAATGGTCTTGATCACGCGCGCAGGTACACCTGCTACCACTACATTTTCAGGCACATCTTGGGTAACAATCGCACCGCCGCTACGACGGAGCCATTACCAACTTGAACCCCTTCGATGACGACGGCATTGGCACCCACCAAGACATTATCCCCGATTCGGACTGGTTCTGCAGAGGCTGGCTCAATCACACCGGCAAGGACTGCTCCTGCTCCGATGTGGCTGTTTTTACCAACCGTTGCACGGCCACCAAGAATAGCTCCCATATCGATCATGGTCCCCGCACCGATTTCAGCACCGATATTGATGACCGCTCCCATCATAATCACAGCATTGTCTTCAATGGTCACCTGGTCTCGAATAATTGCACCCGGTTCAATCCGAGCATTCAAATAACGCTTGTCCAGCAATGGCACCGCTGAATTGCGACCATCTTGCTCTACGATATAATCTTTATTTTCTGTTAAGTTGGCAAGAAGGGGCTCAATCTCTTTCCAGTCTCCAAATAGGACATTGCCTAGTTTTACAACGGATGCTGGAAGATCTCCTGTCAATTCCCCTTCAAAGGTTACTTTTACATTGGTTTTCTTTTCTGCATTGCCGATAAAGGCGATAATCTCTTGTGCAGTCATTTTTTGTGCAGTCATGTCAGTACCTCTTGTTCTATGTAGTCAGTCCTCTAGGAAGATAGGCTCCTTTTAAACTCTTTGATTTTACTATTATAGCATAATTTGTGATATTTCTTTCTCATCCAAAGATTTCATCACAGGGGAGCGTTCTGGACCAATAGAGACAAGTAGAGAGGCTAGATTTTTTTGACAACCTCTAAATAGGTAATCTAAGATGATTTCATTGATTATGATTTATCCTCAACACTCCTTATACTTTTCAAACGAAATTTTCCCTCAGTTTCATCAAAGACATGAAGACGTTCATCTTATCCGTTGTAGTATAGACGATTGTAATTCGTTTGACTCCCCCAATAGCATAATTATTATGCATAAAGTCAGGAGTTCCTAATTCTTTTACAGCTTCTGTCAACTCTAGACCTTCTTCAGACGAAGCTTGCATGGCCTCATAGTCTTTACTTGTTTTCGTGACTTCTCCCCTATAACTTTTCCTAGTATAATAGGTCACACTACTGAGTTCCATACGATCTTTTTCTTTCTGAAAATTAAGAGACAGGTGACCTGTATCCCCGACGAGATCATATTCTAATCCGATTCTCTGGCTACCGTCGGAGCTAGAGGACAGGTGACCAGAGATCGCTTTTCCAATCTGATCGACAATCTGCTCTGGCGTTACATTAGGTTCATTCGCTTTTCTCACTAAAGAAATGAAATCCTCTATGGATAGTTCGATTCTATGTTCTTTGTCAATATAAGGAGAATCCGCTCCAAAAAATGTAAATTCAGTTTTTACGGATGAATCTGTTGGGACCTTCCCAGTCTTTTTAGTGGTTGAATAGGAATCTCTTTGATGGGAAAGGTATTTTACATAGTGGAGAGCCCCACGAAAAAGACACACAATGACGACAAGACCTATCCCAACCTTCAGAAGACCACTGTGACGAGAAAACCAGGATTCTTTGAACTGGCCTATTTGGGTTGCGTATACTCGATCTGTTTTCGAATATTTTTCTTCCTCAAATTGATCTTTGGATTCAAATACCTCTCCTTGTGGTTGACCTTCTGAAAACACCTCCGGTACTTTTTTATTCCCCCCTGGCACTTTTGACCACTCTCGTTGAATTTTTCTACCTTTTCTCATTTCACTCTCTCTTATTCTCGTTTCTCAGGATGTAAAAAAATCTGAGCGAGACTCCTCCTTCTCCCCTTAGTTATTCTTCTTTATCCTCTATTTTCGTCATATTTCCCAAACGGAAAACCTCTCCATCTTGATCAAAATACAAGGTGACTCGCATCTCATCACTTGCTTTATAGGAGATGGCAATTTGAGCCTCCGTCCCAGGTAAAAAACTAGAATAGAGCCAATTTGGTACTCCCAATTCTTTTATAGCTTCCATCAACTCCATCCCCTCTTGTCCTGGCTGAGGAATAAGAGCACTATACTCATCACTGGTTTTTGTAGTTGGTTTTCTCTGACTTTCTAGGGTAAAATACTGAATCGAATGTAGAAGGAGGCGATTCTCCTTTTCACTAAAATTAAAGTCCACTACTGCTCTATTATCGGTAAGGATATACGTCAATATACTTCCTCGACTACCATCAGGGTCTATACTCACATATCCATCTTTTGCTTTTCCTAATTGCTTGACAATATCATCCATAGTAAGGCTAGCATCATTAATTTTTCTAATGTAAGTGACAACCTCCTCTATATCGATATCAATTTTATGATTTCGGTCTTTATAGGGGGAGTTTTCGTTAAAAAGGTTTTTAAACTCCTTATCTGATAAACGAGTCTCTGTTCCCTTGCTTAATTTTACAGAGTGAGAATCATTCATAGGTGATTTTACATATCGAGTAACCAGGTTAAAAAGGAACAAGAGGATGAGACCTCCTATCGCTAGCTTGAATAAAGTAGCAAAACGAGCTAAGTAGGACTTCTTAAGCACACTTTTTTGAAGATTCTCTCCACCATTTCGAGTCCCTGTTCTTGCTTCTTTTACCCTGCTTGGTAGTTCCGTCCTATCACTGTGAAGATCACTTTTTGGAGAGACCTTTGAAGAGCTGTTATTTCCACCTGGGACTTTTGACCATTCTCGTTGAACTTTTCTTCCTTTTCCCATCTCTTCTCCTCCCAAACATTAACCTAAACGGCTAGCTGGTGCCACGCCGACTTGGCCTTTTCTCAACAAAACATACGATCCGTCAACTTTTTCAATTTCTAACACATATTCTTGAGCCTTTTCGTCCCGATAGACTAGGTGGAAACCCGCTTGGTCGGCCTCAACCTGACGCAAGATAAGAGTCTGAAGACCTTTATAGGACTGGAGGAGCTTGGCAAGATCCATCTCTTCTCCTACTTCAATCCCATTAAATACTTTTTCAGAAAAGACCTCTTGCTTCTCCTTTTTGGTTAGGGCTTGGCTGGCATCCACTTCAGAGAGTAGATAGCTACCATCCCTTCCTTTGGTAAACAACAAACGAAGAGCACAAGGAGCACCATCTGTTTCTCGACGATAAAGTAAGGACAGAGTGGTTTTGGGATCAGTATTAGACTGCATCAGGATCTTTTCCTGGGGATGTCCCATCTTCATTAAGATGGTCTCTAAGCAATTTCCGACTTGTTTCACCTTACCATTGCGATCCCGAAGGAGAATTTCTAGGTCAGTTAGCTGATCTAAGGTCCAAGATTTCGTTTTCTTAGTCGATGTTCCTTGTAAGAAACGATCTCCTTGAAACTCTTTTACCTGAAAAGCCGATAAACGATTGATTTCAGCCTGCTCTTTGGGACTCCCCTGATCATGGGTCAGAACCTGGAGGCCCCACCCCATGAAAAGAGATGCGAGCAAGAGAATGACCACTTTTATATATTTTATGTTCTTATCTATCATCCCTAACCTCTATCCCATTTTACTGAGCTGATACGCCTTGTTCGCTTGTGCCTGTAGGGTAAGAAAGACCATTCCATCTTGGGTCCGATAGGTCAGCGTCAAAAAAGTCTTTCCTTCCTTTCTATTGAGGCCTAGTGATTGTGGCAATCCGACTTGCTTCAAAATTTCTTCTAGTCCGGTTCCAGTTTTTTGATTCTCTTTCCCAACTGTAAAACTAGCAAAAGCCGTTTTTTTCAGTAGATGCATCTGTGAATAATTCGTCGATACTGGTTGATAAGCCTGTAAGGCTGTGAGGAGATAAGTTCCATTAATGGAGGTAAATTCAAATTGGTATTGGTCGCGCCCATCCACTGTCGTCCCATAAGTCAAACGAAGGATTTGAGAAATAGGTGTTGTTTCAAGACGTGCTTGCTTAGCCCAGCCTAGCATCTTAACCAGTTCATTCGGTGTCATCCCCTTCTCTGCTTTTTCAAGAGGCATCTCCACAAGCTTCAGAAATAAAATTTCTTCTAATTGGACCTCTATTTCTGGAGTAGCATCCGTAGCGACTAGGTCTCTCAGCTGCTTTTCTTCACTGGCAAAGCTAACTTGTTGGTCTGCTTTCAAGCAGTTCTCTTTCCTTCCCAGACCAGCCAGGACATATCCCAAAATAACAAACCCAAGAAGGAGGATATAAAGCCCCCGCTTTCCTGTAAGAGCCCCTACTTTTCCCCAAGCAACTCTTAGTTTTTCGATTGTTTTATCCATTCCCCTTACCTAGAGACTGTACTCCCTCTTCTTACCTCTCTATTCATAGTAGATCTCTCCTTACTATACCATAAATCATTAAGGGTCGCCACCTCCTCCTCTTTTAAGATCTTGGTAAACAAAAAAACGACCTCTTGTGAGATCGTTTTTTCTATTGATTAAAGACGAGCGTTGAGTTCTGCTCCAAGTTCTTCAAATCCTGGTTTACCAAGAAGGGCAAACATATTTTTCTTGTAGGCTTCAACACCTGGTTGGTCAAATGGGTTGATCGCGTTCAAGTAACCTGAAAGGGCGATGGCCAACTCGAAGAAGTAGATGGCATAACCAAGAGTGAAGGCATCTTGCTCAGGAAGAGTTACGTACATGTTTGGCACGTCACCGTCTGTGTGGGCAAGAAGAACACCGTCAGTTGCTTTTTTGTTTACAAAGTCAACGTCTTTCCCTTGAAGGTAACCAAGTCCATCAAGGTCTTCTTCCATGTAGGGATGATCACGTTCTTACGTGGTTTGTCCACACGGACAACTGTTTCAAACATGATACGAGTTCCTTCTTGGATAAATTGACCCAATGAGTGCAAGTCTGTTGAGAAGTTTGCTGAAGTTGGGTAAATACCTTTTTGGTCTTTTCCTTCTGTTCAGGCACACCTTATGGATGCATCTGCTGGAAATTCCCTTGCACTGGCTGGCTAGTTTGATTGACTTCAAGCTCTTTGCGCTTGACCTTGACCGTCTTTTTCTGGCATGCTTTTTATCCTTATAAATTTTGTTGATTTGTCATATTGCGAAAAACATTGAAAAACAATGACAAATTTTACAATATTAAAACATAAATTATTTTTCCCTATCAAAAAGGGAGTGGGAAAGAACTTCAAACAAGTTAAAAAGTTCATCTTCCCACCCCCGCACAGTTGATCAGGCAATCTTTGGGGCTTAAAAAGCGAAGGAAGATGCCAATCAACCACCGCGTCATCTATTTTTTCTAATTTAGACCCAGAAGCCTGGACTTTTTGTCCAAGCTCTGAATCAATTTTTTTGACTTTTATGTTTCTAAATTGCTTGATTTTAAATTTTGTTATGGTCAAGCAGTTTCGAAAATCTGAATGGTAGAGTCCTTTTCAATTACTACTGCTTGGTCTGCTTTGCAACATGGAGAGTGCCCGGCAGGTCGCCTCTTTTGAACCATCAAAAGAAATCGTGATATGGCCCAGTCCAGTTAAATTTTTTTCTACTACATTTCCTACGGCAGTAATCGAATATTCCTGACTATCTACCACCAGCTTTCCACCTTCTAGTATTGCACCTAGAAGATTTTTGTTATCGATTTTAAAACAATACTCTGCTAAGTCTTCCGGAGCTTCTTCTCCAAACAAAATGAGCATATTGGCATCTTGAATCATATTCTGAGCTTCAGGCCCCACTTGAATTACTTTAGCTTCAAAAATTTTCTTCATCTAATTCCTATTCATCCTTTCTCAAATCTGTCATAAACTTATGCTTATAGATAAGTTTAACATAATAGTTGCTATGTTTACGTGCATCTATCAAAGGTTTACTGATAAAGGCCAATACTAGCTATCCAAGCTACTAGCACCCGCGGAACACCATTGAGAAAGCGTGAATAAAGCACAGAAGGGACACCAACCTCAACTGTTTCAGCCTTGGCTTCAGATAGACCGAGTGCTACAGGAATGAAATCACAACCGTTTTGAGTGTTGATAGCAAATATAGCTGGCAGAGCCATTTGGGGCGGAATATTCCCTTTGCCGATTTCAACTCCAATTAAGGTTCCAATAATCTGACTGATAACAGCTCCGGGGCCTAACAAAGGAGATAGGAATGGCAAGGAACAGATAAAGCCAATCAAAATGAGTCCCCAGATGTTCCCAGCTAGGGGAACCATTAATTTTGCCAGCCAATTTCCAACACCTGAACCTTGAATAACCCCAATCAGCAAGGAAACAAAGGCCATGAAAGGAATGATCGTGTTGAGCATTGTTTGGATGGTTTCACGAGCGACCTGGTTGAAAGTCGCAACGACCTTCCCAGCGCCCATCCCAATTCTTGCTACAATACTTGTTTCAGCTTTTTGCTCTGTAATTTTTTTACTAGTATCGTAAGTTGGCTTTTCTGTTACCACAGTTGTCGCTTTTTCGTCTTCATTAGCAGCAGAAATTTGATTAAGGCCAACTGCTGACACATAGATTTCCTCGGTTATATATTGAGCTAGAGGCCCACTTTTCCCTGTAGCTACAATATTTATTGTAGGGATCCCCTTTTTAGGATAAATACCACAGCGAAGAGTACCGCCACAATCCACGATTGCTAAAGCAATTTCCTCATCTGGGATAGAAGTTTTAAACCCATTAACAGCTTCCATACCGGTCAAATCAGCAATTTTATCCACAATATCTGGCTTTTCTCCTCCGCCAGTGATATAGATGAATTTATGCTTAGCTTCACTAGGTGTAATGACCAAAGGTCCTCCGAAACCGCCATTTCCTTTAACAACTTTTATACTCTTATATGACATAATTTCACTCTTTCTATAAATCAAATGTTTTACTCAAGGTAACACCTTGCTGTTTTGCTACATAAGCAGTTGTAAAATCGGTCACCCAACCGCCTACAAAGTTCATGACAAGCCCAACAAGCATGTAACGAATGGCTAAGTCCATTTGACTTAAACCTAAAGTTTGAATTCCTGTTGCAATTCCCATCCATACAAACAATTCCCCAGGATTGATATGCGGAAATACACCATTTGAAGTATGGCAGAACTGCATCTGAGCTGCTACAAAACTAGGTTTATAATATTCTGGTAAGAAACGTCCCATACTGATTGCCATCGGATTCCCCAGCATAAAGGCTGAAATGAAAGGTAAAATCATATACCGGCTAACAGGATTTTTGGCAGAAATCTTAGCCAGGGAATTGACCTTCTCTTCTCCCAAGAAAGCGATAAGGGTATTCATTGCAATCAATAGCATTAAGACAAGCGGTACAATATTTGTCATCCAGCTAATAAAGGTTTCTCCACCTAATTGGAAGAGTTTCATAAAACTCTCTGCAAAATTTGTAATGTGATTCATAAGGAACTCCCTTTCTTATTTTTTTAAATAACTGTTTAATAGATAATTGTAAGTAATTCGCATAAAAGCCGAATCCCAGAAAAGAATCAGATGAACTTGTCTCTTTCTCAATACCTGCCTCATGCCAAAGATAGACTTTTCTAGCATCTTCTATGGCTGATTGCATCAACTTATTTTCTTTTCTCACAAGAGGATTATACTTGTCAAAATAATGGATGTCTTCTCCAACATAATCGTCCATATTTTGAAAACGTGCTAAGATTGTGACTCCTTGCATTTTGCTAGCTTTAAGAACCCGACCGTTTTCATCAACCGCGAACATGACAATCGTACCGGATTTGATTCTTCCGGACTTCCTGCCAATCGCTACGCGCCCCAGTCTTCGGAGCATCGTATAGGTCTTATTGAAGTCTTTGAGTTGCTGCCAGCCGAGGAACATTTGAAATATATAAGTCGCCATGACAAATACAGCGAAAATTATTAGCGAATTCATTAAAATACTCCTTTGCTCTTAGAAAATGATAGAAACTCTGTCTCTGTTTCTACAGCCCTCAAAGCTTCTTTTAGAGAAGGCTCTCCTGCAATTCGAAAAATGTCGTCATACAATTCCAGCAATTCACTCTCCATTTTGCTTTCAATTTCTGAGGGAATGGCGACTAGAAAGATAAATTCAATCCAATCATCTCCTTTTTGATAAGGCTCTTCTAGCTTTCCAAACATTAAAAATAGTCTTTGCATAACCCTGGTTAATTGTATGGGGGAAGGCAATTCCTCCACCAAAAATGGTTGATTGTTTTTTCTCCCTATCAATTATCCGATTTCTAAAACCTTCATCAATCATCTGAAGTTTCTCTAACTCTGCAACCATATTTAGCAAGTATTGCTGATAGGTTTTTTGGGGACTCAACCGAAGAAAACGTAAGCTGACTGTTTCTAGATTTTTTTGATGAAAAGCATTGGCCCTCTGCCATTCTTCCCATGACCATTGATCATCAAAAAGATGATTAACTTGAATGACTGGAGATTTAGAATCTTTATATTTTAGAGGAACTGTCGTAAAAATCGCGAAATAGTCCTGATTCAAATCCAGATTAAAATCCTCTTCAGAATACTGAGTAATGTCTACATCATTTCCAAGGATTCGTCTGAGTTGCTGAATAATCATCGCAGCAGTTCCTCTTCCTGTTGTGCAAACTACTGCTATCTGCTTGCGAGAACCATTTACAACAGAGTTTTTGCTTTCTTAAAATCATTTCAAAAATACAAAAGCCAGATATCCGATTTCAGATAATTCCAATTCAGAACCAAAAATTGCAGACAGTTCTTCTCCAGCAATTTTCGCCATTTCAAAAGCAAAAGGATATTGAGTTTGAACCTCGCCATGGAATATATCATTAGCTTGCACATGGAAAATCAGTCGATTGATTAAGGGGCCTAGATGAGACTTGATTTCTTCAAATAATTCTTCATCATCAAAGTTAACCAACATTGTTTCTTTTGACTTTCTTGACAATCCCTTGAAAAATGTTTGCAAGCTGTTCAGATTGATAAGACGGCTTGCTTAAAGTGTCAATAAAACGGATATTAAACGGAAAACACAAAAAGTCTATTTCAAACTGACTGAGGGAAATCTTATAAGTCATCTCAATATGATAGATTAATTTTTTTCAACCAAAAGGTGTCTCTGTTAAATCATTCCTATAGTAAGGAATAGGGCAACTCAACACCCTAGATGCATAAATACGCTCCACCATAATTGAAATTGTCTTTCGAAGGAGTTCCTTTGTTTCTTTCGGGATTTTTATACTCCTGGAGTAGCGTCTCCAGAAAAAGAAGATGTTGCCTCGGTGAGTGTCTTTCCTTCAAAGTAAGGGGCCACTTGGTGAATATAGAGCAAGCGCAAATTCAGCTCGGACCCCAAGACCTCCAGCCCACGGTTGGGCTTTCCTGAAATAGTGATAGAGTAACTCTCTGCCAAAGATTTTACTTGTTTTAAATCCTTATTAAGGGTACTTCTACTAACACCTGCCTCCTCAGCCAAGTCGTCAATAAGAAGAGGGGAGGTTGACTTAATTAAACGTTTTAGTAAATAGGCAATTCTTTTACTGGAAGAATTGAAGTCACTCTCCCGTTTTAAACTACCAGATAAAATCCTTTCCAACTCAGTATAGTCATACACCTCTAACATTAACTTATCATCTTGTGAGATAATCTGGATACTCGGAGCCAAAACATCATTTAATTGTTGGATACTCTTTTGCAAGGTTTGCATACTAATATCCAGCTCTGAGCGCATATCTACCAAGGAATAAGTTGGCTGTGAGACCATTTTTTCTAAAATGTTATACCATCGATTTACTATGGTCAACTCTCTTCCTCACCTTCATTTTTTTAACCGCGAGTTTTCCCTCCGGCAATATTTGTAGTGACTCCAGTTATATAGCTAGAACGGTCTGAAATATAGAATGCTACAAGGTCAGCTACTTCCCGTAGTTTACCACTTCGTCCCAAAGGAGTTGTTGAAGTTGAAGCATAACCAGCTCGAATATCTTCTACCGTCTTTCCACGGGTATAAGCAAGAGCTTCCTCATAAGAAAGAGTTCGAAGTCCCGTAGCTTCCATAATTCCTGGAGCAATTCCAACCACACGTACACCATGCTTACCCAGCTCTTTTGCCCATGAACGAGTGTAACTATAGACTCGTCGCTTTTGTGGCAAAGATAGGCACTTTGTCCTTCAGAACCTTCCAAGCCTGCTTCTGAAGCCATGTTCACAATTACACCTTTTTCCATTTTTTTCACTAAAAATACGTCCCACTGCCTGACTAACCAGATACAAACCTTTTTGATTAATCATCGTTACTTTTTTTCGAACGTCTCATCGTCCAATTCGTAAGGACCTTTAGGATTTTCTGCATCGATTAATAATCTAGGGATATTAATCCCTGCATTATTGACCACTGCATCAATATTGCCAAATCTTTCAACTATTTTGGCAACACCCTCTTCTACTTCAGAGCGAGAAGTTACATCAACTTTCACAAATAATAGATTTGGATGACGCAAATCGTTGTCGCTAAGATCGAAATTCGCTACATTGACACCTAATTCCAGCAATTCTTCAACGATTGCCTTACCGATCCCAGATGACGCGCCAGTCACAAGAACTGTTTTGCCTTTTTATGTTTAACCAATCATTCATTTTGATACCTCTCAAATTTTATTTACAAGGCAATTATACAGCGCTTTCATAAAAGAATTAAGACACTCTTTTTTATACTGTTCAAAAAAATAATAAACTAATTATGAGGCTTGTAGTAAAAAATCCACAAGAAATGAACTTGTGGATCTCTTTTTATACTCTAAATGAACTCAAGGCATATAAGAATCAAAGGCGTGCATTCAACTCAGCACCCAGCTCTTCAAAGCCTGGTTTTCCAAGAAGGGCAAACATGTTTTTTTCTTATAAGCCTCAACTCCAGGCTGGTCAAATGGATTGATACCATTCAGGTAGCCAGAAAGAGCAATAGCCAACTCAAAGAAGTAAATAGTGTAGCCCAAAGTGAACTCATCTTGCTCAGGCAGTGTCACAAACATATTTGGAACTCCACCATCAGTGTGTGCTAACAGCACTCCATCTGTAGCTTTTTTATTGACAAAGTCAACATCTTTTCCTTGCAAGTAGCCAAGACCGTCCAAGTCTTCTGCCAATTCAGGAATCAGCACATTTTTTTGCGAGGTTTATCTACACGTACAACTGTTTCAAAGAGG
>BNJU01001544.1_pt1 | contig 122187 bp, 150 predicted proteins | sample 8539281 | NCBI WGS metagenome assembly BNJU01 (sample SAMD00202456, study PRJDB9452) | human saliva metagenome | isolation source: human saliva | place: Japan | reverse complement strand
ATGGAGGCAGATCAAATACATAGTAAACGGTTTTTATTATCCAATTCACAAACCATGTAATAAAAAAAGCCCCTTTGGATTTTTGATACTCTTAAAGTCAATCTTTAACATCATAGGATAAATCATAATCCAAAGTAGTATTGTTGTTGGTATTGATACATTATAAAACTCTAATTTCCCCAAAGCATTTGGAACAATTGGAATAAAACGACCAATTAAGACTCCAATAACCATACAAATTAAAACCCATAATGTTAGATTTTTTTCAAAGAAACTTATATCTTGCTGTTTCAATTATTTTCCCATTCCTTGACTTCTTCGATTAAATCAAGTACCTTTCTTTCAATTTCTTTTATGACGGTTATAAATTCTTCATCTGGTTTCCCTGATGGATCAGCTAACCCCCAATCAGCTTTTTTATAAGTGTACTTTTTCGCCAAAGCTTAAGCAATCTGACTCCTGCAAGAATTGTGCACGCACACAAAGGCTACCTTAATTTTCATAGTATTATCCTCTTGAATTCTTGATAAGCTGAACGCATTCATCCGTAGTTAAAACTTTTCCATAACTTACAACCTTATTATCAATCACAAGTGCAGGTGTTGTCATTACTCCCATGGCTGCAATAAGTGTGAAATCTCTTATGTGTTTTACTTCTTCTTTAATATTTAGGCAGGCTAAAGCTTCTTTTACATTTTCCTCTAAAGAATTGCATTTAGCACATCCTGAACCTAAAACGTAGATTCCTTTTTCTTCAATTTTACTTTCCCCTTGTTCCGATGCCCCGTTACAACGGGCTTTTTTTCTTAAATAACATTTTTTTCTTCCTCCTTAAATAAACAGATTTTGTAATAAATTAAAAAAATATCCTGTTATTATAATTCCTAACGTTGTTATGCCGATAAAAAAATATAAAAGTTTCGGTTTTATTGCCTTTCTTAACATAATCATTGACGGTAAACTCAGTGTAGTTACTCCCATCATAAAAAGCTAAAATCGTTCCAAGCATCGCTCCTTTTGAAAGTAAAAGCTTCTGCAATTGGTATAGTTCCAAAAAAATATCAGCATACATTGGTACACCAACTAATGTTGCTAAAACTACACCCTAACGGATTATTACCTCCTAGTATTTTTTTCTATTAACGTTTCTGGTATCCAATTATGAATAATCGCTCCAATTCCTACTCCAACTAAAAATATATGGAAACACTTTTTTTAAATGTTTCTACTACTGCATTTTTTTCGCAAATAGCAATCTTTCTCTCTTCTCAATTTTTTTGCATCTTCAATTTGAATTCCTCTCGGTGCATTTAATATAAAAATCTTCCACTTCACTTTCAAGACCGAGTTTTTTTCAATTATAATTCCTCCAATAACAGCAATTAAAAGTCCTAATAAAACATACACTATTGCAACCTTAGCTCCGAAAAATACTCATAAGCAGTACTAAAGAACCTAAATCAACCATAGGTGATGATATTAAAAAGCTAAATGTAACACCTAACGGAAGTCCGGCTGATGTAAATCCTATAAAAAGAGGAATCGATGAGCAGGAGCAAAATGGTGTAACTGTACCCTAATAGTGCAGATATAATGTTTCCCCATATACCTTTAAACTTTGATAATATTTTTTTGCTTCGTTCAGGTGGAAAAATAACTTTGAATATACGAAATTATAAAAAAATTAAAGTACATAATAAAATACCTATTTTTTTATTACATCATAAATAAAAAAATGCAGTGACGCTCCAACTCTGGAACTTAAATTTACACCTAAAAATATTTAATATATGCCCTATTAAATCGTTAAGCCATTTCATTCCTAAAAATTTGGTTCTGTATAAATTCACCTATTAACACAATCATTACATTACCTCCTAACATATTAAATATTTTTTTGATGTGTTATTTGTTTTTTTAGTCATCCCTACATTGGATGACTAAAAACTTATAGATAATCGTCTAATATTTTTTTTGCTTCTTGTATCCCTTTTTCATTAATACTGTAATGCGTCCATTTTCCATCCTGTCTGAAATTTACTATACCTGCTTCACTTAAAATTCTCATATGATAAGATAATCCGGACTGAGTCAAATCAAGTTTTTCAAGTAGTACACAGGCACATTTTTCTTCGTTATGGATCATATCTAGTATTTTTTTAATCTTTTTGAATCGGAAAGAGCCTTAAACACCCTAGCATTATCTTCATATTTTTTCATAGACAACCTCACATCAAATATTTTTGATGCATTTATTGTATGCCCAATAAAAACAGTTTGTCAACATCAATTCAAAAATGAACTGCACCCCAAAAATTGGACACAATTTTTGGAGGTGCAGTTTTTTATGTCAAAATATTCAAAAGAAGTAAAAGAAAAGGCTATTTATCTTTCTGAAAAAGGATGGAATTCTTTTAGCATTGCTAAAGAACTTGGGATTCCAGAAAGTACTGTAAATGGATGGTTACTTAAATTTAAGATTAATCATAATATAAATAGAAAAATGGTTAAACGGGTATTTTCAGCAGACTTCAAACGTAAAGTTATTGAAACCAGATGGAAAAATAAGTTATCCTTTAAGGAAGTAGCAGAACATTTTAATTTAGATAATCCTAGCCTAATCACATCATGGCAAAAAAGATACTTAGATGAAGGAATCTCAGGATTACAACCTAAACCTAAAGGTAGACCATCTATGAAACCGAAAAAACTAATACCACCCACAAAAGATCAAAGTATTAAATCAGACAAAGAACGGATAAAAGAACTAGAAGCTGAAATCGCTCGGTTGAAATATGAAATGTCTTTTTACGATGACTTTATGAAAGAAATGCGTGAAATTGCTAAACCCAATAGAGCTGTAAAAAAAAAGCACAAACAAGTGCCATCGAAAGATTAAGAAAAATATATCCCCTTCAGTTTATGCTCGAGTACTTTGGCATTAGTCGTAGTACATATTATGCACGCTTAGCTAGCATAAAAAAGGGAGACAAATATGCAGAGGAACGAGAAGCTATTCGTACACTTGTGGCGATGAATAAAGGACGTTATGGGTATCGCCGAATTACAATAGCATTGCATAAATTAGGCATTCATATAAATCATAAAGTCGTAATGCGTATTATGAAGGAAGAAAACTTAACATGTAAAGTTCGCCTAAAGAAATACCGCTCATATAGAGGTAGTGAAGGAAAAATCGCTCCCAATATGATTAAGCGAAACTTTACTGCAATAAAGCCTGATCAAAAATGGACCACAGACATTACTGAATTCCACTTGTTTGGGCGTAAAGTTTATTTATCACCAATCTTAGATATGTATAATGGTGAAATTGTATCTTATGAAATATCAGAACGACCTGTATTAACACAGGTGTTATCTATGCTGGATAAAGCCGTTAAGAATAGACCCAATAGCAAAGGCTGCATCTTACATTCAGATCAAGGATGGCAGTACCAGCATAGTACTTATCAAGAAACATTAAAAAATCACGCTATTATTCAAAGTATGTCCCGTAAAGGAAATTGTTTGGATAATAGCGTGATGGAAAACTTCTTTGGCTTGTTGAAGTCAGAGTTGTTATATTTAGAAAAAGTTTGCTTCCTATGAAGATTTTATCAGCAAATTAAAGGATTATATTGATTATTACAATACAAAACGCATTAAGCTCAAATTAAAAGGAATGAGTCCGGTAGAATACCGAACTCATTCCCAAAAAGTAGCTTAATTATATCTGTCCAAGAAAATGGGGGCAGATCATACGTAAGAGAAACCTTCTTTTTTTATGCATGTATTATACATTCTGTCCTCTCATATGCCCTACAACGCTTCCGACAACAAGGCCGACCACAAACGGAGTAACCCAACCGAATCCGACTGCCGACAAAGGCATGGCGGAAACGATGGATTTTGCTGCTTCCAGACTGCTAAGTCCGGGCAACGCTTCTATAAGTGCATAGGCTGTAACGGCATAAGTAGCACCTTTATAGGCTTCATTACGAGAAATAAAAGAAGCGAATGTTCCCAATACCATCAGTGCCAAAAACCGGCGGATAGCTGACTCCGAAAAATCCAACCGATATATTCGACAATACCGTCCACACCGAGAAGCGCCGTCAATGCCGAAAGTATACAGGTCATAATGGCAACGACCTTATAGCTCACACGATTACTCGACGCCGTATGGAAAAAATCGGCAACAGCCGCAATCTGTCCGACAGCGGTCGTTAAGCACGCAAGGATAACCGCCACCCCCATGGGTAACATAACCGCCCCGCCGACACGCTTAATAACCAGAAACTAAAAAGCTCTGCGCGGCCCGTATCCGACGGTACATCGGCACTCACAAGCCCCCATAAACAAGAGACTACCGTAAATAATAAATAACAAAAATAACCGATACGACACCGCAATAAAAACATCATGCGATTACGATCCCGACTTTCAACATACCCTTTGTTCTCAACGGACTGTATAAACAGGGACGCCATAATAAAACTGACCAAGACATCCCCTGTATTATAACCGCCCAAAAAGGCATTGGTAAAGGAGTTGGCTACTGTCGGTTCTGCGGGAGTTCCAATGGGGCTTACTACCCTAACACTCCGATAACCACCAGAATCAAGGCTAACAAAGGAGTCAAGAATTTGCCTACCTTATCAAGTACGCTCGTTTCATCCGACGTAATCCAATAAGAAAAGTAAGAAATAAATAACTACTCCGGGAATAAAAGGAACATTAGGAAAGTTTCCCTGTATTCCTAACTGAATAGCCGTAGCACACGTACGGGGAATAGATACAAAAATACAAACAATCATCAATAAGGTAAGCAAAATATTATATGTATAAGGGCCGACCCGCTCCGTAATACGGCGTACATCACCATATCGGGAAATAATAAGAAGGGCAAAAATAGGCAATAAAATTCCCGACAACGTCAATCCTACCAATGCCGGCCCGTAAGACGACCCGCTGACAAACCCCAATTGTGGTGGAAAAAAATAAGATTCCCCTGCTCCAAAAATACGTAGCAAAAAAAGCAAACCCCAAAAATCAGCACATCTTTGACTGCAACCGATTTATGCTTAATACGGCTGTCATTCATAGCCTCCGACACCTTCCTTCCAACGGCATATAAAAAACGTCATCTTGACAGATGACGCATTCATTACAGGCCATATCATCTGCCGTCACCCTCAAGTAACGCTGGAGTTGGCACCTTTCCTGCCGGAAGGTTGCCGCAGCTTCAACGGGCCAGTCCCTCGGCTGCTCTGGATGATTATTTATTTGATTGAAATCATACAGGAATCATCCTTACTTGTCAATAAAATACATGTTCGATTCACAGTACGACCTATCTGTCTTTTTCTGTGGATAATACAAGAATCCGTGCCTGTTTTTCATCTCGGTTTTTGAGTGTAAGGATTGATTTTTCTTTTCGGTTATCATTACTCATTCACCCAAAACCATCCCCATTTCAAAGAATTTTATACACATTATCTTAAATAAGATAGATTGAAATAAAATAGCGTATCTATGCCGTTTATATAATGATACTTTTTGTTTTCATATCCTTATCATTTTAGATTTATCCACATTTTATTTAAAGTGTTACTAACATACACACCCCAAAAACAGCTTATTTTAGGCATAAAAGAAGTTATGCACATAAATGTTTCAACAATGTGCATAACCTGTGTATAAGTCCTACTCAACCGGACGACTCCAGTCAATATATACGGTTGTCGCCTCCCAAATTTTACCCAATGCAAGTTTGAACATATCTAAACTATCATTCGGCATTCCCGACACTTCTTCAAATTCTGTAAGCCCCGTGAAGCGTTTCAGCACTTTCGGTGTAGATAAATATTCATAAGCCTTATTTTTTAAAACCTCATCTTGAAGACAGACCGTTATTTCCTTCGTTTCTTCATTATACCCGATCCAGCCCTGGTTATCGGCACCGGTATGTGCCGCTACTTTAAACATTGCCATATATCATTACTCCTTTTCTTTCACTTCTTTGACACTACTTTCCGCTTCCCACAAAAAGCCCTTCATAACAGCACGTCTTCCGAATCGTTCCTGTAACTTATCGATAGCCGTCGTTACCTTTTCTTCCGCTAACCGTTTTTTGGTTGTCGGTTCTTCCGCAAAGAGAGAGTCCTGGATAATGACGGTCTGCAGTTTACTGACCGTAACCCCCAGTAACCGTACGGAACCCTTTCTTGTCTTCTTAGCATATAACTTTCGTGCAGAAAAATAAAGCTGTTCTTCTGTATAAAGGCCCATAGATTCCGATGACTCCGACCTCGTCTCGGTCGTAAAATCATTATACCGTATTTTCAAAGTCATCGTACGCCCCATTAACCCGTGTTTACGCAAGCGATGTGCTACTTCTTCAGCCAAAAGACGTAGTTGACGATCCACGTCTTCCTGTAAGACCAAGTCCTGTTCGTATGTTTGTTCATTACCTATCGATTTCACTTGCTGAGCCGTTTCAACTCGTCTGTAATCTCTTCCGTGAGCCAATTCATAAAGCCGCTCAGCCTGATTACCTACAAGAGGGTCGCAACTTATCGGGAGAGGCAGCCGCAATACTGCCTATTGTATCGTACCCGGCAGCTAAAAGACGATTTTCCGTTACCTTGCCGACACCCCAAATCTTACGAATAGGTAAAGGTGCTAACAATTTCCTCTTCTTTTCCATAAGGAATACAGACCAATCCGTCGGGTTTGTCCAAATCGGATGCAAGCTTTAGCCAGAAATTTATTCGGTCCGATACCGGCCGATGCAACAAGACCGGTCTGTTCTTTAATGTCCTTCTTTACAGCCCGCCCGACTTCCAAAACATCCTTATAATATCCGTACAACCCCGATATATCTAAAAATGCTTCATCCAAAGAAAGCGGCTCGATATACGGTGAATACCCTTCAAATATCTTCCTGATTTGACGGGAAATAGTACGGTAATAGGCAATCCGCGGAGGCAAAAAGATCCCGTCGGGACATAATTGTCTGGCCTTCTTTGTGCCCAGTGCGGAATGAACACCGTAAGCTCGTGCTTCATAGGAAGCCGTGGCAACAACACCGCGATCACTTGTACCGCCTACAATGACGGGACGACCGCGAAGTTCGGGGTTATCTCTTTGTTCTACAGACGCATAGAAAGCATCCATATCGACGTGCATAATCCATCGTCTGACCACAAAGCATCCTCCTTTCCCGTCGGTTATAACATTATACAATTTTGTTCAAAATAAATATAGACAAAGCCATTTTCTTGTTCTATTCTCTTATGAAATATGGTACTATGTATAAGCATAATATTTAAGAAATTAGGTATAAATGTAACATTTTAGAAACGAGGCATTCGTCTATGGATTTGTTCCAATTAACCTACTTCATTGAAGTAGCTCACAAAAAAAGCTTTACCAAGGCATCCCATTCACTCCATATCAGCCAGCCCTCTATCAGTAAGGGTATCAAGGCCCTGGAAAACTACTGGCAAGTACAGCTGTTTAACCGAACGGGAAAGCACGTGGAGTTAACGGAAATCGGCGCCTATCTCCTTCCCAAAGTGGAATCGGTAATCGATCAGTTGGCACAAATCAGCGACGAGCTGGGATCCCCGCACCAATTCAATTCCGGCACCGTTTCCATCGGTGTACCGCCTATGATCGGCTCTACCTTTATATCTCCGTTTATCCATCATTTTTCTGAAAAATTTCCGGACATCAAAGTGGAACTTGCCGAAGTAGGCTCACACGATGTTATTTCCTCTATCGATAACGGGCTCATTCAGGCGGGCTTCGTAGCCTTGCCGATTAATGCGGATACCCCTTACGACTTCTTTATTTTCGATCAGGAGTATTTGCGTGTCGTCCTTTGGCCCGATCATCCGCTGGCTAAGAAAAAGGCGATTACCTTGCAAGAAATTAAAGACGAACCGCTGATTTATTATCCTGAAAGCTTCTCTCTTTATTCTTATGTTCGTTCATTTTATCAAAAAATATCGGCTCGCCCCAACATTGTAGGGCAAACCAGTCACTGGGATTTTATGGGGGAAATGGTACATACCCAAATGGGTATTGCCTTGCTGCCCGAATCAATCTGTAAAAGACTCGACCCGACTCGTCTGGTAACCGTTCCCCTTGTAGACCCTAAAATTACGTGGACCTTGGCCATGGTTTGGAAAAGTAAGGGCTTTCTCTCTCATCCCACTCGCATGTGGGTCGAATACTTCAAAGAGTTTTACAAAAACTCTGACTAGACTTACACATAAAGAAACCGCTGTACGGATTTCCTCTGTACAGCGGTTTTTCTGTTTTACAACCTTCAACATACGCAATCCGAATACCCCCTGATACATACGCATAATCTCTTCTCGACTCATCCGAGACGCCTTCCAAACAAAGGAGAATGAATCCTTGCCGGTAATCCCCACGACCCGTATGCGTCGTAATCGCCGAGCCCGCAAGTCCTCATGAACAACCCCTTCATAGACAGCGGCAATGCCGCAGTTTCCGTAAGCAAATCGTTTTACAATCTCATCGGTCCCTAAATCAATATACATAAAAGACGATTCCAAAGTAAGCCGTTGCTCCGCCAGGCACTGCTCAAATAACCGTCGCGACCCCAGGTGACTGCCGCAAAGTAGGAGCTTATGTCTTTTCAACTCTTCCAAGTCAATGCTTCTATCTATATCATAACTTTTACCGCAACATAAAATCAGTTTTTCCGTATGGAAAGCCATGCTGTCGATCCCGTCCCCCTCTACCGGCCCGTCGACAACGGCAAAATCCAGAAAGCCTACTTCCAAGGCCTTTGTCAGTTCTTCTGTCGTATCTATACGAACTGAAATTCCTTTTTTCCCGGATCGGTGCAAAAACTCAATAAGCTTACCTCCGATATCATGCTCCGAAACGGTCGGAGTCACGCCGAGCAACAAACTGCGACTATGCGTTCGGAATTGCTCGATCTGTCGCTTCACAACCGTATCATCATGATATACGTTCTTTGCCGCCATACGGAGTAATCTCCCCGCACCGGTAAGGCTCAACTTTTTCCCGTTATACGAAAAAAGTTTAGTTCGGTAGTAGCGTTCAAGCCAGTGAATCTGTTGTGTCACCGCCGGTTGGGTAAGATGGAGTTCTGACGCTGCATGCGTAAAGTTCATGTGGCGACAGACGCTCAAAAACGTGTACATCCTGAAATCCAACATAAAACCGCCTTCTTTTACCAAAGATTTTCGCTTTATGCCTCACGTCTCTGTACGTTCATTTTACGCCCTATTATTACTTTTTTGCAAGTATTTATTACATTTTCGCGTATTATATTTTGCAAATATAATACGGCGGAGGGACTCAACCTTCCGCCGTCAATTTATTATTTATTCGATACAAGTTCTAATTTAAACACGTGTATAACGTCCACATCGGGACAGCAAAACACAGCCGTTCCTTCCGGTTGATCCGGTATGGCCCCTCCGTATCTCAAAATATCGATATACGGAAAGGCGACATGCATGGCCATAGGACAAATACGTCCCCGGTCCTTATCATAGCTGAACGTATCCCCTACACGATGCCCTCTGTGACAACCTTTAGGGTCCGAGGGAATCGATGATTGTAATTTTTACATCTTTCTTTTTCATACCTTTCCTCTACAAAAGTCCGAAAAGCCGCTTCCCGTTCTCCCATGTCATCTTTCGGATATGTGCACTGTCCGTTCCCCTCAACACGGCAATTTCATCAGCTACAAAACGGACATAAGCCGGTTCATTACGTTTACCCCGATACGGCGGCGGCGTCAAATACGGACAATCCGTTTCTATCAGAATTCGGTCTTCCGGCAGGCGTGCAACAATATCCTTTAATTTTAACGATTTAGGAAATACCGTCGTACCGCCGAAACCGAGATAGAACCCCATGTTTATCAATTCTTTAGCCATTTCATAGCTACCGGAATAGCAGTGAAAAACACCGCGACAACCCTTTCCGTACTTACGTAAAATATCTACCGTATCACCGTGTGCCTCCCGGTCATGAATAATTAAAGGAATATCCAGTTCCGCCGCCATCTTGACCTGTTCAATGAAAACATTCTGTTGTATCTGTCGAGACGGTTCGGGCCAATGGTAATCCAAGCCGACTTCGCCGATGGCCACCACCTTGGGTTCCTGACAAAGCCATGACCTCATCTGCGCAAACCCTTCGTCCGTCGCAGCCGCAGCCTCTTCAGGATGATATCCTACAGCTGCGTAAACCTCATCATAAACACGAGCTAATTCAATCGCCGAAGCCGATGTGTCCACGCCCGTGCCGGGGCAAACCATACAACCTACCCCGGCTTCAAATGCCCGTGCCATCATTTCCGCACGATCATCTTTATAGGCTTCATCGTTAATGTGGCAATGTGTATCAAAGAGCATTAGCGTACTCGACTTCCTGCCGCCATGGAGTCGGCAAAGATAACTTGTAAATTATCGTTGCCGTCTGAAGCGGCCAATAGCATACCGTAAGATTCAACTCCGCAAAGAGTAGCCGGCTTAAGTTTGTAACGACGATGACATGTTTACCTACCATATCTTCCGGTTTGTAATACTTGGCAATGCCGCTGACAATTTGTCGCTGTTCTGTGCCCAAATCAATTTGCAACTTCAACAACTTTGATGTCTTAGGCACCTTTTCACAAGCCAAAACAATACCGACGCGCAAATCCGTTTTTCCGAATGTATCGATATCGATTTCGGGCTTAAGCGGTTCTTTGGCCGCAGGCACTACATCGACAGCCGACTTTTCATCAACGGGAGCTTCCGCCACTTCTTCCGCCAAGTCATAACGCGGGAAAAGAGCTTCTCCTTTATCTATATGTGTACCTACCGGGTAGCCTCCCCATACAGCCACATCTGCAAGCTTAACCTCTTTAAAATTCTTCAGGCCGAGTTGCGTCCACATGTTTTCCGCACTGGCAGGAATAACAGGACTGACAAGAACGGAAATAATCCGTAACGATTCCATTAAGTTGTATAAAACTGTACGCAATCGTCCTACGCAGTCGGCATCTTTAGCCAAAACCCACGGCACGGTTTCATCAATATACTTATTGCTTCGTCTGATAAGACCCCAAATATCATTTAAAGCGTCATCAATTTTCATATCGTCCATTTCGGCTTCGAACTTGCGAACCGTTTCGACCGCCAATGCCGCCAATTCGTCATCGACCGCTTCTTTATCCGTCGGACCGGCAACAACGCCGTCTTCATACTTTTCGACCATAGCCAAGGTACGTTGCAATAAGTTACCCAAATCATTCGCTAAGTCAGCGTTTATACGATTAATAAAGGTCGGCAATGAGAAATTCCCGTCCTGTCCCAAACGCACTTCTTTTAGCAAATAGTAGCGCAATGCATCGGCTCCGTACCGTTCAATCAAGGGTACGGGGTCGACAACATTACCCAATGATTTACTCATCTTCGTGCCGTCTACAATAAGCCAGCCGTGTCCGAATACTTTCTTCGGCAAAGGAAGACCGCAACTCATGAGCATAATGGGCCAAATAATCGTATGGAATCGCACAATTTCTTTGCCCACTAAATGCAAGGATGCCGGCCAAAATTTATCAAAATTTTCCGGATCTTCCAAATACCCGGCCGCTGTCAGGTAATTCGCCAAGGCATCAAACCAAACATAAACAACATGCTTCGGATCCCAAGGCACCTTAATGCCCCAATCAAAGGATGTACGCGAAATACTGAGATCTTCCAAGCCGCTCTTAACGAAAGCAATCATTTCGTTGCGACGCGATTCAGGCTGAATGAAATCAGGGTTCTCTTCAATGAATTTAAGCCATCTGTCGGCATATTTATTAAGGCGCAGGAAGTAGCTTTCCTCTTTTACCAATTCCAACGGACGTCCGCAATCGGGGCAGACGTGCTTACCGTCAGGCAACTTGTTTTCCGGCCAGAAGGTTTCATCAGGCGTACAATACCAGCCTTCGTATTCGGATTTATAAATATCACCGTTATCAAAGGAACGTTGCATCAAATCTTGAACTACTCGTTCATGGCGCGGCTCTGTTGTCCTGATAAAAACATCGTTAGATATATTCAGACGCTTCCACAAATCTTTAAACAAGGCTACAATGCCGTCTACATACTCGATGGGCTTCATTCCCTGTGCTTCGGCAGCCCGCTGAATTTTTTGACCGTGTTCGTCTGACCCGGTTATAAAAAGAGTATCGTCACCGCGCAAACGATGAAATCTGGCCAAGGAATCGGCAATTGTCGTGCAATACGTATGGCCGATATGCAGTTTAGCACTGGGATAATAAATAGGGGTAGTAATATAATAAGTTTTCTTTTCTTTATTCGACATGAATAAATCCCTCCTGTTGACGGCAAATGAGCCGACAGTCTGTTCGAAACGGCAATAGTACGCTTATAAACGTAAGGCCGCTTTATATACCTCTCGTTTCGGAACACGACACCTCTCGGCAGTAATCCGAATGGCATCCTTTTTATCCGTACCCTCGGCCAAAAGTTGCCGAAGTACACTTTCATAATCAAGGTCGGCACGAAGTTCACCCATTTCCTTCGTATCGGCACCGATTAAAACAACAAATTCACCGCGACACCCTTGCTCCTGTAACCGTTGTCGCACACAACTCAAGGACCCGCGAATATATTCTTCGTACTTTTTAGTAAGTTCACGGCATAAGACGGCAGGCCGGTCGCCGAGGACTTCCTCTATTTCAGCCAAAACACCTTCAATGCGATGCGGCGCCTCGTAAAAAATCAAGGTTCCGCCATACTCTTTAAGCCCTTCCAACACCGGCCTGCGATGACGTTTCGTCTTCGGCAAAAAACCGACGAAGGTGAACAGAGTCGTATCGAGACCCGAGGCGATCAGACCGGTCAATCCCGCATTGGCACCCGGTAAGGGTACAACGGGAATACTTGCAGCCAAGGCCTCGCGCACCAAGTCGCTGCCCGGGTCACAAATACCGGGCAATCCTGCGTCACTGACAACGGCTACCATATCTCCGTCCTGCAATCGCTCAATTAACAGGGGGCCCTTTTCTCCCTTATTGTGTTCATGATAACTCGTCAATGGTGTCTCAATTCCGTAGGCTGACAGCAACTGACGCGTATGGCGCGTATCCTCAGCCGCAATAATGTCCGCTTCCGTAAGACAACGAACCGTACGATACGTAATATCTTCCAGGTTGCCGATAGGCGTAGCACATAAATACAAGGTGCCTTTTTGAAATACTTCCGCCATCCTCGTCAATCCTTTTCCGTAAAAATGCAAAACCTCTTGTGTATAGGCCCCGTCAGCTTCATGTACTACCAAGGGCCTTGCAGCACCATACCCGGATTACCGCCGCGAATCCCTTCTACGAGGAAGCACTTGGCATCCTTATCAATACGACCGTATACGGGACGAAGCACCTTCGGTTCTATGGCCACCTCCCGCATAGCCGCTAAAATCTCGGCTAACCGTTGAGCCGTGTGCACCATACGGAAGCGCCCGTGGAATTTCAAGGCGTAAGCAGCTGCCCGCAATACGTCGCGAAGTGTCGCCGTCTCCTCATGTCTGGCCTTGCGCACGCCGTCTTTATCGCTTGATGAGCCGCGAAATAACTCACGGTACGGCGGATTGGCATAAACCACGGAAAAAGCTGCCTGCCGGGAAAAAGCTCCTCTATGCAGCGATAGTCGCCTCTGCGAACAACAACACAGCTCTCTTTTCCGTTCAGCACCACATTGCGTGCCGCAATATCCGCCATGACGGGATTCAGCTCAAGAGCCGTAATCTCCGTAGCTCCGCGAGCCGACAGGATAAGCGGAATAGCCGCCGTCCCCGTTCCCAAATCCAAAGTCGGACCCTTTATGACGTCTCCGAAACGGGCCAATAATACCGTATCAAGGGAAAAACAGAACTCGTCATTTCGTTGAATCAGTTTCATGCCGTCCAGAATTAAGTCATCCAGACGCTCATTTTCATTGAGCTTAATCGTCATTTTCCGGTTCCGCCACATCATTCCATGCTACATTCACAGTCTGTCCCGATTCAAGCTGAACGCGTACCGTATGAGTCTTAACTTGAACTCGTAAGACCGTACCCAGGCCTTCATCGGTAATGACTCTCTTACCTACTGTCGGGGGCTTTTTGCTGCTCACCGCACTTATGACAGGACTGACATTGCAATTCTCCCGATGTGTACAACGAATTTTCATACCGCAGGCAACACATGAGCCGACCGCAAATACCGGAAATCTTGGTGGGGTTTAATGACATGCCTTGACTCTTTGCCATGCGAATGGACACGGGCTTGAAATCTCCTAAGAAAGAGGCGCAGCACAACGGCCTACCACAGTATCCCATGCCACCGATCATCTTTGCTTCGTCACGCAAACCGATTTGTCGCAACTCGATCCGAGTACGAAATACGGAAGCCAAATCACGCACAAGCTCTCGAAAATCGATGCGACCGTCAGCCGTAAAGAAAAAAATGATTTTGCCCATGTCAAATGTATAATCCACATCAATTAATTTCATAGGCAACTTGTGCTTCTCAATTTTTTCAAGACAAATCCCGAACGCCCTTTTTTCCCGTTCCTTATTCTTCGACGCCTGCTGCAAATCCTTGGTAGTAGCACGCCGAACGATGGGTTTTAAAGGTTGCACAACCTCCGACTCTTCTACGTCACGCGGCTCTATAACTACCGTACCGAACTCTGTGCCCCTGGCGGTTTCAACTATAACTCCGTCTTGTATATCCAGGTCTATGCCGGCAGGGTCAAAGTAATAGACCTTCCCGGCCGGTTTAAAACGAATACCGACTACAATCAACTAATACAATCCCCTTCCTTGGAGAAATGTGAGACAAATATAATCCCAAATCAAATGTATATTCACATATCTGGAAACGCCTTCAAGCCCCTCTTCTACAACCTTGATACCCTGCTGTATTTCATCCTCAGGCCATTGTAATACAATTACCGACAACTCCGAGGCATAGCGTTTTAACTGTATTTTTTCTATGGAGACACCGACTCTCAACAACAAGAGATCCCGTAAAATACGCAATATAAATTGCATGACCTCTACAGACTCGGATTCATGAAATGACACCGTATACGCAGACCATTCGGCAAAAGGCACGGGGCTTTCTTTAACGGTCTTCAAAAAATAAAATGCCCGCTCGGGCGCAAGAGATGACCGTGCATGCAAATAGTCCAATGCCGCCTTAACATTACCGCCGCTGTAAAAAGCCGCTTCTTCACAAAGTCCCTCATCCCCTTTATAGCGAGTCTTCAAAGCTGCCGTAAGTTCATCCGTTCCTACCGAATCGAACCTAAACATGACGCAACGCGACACAACTGTAGGCAATAAGGCCGCGGGTTTATCTGTAATCAAAATAAACACGATACCCTCTGCCGGCTCTTCCAAGGTCTTCAACATACGATTCGCAAATTCGGCATTCATGGTTTCTACATGGTCGATAATAAAAACACGTATATCCTGTGCACTGCCCCGCAAAGAAATAATTTCCTGCAAATCCCGAAACTGAGCGGTTTTCAGCATAGATTTTTTTCAGGCCCTATAAAAATACATCTTCCCCGTCATGGATCATACTGTCAGGTGCTGAAAAATCAATGTGTTGCAATACTTTTCGTCCTACAAGAGCCGACGCAAGAGCCACTGCTGCCACGGTTTTCCCCGTCCCTGCCGGGCCGGAAAAAATAGAAGCGTGTGGTACTCGACCTTCCTCGATAAGGTGAATCCAGCGTTTTTTCAGTTGTTCATGACCGATGAGTTCATCAAAAAACGCCCTATCCGCCATAAGGCCCTCCCTAAATATACATATCTAATTTATTATATGAAAAAACGGCGGCAAAGTCCAGTAATACCGCCGTCTCAGCCACTTTATCCCGTCATCCGCAAGGGATTTGGTCGAATGATTGTTATTATTGCTTACACCCCTGTTCATGCAAAATTGTTACGGCACTTTCCAAGTACGACAAACCGGCTACACTCCCCATTCCTCGATCACACAATCCCTTGCCCGCAAGCGGTGCCTGTAATCCGGCTCCTTTAAACTGCATAACCTGTACAGGCTCATCATAGGCTACGGATGTAAACACATAATCACGCACACCTTCACAAATAGCCTCTCCTATTAAAAAGGCCGCAACGGTCAATGCATTGTCCAAAAACAACGGGTATTTTTTTCGTTCTGCTGCCGAAAGGATAAATCCGGTCATAGCCGCCAAATCGGGAGATCCGATTCGCTCCAGCAGTTGAATCGGTCGATCTGCTACGACACCCGTTTCATCTATAAGAGATAAAAATCTCTCAGCCGCTTCACGCTGTTTCGTTGATTCCGGTTCCGTCACAAGTCGGTTTCGGAAAAATACAGCCGTTACGGCCAAAGCCGTCAACGGCCAGCGTTCGCCTACATTCCCCATGCCCAGTGCCGTATAGCCTTCATCTGCCAAACGTTGTGCAATATCTACACCGATCATAAAGGCATCTTCCGTCGCCTGTCTCGTCATCGCCGTCCCTTGAGCAAAATAACGACTCCCTGCCGCTACTCGCAATGACTGAACACCCGGAGATTCAGTCAAGGGTTTTTGTAACCCCATATCCAACAAAAGGACTCCGACTCCCGCCTTATGAGCCGCCTTGTTCAACTCATCCTTCCCGGTTGCAATCCGTTCTGCTTCTGTATGGCTATCCGCCCCTTTCGTCTTATTTTCCGCTCCGTTTACAGCATGGTCGGCGGCAAAAATAACCAATCCTTTTTGCAAAGGTTGTGGTTTTACAGAGCCGAAAATTCCGGCCAGACGCGCTGCTGTCCGGATTAAGTCGTGATTATTTATATCTCCATATTTCAACTCGTCTTGAACTCGCACTTCAAAGCTTCGTTGCGGGGCGACAATACGAGCCCGTAATTCTTCCATAAGCCTTTCCATCCCATCTCCTCCTTAATATTACGGCATATTATACCATAATCCAGCCTTCTCTGAATCTGCTTTTTCTCGAAGTTCTAAGGCATTTTAAAAACAATGGCTTTTAATAAAATACTCATGCAAAGAGGGTCTGCAATTTTAAACTGCAGACCCTCTTTTATGTTGTACTTCCACCGCCCCTATAAAGCGCCGTTCTTCTTCAAAAAGTCTTCTACTTCTCCTTCCGTTTTAGGTGCAATCAGCATGTCGCTGTATTTTCCCTCATTATAAACGAAGAGAGCCGGGATATATTCAATGCTCCTTGCTTGGGCCAACTCGGGGCTTTCATCCGTGTCAATCGCTACAAATGCCACCTTGCCCACTAATTTTTCGGATAAGCCGTTAAGTACCGGCAAAAGAGCTTGGCAATGGGGGCACCATTCGGCACTGAAATCCAATAGGACGGGAACGTTTGAGTTTTCTACAACTTCTTTATAGTTTGTACTGTTTACTTTCGTTATCATATTACAATCTCCTTCAATACAATAATAATAGACTGGCCGTTGTGGTTATTATAGCACAAACCATACCTTTTTTGTACACCATCTATGCGGAATTCCCACAAATCCACTTACGTATGCATTAGGAATATACAATTATATCAAATCACTATCGTTAATTTCGCCCCTGTTCTTATTACTATATACAATATATGGTATATTTAATGTGGCATTACCTCTTTTAGTCGCCTTTCGTACTATCTTTCACTTGTCTTTTCAGGGCGGTAGTATATAATATAGCTGATATATATAGTTAATGTAACATATATATGTATTTTCAGAAGGAGGTTCACTTAATATGAACGGCTTGTTTCTAGTCATTATTTCAGCATTAGTCTTTGTATTGGCATACCGTTTCTACGGTGCATTCATTGCAACTAAAGTGCTTGCAGTAAACCAATATAAAGTAACTCCTGCATTCCGTTTTGAAGACGGTCATGACTACGTACCGACAAACAAATACGTTGTTTTCGGTCATCACTTCGCAGCCATTGCCGGTGCCGGTCCTTTGGTCGGTCCTGTCATTGCTGCTCAGTTCGGGTACTTACCCGGCGCATTGTGGATTATTATCGGCGGTGTTTTAGCCGGTAGTGTTCACGATATGGTTATTCTTTTTGCATCTATGCGTTATGACGGCAAATCCATAGCCGAAATTGCTAAGCACCAAATGGGCGGCAGTATCGGTTTGGTAACGTCTCTTGCCGTACTCTTCCTTAACATCCTGGCTATGGCAGGTATGGCCGTTGTTATCGTTAACGCGTTGCATGACAGCCCCTGGGGTACGTTTACTATCGGTATGACGATTCCTATCGCCGTATTTATCGGTATTTACATGCATTATTTACGTCCCGGTAAAATCCGTGAAGGTACGGTTATCGGCGTCGTTCTTACCTTACTCGCCGTTGTCCTCGGTCCGTCTGTAGCTGCCAGCCCCACGTTGGCACCGCTCTTTACAATCAGCGCTCACGGCATTGGCGTATCACTCATTATCTACGGCTTTATCGCTGCCGCAATGCCCGTTTGGTTATTGCTGGCTCCGCGTGACTATTTGTCTACGTACATGAAAATCGGTACTATCGGTGCTTTGGCTCTCGGCATTATCATCGTTATGCCGACCATCCAAATGCCGGCTGTAACACAGTTTGTTTCCGGCGGCGGCCCTGTTATTACGGGTCCTGTTATTCCGTACATCTTTATCACCATCGCTTGCGGTGCTATTTCCGGATTCCACTGCATGATCAGTACAGGTACGACACCGAAGATGCTCATGAACGAACGTTCCATCCTGCCTGTCGGCTACGGTGCTATGCTTACGGAATGTTTTGTCGGCATGATGGCATTAATCGCGGCAACAAGCTTAATTCCTAACGACTACTTTGCAATCAACTCGACAGCAGAACACTTTGCAGCACTCAACATGCCTGTAGTTGATTTGCCTCAGCTCAGCCATATGGTCGGTGAAGACGTTGCTCATCGTCCGGGCGGTGCCGTTTCCTTGGCAGTCGGCATGGCATTCATCTTCTCCAGCATTCCCGGTCTTGATCACCTCATGAACTACTGGTATCACTTCTGTATCATGTTCGAAGCATTGTTCATTATGACAATCCTCGATGCCGGTACTCGTGTCGGTCGTTACATGTTGCAAGAACTTATCGGTCGCGTAGTTCCGAAGTTTGCCGACCCTCACTGGCTCCCCGGTGCATTGATTGCATCCGCTCTTATCTCCGGTGCTTGGGGCTACATTGTACTTCAAGGTAACTTATCCACCATTTGGCCGATCTTCGGTGTATCGAACCAGTTGTTGGCCATCATTACCCTTGCCTTATCCTCTGTTGTTATCTGCAGCATGGGTAAGGCACGCTACCTCTGGGTAACGATTATCCCCCTGGGTATTCCTCACGGTTGTTATCTTCTACGCAGACTTCCTGAACATGTTTGAAATCTACTTACCGAAGGGTGAATGGTTGCTCTTTAGTGTATCTGCAATCATGGCAGTCTTCGTTATCATCATCAGCATTGCTTCGATTCGTAAATGCATCTACCTCGCTAAGACAGTTCCGGCAAGCTATGATACTACAGAAACAGTAGAAGCAGTCGAACTCAAACGTTTGAAGGAAATGGAAAACAGCGATCCCGCTGCTAAACACTTTGATGAAGAAACGGTAGAAGTACACTAATTCGTTATACGACTACCTTGCATCTGAAAGAGGTCGACCTTATACTAAGGTCGACCTCTTCTTTTATGAAAAAACATGAAAACCAGCTAACAAGGATAGGTAAGACTATGAAAGATTCTCAGACCTTAATTTGTAATGATTGCCCCCGAAATTGTAACGTTGCACGCTCTCTCTACGCAAATGCCGTACCGCTGAAAACGGGATTTTGCCGTAAAGCCTTTCAACCTACTGTTGCCAGAGCTGCGTTGCACCATTGGGAAGAACCTTGCATTAGCGGCACAAACGGATCGGGTGCCGTTTTTTTCGGCGGGTGTAACTTACAATGCGTTTTTTGTCAAAATTCTGAAATCAGTCATCAAGATTCAGGTATTGCCGTAACCCCTGAAACCCTAAAAAAAATCTATACCGACCTCATCTCTCAAGGGGCACATAATATCAATCTGGTCACACCGACTCATTACATACGAGCCGTAGCCGAAAGTCTGGATACGCGCTTATCGGTTCCGGTGATCTATAATTGTGGCGGTTATGAAGAGATTGAAACCATACGTCTTTTAAAAGACAAATTCAAATTTGGCTACCCGACTTAAAGTATCTGGACGAGGCTGCAGCCACTCGCTATGGTGCCGCTTCCGACTATCCCCGGGTAGCTACAAGAGCTATCAAAGAAATGTACGAACAAACCGGACCCTTTGAGATGGATGACCGGGGATTGTTGACGCGTGGCATTATTATTCGGCACCTTATTTTGCCGGGAAACACGGAAAACTCCAAACGAGTCATAGATTGGGTGGAAACCAACTTTTCAGAAGGCCAGGTCCTATTCAGCCTTATGCGCCAGTACACACCGCACGGTAAGGCTCATGAGTATCCGGAAATCGCTCATCCGTTGACAACTACCGAATACAAACAAGTAGAGCAATACTTGTTTTCAACGGCCATTGAAGACGGCTTTGTACAGGAAGAAGAAAGTGCCGACAGCCGCTTCATTCCGAAGTTTGACGGCACAGGCGTCCCTGCAAAATAAAAGGCAGCCCACACAGTCATACTGCAAGGGCTACCTTTTTTATCCATCAATATCAAAAATTTTTCCGGGGTTCAAAATTAAATCCGGATCCCAAGCCTTTTTCAGAGCCTTCATTAATTCAAGCTCCACAGGGTCCGTATACGTTAACATAAAGTCCTTTCTGACAGTCCCTATACCGTGCTCTCCTGAAATCTTACCACCTTTGGCATAGACGGCGGTATAAGCTTCTTTTTCGTATTCTGCCAGACGTCGTTCCCATTCTGCATCAGTCAGTCCGTTTCTTAAAATATCCAAATGAATATTGCCGTCTCCCGCATGACTTACGCCGCGAAAACACAACCCCGTACGTTCACCGATATTCTGCAATTCCTGAAGAAGCTCTGCAATACAATCCGGAGGGACAACAAAGTCTTCCATAGCGACAGGCCCTTCTGCCCCGGAGGCTTCGGAAAAAATTTTTCGTGCCCTCCAAATTTTATCGGCATCGGCCATAAAAACATCTGTGGCCCCGCAGGTCCGGCATATTTCATCAACTTGCATACAAATAGCGTCAGCCTCATCTTCATTACGGCAATCTATCTGAATGATCATATAATTACCCTTTTCAGACGCTACTTGTCGCTCTCCTGTAAAACGCTCTACGGCACGTATCGATTCATTATCCATAAATTCCAAACAAGTTGTCTCTATCCGATTTTTAGGTAAGACGGTTACCAGTGACAACGCCTCCTGTGCCGATGAAAAAACAGACAGTATATGGACGCTTACAGGGGGCAAGGGAACCAGCCGGACAGTAACTTCCGTAATAATTCCCAAAGTCCCTTCAGCTCCGATAACAACTTTTTCTAAAGCATATCCGGTAGAGGACTTTTTCAGGCGACCGCCCAATTCGACAATCTCCCCTTTAGGCGTTACCATTTTAACAGCATAAACCTGATCTCGTGTCGTCCCGTACTTTACGGCACGATTGCCGCCGGCATTGGTAGCCGCATTACCGCCTATAAAGCAACTGTCACCGCTACAGGGGTCCCCGGCATAAAGAAGTCCCTTTGCAGCGGCCATTCTCTGCAAATCCGCTGTAATAACCCCTGCTTCGACACGTGCGTACAGGCACTCGTCATTAATTTCCAAAACGGCATTCATGCGTTCTGTCGACAATATAATGCCTCCATACTTATTAGCCACAGCCCCGCCTTCAAGACCTGTTCCGGCACCGCGGGGAATGACGGCTATATGGTATTTGACAGCCAGTTGCATCACAGCGGCCACCTCTTCTGTCGTGGCCGGTAATACCACGGCTTCGGGCAATCTATAAGCTTTACGCTCCGCCCCCTCATCTTGACCGTATAAAACAAGTCTGTCCTTTTCCGTCAGCACATACTTATTCCCTACAATAGCGACCAAGTCCTTAATTATATTCTCATTCACAACCGTATAGGTTTGCATCATTTTTCCCCCTTTATTACATTGACACACGGCCTAAGCCTATGCTAGAATCACTGACACTGTAAATTAATTGAAACGAGGCGATTCATATGTTAAGACCCCTTATCGGAATTAGCGGCAATTGTTTTGATACCCGCCCAGATCCCCTTCGTTCAGGTGTTAACGATGCCTATATCCGTGCAGTTACCGATGCCGGCGGCACACCCTTTATCCTCCCGTATACGGATGATACGGAAGCTGTGGAAAATATGATAGCTCATTTAGACGGACTGCTTTTATCAGGGGGGCAAGATATCTATCCTCCCCGCTACGGTGAAGACGTATTACCGAAATGCGGACCCCTAAATCCCGGAAGTGATCGCTTTGATTTTCTGCTCCTTGAATCGGCAGAAAAGAGAAAGCTACCGATTCTGGCAATTTGCCGCGGCCTACAAGTTGTGAACGTCTTCCACGGCGGCACCTTGTATCAAGATATCTCCTATATGCCCGAAGAATCCCTTGCCCATAATTTAAAAGGAAATCGGGATCTCCCGGCACATACCATAATGATTGAAGCCCACTCCCGATTACAAGACATTTTAAAAAAGACGGAATGGTCTGTCAATTCGCTACATCATCAAGCCGTAAAAGAGGTCGGCAAAGGTCTGATCGTAACGGCCCGAGCCAAAGACGGTGTAGTAGAAGCTTTGGAGCTGCAAGACTATCCTTATTTACAAGCCTATCAATTTCATCCTGAAGAAATGTATGCTTCCAACTACTTCGCCAAACAACTCTTTTATGATTTCATAAAAGAGTCTGCTAAATATATGATCAGTCCTCTTAAATCATAACCACCCGTTAAACGGGTGGTTTGCTCTGACCCTATAAGGGTCTTTCTCTAGTGGATACCCTCTAAAGAGGGTATCGAAATAGTCCGACAACCACTCTATTATTACAGGCAGCCCCCTACTCGGGGGCTTTTTTTCTGCCTATTCTACCGGCTTACCCGTAAACGGGTCGGTATATTCCTGAAAATTTAATGTGTCCATGGCGATATCATCGTGCAACTGGTTGCGAATATACTCTTTTATCGCACCTTCATACCTGCCTACCGTATCTACGTAATAGCCTCTGCACCAGAAGTGTCGATTCCCATATTTGTACTTAAGATGGGCATGTTTATCAAATATCATGAGGCTACTTTTACTCTTTAAATATCCCATAAAACTCGACACACTCATATGCGGGGGTATGGTTACTAACATATGAATATGATCCGGGCAACATTCTGCTTCTAATATATCTACATGTTTTCTTGTGCATAAGTCACGTAAAATTTTCCCTATATCACTTCTTAATTTTTTATATATAATCTGTCTGCGATACTTGGGTGCAAACACAATATGATATTTACATCTCCATTTGCTATGTGATAAGCTTTGTACGTCATTCATTGACATGGAACCTCCTCTTTGTACAATAATGTGGTTGCCAGACCGCTATCATTGTACCACGGGGAGGTTCTTTCCTTTTCTATAAGAATATTTTTCCAACCCCCAGTTTAACTGGGGGTTTTGTCATGCCTATTCGGCGTACAATAACAGAAAAGCCATGGATTTTTCCATGGCTTTTTCTTATGAAAGGAAGAACGCTCGGATAAAAGGGGCTACGTGAGGAGCATAAAGACCTTCTACAAAGCCGAAGACCAGAAGGCCTATAACTGAGCCTACCAGGGCCCCGTTAATGCGAATCCACGCCAAATCTTCACCAACTTTATTTTCCAAGAATTCGTTGAATTTACGCTTATCAAACCCCGACAATACTTCACGTACGGCGACCCCGATAAGAGAGTGTTCGTGTTCGAGCACCACTTCAACACAGCGACGAATCTGATCATCGAGCCATTGCTTGATTTCCGGATGTTCATTGCAGTAGTCCAAATAATTCATAAACTCACTTTCCAACAAATCCTGCAACTTTTCCTTACCTATAGGACCTGTGGCAAAATAGCTCTGACTGGTTTTATAGGTGGCCTTAAACCATTTTTCAATGGGTAGAGAATCAACAAATCTATCTTGCCAACTCTGTACCGTATACGTAAGCTGCCCGTTCATGGAGTACAGGCGCATTTCCAGCTTTCGGCACAACCACTGCCGTTTAACAGGATCCGCTTTTTCCCAACTCGTAAGCCAGGCCAACAGACCGCTTTGTACATCAGCGGCTATCTTGCTCATATCGACCATACCCGTAAAGCGATTAAGCATAACAATAACATGAGGTGTCGTCTTCGATTCGTTCAGCCATTCCTTTAACGATTGTTCTAAAATTTTTCTGAATCCGTCCGTAGCGACACCTTCTTTTAATAAGCCTATTCCATCATCCAATAAGTGACTCTGCTCGTCTTCTAACAGGGCTATGAATCGATCCTGCACGATAGTTAATAAAGGTTGCCGTTTCAAATAATCGCGAATATGGCGGATAATCGTTTCCTGCGTATCTTCTTTACCGGTATATGTATAAATCTGTTTAGCCCCTTCATACAGAAGGTTACGAAACCGTTCTCTACCTTCAGTCGTATCCAACCACTTATTAAAAGTTTCGACAAAGGAGATTTTATACAATTTTTCACGCCACATATGAGGCTGTAAAAGCTTTTCCGACACAATTTGTGTCATGCCGTCTATAATTTGATTGCGATGTGTATGCACCAATTCCGTGTGCCACGGAAAGCCGAGAGGCTTTTCAAATAAAGCCGTAACGGCAAACCAGTCGGCAATACTGCCGATTAAAGCCGATTGAAAGACAAACAGGGCCAACTTTATGCCAAGTGTCACTTCATGGGTACACCAATACCAGAAAACACCGAAAAAGCAGATGAAAGACAAGGCCAAAATCAAATCCGCCCGTTGACGATAATTCATACTATTGGCCTCCCTTCGCAATGAACATTCCGATATAAATAAGCGTTCCCAAAGCAGCCCCTACCAGAGAGCCGTTAATACGTATCATCTGCAAATCATACCAAACACCGGATTCTAACTGCTTTGCCAAAACACCGGTATCATACTTGAGAATTTCTTCTTCCGCCGTCTTACCGAACCATTCCTGCACTCGCTTCAGCTCTCTTGCCGCTAAAGCCAGAATATAGCGATTTAACTGATCTACCTGGTCAGGGCTTGATTTCCACGACTCCAACCGTTCAATAGCATATGAAGCGGCTGAATAGCAGACCCGACTCTGACGATCTTCATCCAGTACATAACGCTGCCAGGCTTCCTTCATATCCGGTCGAGAAATTAAATGCCTGTAAAACCGAATCTTATATGCCTCAATACGTTCTTGCCATTCCTGATTGTGTTCTAACCGATCGGCTTGCTTCCAAATAAAGCTTACAACCGCTTCTCGCTCAGGCGTACCTTTTACCTTCACTTGTGCCAATTTTTCTCTTAGTTTGCGTTGCAAAACCGTAGCTACGTTTTCGGGACTGAATACATCACTGGCCAGTGCCGCTTTGACAACAAGAGCATAGACAAAGTTCCGTTTTTCATATTGATGTAATGATTCTTTATAAATATCTCCGATATATGCATGTAAAGTCTTGCTTTCAGTCAACTGCTCGCCCGTGAGAACAACAAAATCCACAAAAGCATCTCCCGCTTCACCCGAAAGACCGGCCTTAACGGCCTTGGACATCATGGGCGCAATATGAATCCGTTCAATAGCCCCTTCTCCATAGCGAGAAAATGCTTCGACAATGGCTCGTAAATCAACGGTATACAAGAAGGTGTTCAGTACTTGTCCCAAAACGCGTTCAGCCGACTGAAAGCCTTCTTTTGTATGTAAATAAGTTAAACTGGCTTCCAATACAGGATGATTTTTCAGAACCGAATACATATTAGAAACCGTCAAAATCTCGCTGACAATCATATGTCGGGCCGTTTCAGCAATACGCGTCTTACTGCGAGGAATCAGAGCTGTCTTGAAGGAAATGCCCAAAGGCTTACGAAACAAGGCCGTAACAGCATACCAATCGGCAAGACCGCCGATAAGAGCCGCTCCGCTCAAATGAGAAAGCAATCCACCCCAAAAGAAATCTTCCATAGGAAATGAAATGAGAAAACAAAGTGCCGCCCCTATCAATATATAATCGGCAATATGCGTGCGTCGCCGACGTATCTCTTCTGCCATAATATCCTCCTCACATATGCCTGCCTATCCACAAGTGCCTACCACTGACGGCTGTCTCCGTCTTTCTGCGGTATCCACAAGGGCGTACTCCCGTACTTCTCGGTAAATTCCGCCGACGGGTCCCACACGGCCCCGAAATAATGCATAGGTATCAAGCATAAGTCTACTTTTACTTGATTTAAAAAGGCTGAAACACCCCATTCACGAGTACGGCCCAAGCGTGCGTCTACAGGAAAAAAGGCCAAATCCGTTTCACCGATATCCAGTCGACTCATTTCCCGTGCAAACAGTTTATCCGCTTCTCGTCTGTCAGCTTCAGTATCTCCGTCCCAATGCCAGTGATTCAAATCTCCGGCATGAAAAATTCGTAACCCGTCCGTTTCTACATAAAAGGAGCCTCCTTCATCGGTAGAGCCGAACTCATGCACATATACATTATCTTCACGCCACTCTTCATAAGGCCTCAGAACGACTGTTTTCTCGTCCTTCCACGCCGATAACGGTACGGTTGCATCCGTAATACGTCGAGCCGTCACATCCGAAAAATTGACTATATACGGATTGAAGTGATCGGCATGACTATGGCTGACAAAAAACCAAAAAGGCTTTTCCCCTGCCTGTAATCTCGGCAATACCTTTGCCGGATCCTTATAATAATCAAAAATCAGTACCTTCGTATCCGTTTCGACTGCAAAACCGCTATGGTTCAAATAATACACTTTCACAAAAGTCATTAATTCCTCCGGCATCAAAATAGTACCTGCTACTATCACTATATTATAACAATCAGAATGTAAAGACTCAACACCTATGCCCATTCCGGTACATGAGAGTTTGTCGACGTTTCTCGTTGGGAATATATCTAAAAACACCCCTCCCGAAAAAAGCTTCGGAAATTTTTATTTATAAATACAGTCTGAACCAATACCATATAGCACAAGGTACCGACAAACATGCTGATAAGAAAGTTTTTCTTATATAAATGAACCCCAACGGTTACAATCAGTGCCAGCCCTTCAGGAACTCCGTTTGGCCAAGTCATAAGACTGACGTCCTTCAACGCATAAACGACCAACATCCCCATAACGGCGGCCGGCAACACCTCTCCTAAATACGTAACGACATCAGGCAACTTCCCGTCCCGTTTATGGGCAAAAAGTAAAAAGGGCGAGAACCGTGTAACCCAGGTACCGAAAGCCACTATAAAGATTGTCCACATCATCTGTTCACTAGTCATCATGAGCAATCCCCCCTAAGCGGTAACGTAGTAAAAACACAAAAAGTATACCCGCCATAGCCGGTATCAGAAAGGAAGCGGGACCGCATATGAATAGGGCTACCAAGGTAATAGCCAGCCCCATAATACCGCATTTTTGCCGATTTGGAGCGGCACAGATCCAAAAAAAGAACAACAAACATAGCTGTCAACACAAATCCAATCCCCTTAAGCGGCAAAAAGGTCAGTGTACTTCCGGCTATAGAACCGATTAAAACACCCATAACCCAATATGCCTGATTCAGCAGTGTAACCCAAAAATAAAACCAACCTTCATCAATATTTTCAGGGACCTCCGTAGTTACATTAACAGCAAAGCTTTCATCACACATCCCATAAATGAGGTACGGTGTTTTCCAACCTTTTTCCCTATACTTACCGAGCATCGTGATCGCGTAAAATAAATGCCTACCATTTACCATAAGAGCCATAATAAAGGCTCCCACGGGATCAAAGGGTTGAAATAACAGCGTCACTGTAATAAATTCCATAGACCCGGCAAAAATAAGCAAACACATAATAAGGGGGGTACCCTAAAGGTAGCCCCTGTGAAACGGTAAATAACCCGTACGTAAGGCCAATAAATAAAAAACCGGCAGCAATAGGAACAGTTAGTGGAAAGGCAAATCGTAATGCCCGTAAAACAGTTTGTGACAACATGATTGTCTCCTTCCATTACTTTATAAGATATAACGTACATCAAAAATCAGGCTAAATCAATAGATATACAAACTACCATAGCATAGGAGAAAATCATAAATATACTGAATTTATGAAAATATATTTTATTCTTGACAATTCTTATAACGACGTATAGAATTACAATTAATTTTACAAGTACATGCAATGACCGAAACAAGTACACATATGTACGGGTCACACAGAGAGTATCGGCCACCGGCTGAAAACCGATACAGCAGCCCACTTATGTCGAATGCCTTCGGGAGCAGGATTATCGAACAACAGTAGATAGTCCCGTATGACTGACGTTACAAGTCCTTGAGTGGTAATCAATATATGATTACAATCAGAGTGGAACCGCGGATTCGACGTCTCTGTGAGACGACGGGTCTTTTTTTATACCCTTTTATCAGGAGGTTGTACTACGTGTTTTCAAGATTACGTAAAGATATTCAAGTAATCAAAGATCGAGATCCGGCTGCTAAAAACATTGCGGAAATCTTGCTTTGTTACGCCGGTCTGCACGCAATTTGGCACACAGACTCTCTCACTTTTTTTACCGTCACGGTTATTTTATTACGGCTCGCCTTATTTCCAACATAGCCCGCTTCTTTACAGGCATCGAAATCCATCCCGGTGCCCGCATCGGCGAAGGACTTTTCATCGATCACGGTACAGGCATTGTCATTGGAGAAACAACGATTATCGGCAATAATGTATCACTCTACCAGGGGGTTACCCTCGGCGGCACAGGTAAGGAAAAGGGGAAACGGCACCCGACCATAGAAGACGGTGTGGTCGTTGCCAGCGGAGCCAAGGTTCTCGGTTCTTTTACCGTCGGAGAAGGCTCAAAAATAGGTGCCGGCTCGGTCGTCTTAAGAGAGGTTCCGCCATATTCGACAGTCGTCGGCATTCCGGGGCATATCGTTTCACAGCGGGGCAAGCGAATTCGCCGAGTACTTACGGAACAGGATATTGACTTGGATCATACCAGTCTTCCCGATCCGTTGGAAGAGGAAATTGCCGAGCTGAAGCAACAAGTGTGCTTTTTACAAAAGCGTCTGAATGATTTGGACTCATGGAACTCCAACGTTCGTCATAATACGGCACATCACCAATAGTGCCGATCGTATTGCAAGGGGGGAAGCGATAACTATGGAACAACTATTTGAAAAAGTTATTCTCTGTAAGCGATGTTGTCGCCTCATAGGCAGAGAATAATTAACTATATTTCGCTAAGATATAAAAGGAGACATTTATCATGACAAAAATAGCTACTTCTACATTAGATTTAATCGGACGAACACCCTTACTCGAACCTCAACGTTATAACAAACAAACTCAAAGCCTTGCCAGAATTCTTGTTAAAGCCGAAGCTTTTAATCCGGCGGGCTCCGTAAAAGACCGTATTGCCAAGGGCATGGTTGAAGCGGCTGAAAAAGAAGGTCTGCTAAAGAAGGCTCCGTAATCATTGAACCGACTAGTGGTAACACGGGTATCGGTTTAGCGGCCGTCGCAGCGGCTAAGGGCTACCGCATCATTTTGACCATGCCGGAAACCATGTCGGCCGAACGCCGTAAACTCATGTCCGCTTACGGCGCCGAAATCGTACTTACGCCCGGTTCTACAGGAATGCAGGGGGCTGTCGACAAGGCCGCAGAATTGGCAAAAGAAATTCCCCGGATCCTTTATTCCCGGCCAGTTTACCAATCCCGTAAATCCTCAGGTTCATTTTGAAACAACAGGTCCGGAAATTTATGAAGATACTGACGGAAAGGTAGATATCTTCATTGCCGGTGTCGGTACAGGCGGTACCTTATCAGGTACCGGTAAGTACTTAAAGAGCAAAAATCCCGCCGTCAAAGTCGTTGCCGTCGAACCGACCGGTTCGCCTCTACTTTCCGAAGGCCATGCCGGCCCTCATAAGATTCAAGGTATCGGTGCCAACTTCATTCCCGATACCTTAGATACAAAAATTTATGACGAAATAGTTACGGTCGACAATGATGCGGCATTCAAAACGGCTCAAGCATTTATTAAAGCGGAAGGCTTCCTCATCGGCATCTCCGGCGGGGCAGCCGTATATGCTGCAACCGAATTGGCAAAACGCCCGGAAAATGCCGGTAAAACCATCGTCGTTGTTTTACCCGACAGTGGAGATCGTTATCTCTCCATCCCCGGTTTTATTGAAGAATAAGCACTATAAAACGAACAGGTACCTTCAAAGAAGGTACCTGTTTTTTATATTCTCATGTGTGCGCTTTATTATCAGTCTGATCCATTTCCTGTTCCAACTGCCGGCCGGTAGGTGATAAAAGTCTGGCTTTCTTACTTCTCGGCCATTTCTTAATACGAGCTTCCCAATGCATAGCTTCGTGTTTATCTGTAAAGGCCTTTTGCCACACCAGTTCAACAGGGCGGCGGGAAGCCGTATATTTAGCCCCCTTGCCGCTGTTATGAGTAGCAGTCCTTCGTACTGTGTCCGTCGTATATCCCGTATAAAAGGTTCCATCGGCACACCGAAGCATATACGTGTAATATAGCATTAGAGACTGTCCGTAATTATAACGGATTCCAAAACAACGTCTTGTACCGGACGATCTGCACCGGACGTCTTTACATGGCTGATTTTTTCAACTACATCATAATTCTCTACAACCTTACCGAAAATAGAATGGTGATTTTGCAGCCACGGGGTAGGAACTACCGTAATAAAGAATTGTGAGCTTCCCGTATTCGGACCTGCATTGGCCATAGCCAAGATACCCGGCTCCGCAAACGTAAGGCCGGGAGCGAATTCGTCAGGAATCATTTCATCGGAACCGCCGAATCCCGTTCCTTCAGGATCGCCACCTTGAATCATAAAGTCTTTAATAATACGATGGAAAATTGTCCCGTCATAAAATTTTTTGTCTGCCAATTTTTTAAAGTTACCCACCGTAATCGGAGCTTTATCGGCAAAAAGTTCTACTGTAAAGTCTCCTTCGTTAGTTTTAAATTTTGCATACAATGTTTTTTCCATTATAAAAATCCTCCTGAAATATTATCTGTTACGGTAAAAACAAGATGGGATTAGTTGGGGATCCGTTTACCCGTACTTCATAATGGACATGCGGCCCCGTGCTGTTTCCCGTACTGCCGGCCAGAGCTATAATATCACCCGTCTTTACTTCTGCCCTTCTACGACAAGAAGCATAGAGTTGTGTCCGTACCGAGTAACAATTCCGTTACCATGGTCGATTTCAACCAGATTGCCGTAACCTGAAACCCAGCCGGCAACCGTAACCTTCCCTGATGCCGTAGCCCGCACAGGCGTACCGTATTCAACACCGATATCGATGCCTTCGTGGAAGGAACTTGCCCCTGCCATAGGGCTTGTCCGATATCCGTACTGGGACGTAATCGTTCCGTTTACAGGCCAAATAGAGGGATACGTAGATGCGCTATACTTACTTGTCGACTGCTGCATATGAACAACTTGCTGTCCCGCCGTATCGCCAAGTACTGTTTTTAGCGTAATAAAGCTGATAATTCGGGCATTACTCTTTGTTTCCAAACGGGAGGCAGCGTGCAGTAATTCATTATATCCGGCATGTGATAAATCTTCGCTTTTCTTTTTTTGGCCTGCTACGCTGCCCTCACCTTTTGGGGATTCACCGGCGCCGGCGCCTTTAACCATCTGGCGGAGCTCTTGATCCAAAGAGTCCATTTTATCCATTTTTTCTTCCAGTGATGTAGTCTTATCTCTTAACAGTTCTAACTGCTGTTGATGCAGCTCTTCCTGTTCTCGCATAGTCGTATATGATACAAGCCCGAAAACAAAGGCTATAAGAAGCACGGCCCCTACAATAACAACTATGAGAGCCGTTATTTTATATTTCCTGTATCGTTCAGGCGAAAGAACTACCGGCTCTTCCGGAGCTTCCAGCGCCTTCATACTACGCAATTTCATTTGAGCCCGCAAGACTTTGCGGTTTCAATGAACTGTACCACCTTATCCTTAGCGTCCAAAAAATCGCCTTCCTATCCCTTTTGTACCGGACTGACCGTTCCGGTATAACGTAATGCATCGGCAAGGCTTTCTTTTTCTTCCTCACTCATGCTGTATAGACACTTACCGTCAATAATAGGCTTTGCAAAAATACGCGACTCATTTCGACCATATACACTCGACAAGCAGAATCCGTCATTCTTGCCGTCTAAAATAGTAAAAGCAAAACTCAGATTGTTACCTATATTATCAAAAGCATTATATTTAACAAAGCCGATTTTACGAAAGCATTGATTTTGCATGGATAAGATATCCTTCTGCGTACTGTGCATTAAGTCCAGAGACCCTCTCAACTCCTGTAGTTCCGCAACATCTGCATGCAATTTCGCCTCCAGGCTTTGTCCTATCTCATCTTGCATGAAAAAAGTGTACTTTTTCCGTAATTTCACAAGACGATAATTTAAAAGACCGATGTAGATGAGTAAGAGCAACAAAAGTACGATAATAGCTCCGCCGCCTGCCCATAAAAAGATTTCCGTATCCAATCCTTCAAACATAAGCTCTTTCCTCCCTATATCAAAAAACAGGTCCTGCAACAGACCCGTCTTATGCACGTTATACCGTAAAAGAGAGGCCGTCTTGCATCGTTTCCTGTGTATTGGTTTCTGTTAAAAGAGACATTAATCGCTCAAATTCCGCTTCCGAAGCAAAGGAAATTTCGATTTTCCCTTTATTTTTCTTATTAATACGAATGGCCACATTCGTACCGAAGTGCATTTTCAGTCGATCCCGCAATGCCTCTATATGGGCATCGGCCGGCGGTGCATCTGAACGTCCTTGGGAACCTTCCAGTAAGTGCTTAACAAACTGCTCCGCCTGACGGGCATTCAATCCGGCCGTAGCAATGTGTAAAGCCGCCTTCTTTTGCACACTTTCTTCCGACAAGGCCAATAAAGGTCGTGCTTGCCCCATGGTCAGTACCCCGGCCTCCACCGCTTTGAGCACAGCCGGCGAAAGACCTAAAAGACGCATCAAATTTGCTACATGCGAGCGACTCTTACCGACCTTCTCCGCCAATTCCTCCTGCGTCCAACCGTTCATATCAATAAGAACTTTATAGGCAGTCGCTTCTTCGACAACGTTAAGATTTTCGCGTTGAATATTTTCAATTAAAGACACTTCTGCCGCCACACGGTCTTCATAGGTTCGCACAACAACCGGGCTTGGGTAAGGCCTGCTTCCTTGGCGGCTCGCCAGCGACGTTCTCCGGCAATAATTTCATACCGTCCCTCTCCGATAGCACGTACAACCAAGGGTTGTACAATGCCGTATGTGCGTATAGATTCACTCAACTCCTGTAAAGCCTGCTCATCAAATATACGCCGTGCCTGCTGCGAATTCGGCACTACGGATGCCAAGGGAAGTTCCGTAACAGTACCGTGTAAGGTCGTATTCGTCTCCTTATCTCTGAAAAGAGCATTTACACCTTTGCCCAACCCGCCCTTTTTAGCCGACACGTTTAATCACCTCTCTAGCCAACTTCTTATATACAGCCGCACCCTTAGACGAGGGAGCATAAGTCGTAATGGGTTCCCCGAAGCTGGGAGCTTCGCCGAGACGAACATTACGCGGAATAATGGTATTAAATACACGGTCTTTAAAATATTTACGAACTTCATCGGCTACTTGTAAGGATAAGTTGGTCCTACCGTCATACATGGTTAAAAGCAGTCCGAGAACGGACAGCCTGCGATTCATATCCGCACTGATGCGCCGAATCGTTTCCGTCAACTGTGCCAATCCTTCCAAAGCATAGAACTCACATTGTACGGGAATCAGACAAAGTCCGCAGCAACCAGAGCATTGACAGTCAATAAATCTAAAGACGGCGGACAATCTATGATAATATAGTCGAAATCCTTACCCTTCGGAGTCACAACACCCTGTAGAGCTTTTTGTAAGATATATTCTCTTTCTTCCAGATTAACCAGTTCTACAGTAGCTCCGGCCAAGTCCATCGTTGCAGGAGCCACAAAAAGGCGTTTAACATCCGTACTTACGATAATGTCGTTTATGGTCCGGTTGCCGATTAACGCATCGTAAGTCCCCCCGTCAAGGGTCGTTTTATCAACGCCTAAGCCGCTCGTCGCATTTCCTTGGGGATCCAAATCAATAATTAAGAATTTTTTTCCCGCTTCTGCCAAACATGCGCTTACATTAACGGCTGTCGTTGTCTTACCAACGCCGCCTTTTTGGTTGGTTACGGCTATTATTCGCGCCACCGGATTCACCTCACTGTCCCTACATCATATCTACAGTCTATCGTATAGTATAGCATAAAGCCGCTTATTATACGATAGATTTTCTCCTTCTACCCCCGGCTTCACTACAATGTTATAATACAAATATATATGTGCATTGAAAGGAGATTACTATGGCAACAACAGCACTTCACATAGACACAATCGACGAAAAGCGTCTCCGGTATCGCCTGTCGGAACGAAACCTTACAGACCTTGATACTTCCACTATAAAAACGACGATTCAAACCCTTCTCCCACTTATAAATGCCAACGGAATCTATGATGAACTCCCTTATGACTTATGTACTGACAGCTTTGGCGGAAAATCGCCCTTTGCCGTAGAAGGAGAACAAATTATTCCTTTCCTGCAACAAGCGGAAACGATTATAGCCATGTCTGTCACCTTGGGCAAAAACGTTGACGATTACATCGACAATTTTTTTACTGCCGGAAATTTTGCTGCCGGCATACTAGCCGACTGCACGGCGGCCGCAGCTCTGGATACACTTTTAAACAGATTGACGGAAATCATTGATATCACGTATTCTCGCGACGAATTAAAAACGGCTTGGCGTATTTGCCCGGGCGAAGGTGATTTCCCCTGTCACAACAAATCGAAATTCTAGCCTCTCTACAGTCCGAAGAAATCGGAGTCACCGTCTCACCGGGACGCATGATCAGTCCGCGTAAAACCTTAACAGCCTTGGCCGGCCTTCGCTCATTACAAGGAGGATGCAGTTCCTGCAGCAGCTCTTGTAACGGTTGCAGTGCCTGCGGCGAAGAATAATAAAAGCATCTCTTGCCGGCGGCATACTTTGTGCCGTCTTGCAAGAGATGCTTTTTGCATCCTTAAAATACGTCGTGCAACACAATCGTCTGAGACCGGTCGGGACCAACTGAAACAATTCCCAGAGGAACCCCGACAAGTTGGCTGATTCGTTCTACATAATAACGGGCATTTTCGGGCAATTCATCATAAGACTTACAACCTGAAATATCCGTCTTCCAGCCGGGCAATTCTTCGTAAACAGGCTCTACATCCTGAAGTATATTCAAGCTTTCCGGGTATTCTTTCAATTCAATACCCTTGTACATATAGCCTTTACAAATGTTAATTGTATCCAATCCGTCTAAAATATCTAACCTCGTAATTGCCAAGTAATCGAGGCTATTCAGCATGGCTGCATAGCGAACAACGACAGAATCGAACCATCCGCAGCGACGGCTACGCCCGGTTACGGTACCGAACTCATGTCCCGTTTCACGCAGGTATTCACCGATTTTATTGCTCTGCTCTGCCGGAAAGGGACCGGCCCCGACACGAGTCGTGTAAGCCTTAACGACACCGATAATATTGCTCATCATACGCGGGCCTACGCCGGATCCGACACAAGCTCCACCGGCCGTAGGGTTGGAACTCGTTACGAAGGGGTACGTACCGTGATCCAAATCAAGCATCGTAGCCTGAGCCCCTTCAAACAAAACTTTTTTGCCTTCTTTAATATATTGGTTCGCCGAATATTCCGTATCCTTTACATACGGACGAATACGTTCAGCTAACGCCATGTATTTAGTAAAAATTTCCTCAAACTCAAAGCCTTCACAGTTGTAGTATGTCGCAAAAAGTCGGTTCTTTAATTCTAAGTTTGTCTTTAATTTTTGATAGAATACGTCACGATCCATCAAGTCGCCGATGCGAATACCGACGCGGTTAATCTTATCCGCATAGCAAGGACCGATGCCATTTTTAGTCGTACCGATTTTATCATCACCGCGCAGTTTTTCATCTTCTTCATCTATGCGAATATGATACGGCATAATAACATGGGCACGTGTTGAAACTTCCAATTTACTGATCGTAACACCTTTTTTAACCATTCCGTCAATTTCTTCTAGAAGAACTTCCGGATTTACAACAACACCGTTACCGATGATACATGTTTTTTCGGAAAATAAGATGCCCGACGGTAAGAGCCGTAATGCGAAGGATTGGCCGTCTGCCACCACCGTATGACCGGCATTATTACCGCCTTGTGAACGAATAACCACATCAGCTTTTTGTGCCAAATAATCAACAATCTTACCTTTACCTTCGTCACCCCACTGGGTTCCCAGTACCATAGCCGTCGCCATCTATTCAACATCCCTTCAAGTGTATATGTTCACTATATCAAACACTTAGTATTATACATTAAAAGTTTGTAAATTCATACCTTATTTACAGGCCCCGACCTCCACAGAAGAGCTGTTCCCGTGCTTACAATGAATTTTCCCTTATATTATTAGCTTTTTGCAATCATTTACGCTATAATGGATAAACGTATTGCTATAATTTTGCGGTCTAAGGAGAGAATCATTATGTTATTTGATAAAACTCAAATCGGCGGTATTGATGCGAAGTGCCGCATCATTCGTTCCGCTACTTTTGAGGGTATGGCCGATACCAACGGATTCCCGACGGAACGGCTACTTCAAAATTATGCTACCTTAGCCGATGGCGGGAGCGGAATCATCATTACGGGAATGATGGCAGTCAGCCCGATGGAGCCGCATCAACACAGCCAAATTCGAATCAGTTCGGATAATTGTATCGAACCGTTACAAAAGCTTACTGCCTGCGTACACGAACACGGCGGTAAAGTAGTAGCACAATTAGTTGTCATGGGTTCCGCCATCGCATTACCGGAGGGTTCAGTAAAAGCCATAAGCCCCAGCGGAATTCAAGAAAAAGTGGTAACAACGGAAGGCCCTTTGCATATATTGGAAACAAAAGAAATAAAACAGCTCGTACAAGACATGGCAAAGGCTGTCGTTCGTGCTCGTAAAGCCGGTTTTGACGGCATTCAGATTCATGGTGCCCACGGTTACTTGGCAAGTAAATTTCTAACGCCTTACTTTAATCATAGAACCGATGAATACGGCGGCAGCTTAGAGAATCGCGCTCGTTTTCTTATCGAATGTATTATGGCAGCTCGAACTGTCGTAGGCCCCGACTATCCCCTGTGGCTTAAATTAAACAGTGCCGATTACATGGAAGAGGGTGGCATGACCTTCGAAGAAAGCAAGGAAGTCATGTCTATGGCCGTATCTGCAGGAATTAATGCCATTGAAGTAAGTGGCGGAAATACGGCATCTTTACCGCGCCAAGGCCCGATTCGTGCTATTCGTCGCACGAAGGAACCCATGTATTTTGCTTCTTATGCCGCAGAAGCAGCTACCCTATTAAAAGGTAAGGCCGACGTCGGTGTTGTCGGCGGTTTCCGCAACGTAAGTGATATGGAAGCCTGTCTTGAGTCTACGGACATATCCTTTATCTCCTTAAGTCGACCTTTACTTCGCGAACCCGATTTACCTCGTCGTTGGAGAGCCGGCTCTCAAGATCCGGCTCTGTGTATTTCCTGCTCTCGCTGTTTTAAAGCGGAAAACGTAGACTGTATCTTTAACGAAAAAGCGGCCGACAACTAAACCGATTTATTTCTGCCGATACTTTTCATATCGTAAGAGGAGGCTCGTCTTATGGCGGTTTTGTTGATTATTATTACATTGCTGTTAATGCTTATCGTAACAATACTCTCCATACCGCTGACCTATACAGTTCGTCTATATATAACCTCGCCCTTTAAGGCGACAGCAACTGTGAACTGGTCAGGACGGGTCTTTTTGTTTTCCTTCCGTTATGTTCTCGGAAAAGCTCCGTTTCTGCGCTTGTATATAAAAAGGGTGCGACACCGCTCGCCCCTTGCTGAACCGGATATAAATCAAGATTCGGAACTACTGAAAAATGATGCTGAAACGAGCGAAACGGATGCGGTAGAAAGGGCCGTTCAGGCAACTGCAAGGAACGAAGATGACAATGCCGGTGCGGCAAAAAAAGTCTCGCAAGTACATGTGCGCCTTCGTCCGCTTCTACTCAATCGAGAATTTGCCGTCCAAGTCCTGCTTTTGATCGGTCGCATCCTTCACCATTCCCGCTTGCGAACTTTCACTGCAAACGGTACTATAGGCATAGGCAGTCCTCACGAAACGGGAATCTTAGCCGGATGGCTTTATGCAGCTATCCCGCAGAGTATTCACGAATTACAATTCAACTATTTGGAAAAAGAGTATAATGCCCGTCTTACCTCCAGTGGACGCATTATTCCGCTTATCCTGATTTTCTGCATACTGCCTTTTATATTCTCACAACCTGTACGCCGTATTATACGTACTTATATTACACTCGGAGGTAAATACAATCATGTCCAACGAAGTAAAGACCAATCTTGAATCTATTTTTCAAAGTTTCCAGGAAATGATTAAAGTTGAAACAGTCGTCGGTGATGCCCTGCACATCGGTGATGCCATCCTCGTCCCCTTTGTAGACGTAACCTTCGGATTCGGATCCGGCGGTTTCGGCGGTAAGGGCGACACAGCTAGCGAAAGTGCCGGCGGCGGTGGAGGCGCTAAGCTGGAACCTACGGCGATTCTGGTCATTAAAGGAGATCGTGTCGAAATGTTCTCTATTAAACAAGACGGATATCATGCATCTGGCTTCGAAAAGCTCTTAACTATGGCTCCGGAGATCATTGAAAAAATGAAGAAAGATAAATATATATATATTAAAGACGATGAAGAAACGGACATGGAAACTCCTAATAAGAACGAAGAAGCACATTAAAAACTCTATCGTGTTACAAAGTACCAAAATCCATTGTGCTTTTCACCGTTCTTTGTTATAATGGGCAAATGAAAGACAATCTTTCGTTTCAGGAGGTATAGGAATATGAATTTGAAAAAACAACTTGCATCTTTTGCTGTAGTCGGTATGCTCGGCGTTGCTGCCGCAACTTCCGCGTTCGCAGCCGGCGTAGGCTATGTAAACTTTGATGCATTAATACAGGGCCATAAAAACTATCCTAAAGCAGAAGCTCAATTTCAAGCTGCTGCAAAAAAAGCATCCTCAGAATTTGCTAGTAAAAGTGCAAAATTACAGACTGACAAAGAAAAGCAAGAATTATACATTCAGATGAACAAAGATTTAATAAAATTACAACAAGATTTAATAAACCCGATTGAAGGCGATGTTGTAAAAAAAATAGAACAAGATAGACAAGCTAAAGGTTTAGACGCCATCGTTTATCAGGGAGCAATTATTTCTGGAGCCGAAAATGCTGTTGACGAAACACTGGCAGTTGCCGCATTGCTCAAATAAGAAAATTTCATTAAAAGCATGACGAATCATTTCGTCATGCTTTTTTTATTTACCGATTTTATATTTTTGAGCTCGACTCCCCCTTCATAAAAATGAATTGTAGGCCTTTATTTTTTTAATTTTTGAATCCATTTATATGAAAAAGAGGTGTTTCGCGTTTAAAAGTAAAATAAAGGTGTTTTTCGACCTTTCTCGTTTTTTGAAAATAATTATTGACATATACCCCCATAGGGTATATTATACTATTATTCTTAAATATATGTAGGGGAGGTTCATATGACAGAAAAAAAATCTTGCTCCTGCATGGCTGATATAAAACATAAGCACAGAGAAGAGCAAGAGTATAAACAATTAGTCTGTCGCCTTAATCGAATTGAAGGCCAAGTCAGGGGTATCAAAAAAATGTTGGAAGAGGAACGATACTGTGTGGACATACTGACACAGGTCAGTGCCGTTCAGTCGGCATTGAATGCCTTCAATAAAGAACTCTTAGGCGAGCATATAAAGACTTGTGTAGTCAACGATATTCGACAGGGGAACGACGAAGTCGTAGACGAGCTGGTCTCATTACTGCAAAAAATGATGAAGTAGGTGATTGTATGAAACATGAAAAGTTTACTGTAACAGGTATGACTTGCTCTGCCTGCTCCAGTCGTGTTGAAAAAACGGTTTCCCAATTAGAAGGCATGGAAAAAGCCAGCGTTAATTTACTGACCAACAGCATGCAAGTAGATTACGACGAAACGAAACTATCCTCCCAAGATATCGTTAATGCCGTTGTCAGCGCCGGCTACGGTGCCTCTTCTTCTGATCAACAACAAGCCGAAACTGCCGCGTCTTCGCCGACCGGCGGTTCTTCAACAATAGCTGATGCTCTAGCCTCCATGAAAAAACGGTTAATCCTGTCCGTTCTTTTCCTCATTCCCACAATGTATGTATCATCGCATGGCCTATTTAAAGCCGTCTTCGGGTTACCGGTCCCGGATGCAGTCGCCCGTATTTTCGACGGTCCGGAAAATGCCATGGTCTATGCGTTTGCTCAATTTGTTCTAGTCTTGCCCATTATTTATTTAAACCGTCATTACTATATTAACGGTTTCCGTAATCTCTTTAAAGGGGCCCCCAATATGGACAGCCTCGTCGGCCTCGGCTCAGCGGCTTCCGCTTTTTTCGGTATTTTCGCCATATTCCGTATCGCTTGGGGACTCGGTCACGGTGATCTAACCTTAGTCGAATCGTACAGTACAAACTTATATTTTGAATCGGCCGGTATGATTGTCACCTTAATCACAGTGGGTAAATACATGGAAGCCCGCGCAAAGGGTAAAACAAGCCAAGCCATTGAAAAACTTATGGATTTGGCCCCTAAAGAAGCACGAGTTATTCGTAACGGCAAAGAGTCGACAATTCCGGTAAGTCAGCTCCGAATCGGTGATGAAATCGTTGTTCGCCCCGGCGAAAGCATTCCTGCCGACGGAGTCATTTCCGAAGGTACAACAAGTATTGATGAATCAGCCCTCACAGGTGAAAGCATTCCCGTTGATAAGCAAGTCGGCGACACCGTTACGGCAGCCACTATGAATAAGGCCGGATCCATTCATATGACAGCAAAGCGAATCGGTGATGATATGACTATCAGTCAGATTATTCGTCTCGTCGATGAAGCAAGCAGCAGTAAGGCCCCAATTGCCAAAACGGCCGATAAAATTGCAGGCGTTTTTGTCCCTACAGTTATTACAATCGCCGTTATTACGGCAGCCGTATGGTATTTCTTAATGGGTGTTTCCCTTGAATTCGCATTTTCTCTCGGCATTTCCGTTCTTGTTATTTCTTGCCCTTGTGCACTCGGACTGGCAACACCGGTTGCTATCATGGTCGGTACGGGCAAGGGGGCTGAAAACGGTATTCTTATCAAATCGGGAGAAGCTCTTGAGTCGGCTCATTCCATTGACACAGTCGTAATGGATAAAACCGGGACTATTACAGAAGGAAAACCCGGCGTAACAGACGTCCTTCCTTTGAATACGGATCTTCACGACCTTCTTTCCGTGGCCGTAGGGCTGGAAAATAAAAGTGAACATCCTTTAGGTGCCGCCATTGTTCAATACGGTAAAAAGAAAAGTATTGTTCCCGCTCCCGTATCGGACTTCTCCGCTATTTTCGGCAAAGGCATTCGTGCAAATGTAAACGGTACGACTTGGTATGCCGGAAATCGCCGCCTATTGGAAGAGGCGGGAATTGACACAACTTCTGTTATCAACACCTTGAATCGCTTAGGCGATGAGGGTAAGACACCCCTACTCTTTGCAACAGACAAAGCAATAGAAGGTATCATCGCTGTTGCCGACATGGAAAAAGAATCCAGCGCCAAAGCGATTGCTCTCTTCCGCCATATGGGTATTCAGGTAGTCATGCTTACAGGCGATAATGAACGTACAGCTAAAGCGGTACAACAACGATTACAAATCCCCAAGGTTATTGCCGAAGTGTTGCCCCAAGATAAAGAAAAACACATTTCAGCCTTACAGTCTGAAGGGCATCGAGTAGCCATGATCGGCGACGGTATTAACGATGCTCCGGCACTTATGAAGGCCGATCTTGGTATTGCCATCGGAGCCGGTACAGATGTGGCTATTGAAAGTGCCGATGCGGTTCTCATGAAAAATGACCTTTTAGATGCCGTAACAGCTGTAAAACTTAGTAAGGCCGTTATTCGCAACATTAAAGAAAACCTTTTCTGGGCCTTCTTTTACAATGTCATCGGCATTCCCTTGGCTGCCGGAGTCCTCTATCCCTTCTTCGGCATCAAACTCAGCCCTATTATCGGGGCGGGCGCTATGAGCCTTAGTAGTTTCTGCGTTGTCATGAATGCATTGAGACTCCGCTTCTTTAAAGTAGAGCATGGGAATGTTTCACGTGAAACAAACTCAAAAGATACACAGACTCATTTTGTTTCTACAACATTAGTTGTTGACGGCATGACGTGTGCCCATTGTCAAAAGCGTGTAGAAGATGCTCTTGCAGCAATTCCCGGAGTCATCTCTGCAACAGTAGATTTATCCACAAACACGGCTATTGTCGAAAGTAAGCAGAATATACCCGCCTCTGAATTCAATCATGTAGTTACAGATGCCGGTTATATATTAATATCTCCTAAGGAGGAAAAGAAAATGGAACAAGTATTAAAAATTGAAGGTATGATGTGTGGTCATTGCCAGAAACATGTAGAAGAAGCACTCTCCGCTATGGACGGTGTAACATCTGTAAATGTTGATTTGGAAGGTAAGAAGGCAACAGTTACAACAAACAAAGAAATTTCAACAGACCAATTCGCAAAAGTCATTACTGACGCAGGTTATGAACTCATAAAATAAAACAGAAAAAAGCCCGTCTCATATAAGAGACGGGCTTTTTTCTATGTGAAAGTGTTTCACGTGAAACCATCATATTATATTAACCGCTACCATCAAAATATCACACTTTAAAGTGCCGGTCTATTCATTTTATTACAACTTTCTTTACCCAATTCTTTATAATAAAAGTTCATAAATTTTTCCATATTCTCAGGTTTGCGTAACCATGCCTCTACTTCCGGCGAAAGAAGGTCTCTATGAATACCCGTCCTTAAATAATATTTCGTTACGCCTAAAATAGGAGCCAATCGTGTTAAGACAGCTTCTTCTACAGTGTCTACTACACCCTTTTCCCATTCATATACAGTTCGGGCCGATACATTTACCATACGAGCTAATTCATAAACGCCGAGTTCCTCTTGCTCTCTTAATCTGTTAATCCGTTGGCTTACATTTTCTTCCATCATGTATCACCTCTTAATTAAGATATACTATTTATTTTAGAGCCACTATTCGTATACTATAGTTATTCTACCATTGTCATCTTTAGGGCAAAAGATTCCTTTTACCTTCTTGTCCATTTTATATCACCATTCGTAATTCTATCTCATTCATTCATTCAATAAAATCTATACTATACGTAAAAAGAGGGCTGTTTCTTATGAAACAGTCCTCTTTACTAAAAAGTATTTCTGTGAATAATCTTTGGGCTTACTTGTTGTTTTCCATATTCATTTCATGGCCGTTATGTTGACCCGACATGGATTGATTGTTACCGTTCATTTGCATATTTCCGTTACCTTGCATATGATTATTTGCATTTCCCGGGCAGTCATCCGGCATTTGAGTGCCATTCATCTGTCCCTGACAATCTGAAGGCATCTGATTCCCGTTCATATGCATATGTCCTTGACTGTTACCGTTCATATTCATATGCATATTCATTTGACCTTGAGGCGGTACATACCCGCCTAATTGCGGATCAATCATTCCGAATACCATAGCCAAGTGAGTAAGTGCTACAAAAAGAAATACGGTCAACACATGTCGAACAACTTTGGTATGTTCATTCCAGGCCTTACCTACAATACCGATTTCTATAAAAAGTAAATAGACAGCCGGAATAATAGCTGCTAAGAAGGAGTAGATAGACAGGCGATCCAAGGGTCCCTTCCAAGCAACTGTCGGTATGTATGCGACAACAAGATAAATAAACAAGAAAATAAAAATAATACTTAAACAAATAGATGCCCCTTTTCGCAAACCGGGCCATGAGTTTCCTGCTTTTCCTTTGTTCAGCAGTGAAAAGATTTCAGAACAAAGAACCAGCTCGGCTAAGGTCATAGGCACTACCATGAAAAGAATTAAAAACCACGGTGCATACATACCCAGTAAATCCATATAGTTAGACATTACCATAGTAAATTCCCCCTTATTAATTTGTCTCGACTCATTATACCCCGGTGGGGTATATTTGTAAAGAGATATAAATAATATTCTGTTTCAGTTTCTAAATAAAAAGAAACCACTTCAAAAAAACAAAGTGGTCTCCTTTTTATATAATTAAATAAAGTTTTAACTACAAGCTAATTATCATCATACTAAAAAAACAATATATATTTACTTAATATAAAAAAATCTTATTACTACAATAGATCTTGAGCTAGTTTTTTTATCGTAAATGTCTCTATTCATCAAAGTAAATGCCATAAAGTTTTTCGGAAGCAAATATTACCTATTTGTCGTCCTATTGTCGTTTTTGAGAACCTCTTGAAGATTTTTTTCCGTGAAATATTAAAAAGCCTCCGGATACAAATACCGACCATTTTGATCATACACAGCCCCATTTTCAAATTTCGCTTTCATTATTTTATTTCTATAATCATAAAAAAACTTTACCTTAATTTTTTTCCAATCCACGAAGTCTCATAGTTTTCCTTAAAAATATTTCCCTCAATAACATAATATGGCGGGTCACTACGTACTAACTGAATAGAATCCATATCAAAAATATGTTGTTGTGTTAATATTAGCACTAACCTTTCTATATCGGTTTGATATAGAAAGAAAAAGAGACACTTACTGATATAGAAAAAAAGCAAAGTCAAAAGTAATGTACATAACAAAATTTTTTTAACCATAGCTATTATCCCGCCTCCATATACAGCCTCAATTAATCTTCCACACGACAAATCTACCCTAAAAGTACATTGCAAAAAGGATATATAAATACTACAAAGGAAGTACCTACTTTTTATTATATATGTTTGCTATCTTTCCAGCATCACCAATATAGTACGCTAAATAAAGTTCATACTCATCTGGATGTGTGTATTTATTAGGCGGTGTAAAGCTATTCATTGTTTTAATAGCACCTTCAACACTATGTTTTGTAAGTGTCCGAGTATCTTTTTCCATAATCCATAGCTGACCAAATAGCGCAAGAGTTCCCGGACGATAATCATCTTGAGTATTTCGCGACCAGAAATCCTCCCTTTCTTTATCTCCAATTCCTTCAAGATAGAAAATAGTAGTTGTAGGTACTGTAATGCTTTGTTGTGCTCCGAAAACATTCTGATATGTATCTGTAGCAGTACTATTGCCCACTAATTCAATTTTTACAAAAATAGGTTGTGCTCCCTGTTCATTCTCAAATAATCTTTTTTTCTCAGTATCACGCGTTCTTTTATCAGCATTTTCATCTATATGGATTCGTTGCACCGCCAATACGTTAAATCTTTTTCCATAATATTTTTGTAAGGTTTTCTCAAATTCAGCAGCGCCTTTACCCATATCTTCCGCTTTATTCTGACACATTATAACTTGATCCGGTACATCATAAAATATGGATACGTTCTTCTTTGTAAATTTAGGTGCTCCTTCATTTGCATATACCCAGACCGATGTAAATGTAAGTATAGCCAACATAACTATTCCCAATACTCTCTTCACTTAAACCATCTCCTCAACATTATCTCGTATTTTTTATAGACATTTATCAAGTAAAATCCTACCATCATCAATGCTGATCATTATTATTTATATTTATTCTAGGGATTTTCCATAAAAAAATATTTTTCAGTAAAAAAATCTCTGGCACTGTAAATCCGTATACATAGGCTAGCGTATTAACGTATTCCATAATGAGTTTACTGCCTTATAGGCTTTGAACACATTAATTTTTTTCTGAATAAAAGACTTCCAATTCCGAAGTATTCACAACTATACAAATTTTAAATTCATTATTTACTAGTACCATTACAGATAAAAAAATTTACAATATCTTTTTTTATTTTTGATTCATTTCTCAATATCCAGACCACCCTAACATGTAACAACACACAAAAAAATTAATACTTTCTTATATACATTATACGTATCACTTTTCTTTTATTTATTTCAATTTATGTAATCTAAATGCCCGTCTTGATCTTGTATTATCCATCGAGATCCGTTAAAAATCATAGTGACATGCCCGGAGAACACCTTTTGTACATTAGTTCCATTAATTCTATCTAAAGACACTAACTCATATGAATAAATAACTTGGTTTTCTGTTGCACTAATCACTTGTAAATTTGATAATTTCACAGCAAGTGTAGTATCATAGCCACTCTTCCAATAGTCATAAGTTCCTAATGCCGCTCTTTGCTCTCCCGACAAATACTCATAGGCCTCTTCAAATCGTCTATTGGTTAAAGCAGCATAATACTTATTCAAGGCGGTACTACTATCTTGCTTCGCTTTCTCCACAGGATTCAATACACTAGGGGGTGGTAATTTTTTAGTATTTAACTGCTGCGAACTCACGGTCACTTTTTTAGAATTCTCATACCTCGCTACATTATTGTAGTACCCAAGAATTGCTGCAAAAAAAATATATCCCAAAAAACAAATTATGGTTATCAAAATAAGAGCAGTCTTACTCGTCGAAGTTCTGAGCCTATACCTTTCTGCGATTTCCTTATCAACAGATATATACCGCACCGGGTTACCATACTTATTCGCGCCTTTATCTCCTTTGGGTATCGATAATATCAAAATCAAAAAGTTCAAAAAAATTGTAATTATAGCAAAAACAATCCCCCAAATTTTAGACCAACCAAAATCATGGAATCGTCTAATAATCATTGCCAATTTAATAGGGAATATCATAAGAATCCAAAAAAATAAACATTATACAAAGTATTCCCCAAATATTTAAAATGTAGTATATATGCCCCTATCCCCGCAATAGTATTCCCTATAATAGATAAGAGAATTTCAAATACAAGCATAAATTGAAAATATTCTTTTCTACTTGCCCTGCCATCAGAATTAAAGCATTTATTTTTTAACGTATATATAAATGTGTCCGATATTGATAGGTCTAATGCGTCAAGTGGCAAATCTTTATCGGGTCGGTTTTCATTATCTGTTCGCTGATCCCCACTTCTTTTACTAGCATTTTCTTCTATGTCTTTTTCATTCATCTCTTTTACATCATCCGTATTTCCAATAGATGAGTCCAAACTTAAAGTAGCACTATTGTTCCGTATTCTTCTTCCACATATAGAGCAAAAATCCCCATCAGTACCTATAGCTCCTCCACACCACTTACAAAAAGCCACTTTACTCCCTCCGCATTTTCATTTTACGATTTTTTAACATTATATCATAATATTTGTTTTTATTTCTCCACATTTCTATAACACACATCTTATTAATACTATATAAAAATAAACAGTGCTCCCTTAAAGGAAGTACTGTTTATTATACGTTATTTACTTAAATCAATAGATCCTATTTTCTCGCGTAAGGGCAGAACCGACGGCGGACTCACAGAAAGTTCGTCTACGCCCATGCGCAAAAAGTCTTCCGTAAGGCTTAAGTCTGCTCCGAGTTCACCGCAAATACCTACCCAAATGCCTTCTTTATGACCGTTTTTAACCGTCATTTCAATAAGTCGGAGAAGGGCAGGATGGTGGGGATCGAAGAAGTTATCCAGGTCCGTCTGTTGCCGATCAATAGCCAAAGTATACTGGGTCAAATCATTAGAACCGATGCTGAAGAAGTCCACTTCTTTAGCTAATTCGTCACTAATGAGTGCCGCTGCGGGCGTTTCTATCATAATTCCCACTTCCATCGACTCATCAAAAGCAATTCCTTCATGTCTCAGCTCGTTCTGCACTTGTCTCAATAACTCTCGACTGCGACGCACTTCATCAACGGAAATAATCATGGGAAACATAATGGCAATCTTTCCGTACGCACTGGCTCTACACAAAGCTCGCAACTGTGTTTTAAAAAGAGTCGGTCGAGTTAAGCAAATACGAATAGCACGCATGCCCATAGCCGGATTTTCTTCAGCCTTTAAATCGAAGTAATCCACCTTCTTATCCGCTCCTATATCCAGGGTACGGATAACAACCGTTTTTCCTCCCATCATTTCGGCCGTCTTTTTATAAGCTTCAAACTGCTGCTCTTCCGTCGGATAGGTAGCATTTTCCAAATATAGGAATTCGCTACGGAAAAGGCCGATCCCTTCCGCATCATTAGCCAAGGCTTGAGGCACATTATCAGGATTTCCGATATTCGCGAAAACGTTGACCTTATAACCGTCTACCGTAACGGATTCCTTACCTCGATATGCTTCTAAACGAATTTTACGTGACTCAGCCTCTGCCTGTTTTTCTTCATCTTATCCAACGTAGCCGAATCGGGATCCAAATATACGGTTCCCGTAAAGCCGTCAACAATAACCGTCTTGCCTTCCACATCCGTATGCAATTGCGTTCCCGTATTGACTACGGCTGTAATTCCCAGTGTACGAGCCAAAATAGCCGTGTGGGAGTTCGTGCTCCCGCCGGAGGTAACAAAGCCCAGAATCTTATCCGTATCGAGTTGTAGCGTTTCACTGGGAGCTAAGTCGTCGGCGGCCAAAACAACACCGTCGTATGCCGAGAAATCATTGGCTTCACCGCCACAAAGCTGTACCTGTATACGTCTTGATATATCCAATACGTCGGCTGCCCGTTCCTTCATATACGCATCATCCATGGAGCGGAACATTTCGGAAAACTGCTGCGCCGTTTCTTCTACAGCTGCTTCGGCATTTATTTTTTTTTGAGAAATTAAAGTAACTATATTATCAATATAATCGTCATCATCAAGCATCATCTGATGAACTTCAAATAAGGCCGCTTCCTCTTCGCCAACCTTTAGAACCGCCTTCTCATACATGTCTTTCAACTGTTCAATAGATGCTAAACGAGCTTCTTGAAAGCGTTCCACTTCTGCATCCGTATCCTTTATACGTCGTCTGGCCGTAGATACGGTATTTCTATGGAACAAAGCAAGGGGACCCATAGTAATGCCGGAAAAAACCGATTTTCCCTTTACAACTAGCATGAATACCTCCTTTAGAAATTTTCTTTAAAGAATTTTTCTATTTCATGTACAGCATGTTCTTCATCTGAACCGTCTACAGTAACTTTTATTTCTTCACCTTGTTTCACGCCCAGAGCCATGACCGTAAAAAAATCTTTTTTTCAAGTCACCTTTTTAGACCCTTTTTTTCAATAGTAATCTTTGATTCAAATTTTTTTAGCTTCCTTAACGGCCAATCCTGCCGGACGCGCATGAATCCCTTTTGGGGATCCGTTATTGTATATGTAAACTCTTTCATTTTAATGCCTCCTTAAAAATCAACTTAATCGGTATTCTTTACTTTAACGTACTTTTTATAAGAAAAAAACAATAGTCTAAGCATTCTTTCTCGTTAATCCCAACAAGAGAGCCGCCACTACGGCACCGGCAAAAAGAGCTGACAAGTACATGGGCCAGTTCACGACACTGAATACGAAAAATTCCGCCGTGAGGGGCCGGAACGGTACAATTAAAAAAAGCATGGACAGAGCCCTCGGCTACAGCCGAACCGACGGCACACGAGGGTATGACATGAACCGGATCGGAGGCGGCAAAAGGAATAGCTCCTTCCGTAATAAAAAGACAACCCCATAATAAAAATTCGTAAGTGTAGATTGTCGCTCCTTCTCCGTAAACTTGCTCCTTAAAAAAACAAGCATCGCCAAAGCAATTGCAATGGGAGGAACCATACCTCCGATCATGACGGAAGCCATGATACCCTGAGCTGACAGCTGCCCCCGATGCATCGACTAATGAAGCTGTTCCGAAAACATAGGCCGCTTTATTAATAGGACCGCCGAAATCGATAGACATCATGCCGCCTAAAATAAGACCCAAGAAAATCTTGCTGGTCGTAGTCATACCGGCCAGAGTAAACGACAGCCATTGATTGAATACGGCCGTAGGCGGATTAATAACAAAAACCATAATAAGACCTACGAGAATAAGACCGCAGACGGGATAAAGCAATACGGGCTTAGTTCCTTCCAAGGCTTGAGGCAGTTTGGCAAAAACTGTCTTTAAAAAGATAACGACATACCCTGCAATAAATCCGGCAAAAAGGGCTCCGAAAAATCCTGATCCTCCGTTAGCTGCCAAAAAACCGCCGATAATACCGGGCATCAATGCCGGTCGTTCACCTATGCTGACGGCAATATATCCGGCTAAAATAGGCATCATCATACTGAATGCCAAACCGCCGATATCTTTCAAAAAGGCCGCTACAGGCGTTCCCGAACCGAAAGTGACCGTCCCGGCATTATTCATGTCAAAAAGGAAGGCCAAAGCAATTAAAATACCGCCGCCGATAACGAAAGGAAGCATATGTGAAACGCCGTTCATTAAGTGCTTATAAACACGTCGACCCGTGCTTTCCGTCCCTTCACCGGAGGTACTTTCTTCACTTTTACTGCCGCTTCCGTTAAATACGGGAGCCGTCTGTTGCAAGGCGCCTTCAATCAAACCGGCAGGATTCTTAATGCCCTCCGCCACCTTAACGAAAGCGACGTGTTTTCCTTTAAATCGTTCGACCGGCACGTCCTTATCGGCTGCCACAATAACACCTACAGCCCGTTTTATATCATCGGCAGTCAAAGCATTTTTGACTCCGCCGCTACCGTTTGTTTCCACTTTAATATCAATACCCATGTCGCTACCCTTGTTCTCTAAGGCTTCGGCAGCCATGTAGGTATGAGCAATTCCTGTAGGGCAAGCCGTTACGGCAACGACAAACGGTCTTTTCGTCACATCAGCAGAGACTGCCGCTTGACCGGCTTCTCCGAAATCTTCGGCTGACAAGGCTTGCTCCGCATTATCAATAATTTTTAAATACATTTCTCTATCGGGAGCCGACATCAAAGCCTCTCTAAAGTCGTCATCCATAAGCATTCTGCTGAGACGGCTAAGGACTTCCAAATGAACATCGGCACCGTCCGCCGGTGCGGCAATCATAAAGAAAGAGGTGAGCCGGCTCATCATCGAGACTTTCATAATCGACGCCGGTGCGAACAATCATAGATGCCAGTGCGGGCTTTACAACCGCATCTGTCTTGGCATGAGGAATGGCAATACCTTCACCGATTCCCGTACTTCCTTCACCTTCACGCTTTAAGACTGCGGCCTTATATGCTTCTTTATCCTTTAAACAACCGCTTTTTTCCATTAAATCTACCAGCCGATTAACAGCGCCTCGTTTATCGACAACCTCTGCCTGTAAATCGATACTTTCAATTTTCAATAAATCCGTAATTTTCATAACTGTTCCCCCTATATCCAAACAGCTTCATACATATCTTTAATTTGTCGACCCGTTGCCAGCCATTCATGAAAAGCCGTAGCACTTCCGGCTGCAATCCCCCAACGTAATGCCTCGCTCAAGTTTCCCCCGTATTTCATATAAGCCGAAATAAATCCGGCTACCATACTGTCTCCGGCACCCACGGAGTTGACAAGCGTCCCTTCGGGCGTTTTTACCTTATATATTTCATTATCTTCACCGATTAATATGGCACCGTCACCGCCGAGGGATACGAGTACGTTTTGTGCCCCTTCTTCTTGAAGTTTCCGTGCCTGAAAAATAATGTCTTCATCTGTCCTTAGTTTTATATCGAATAATTCTTCCAGTTCTTCTCGGTTGGGTTTAATCAAAAAGGGTTTATACTTCAATACATTACGTAAAAGATCGCCTGTCGCATCGACAACGGTTTTGACGCCTTTATCTGCTACGGACGCCAATAACTGTTCATATATACGGTTGTCTATACCTGCCGGTATGCTTCCGGCAAGAACCAGTACATCATCGGAGCTTAGAGCCCCTATTGTTTTTTTCAGGTGATTAATATCCTCTTGACCTATAACCGGACCAACTCCGTTAAGTGCCGTTTCTTCATGGCTGATAACCTTTACGTTAATGCGAGAATTACCTTCTCGTAAATAAAGAAATCACATTGTACGCCGGCATTCACGCAAAGACGCTCTATTTCCCGGCCGGTAAAACCGGCTACAAAGCCCAAGGCCTTGCTTCGGGTTCCCAAGGCTTGTAATACAAGGGATACGTTAATCCCCTTACCTCCGGGATATATGGCTTCCGCCTCTGCTCGATTAATATTACCGGTAGAAAAATCCGTCGTATGAACAACATAGTCTAAGGACGGATTGAACGTAATCGTGTAAATCAAAGCATACACACCTCCGTTTGCTCACCGTATACGGAAACATCTAAATCCTTCTTGCCTGCCGTAATAATTGAGACCTCCGCAAGAGTCGCAAATGTTACGTGTGACGAACGGCCGAATTTACTCGTATCTGCCAAAACATACGCCTTGGTACACTGTTTAAGTGCAGCCGTCTTACAGGCCGCCTCTTCCTGGTCGGGAGTCGTACATCCGAAACGAAGATCAATCCCGTTTGTACCGAAAAACCCCTTCGTGAAATGATAACGTCTGAGCATATCTCTCATATCTCCTCCGATAACCGATTCAGTTGATCCTTTAACCGTCCCGGGGAGGATACTTACTTGTAGTCCCCGTGCAGCCAGTTTTTGTGCCAAGGGAAGGCTGTTTGTAACAATTGAAATATCATGTGCCGTCAAAAAGTCACCCATTTGTTCCGTCGTCGAACCGCCGTCTATATAAATAAAATCCTGTTCTTCTATCAAAGTAGCGGCATAAGCGGCTATTTTTCTCTTTTCTTCTATGTGGTAGGCATATTTCTGCTGAATACTTTCAGAATTGACATTATATTCATCCACTTCGTCTACAGCCGTGGCTCCGCCATGAACCCGATTGACAAGGCCCATCTTTTGTAAGGTAAGTAAGTCCCGTCTGGCCGTCGATTCCGAGATACCGTACCGCGCCGACAACTGCTGTACCGTTACGGCTCTTTCAATCATTACAAGCCGTGCTATGTCTCTCTGCCGTTCTTCAGTCAACATAATGAGTACCTCCTGAAAGTAAATTTCGTCCTTAGTATACAGTCGCAAACAATAATAATCAATCAAAAACAGTCATCATTCTAAACGAATATGCATGAATGTCCAAAATGATTAAATGTCATAATTATAGTATGGTTTATGAAAAAACCGCTTCCTAAAAGGAAGCGGTTTTATATCCACCGTTATGCTATTTATACTTATTTAGAAATATGCTGTGCTGCAATACCCTGTCAACGTTTGCCCTTCCGGTGCATCTCGAAGTGCATAGGCTTCAGCATCCTCCTCAGGTGTCGTCTTATTTTCCTTCTTTTTCCGCCACAGCCGATTTTCCTTCATCTTTGCTCACCGCACCCGATTGCAGTAGTCTCAGCAAAGGCAAAGTCCATCAACAGTTTTGCATCACCGCTACGGTTATCCGAGTTTAAAAATGCTGACCACATAGGTCTTATCCCCCCTCGTAGCCGATGCAACTAAAGTCGCTCCGCCGTAGTCGGTGGCACCGGTTTTAATACCGTTAGCACCCTTATATCCTGAATTGAGAAACTCATTCATAGAATATACTTCTTGGGATCCGCCGTTTATATACGGCATGACAAAACTCGTACGTCCCGTAAAAGATTTAAAAGTCTGATTTTGCATAGCATATACAGCTATCTTAGCTAAATCTTTAGCCGTCGAAACATGGTTTGCATCCGGCAATCCGTGAGGATTCGTAAAATGAGTATTCGTAGCACCTATAGTGACAGCCTTATCATTCATCATATGCACAAAGTCCGCTACGGAAGGAGCTACCGTGACAGCCGTATCCAAGGCCGCATCACAGCCCGTATAGGTCATCATAGCCGTAAGAGCATTGCGAAGCGTAACGGGGTGATCTGCAGAAATTCCCAAAACGGCTACATCTTTATCCAATTTAGTTACATCATCGGAAAAATGAACGGCTTCGTCCAATACTGTATCGCCTGCTTCGGCCCCTAAAAGGGCCGTCATAATCATAGTTGTCCCGCCGGGATACAGCTTTTCATCACCGTTTTTCGAATACAGCACTTCTCCCGTCTGAGCATCCATCAGAACAGCTGCCCGGGCATGAATCTCCCCGTCGGAAACGGCAAATGATGAAGCCAATCCGAGACACCATACCATAGCACAAAGGGCCAGTTTTTTCATCTTCATAAAGCTCATCCTTTCTTTACAACGGATTCTTTACAGCCACCTTCGGCTTACGAGGATACTTTGCCGGACTGTTTTTAACCTTTTTAATATATAAAACGGCTCTCTTATCTTCAAGACCGGGCAATTTCTTAGGCTCGACGACTTCCACCATACCCCCGAGAATTTTCAACGCATTTTTCGATTCTTCAATTTCTTCTGCATAGGCCGCCCCTTTAAGAGCTACGAAATAGCCTCCTGTTTTTACATACGGCAAAGCCCATTCAACTAAAACAGGGAGCCTGGCTACAGCTCGAGTCGTGACTATATCGAAGGCTTCCCGATACATATCTTTATGAGCCTCTTCTTCAGCTCGCCCGTGCAAAAACTCAGCCTGCTTATATGAAAGAGCTGTTGTTACTTCCTTTAAAAAGGTTAACCGTTTTTGAAGGCTGTCGAAGAAGGTAATCTTCAAATCGTCGTGCATAATAGCCAAGGGAATTCCGGGAAACCCGGCACCTGTACCCAAATCCAACACCTTAGCCCCGATGAAAAAGAAGCGCTCATCATAACAACTTAAGCTGTCAATAAAGTGCTTTACCGTCACTTCGTCGGCATCGGTAATGGCTGTTAAGTTCATAACCTTATTCTTTTCTTCCAATAACCCGGCAAAGACTTTGAATTTTTCCAGCTCATCATCCGTTATGTTCGGATAGGCAAGGCGGAAAAGCTCATCTCCCTTACATGGAAACATTACCTTTACCCTCCCGTTTCATCTGCTCAGTATAAATCAATAAAGCCGTAATATCTGCCGGTGAAACTCCGGATATACGCGAAGCCTGGCCTAATGAGCGCGGCCGAATATCGGAAAGCTTTTGTCGACCCTCGGAAGAGATTGTATCGATAGCTTCGTAGTCAATAGAATCGGGTAAAAGACGCTGTTCCAACTTATTCATCTTTGCTACCTGTTCCCGCTGACGTTCAATATAGCCTTCATACTTAACCGTAATTTCCACTTCTTCCGTTACATCAAGAGGATAGTCTTTAAGTTCACTAAATAGCTTTTTCATTAAAGAATAGGTCATTTCTTGACGACGTAACAAGTCGACGCCCTTGATTCCCGTTTTTAAAGGAGCCGAGCCTACCGACTCGAGAAATTCATTAGTCCGAGTCGTCGGCGTAACGGACAATTTTTTTAAGACAGAAAGAAGCTCATCAACTTCCTCTTTTTCTTACAAAAGGCTGCATATCTCTCATCGGTCACAAGTCCCAATTCACGGCCTTTTTCTGTCAATCGCATATCCGCATTATCTTGTCTTAGAATTAAACGATATTCGGATCGGCTGGTCATCATACGATACGGCTCATTGGTACCCTTTGTAACCAAATCATCTATAAGAACGCCGATATAGGCTTCCGCCCGTGTCAATACAAAGGGATCTTTTCCCTGTATCTTCAGTGCCGCATTAATACCGGCTATCAGCCCCTGTGCCGCCGCTTCTTCATAACCGCTCGTTCCGTTTGCCTGGCCGGCCGAATATAATCCCTTTATCTTCTTGACTTCCAAAGTAGGTAAGAGTTGTAAAGGGTCGAGACAGTCATACTCGATAGCATACCCGGGCCTCATTATTTTCACGTCTTCCAAGCCGGGAATTGTCTTTAAAAATTCATACTGCACATCCATAGGCAAGCTGGTACTCATTCCCTGGACATACATTTCTTCCGTTTTTAATCCTTCCGGCTCAACAAAAAGCTGGTGTCTCTTCTTATCAGCAAAACGAAGAATTTTAGATTCAATAGACGGACAGTATCTGGGTCCGATACCTTCAATAACTCCGTTGCACATAGGTGCCCGATCCAGATTGGATCGAATAATTTCATGAGTTCTCTCATTTGTATAGGTAAGCCAACAGCAGACCTTATTACGATTTACCCGTTCAGACAGGAAAGAAAAGGCATGTCCTTCGTTATCTCCTTCCTGCTTTTCCATGGATTCGCTTCGCAATGTACGGCTGTCTACCCGAGCCGGCGTCCCTGTCTTAAAGCGCATTAATGAAATCCCGTATTTTTTCAAAGAATCGGACAATACTTCGGCCGATCGTTGTCCTATGGGGCCTGACTCAAGTACGGTCGTTCCAATAATGATACGCCCCTTTAAATATGTTCCGGTTGCCAAAATGACGGCTTTAGCCAAAAAGGTTTCACCCAATTCCGTATAAACACCCTTTACAATCTTATCTTCTACGATAAGATCCGTAACGGTCAGTTGTTTCACGTCCAGATTGGCTTCATTTTCTAAAATATGTGTCATTTCAGATTGATATGCTTTTTTATCCGATTGAGCACGCAAAGAGTAGACTGCGGGACCTTTGCCCGTATTCAACATACGCATTTGTATAGCCGTACTATCGGCTACCAATCCCATCTGACCGCCTAAAGCATCAATTTCTTTAACGAGGTGACTTTACCCGGTCCGCCTATAGCGGGATTACAGGGCATTAAAGCTATATTATCCAAATTAAGCGTAATCAATAAGGTATGCATTTTCATGCGAGCAGCAGCTAAAGCCGCTTCACACCCCGCATGTCCTGCACCGACAACGATTACGTCGTAAGTTCCGGCAACAAACACAACAGAACCTCCTATTTTCCCAAACAAAAACGACTGAATATTTCACCGACCATATCGTCTTGAACCGTTTCTCCCGTGACCGCTCCCAATAACTCCCAGGCCTCACGTAAATCAACGAGTATTAAATCTGTCGGCATGCCGGCATACATCGTTTCTTCAGCCCTTTTCAGAGCATTCAAACTTTGCCTCATCAGTTCAATATGTCTCATATTGGATAAGAGAACTTCATTCTCTCCCGTACCGCTTTCTCCCGAACGGGAAACCAAGTACTCTTCCAATAAATTTATACCGTCTCCTGTCTTGGACGACAGTGAAAAAACAGGAAGGCCGTACACTTCTAAGTCTTTACATTCCAGAAGAGGCTTTAAATCCGATTTTGTCAGAACAATGGCACCCTTACCGTCAGGAACAGACTTTATCAAGGCCTTGTCCTCATCACTAAACGGCTGCGTCCTGTCTTTCAAAATCAGAACCGTATCAGCAGTTTCTATATAATTTCTGGCCTTAGTTACACCGATAGCTTCAACCGTATCTGTCGTTTCTCTGATTCCCGCCGTATCGACAAGACGAAATGGAATTCCCTGTATAGATACCCATTCCTCCAGAGCATCTCTCGTCGTTCCCGGAATATCCGTCACAATGGCTCGATCTTCTGCAAGTAAATAATTCAGTAGACTGGATTTTCCTGCGTTGGGAGCCCCGGCAATGGCCACCGTCATGCCGTCACGAATAATCCGTCCTTTAGACGAATCCTTCAGCATTTGTTCCATCCGCTCCATCATGCATCTCATAGTCTTTTCCAAGTCATGGACGACAATATCTTCCAAATCTTCTTCCGGATAATCTACCGTTACTTCCAGACGTGTAATAAAAATCCGTCAATTCCGTCCTCATGTCAGCCACAATACCTGAAAAGCCGACCTTCCAATTGGCTTAGAGCCGTACTTAATCCCTTCGAACTTTTTGGCCTGAATAACATCCATGACTGCTTCGGCCTGCACCAAATCGATACGGCCGTTCATAAAAGCCCTTTGAGTAAATTCTCCCGCACGGGCAAGACGAGCACCGCTTCGAAGTACGAGTTTTAAAATATCCGAAACAGATTGACGACCGCCGTGACATTGTATTTCCAAAATATCTTCCGCCGTATAAGAATGAGGCCTCTTCATGATAAGTACAAGAGCTTCGTCAATTTCACGGCCTTTTTTTCATCAACAATAGTACCGAAATGAATCGTTCTGTCTTTAAAAATCCTTTGAACCGCGTCTTCCCTTACTGCGAAAAATCTTTTTCACCGATGTTATAGGCTTCAGTACCGCTTATACGAATAATGCCGACACCGCTTTCTCCCGTTGCCGTAGCAATAGCCGCAATGGTATGTGACAAATCGTAAATCATAGAACTTCTCCTTCATATAGGAAAAGAACCCGGTGCAATGCACCGGGCCCTCTATTATTGGTAATAAATAACTACATGACGATACGGGTCCTGGCCTTCACTTTCCGTCCGTACATGTTCCGTGTCCTGAAGGGCTACGTGAATAATTTTCCGCTCAAACCCGTTCATCGGTTCAAGAACAACCTTGTTACGATTGCGTTTAACTCGACTTGCCAAACGATGAGCCAAGTTTTTTAACGTTTCTTCACGACGAGCCCGGTAGTTTTCTACATCAAGCATAATGAAGAAACGATTTTCTTTGCCTTTATTAGCTTTCAAATTAATGATATATTGCAAGGCATCCAATGTCTGCCCGTGTTTTCCTATAAGAACTCCTAAGTCGTCGCCGTGTATGTGAAGTGTAATTCTATCAGCCTTTATCATCTTTTCGATAACAGCCGAAATTCCCATTTTTTCAAGAATTGTATTCAGGAATTCTTTCGCATCAGCAGCGATTTCCTCAGCATCATTACGCGTTTCTTCCCCATCTAATTCAACGGGCTTTACTTCTACGGAAACTTCTTCAACTTGTATAGCTTCAACAGGTACTTCTTCAACCTGTTTCTCAATTACCGTAAGGCGAACCTTGGCCTCTTTTTTACCAAAACCCAAAATACCGCTACTGGGCTGAACCAATACTTCCGTTTCCACTTCGGATATATCTTTTCCCAGTTCTTTAAGACCCGATTCAATCGCTTCTTCAATAGTTTTTCCCGTAGCTTCGATAATCATCATGTTAATTCTCCTTTTTGAGACGTCCCATAATCATCTGCTGAGCTCCTTGGAAAACATTGGAAATAATCCAGTAAATAACCAAGCCGCTCGGGAATGTCAAGCTAATCCAACCTATAAAAAGGGGCATAGCCACCTTCATAATCTTTTGTTGCATAGCCTGCGGACCTTCAGCATCAGGCTGTGCACCTGTCATTTGCTTTTGTATAAGGAAGGTAGAAAGAGCCGACAAGACCGGCAAAATATAGGTTTCATCAGGCTGACCCAAACTGGAAAGCCACAAAAAGCTTTCATATGCAGGATCATACGGATAGGATCGCAACGCATAGAAGATAGATACGAGGAAAGGCATTTGGATTAAAATAGGCAAACATCCCGAAAGGGGATTCACACCCATTTCACGATAAAGCTTACTCATTTCTTCCTGCATCTTCTTCTGGTTGCCCTTATATTTTCTGTAATTCTTTTATTTTCGGCTGTAACAGTTGCATTCCTTCCATAGAACGAATCTGTTTTGCCGTCAACGGACTGAGTACCAGCTTAATAATAATTGTAAGCATTATAATGGCAATACCGTAACTGGGGTATCCCACTGATTGAGTAAAGGCGTAGCAATAGTCCAGGAAGGTTGACATAATGCCGCTCAATACATCCATAATTCCGCTGAAAAAGCCCAAAAATCTCAACTCCTATCAAGTGTAAAAAAATCCGGGGACAGGCCTTAATTTCATCCGTCCCGTTACGGCAACGGGTCATAACCGCCCTTATGCAAAGGATGGCATTTTAAAATTCTCTTAACAGCGAGAACCGACCCTTTTACTGCACCGTATTTTCTGTAAGGCTTCAATGGCATAAGCAGAACAAGTAGGGTAAAATCGACAACAAGGTAACCCCAACGGAGATACACATATTCTATATACTTTCACAAAAAATATAAGTATATATTTCATAACTAAGCCTTTTTCAAAAGACCGGCCTGTTTAAAAAGCTTCATAATCGTCTTTTCCGCATCTGCGTAAGTACCGTACTTCATACGGCTTCTACCGATTAGTACCAAGTCATATCCGCTTATCAGTTCAGACCGATGTAGTCGATATACTTCCTTCATTAAACGCCGGCAGTAATTGCGCTCGACGGCACAACCTACTTTTTTTCCCGTCACAAATCCCGATCGAATCGGTTGTTGCGGCGATCGTTTCATAATATATAAAACGACGGATCTGGCCACATATGACTTACCGTGACGATATACGAGCTGATATTCTCGATTTTTGCATAAGCGGTCTTTTTTTTTCAACTCATACATAACGATTATCCTGATAATGGCAGATGAACAGAAAAATCCCTCGAGGAATTTTTCTGTTCATCTCGTAATTGTTATTAAGCAGAAAGTTTCTTTCTACCTTTCATGCGGCGTTTTTTTAAAACCATACGACCGCCTTTAGTTTTCATTCTTTCACGGAAGCCGTGCGTTCTTTTCTTCCACAAGTTATTCGGTTGAAATGTCTGTTTCAAGTGAAGCACCTCCTTTTACACATAATACTTTGAGCTTACACCATAACAGTGTAATTATACTCAATAGGCCATATACTGTCAATGAAGAGGATATATAAGATTTATAAGTAAATAGGTCGGTCTATTCCATTCATACCTTTTTTGGTGTAAAATGTGGATAGATGACATATATAAAAAGAAAGTTATCAACATATTATCAACAATTGTTGATAACTTTCTTTTTTCTTTCTCTTTTCGATATTTATCGTAAGAAAAAGAGTTTTATCTACACAGTTATACACATTATATCACAACAATTACTCGTATATACACATGCATTTTAAAGAGAGGTCTCTTATGGAAACTATTGATATTACGGAACTTTGGATTCGCATGTTGGAAAAGTTAAAACAATCATTGCCACCGCAAATTTACAACACGTGGATAGAAACATCCTTAATACCTTATTCTCTTGAAAACAATACGTTTACCCTCGATACAACTACTAATTTTATCTGTTCTTACATTACAAAAAAATATACACACCTATTGGAAACGACGGCTTCATCCGTGGCCGATCAAGAGATTAAAGTTCGTCTTATTCACAGTGCCGGAGATCTTTCCGATATGGGACAGTCAAATACTCAAAAAAAAGAAGAGTCTCAAGATATATATGCCAACAACGTATATACTATTGAAAGTTTAAAAACTCATGAAACAACGGAATCGGTTTCCCCCCATACGGAACAGGTACAGACAGGTTCAGAACCTACTTATACTCCGGATATAAAACAATCCGGACCTTTTTCTGACGAAAAGGATGATATTTTACAAACAGGGGCCTCCACTTTAAACGACGCTTATACCTTTGACACTTTTGTTGTAGGCAACAGTAATCGATTGGCTCATGCAGCGGCTATGTCCATAGCCGAATCGCCTATGACAAAATATTCTCCCTTTTTTATATACGGTGACAGCGGTCTGGGCAAAACACATTTGATGCACGCTATCGGTCATTATATATTAAAACATTATCCTCATTTACGACTACGCTGTATTACAAGTGAAGATTTTGCCAATGAACTCATTCAATCCATCCAGGATAAAAACCCTGAAAGTTTTCGTCAACGATACAGAAATATAGATGTCCTTCTCGTCGATGATATTCAGTTTTTAGAAAGTAAAGAACATACACAAGAAGAGTTTTTCCACACCTTCAATAAACTCTACAAAGACCATAAACAAATGGTTTTTACAAGCGATCGACCTCCACAGAATATAAAAAAACTGGAAGATAGGCTTCGATCCCGTTTTCAAGGCGGAACTGTTGTAAATATTGATCCTCCCGATTTGGAAACTAGAACAGCGATTTTAAGAAATCGGGCCAAAATCGAACATCTACCTATTGATAAAGAAGCCATCGACTATATAGCTTCCAATGTGAGCGAAAACATTCGTGAACTTGAAGGAGCCTTTATTCGAGCTCAAATGCAGGCATCTGTCGAAAACTCTCCCATTACACTGGAAGTAACACAAAGGGCTCTTCAAGAGCTGGTCAAAACAAAACAGGAAAAAAAATATATTACTATTGATGAAATAACTAAACATGTATGCTCATATTATAAAATAAAATATGAAGACTTAATGAGTAAAACTAAACTCAAAAAAATAGCTTTTCCTCGTCAAATAGCCATGTATTTATGCCGTGAATTAACAGAGCACACATATCCTCATATCGGTGCCGCTTTTAATGACAGAGACCATACAACAGTCATGTATGCGGTTAATAAAAATTTCTAAAGAGGTCAAAAAAAGACGAGTCTCTGCGAAAAAGCTGTTGAACAAATAAAAAAATTCAATTATCCTTGTGGATAAATAGGTTTATATGTTGTATATATCCTTTCTATAAAAGTGAATAAGTAATTTTCCTGTAAAATTGTGAATAATCCGATTTTACTTATCCACTTTTTATAAACACGGGTAAACAAGATAACTTACACTTTTTAAAAGACTTTTTTTACAAATCCACACCCCTATTACTATTACTACTATTTAATAAAGCTCCAATTAAGTTCATATTCATATAAAAAAAGGAGAATACCATGAAACTGAAAAATTCAAAAAGAAGACTTTACACGTGCCTTACAGTCGGTGCAAAAAAAGTAGCATCCAATAAAAAGTAATAACTTATCCAGTGAAAACGGTCTTCTAATCAAAGCTATAAATGATAATATTGAAATTCAAGCCAACGACTATGATATGGGAATCAAAACAACCATTCCCGGTATCATTGAAGAATCCGGTGAAGTATTTTTATGGGATCCTCATTTGTCAGAATTAACAAGACGTATAGCATCTGAAGAAATTATACTGACCAAAAGTGATTCGGATTCACAAATGTCTATTGAGGGCGGTAAGCTTAAATATAGATATATGACTATGAATACTGAGGACTTTAATGAAGTCGAAGTTGTTGAACAGGGATATGCTTCCTTCACAACAGACAGTGTTATCCTTAAAGATTTAATCGACAATACTTCTTATGCATGCGCAACAGATACATCCCGCCCCTGTGTTTACAGGTACTTTTTTAGATGTTTCCGGAAAATCCTTATCTATGGTTGCAACGGATACCCATCGTTTGGCTTTAAAATCAGTTACATTGGATCAACCGTCAACAGGAGATATTCAAGCTATTATTCCCGGTAGATTATTATCTGAAGTAGCCCGACAGTTACCGACAGATGTTCCCTGTTGTCGTAAAGATTACGGCTGTAAGAAATTATTTGGCTATTCAATTCGGTAATGTGTATATCCGTACACGTCTTATAGAGGGAACCTTCCCTGATTACAAACGAGTTATTCCGACGGAATTCAGCAATATTATTACTATAAGACGCAGTGACTTTACAGCTGCCGTTGAAAGAATTTCAATTGTCGCCAAAGATGCTCAATATAATGTTATTAACTTTGATATGGCGGATAATCAGATTCACATGAATAGTCAGGACCCGGATCACGGTGTTGTAGAAGATTCGGTTGAATGTATCATGTCCGGCGGAAATCCTTTGTCCATATCTTTTAACGGACGTTTTATTCTTGATGTATTAAAACATTGCAGTAAGGATGAAATTTTTTTCTTAAATGCCGTGAAAAACAGTCCCTATGTTGATACAAGATAAGGATACGGGAAATTGTGTATTTGTTGTTACGCCTATGCGTGCAAGATAGGAGCAACATGAAAGAAATAAAGATTCAGACAGAAACGATACAATTGGATCAGTTCTTAAAGTGGGCCGATATTACGGAAAGTGGCGGTCAAAACGAGTATGCTTATTGCCAATAAAATGATTTTTTTGTAAACGGTGAAAGTTGTACTGTAAAAAGAAAGAAACTTTATCCTAATGATATAGTGAAGGTAGAAAATGTAGGGCAGTTTAGAGTTGTCGGAGAATAGTAAGTAATGAATATATCGAGAATTCGCTTACTTAATATAAGAAACTATGAAGAAGTGGATATTTTTTTTTCCTGCGACCGTTATTGTTTTATATGGCAATAACGGTCAAGGAAAAAAACTAATTTGTTGGAAGCCTTATATACCGGATGTATAGGTAAATCGTATAGAGGTGTTACAGATGTGGATTTGTTGAGAAAATCCGCTACAAACGGAAGCGTTATCATCGATTTTATAAGGAATGAAACAGAACAAAATATTAAAATTGTTTTTTCTCTTCATGAAAAAAAGCGCGTGTCCGTAAATGATACGAAGGTAAGAACGAGAGAACTTTTCGGTATACTTCAAGAAGTTATGTTTTCACCTGAGGATTTACAACTAATAAAAGGAAATCCGGCATTAAGACGACGTTTTCTGGATATGGAAATATCTCAAACCAATCCGTCCTATTATAAGATGCTATTACAGTATAATAAGGCTGTATCTCAAAGAAATATACTTTTAAAGCGGATGAAATATGAAAAAGATATATCTCTTCATGAATGGGATCTCCAGTTAGCACGTCTGGCAGCCTATATAGTTAATAAAAGAAAAGAATCTTTAGAGAAGATATCTGTTGTCGTAAAGGAAATATACAGGAACTTTAACGAGTGAAAAAAGAGATAGTAAAATTGACATACATTCAGCCATATAAGGGTTCGACGGTAGAGGATACGGAAGACGTTTATTATGAATTATTACGGAAAAATAGGGAAAAAGATATTTATCGTCAGTCTACGTCTATAGGTCCTCATAGAGATGATTTCGTTGTGGAAAATGACTTGGGGGAATTGAAAAAATTCGGTTCTCAAGGACAACAACGGACTGCTGTTTTAGCATTGAAAATGGCGGAGTTGGAATTTATAAAAAAAGAGAAACGGAGAATATCCGATTTTATTGCTTGATGATGTTATGAGTGAATTAGATGAAGAACGAAGAAATGCTTTGCTTTCTTTTGTGCAAGGAAAGGTTCAAACTTTTATTACGACAACGGATGATTCTTTTTTTCGTAAGGAAAAGGAATATTCGTTTCTTTATGTAGAAAAAGGAAAGGTTCGATATGACGAACATGAGAAGAGGAACAACTGAAAAAGCCGGTGATTTGATACAAGAAGTGTTGGAACATAATAACTTATTGAAACCCTATCGCCATTATGAATTGAAAAAAAAGTGGTCCTCTTTAATGGGCAATCGAATAGGAAAGTATTCTTATATAAAAGATATACGAGAAGGAGTCATTACAATAGGGGTATTCAATTCTGCATGGATGAATCAATTATTCATGTATAAGAATAATATTGAAGAAAAAAATTAATGATTTCCTGGGTGAAAAGTATGTAAGTGATATAAAATTTGTAAGTGCTTCAAAATTTCCTGAAAAAAGAATGATAAACCTTGCAGATGATCATGAATTTGTTTTGAAGATAAAACCGGCAGAAATTGTTTTGGCAGAAGAAACGGTGAATACAATAAAACAAGTTTCCGATAAGTGTCAGGAAGGATTAAAAGAAAAAATATTTCGTTTGCAAGTAGCGGCAAAACGAAGAAGCAAAGCCTATGAAGCTGAAGGATATATACCTTGTTCGGGTTGCGGTAGGTGGATACAAAAAAATAAGGATTGTGAACATTGTCTATCTGAAAAGAATCAAGAAAAAAAAGTAAAATTAACGGCAATTTTGAATGAAATGCCTTGGCTAACTTGGGAGGACGTTCAATCCTTGTATCAAAGAGAAAGCTTTCAGGAGAAACAGTATGATGAAGTTCGTCGGAATTGTATTTACAGGTTAATAGAAAAAGTTTATCATAATGCGGATACAAAAGAGGATGACTTATTTTTTTATCCATTTTTTTATTACAAGAAAAAAAGCCCCATGAGTTAACAGATAGATTTATCATCAATTTAGTTAATAAGTATAGGAATAATGCTTAAAAAGAATTTAATTAGACTTAAAAAAACTCCTTGATTGGTAAGTTTTGAGGAATATTGTATAATAGAGTGATTATTAAACAGGAGGCACACGTTTTTATGTCTGAACAAAAGAAAGTTTCTTACGGAGCTGATCAAATACAGGTGCTTGAGGGATTGGAAGCAGTCCGTAAAAGACCGGGTATGTATATCGGCAGTACATCTTTAAAGGGGCTTCATCATCTGGTTTATGAAGTAGTAGATAACAGTATTGATGAAGCCTTTAGCCGGCTATTGTACACATATTGAAGTTACAATTGAAGAGGATAACAGTATTACCGTTGTTGATAATGGCCGCGGTATTCCCGTAGCTATGCATAAAATCGGAAAACCGGCTGTTGAAGTAGTTTTGACGGTTTTACATGCAGGAGGTAAATTCGGCGGTGACGGATATCCTATTTCCGGCGGTTTACACGGTGTGGGTATTTCGTAGTAAATGCTCTTTCCGAACAGACGGAAATCGAAGTTAAACGTGACGGATTCTTGTGGAAAAATTTCTTTTGCTCGCGGTTTGACAGTAAACTCATTGGAGAAAGTTCGGTCTTTGGAAGAAGGGAGAAGAACGGGGAACAAAAGTATGGTTTAAAACCTGATAGTGAAATATTCCCTGATACGGTTTATGATTTTGAAACACTTAAAATCAGACTGAGAGAACTTGCCTTTTTTTAAATAAAGGGACTGACTATTACTCTTGCAGACAAAAAGAACGGATAAAAAAAGGAAATTTATTATTATGAAGGCGGTTTAACCTCTTTTGTTCAATTTTTTTAAATGAAAACCGTACGCCCGTAAATCAGACAGTTATCAGTTTGGAAGGGATCAAGAGTGATGTAGTCGTTGATATAGCGTTGCAGTATAATGACGGATACAGTGAAAATATACTGACTTTTGTTAATAATATTTTTACTGAAGAAGGAGGTACTCATCTGAGTGGCTTCCGTTCAGGTCTTACGAGAACTATTAATGATTACGGTCGTTCTTCCGGGATTATTAAAGAAAATGAAGATAACCTTTCCGGTGAAGATGTGCGTGAAGGATTAACGGCTATTATCAGTGTTAAAGTAAGGGAGCCTCAGTTTGAAGGGCAAACTAAGACTAAACTCGGTAATAGTGAAGTAAAAGGTATTGTAGATAATATTATTTCCGACGGATTGAAGGAATTTTTCGAAGAACATCCGGCAGAAGCAAAAAGTATTGTAACTAAGAATATAAATGCTGCAAGGGCCCGTCAGGCAGCACGTAAGGCGAGAGAGTTAACACGCAGAAAAAATGCTTTGGAAATCAGTAGCCTACCCGGTAAATTGGCCGATTGTTCGGAAAAAAATCCGGATATGACAGAAATTTATCTCGTCGAAGGTGATTCAGCAGGCGGGTCGGCCAAGCAGGGCCGTGATAGAAAGTTCCAGGCTATTTTACCCTTGCGCGGAAAAATTATTAATGTAGAAAAGGCTCGTCTTGACAAGATTCTTGCCAATGAAGAAATTCGTGCTATGATTACGGCTTTCGGAACGGGTATTGGTGAAGAGTTTGATATTACTAAACGTCGCTACGATAAAATTATTATTATGACCGATGCGGATGTTGACGGGGCTCATATCAGAACTCTTTTATTAACCTTCTTCTATCGTTTTATGAAGCCTTTGATTACGGAAGGGCATGTATATATTGCTCAGCCCCCGTTGTACCAAGTACGAAAGGGGCGTTCTGTATGGTATTTGTATACAGATGACGAGTTGACAACAAATTGGCTGAAGTAGGAAATGAAAATGCTGTCGTACAGCGATATAAAGGTTTGGGTGAAATGAATCCCTGAACAGTTGTGGGAAACAACGATGGATCCCAAATTTAGGACTATGTTAAAAGTTGAATTGGAAGACGCTGTTGAAGCGGATCGCATTTTTTCCGTTTTAATGGGTGATAAAGTTGAACCGCGTCGTAAATTTATTCAAGACAATGCTAAGAAAGTAAGAAATTTGGATTTATAAGGAGGGCATTATGCCTGCATTATCAGAACGTACTAACCTTTTTACAGATTCACCTATTGCAAAAATGTCCGTATTATCGGAACAATACGGTGCTGTTAACTTATCTGCAGGCTTTTCCTGACTTTCCTCCGCCTCGACCTATTCTTGACTCTTTTGAAACAGATTGCCGATGAAGGACCCCATCAATATAGTTTGGATGCCGGTTCGGAAAAACTTCAGGCATGCTTTTGGCGGAATTTTCGTTTTAAAATGTACGGGACGCAAACCCGATACAAATAAAGAGTTGATTGCTACTTGCGGTGGTACGGAAGCTCTTATATCAACGATTATGACAGTTGTTGATAAGGGTGATAAGGTTATTATCTTCTCTCCTTACTATGATGCTTACAGCGTTGACGTAAAACTGGCGGGAGGAGAGCCTATTTTTGTTTCTCTTCGTGGCGATGATTTTACTTTTAATGAAGATGAAATGGAAAAAGCTTTTAAAGAACGTCCGAAGGCTGTTCTTTTGTGTGATCCGTCAAATCCGTGCGGCAAGGTTTTTACGCGGGAAGAATTGGGCATTATAGCCGCTTATGCCGAAAAATATGATACCTTTGTGATTGTAGATGAAGTATATTCACAAATTATTTATAAACCCTATACATATACGTATTTTTCTGAATTACCGCATATGCATGATCGTACGATTTGCGTAGGCTCTCTGTCCAAGACTTATTCTATTACAGGTTGGCGAGTAGGTTATATTCTCGGACCTGAAGCTGTTATTGATGAAATAAAGAAGGTCCATACTTTCTTTACTATCAGCGCTCCCAGTCCTTTACAAGAGGCGGCGGTTACGGGACTTCGTTTTGGCGGTGATTATTATGACGGCCTCGTAAAAACGTATACGGAAAAGAGAGATATTTTGATGAAGGGTCTTGATGACCTGGGGTTAAAACACAATATTCCTCAAGGAGCTTTTTATTTACTCGTCGATATTTCTGAATTCGGTTATGAAAAAGATACGGAGTTCTGTGAAGATTTAGTTCGTAAAGTAGGTGTCGGATCCGTCCCCGGGTCTACCTTTTTTGCTGAAGATGTACAAAAATACGTACGTCTTCATTTTGCCGTCAATAATGAGACACTTTATGCGGCCCTGAATCGTTTGGAAAGCATACGAAGCAAGTTGTCTTGATAGATTGAGTGGAGATTTTATGATGAATAAAAAAATTACGGTCCTTGCAACACTTATATTTATTTTTTCTTTGATGAGTGTCGGAGCTACGGAATCGGTAACGGATACAGCAGTGATACCGGTTACTGCTACCGTAAAAGAAAAAAATGATTCATACTATCTTACAAAAGGAAGAAAGTTTGAAGAATTGACGGCCTTTATTTCTTCTATCGATGTAAAAGAAAGAAAAAACACATATTTTCTTGTCGATAAAGATATGATGAACGGATATTTTTATCGTATAACAGAATATGATAAACAAAGTTCTGAACTTATTCGTGAATATGCCGTAGCAAGGGATAAAAGCAATGTTTGGATCTTGCATACGGGAGAAAAGGCCGCTCTTATATACGGTAATGTTCAAAGTTTATTGAAACGTACGAGAATTGATTTGTATCCTGCTGTATTGGGTGTAAATGATACGGGAACCTTTTATGTAAATTTGCCGGCCTTTATTCCCTATACGCTTAGGGGTGAAACAATTAATACAGCTATTGCAAAAATAGGAGAAAAGAACGCCGTTAAAGCTGTTTCCGAAGGAAGAACAAAAGCATTATTAACCATACGAATCGGTAAGGAAGAACGACAGTTTGAAAAGACAGTTACTGTTTCGTCTCGGGCTTATACCGGTACGGGAAACGGGCGAATCGGTATTGGCATAGGCATCGGGATAGGTGGACATTCTCGTAGTGGTATCGGTATCGGATTCGGTGATTGGTAAGATGGGAGAGAGTGATTCTTTTTGGAAATTTCCTTATATAAACAGTTTTTGGTAATTTTATTACTGACTGTCGGTAACGGTATCTTTTCTATGCTGGAAATGTCTATTGTCAGCAGCCATCAGTCAAGATTGGAATCCATGGCCGAAGAAGGCAATAAGTCGGCGAAAATTGTTTTAAAATTAAGAGAAAACCCGAATAAGATGTTTTCGACCGTTCAGTTCGGTATGACGCTTGTAAGTTTATTGACAGGTGTTTACGGCGGGACGGAAATGGCCGGACCCCTGTCTCAATATGTAAAGATGGTACCCGGATTGGAGCCCTATGCTTATACAATCAGTATGGTAACCATTGTCGTTGTTATTACGTATTTAACTTTGATTCTCGGTGAATTGGTACCTAAGCGTATTGCTATTGACAGTCCTGAAAAAATAGCCTGTCTTTTAGCAAGACCTATGCTGTGTTTTTCTAAGATATGTACCCCCTTAGTTTGGATCCTATCGGCATCTACATCCTTTGTTACAAAAATTATCGGTGCCGATAATCCGGAAGTATTACCCGTTACGGCCGATGAAATACGTTTGCTGTTGGAACAAGGGGCTGAATCGGGAGCCTTTGACAAAGAAGAACCTAAGCTTGTCGAACGTGTTTTTCGCTTATCCGATATGGATGCAGGCGATATTATGACAAACCGGACACAGATGGATTGGATTGATTTGGAAGATGAAGAGGGACAGATCATGAACGATCTCCTCTCTTTTCACCATATAAATGTGCCCGTATGCCGCGGTTCCATAGATGAGTTTGTAGGCATTGTTTCCTTAAATAAAGTGTTTAATCAATACTATCGGGCCGTTCTGTTAAAGAAAAAAATGTATCCATCCGTTCTATTTTAGAGCACACAAGTCGTAGTCCCTGAATATATTCCTGAATCGATGGATATCATGAAGGTAGTTCACCTGTTTCAGGAAAAAAAGGAATCCATGAAGCAGCCGTTTTTGGATGAATACGGTAATTTAAGCGGTATCTTATCAGTTCATGATATTTTTGGAAAAAAACTTGTAGGTATTATGCCTGTCGGTGAAGAAGAAAAAGGCGGAAGAAGCTAATAAAAATCGTTCAACGGGCTGTCAATGAGTGGTTGATTGACGGATTGATTCCTATTGAGGAGTTTAAAGACTTTTTCAAAATTGATGAGGATCTTCCCGGTGAAGAGGAGGATCTTTATAAAACTTTGGGTGGATTGGTTGTCTACGGAGTAGGCAGAATTCCGAGAGAAACGGATGTATATGAGTGGAAAAACTACCGTTTTGAAGTTGTTGATATGGATAACTTACGAGTCGATAAAATATTAGTTACACATACTCCTGAAGAAGAGAATGAAGAAAATACATAAAAAAACGGCACTGAAGTAAATCTTCAGTGCCGTTTTTAATAGAATTATCGGTTTATTCATCTTTTAAGGAACGTAAAAAGAGGCTTTCCAAACCGGCTTTAGGATCGATTTCCTTATGTGTAATTTCATAAACAGTCCGGCTTATGGGAAGTTCTACTTTATATTGCTCCGAAAGATTCATTAACGCTTCGGATGTATAGTAACCTTCGGCAAGATAGGATGTTTGCTTTCCTTTAATCCATTCTTCTCCGAAACGTCTGTTATTGCTGTATGGAGAAAAAAGAGTTGCTTCATAGTCACCCAAATGGGAAAGACCGTAAACTGTCATGGCTTGTCCGCCCATAGCGGCAATAAGTCGGGACAACTCGTGAGTGCCTCGAGCCATAAGAGCCCCTTTAAGACTTGTATAGTTGAGGCCGTCTAACATACCGGCAGCAATACCCATTACATTTTTTGCCGCCGCCCCTATTTCCGTACCGAGAAGATCTCTGCCGTAATAAAATCGAATTAAGGGCCCTGTAAGGGTCTGTACCAGGTTTTCCGTGAGCTTCTGGCGAGTCGAAGAAATGACCATACAATTAGGCATATGACGAACAAAATCTTGTACATGCCCGGGCCCCACCCAAACGGCAACGGGGGCATGACTTCCCAGCTCTTCGGATGCCACTTCCGAAAGTCGTTTACCGGTACCGATTTCAAGCCCTTTCATACATAATACCAGAGGCTTTTCGGAGAGATCCGTTTCTTTTTTTAAACGTTTAGCTAAAGAACGAAATTGTTGAGCATTGATAGATACAATGCATATATCGGCCGTTTGTACGGCCTGTTGCAAGTTATCGGTTAAAAGTATATCGGAAGACAGTGTCAGATAGTCGTTTCGGCCGGTTTGTACGAGCCGGTCCAAATTCGTAGATCCTGTACGTCCCCAAAGGGTGACCTTGTGACCGATACTGTTTGCATACCAAGCGTGAAAGCTTCCCCATCGGCCGCAGCCTAAGACGGATATATTCATGGACTGTCTCCTTTAATAAGTCGTTATGGTTTTATTATACAATAATCGGGCACTGTATAAAAAGCTCTCCTTTCGGAGAGCTTTTTATTATAAGTTGTCGATGATTGCTTGGGTGTATTCTTCCGTTTTCGCCGTACCTCCTAAGTCGGGAGTCAGAATATGTCCGTCTTGCAGAACCTTGTCTACGGCTTGTCTAATCTTTGCGGCGACCGTGTCTTCCTTCAAGTATTCGAGCATCATACAAGCCGACCATAAGAGTGCCGTAGGATTGGCAATATGCTTGCCCGCGATGTCGGGAGCACTGCCGTGAACCGCTTCGAACATGGCATAATCCGTACCGACATTCATGGACGGCAAAAGACCGAGGCCGCCAATAAGGCCGCTTGTCAAATCGGAAATAATATCACCGTATAAGTTGGGTGTTACTATAATATCGAAGGTTTCAGGGCGCATAACCAACTGCATGCAGACATTATCAACAATCTTATCGTCACTGTCAATATCGCTGTATTCTTCGGCAATACGATTGAATACGGAAAGGAAGAGACCGTCACTAAGCTTTTAAGATATTGGCTTTATGCACGCAGGTTACTTTATGTCTACCGTGCTGACGAGCATATTCAAAAAGCATCTCGAATGATTCGTTCACTTGCAGTACGGGTAATGATTTTTTTATAGCATGAACCGTGTTTTCATCGATTTGTTCTTCCACACCTACATATAAATCTTCCGTATTTTCTCTGAAGGTAATGATATCTACGTTGGAAAAAGGTGTATGTACCGCCGTATTCGACTTAGCCGGTCGGATGTTGGCATATAAGTTGTACTTATTGCGCAAGGTTACGTTGAGAGAACGGAAACCCTTACCGATAGGCGTTGTAATCGGTGATTTAAGGAGCACCTTCGTGCGTTCAAATGAATCGAAACCGGCATCAGGTATGAGAGCTCCGTTTTTTTCATACTCTGCCTCACCTACATTATAAATATCGTATTCTAAAGGTGCATGAGCAGCTTTCAATACGGAAAGAACGGCATCCGTAATTTCCGGGCCGATACCGTCACCTTTGAATACAGTGATTGTTTTCATTTTATCTGTCCTTTCTGGCAATGTAAGGCTCTAGAGAACCGACAAATTTTGTAGCAGGACGCATAATTCGTCCGTCGTATAATTTGTTTTCTAAATTATGGGCTAACCAACCGACGAGACGGCTGACGACAAATAAGGGTGTATACAAGTCCTGCGGAATACCGAGTAATTGATAACAGAATCCGCTGTAGTAGTCAACATTACTGCAAATATCCATACCCTTTTCGGCACTGATTATTTTTTTAGCTACATTTTCAAAGCGGCGATAAAAGTCGAACTGCTTTTCCAAGCCCTTCTTTTTAGCGATTTCACCACAGTACTTACGCATAATTTCCGCACGCGGGTCTGAGAGAGTATAAACGGCATGTCCGAAACCGTATACTAATCCGTCTGTTTGAGGAAAGGTCTTGTTTAAAATTTCCCGTACCGTTTCTTCCATCTTTTCATTGGATGCATCCAGGCCTATTTTATCTATAACAGCATGCATCATCTTAGAGGCACGAATATTGGCGCCGCCGTGACGGGGGCCTTTTAGGGCCCCGATGGAACTGGCCATAGTGGAATAAATATCCGTATCCGTCGAAGCGACGACGACATTGGTAAAAGTCGAGTTTGTACCGCCACCGTGATCGGCGTGAAGGAAGAGCAGAATATCTAAAAGTTTAGCTTCCGCATCCGAAAAGACCCCATCGGATCGTAAAAGTGACAAAATATTTTGAGCTGTCGAGTAATCTTTGCGCGGATAGTGTATAATCAAGCTGTGTCGGTCGTAATAATGGACTTTGGACATATAGGCATAGCAAGCAATAGAGGGTAACTTAGCCATAATGTCCAGCCCCTTGCCCAGCATTTGATACACGTCCGTATTATCCGGATCGGGATCGTAGTTATATAAGGTTAACAAAGCATGTTGGAGTTTGTTCATCAAATTTTTTCCGGGCATACGGAGCAGATTCATTTCCAGAAAATCATCGGGAAGTTGGTAAGAGTCGGATAGGGTCTTACAGAACTCCCTCAGTTCAGCCCTATTCGGTAAATAGCCGAAAGAAGTAGAAAACAGGCTTCTTCGTACAAATAACCGCTATAAGTATCCTTATTTACAATATCGTTAATGTTTATGCCTCTGTAATACAAGATACCGTCGCTATTAACCTTATTACCATCCGTGTCGCGTTTGTATCCGACAACATCGGCAATACGAGTCAATCCGACAAGAACCCCGGTATGGTCTTCATTACGAAGACCTCGCTTAACACCGTATTGACTGTAAAGTTCTCTGGGAATTTGAGTATAGTTTTGAGACTTTCCGTAGAATTGGGCTAATTGAATATTTTGAGTCATGCCGTAGGCTCCTTTCCTAGGGGCTGGGTATTGGTAAATATTCCTTTGATTTTATAAATATCCAAACAAGAAGAAACGTTACGAACTACGAATAATACACTTGTAATTATAGCATAAAAACACGCTCTGTAAAATAAAATTAAATGATAGCGAATGGATTGTCGGATGTTTGTAGTAGAATAAATATGATATAATATAAGCTATATGAGTTTATTATTTTACAATATGAAATTCGATTACATAATTTTCGAAATAAGGAATTAATTTAGGAATAACGGAGGAGGACGCTGTGATTAAACTGTATAAAAACGGAGCGTACTTAATTAACGGTACGCAAATTGTAGAAGCCGGTAATGAAAATGAATTGAAAGCAGCTTGCGGCTGTTGTGTAACACCTGAAGAAGGACGAAAGGGAACCATTGCCTACTCTATTTTGATGAACCATAATACGGCGAATTCGCAAGAACATTTAAAAATTCGCTTTGACGCTATGGCTTCCCATGATATTACGTATGTAGGTATTATTCAAACGGCACGCGCTTCGGGAATGGAGCGGTTTCCTTTACCTTATGTGTTGACTAACTGTCACAATTCTTTGTGTGCCGTCGGTGGTACGATTAATGAAGATGATCACGTTTTCGGTCTGTCGGCAGCTAAAAAATACGGCGGTATTTTCGTGCCGCCTCATTTAGCCGTTATTCATCAATATATGCGTGAAAAAAATGGCTGCCTGCGGCAGCATGATTTTAGGTTCAGACAGTCATACTCGTTACGGAGCTCTTGGAACTATGGCTATGGGTGAAGGTGGCGGTGAGCTGGTAAAACAATTATTGGAAGATACCTATGATATCGCCTATCCCGATATTGTCGGTGTGTATTTGGACGGAAAGCCCAATCCGGCCGTAGGGCCTCATGACATTGCCATTGCCTTGGTCGGAGCCGTATTTAAGAATGGTTATGTTAAAAATAAGGTCATGGAATTTATAGGTCCCGGAGTGGCATCTATGAATACGGATTACAGAAACAGTGTTGATGTCATGACAACGGAAACAACCTGTCTTTCGTCCGTATGGAGAACCGATGAGGATACGAAGGCTTATTTGACTATGCACGGCCGTAAAGATGCATATAAGGAACTGAATCCTTCGGCTGTTGCATATTATGACGGTATGATTTATGTAGATTTATCGAAAATCAAGCCCATGATTGCTATGCCTATGCATCCTAGCAGAGCCTTTACAATTGATGATGTTATTGCAAACGGCCCGGATATTTTAAGAGAAACGGAAGAGATTATCAAAGAGCGGTTGGCTAATAAGTCCATTGAATTTTTCTTTTGACGGATAAATTGAAGGAAATCGACTGCGTGTTCAACAAGGTGTTATTGCCGGTTGTGCAGGAGGTAACTATACGAATATAGAGGCGGCGGCTCATGTGCTTAAACATCACAGTTTGTCGAACGACGTGTTTACTCTTGACGTCTACCCGTCGTCACAGCCTGTCGGACTTGACCTTTTAAGGAATGGAACGGTTGCAGATTTAACGGCTATCGGTGCCGTATGGAAGACGGCTTTTTGCGGTCCTTGTTTCGGTGCCGGAGATACGCCGGCTAATAATGCGTTCAGTATTCGTCATACGACACGTAACTTCCCCAATCGTGAGGGAAGCAAACCCGGTGACGGTCAATTTTCGGCGGTTGCACTGATGGATGCTCGTTCTATTGCGGCAACGGCCGTAAATGGCGGACTTCTTACGTCGGCTGACGGATACTTTGACAATTATAAGGAACGCCCGTATACGTATGACGACGGACCGTACGCAAGTCGTGTATATTACGGATTTAACCGTGGCAAAGGGGAAGAAAAGCTGGTTTACGGACCGAATATTAAGGATTGGCCGGAACAGGAAGCTTTGGCTGAAGACGTGTTGTTGAAAATGTGTTCTGTCATTACAGACCCCGTTACGACTACGGATGAATTGATTCCGTCGGGGGAAACGTCTTCCTATCGGTCAAATCCTTTGGGATTAGCCGAATTTACCTTGTCCAGAAGAGATCCCGACTACGTCGGACGAGCCAAGGAAGTTAAGCAAAAGGAAGAGTTACGACTTAACGGTGAAATGGATGCGGAAGTTGCAGCTGTCTATAGTTTATTGGAAAAGCATTTGGGAAATGTAGAGCGAAATAAAACGGAGATAGGTAGCGTTATTTACTGCACTAAACCCGGAGACGGATCGGCTCGCGAGCAGGCTGCCAGTTGTCAGCGCGTTTTGGGCGGGTTAGCCAATATTTGTAAGGAATATGCAACGAAACGATATAGATCCAATGTTATCAATTGGGGGATGTTACCCTTTCAGGTACGGAAAGAGACGGAATTTGCTGTTGGTGACTACGTATATGTACCGCATATCCGTAAGATCTTAGAAGGGGATATGAATAACATCAAGGCTTATTTAGTACGAAAGAACAGTATAGAGGAAGTAACTCTTTATATCGCAGACTTGACGTCGGAAGAACGAGAAATTATTCGAGCCGGCTGTCTCATTAACTATAATCGGAATAAGAAGTAAGAATTAACTATAATCGGAATAAGAAGTAAGAACACTTTCGGGGGAACATATGGATTTTGTAAAAATGCACGGACTGGGCAATGATTTTGTCTTTATTGAAGATAAGACGGGTCAAGACAAGGATTATACCGCGCTGGCTCGTGCCATGTGTAATCGACATACAGGAATCGGTGCGGACGGGCTTATTGTCATTGTAGACAGCCGCGTTGCGGATGTGCGTATGCGTATCATCAATTCTGACGGCAGCGAAGCGGAAATGTGCGGAAACGGCATTCGTTGCTTTGCCAAGTATGTGTATGACAGCGGCATTATTGAAAAAAAACAGTTTACCGTAGAGACGCCGGCAGGAATTATGGAACCGGAAATTACAGTCGGGGCAGATAACAAGGCGAAACTGATTACCATCAACATGGGGAGACCTTCGTTTAATAGAAGTGAAATTCCTATGGAGGGAGCCGATGGTCGAGTCTTGAATGAAGACTTGTGTGTAGACGGCGAAAATTGGAAAGTCACGTCTCTTCTCATGGGTGTGCCGCATACAGTAACATATGTGGACGATGTGGATACTGTCGATATTGAAAAAATCGGGCCTTTATTTGAAAAGCACGAGGCGTTTCCGAAGCATACAAATATTAACTTTGCACAACAAATGGATGACCGGACTGTCAAGGTTCGTACGTGGGAACGCGGTGCAGGTGCTACGCTGGCATGCGGGACCGGCTCCTGTTCTGTTGCCGTCGCATCCTTTTTAAACGGGCGTACGGGAAGAGAAGTAGATATTCAACTTCCCTTGGGAACTTTGCACATTGAATATAGGGAAGAAGACGGCAATGTATATATGACGGGGCCGGCCGCAGTATCCTTTACGGGGACTTGGCCTGACGAAACGTAGTATTTATTATTATGATTAGACACGAAAAACTATTTAAAGGCCGGTTTATAGATCGACCCAATCGGTTTATTGTTCATGTCGAAATAGATGATGAAACGGTGACTTGTCATTTACCGAATCCCGGCAGACTATGGGAACTTTGTATGTCGGGACGACGGTGTGGGTTCGTAAGGTTTTAACGCCGGGGCGAAAGACACCTTATGATGTTATCGGTATTGAGAGGGATGGAATTCCTGTTTTACTGGATACTCAATATAATAATGACGTGGCTGAGGCTTTAATTCGGGAGAAACGGATACCGGGTTGGGAGGACTGGGATGTTTTGCGGCGAGAAGTTGCCATAGAAGGCAGTCGGTTCGACCTTTTATTACATAGAGGAGACGACCTTTTCTTTTTAGAAGTGAAGTCTTGTACCTTATTCAGTAAAAACGGAGCTATGTTTCCCGACGCCGTCACGGAACGGGGGAGGAGGCACCTTCTCCATTTATCATCTTTGCGAGATAAAGGGATTCGTGCAGGTATTCTGTTTTTGGTTCAATGGAATCGGGCTCGCTGGTTTTTGCCCGATTATCATACAGATCCCGATTTTGCCGAAACATTTGAAACCTGTGCGGATAAACTTGACTGGAAGGCTTTTACGGTTGAATGGAATGACGATTTTTCCGAACCTACACCCGGGTGTGAACTTATGTATCCGCAGGCTGTTTTGGAGCGGGAAACAGAGATCGAGGAACTTATGCCGTCATTTATTGTTTAGAAGAAGACCGCTGTGAGTTTGTTAAGGCGGGCAAAAAGCATGATTTTAAGGCAGGGTATTATGTATATATCGGGGCGGTTGAAGAAAATTTGAAAGCCCGCCTATCCGGACTTCGACGAGTGCGTAAAAAGCCGGTGCAAATTACGGATTATCTTCGTTTATTTATGACAGTATCGTCTGTGGCGGCCGTGCGTACGTCCGATACCGTGGAAGCGGAGTTTGCATCTTGTGTAGGTAACGTCAGTGACGGTTTTGTCCCGGCAATTACCGGGGATGACGGAAAACCTTGTCTTTTTTATTTTAAGGAAAACCCGGTGCATTATAAGCCGTTTATAGAAGCTCTTGAGGATATTCGCATGAATCGTTTGGAAACACTGTTTGATTTTTAGGGAGAGAATAATGGATAGAAAAGATGCCTTGGCTTTGTTACAAAAATATAATCATGAACCCTTCCATATTTTGCATGCACTTACGGTAGAAGGCGTTATGAAATGGTATGCTAATGAATTAGGATATGGCGATGAAGCTGATTATTGGGGATTAGTGGGGTTGCTTCATGACGTGGATTTTGAACAATATCCACAAGAGCATTGCAAGAAGGCTCCTGAATTGTTGTCTGAAATCGGGGCAACGCCGGAATTTATACGTTCCGTCTGCAGTCACGGCTTCGGTATTTGTGTAGATATAAAGCCGGAAGTACAGATGGAAAAGGTTCTCTTTGCGGCTGATGAGTTGACCGGCCTGATAGGGGCGGCAGCCATTATGAGGCCATCAAAGAGCACTAAAGATATGGAAGTAAAAAGTTTGAAGAAGAAGTTTAAGGATAAACGTTTTGCCGCCGGTTGCTCTCGTGATATCATTACGCAAGGAGCCGAGTTACTCGGCTGGGAGTTGACGGATTTAATGGAAAAAACGATTCTCGCCATGCGTTCGTGTGAAGACGACATTCATAAAGAGTATACCGAATTGACGGGACAGGAAGCATAGAATTTTTCGGCAAAGGAGTCGCCATGGAAGAAACGTCTCTTTTTAACACCGACACGGCCAATCAGCCCTTAGCGGCACGCATACGGCCGAAGACAATTGATGATATTATAGGCCAAGGCCATCTTTTGGGAGAGGGGCGTATTTTGCGCCGTTTCATTGAAAATGATACGGTACCGTCTATGATTTTTTGGGGGCCTCCGGGTGTCGGCAAAACGACGTTGGCTCGCGTAATTGCCGGACATACGAAGGCTGCTTTTGTAGATTTTTCGGCTGTGACGGGCGGCATTAAAGAAATTCGCCAAATTATGCAGAAGGCTGACGAAAATACACGCTACGGTGAAAAGACAATTCTTTTTGTAGATGAAATACACCGCTTCAATAAAGCACAACAAGATGCATTTTTACCCTTTGTGGAAAAAGGAAGCATTGTCCTCATCGGAGCTACGACAGAAAATCCGTCCTTTGAGATTAACGGGGCTTTATTATCCCGCTGTAAGGTTTTCGTTTTACATGCTTTAACGGCAGATGATATTAAAGAGTTATTAAAACGGGCGTTGGCAGAACCCGAAGGTTTCGGTACCCGAGAGATTCGTATAGACGATGATTTATTGGGGGCGATTGCTCTTTTTGCTAACGGAGACGGACGTAGTGCCTTGTCTACCTTGGAAATGGCTGTTTTAAACGGTGAAATTGAAGGCGATGCCTTGGTAGTTACGAAAGATTCTCTCGAACAGTGTATATCGAAAAAATCTCTTTTATATGATAAAAAGGGAGAAGAACATTACAATCTTATTTCGGCCCTACATAAATCAATGCGAAACTCCGATGCCGATGCATCCGTATACTGGTTGGCCCGAATGTTGGAGGCCGGCGAAGATCCTCTTTATGTGGCCAGACGTGTTGTTCGATTTGCAGCTGAAGATGTGGGACTGGCCGATCCGAGGGCTATGGAAATAGCCGTAGCAGCATATCAGGCATGCCATTTTATCGGCATGCCTGAATGTTCGGTTCATCTTACGGAAGCCGTTGTCTACTTATCGTTAGCACCCAAGTCGAATGCCATGGAGACGGCCTATTTATCGGCGCGTAAGGATGCGTTGGAACAAATTGCCGAACCGGTTCCGTTACAGATTAGAAATGCACCGACTAAGTTGATGAAGGACTTGGAATATGGCAAAGGATACGACTATGCACATAATCATCCTGAAGGATTGACAGCCATGGAATGTTTACCCGACTCGTTGCGGGGGCGCACGTATTATCGCCCGACGGAGCATGGATTGGAGGGACGTTTCAAGGCACGGTTTGAAGAAATAAAGGCATGGAAAAAAAGATACGGCAAAGGGAAGAAATAATGAGTAAGAAAGTTATTTTCGGAAAAGATTACAGCACAAACGAGTATGCAAAAATCTTTTTTTATTTATGCATAGGCGGATCGGCAGCTATAGCAGAATGGCTTATGTTTTACTTCTTTGACGGGTTTTATACATCCTTTTTCGATAATTCAGCTTTGAGAATTTCCGTTTCAACAGCTACCGCATTTTCGTTGGCTACTGTATATCACTATATCTTGGGGAACATCTTTGTTTTTGAAAGCGGTCGTCGTTATGAGCGAAAGAAAGAGCTGACCCTCGTTTTTGTTGTCAGTATTATCGGGCTATTGTGGAATTTACTTCTCATGTGGATATTTACATCGGGACTTTCCATAGAGCCCGTGCCGGCAAAGATTATAGCCAGTGCCGTCGTAACCGTGTGGAACTATCTGTCGCGAAAAAAATGGATATTTTAAAAGAAATCTCGCTCAACGTTTTGTTGGCGGGATTTTTTATAAGTGTCGGAAAGCATCATATATGCAAAGAATGCAAAAATGGATCTATACATATCAAAACCGTATTCAAAAGGGTCAATTCCAGATGGACCTCGGTGCATGGAATGTAAAATCTTCCGTTGATATGAGCAATTTTGATGCAACGACGATGCCGGCTACCGGGGCAGGAACGGCATATACGGGTACGAAGACGAGTGATTCCAAATGGAATTTTACGGGCGGTTTGTCTTACGGTCTTAGCGACAAATGGGGTCTTGAATATGCGTACCATGACTTAAATACCAAAAAAGATGGTATTAAGGGTACGGACGGAGATGAACATGAAGTAAATCTGGTTTACTCTCTCAATAAAAACTTTGCCGTATATGGCGGTTGGAATCGCATTAAAAACTCTAAAGATTCTTTCAGTAGAACCAATAATATCGCTCAGCTCGGTCTGATTGCCAAAGCTCCTTTGGCTAAAAATTTCGACATTTACGGTAAGGCAGCCGTAGGTACAAAGCATACGACTATTTGGGAAGCGGGTCTCGGTTATACGATAGGCAAAGATTTCGACTTAACGGCAGGCTATCGTTATGTAAATACGCGTCTTGCCGAAAGGCCAGACAGCTCTCGGCTTCACGAATACGTCAAGCGTTACGAACCCGGCAGTAGCGACGAGTGATGCCAATATTGCCTATAAAGGACCCTTCGTAACCTTATCTTATCGTTTCGGCGGTCATAAGAAAGCAGCTCCCGCACCGGTTGTGGCAGAACAGCCGCGTCGTCAGGTTGTGCAGGAACAACCCGGCCACGTATATAATGACTACTATCTCGAAAGTGTTCACTTCGCCTTTGATGTAGATACGCCTATTGCCTACGATCAGGGCAAGCTCGATCATTTTGTAGCCGTAGCGAAAGAATATCCGCATGATATGTTCAAACTCGTAGGTAATACGGATGCTCGCGGTACGGATGCTTACAATGACGATCTCTCCAAACGTCGTGTTGTAAATGTAGCTAGATACGCTGTCGATCACGGTGTAAATCCGGAACAACTCGAACTTTCTTATGAAGGAAAGAACGATCCCGTTGCAACGAATGCCACCGATCAGGGCCGTGCAGACAATCGTCGTGTAGATATTTGGCAATCACAGATAAATAAAGAATTTACCCGCAAGGGCCATAACAGGGAATCGGCATAATCGATTCCCTGTTTTTGTTACTGTGTCGCCTTGTCTTACGACTATGAATAAGGTATAATATTCTAGCATAAAAGTATTGGTGCGTGACAGCCTGTCGGGGCTTGTGCAATGGAGACCTATGAACCTCGTCAGGTCCGAGAGGAAGCAGCGATAAGTAGTCATCTTCGTGTGCCACGAGGTAACCCGGCAAGCTGTTACACACGAGTGCTTTTACGAGAAGGCGGTAAAGCAGCGGCGAAGCCGCTTTTTTTCATATAAGGGGAACGACTATGTCCTACATTGCATTGTATCGCAAATGGCGACCGAAGACATTTGAAGACGTTGTCGGTCAGGGTCGAATTATGAAGACTCTGCAACAGGCCGTGGAAAATGATAAAGTGGCTCACGCCTATCTTTTTTCCGGCCCGCGCGGAACCGGAAAAACCAGTACGGCTAAAATTTTTGCGAAAGCTCTTAATTGCGTACACGGACCGACATCGCATCCTTGTAATGAGTGTGATGTATGTAAACACATTACGAGTGGTGAATCTCTTGATGTGGTGGAAATCGATGCGGCATCGAACCGAAGTATTGAAGATATTCGCCAGTTGCGAGAGACTGTAAAGTTTATGCCTACGGAAGGGCATAAAAAGATATACATTATCGACGAAGTGCATATGCTTACGACAGAAGCGTTCAATGCCTTGCTGAAGACGTTGGAAGAACCGCCGGAACATGTGGTCTTTATCTTGGCGACGACAGAACCGGAACGAATACCTATGACCATTCTTTCTCGTTGTCAGAGATATGATTTTCGGCGTATTACGGCAGACGACATACAGAAACGGTTGGCCTATATTGCCGACAAGGAAGAAATAGATTTGAAGCCCGACGCAGCTCGGATGATTGCCGTTCGAGCCGACGGCGGTATGCGCGATGCCTTGAGCCTTCTTGACCAGTGTGTAGGTAACGGTGGGCGGTGTGTCGATGAAGAGATTGTACGGGACTTGTTGGGACTTGTCGGCAAAGATTGGTTATTCTCTATGACGGCGGCCCTTTTTAGCGGTCGTGGAGAAACTCTTATTGAAGGTATTGATGAAGTTGTACAGGCAGGGAAAGAAGTACAAAATGTATTAGCCGATATGGTCATGCATTTAAGGGCTCTTATGCTGTATCAAGCGGCTCCCAAGTCTGAGACCTTGGCGGCTTATGCGGACGTAGAAAAAGAATTGGCTGCGCAAGCCGAGTCCATAGAACCGGCACGGATATTTGCGGTCTTGAATATTTTGCAAGAATCTTTATTGCGGGTTAAGACCTCCCCTTTTCCTCGCATTGCCGTAGAAACGGGTTTGCTGATGGCTGCTCAAAACGAATCGGGGAACGGTGACTTGGCGGTAAGGGTCACGGCTTTGGAAAAACGGGCGTATGCTGTTCCTCAGGATGTTATGGATCGCCTTGTGCGATTAGAGCAGGGCATTGGGACGAAATCCGAGATTTGTATACCTCGGACTTCGGTAAAAACACAGGTCCATAGACAAGAGCCCTAAATTACAACTTACGGAAGCGGTGACGGTGCCCGAAGCGATAGGAGCCGTAAAACCGTCTGTGGGAGAGCCCAAACCGAAGGCTGAAGGGGAAAAATCGAAGGGTTCGGCAGTTGATATGTCATCGAAAGGACGGCAAGTGCCGGTTAACGATGCCGAATATAATCGAATCTGGAGTAGCGTTTGCGCTGTCTTGGATAGGGCTAAAAAGAAAGCTGTTTTGTCGTGTATACGAAACGGGCGAGTCGTTTATATCGGAGAGACGGAGTTTATCCTTGCCTTGCCGACAGAATTTATGGTTAAGCGAGCCAATCGAGAGGACTATTATACTTGTGTAGATGAAGCCTTGGCTCAAGTTCTCGGTAAGGGATACCATATGCGCAGTTACCTTGAAGGGGACAGCGAATTGTCGGCATATGAAAAAAAAAAGACTGATTCGGATATAAAATCGGATCTCACCCCTACAAAAGACACGGAGAAGGAACCGGTGCTGATTGAACAAGTTGAAGGCTCATACGAACCGGTGGCTATTGAACGGCAAGATATACCGCAGGGAGAACGAGAAGCCTTGGCGGCCGTGCTTGATTCGGTAGGAGATTGTCGTATTTTCGTAGAATATAAAGATACATAACAGAGCACTCGCTCACACCGGCGAGTGCTCTTACGTTATCCGGGTGTCGTTTTCATAAAGAAAGTAAGTGGAAGAGGCCGCATATATTCTTTGTTTTTATGACAGAAGCGGTGAAAATATAGTATAATATAAAGGATTGTAAAGTTTTAAAAGGAATCGTTCCTAATTGGAATGACCGAAATAGGGTGTAAAATATATTCGCTTACTATAAGGAGGAACTATTATGTTCGGTGGCGGCAATATGCAAGGTATGATGAAAAAAGTGCAGAAAATGCAAAAAGATATGAAGAAGATGCAAGACGAATTAAAGGTACGTACTGTTGAAGCGACTGTCGGCGGCGGTACGTTAACTATTGTCATGAATGGCGAAAAAACGGTGGAAAGTGTTACTATCGATCCGTCCGTGATTGATCCGGAAGATAAGGAAATGTTGGAAGATTTGATTGTAGCGGCTGTTAATGAAGCCGGCAAGAAGGTTGATGACATGATGGCTCAGGAAATGAGCAAAATCACGGGCGGTATGAATTTGCCGGGTATGTTCTAATGGATACGCCTTTGGAACATTTGGCGGAACAATTTCGACGCTTGCCCGGGATCGGCATTAAAACGGCTCGTAAATTAGCGTATTACATGATACAGCAACCGGATGAGAAAACGGAAGCCTTTATCGATGCGGTTCGGAAAGCGAAAGAACAGATGCATTTTTGCTCCGTATGTTTTAATTTATCATCTACCGATCCGTGTACTTATTGTACGGATGAACACAGAGATCATTCGGTCATTATGGTAGTGGAAACACCTCAAGACGTGGCGGCTATTGAACGGGCAAAGGATTATCACGGGTTATATCACGTGTTGCACGGTGCCCTATCTCCTCTCGACGGAATCGGACCGGAAGATTTGCATATCAAGGAATTATTGCAGCGTTTGGGCGACACCCGGGTTCAAGAAGTCATTATTGCTACAGATCCCGATGTAGAAGGTGAAGCGACGGCCTTGTATTTGGCACGATTGTTGAAAACGGCAGGGGTTAAGGTAACAAGAATTGCCAGAGGACTTCCCATGGGTGGCGATATTGAATTTGCCGACGAAGCGACTTTAGCCGGGGCCGTAGCCAATCGCCGGGAAATGTGAGGAACTTCGTGTGGAATACCTATATATCGGTGCAGGTATTGTTCTGCTGCTTATTATAAATCGTTTTATTTTAGCACCTATTCGTAGATTGGCTATTAATACAATGATGGGGCTTTTTTTGCTTCACCTGGTCAATACGTACGGATCTCTGGCGGGCTTGCACCACGTTAATGTTACGCCCCTTACGGGACTTGTTGTAGGTTTTTTCGGCGTACCCGGAGTGGTGGCGGTAACGTTATTTTATTTGGTTATTTAAGGATGCGATAGGATGAATGTGAAGCATGCATTCGGATTGTTGGGAGCTTTTCTGCTTTCCGTAAGTTTGTTAACCGGTTGCGGCAACACTATTTCCGCTAAGACGGAAAAGGTGACTAAGTCGCCACATCCGGTGGCTTTGACTTTAGATGCGAATATTACGGCCTTACATTCGGCGGAAATTATGCCGAAAGTATCGGGAAAATTGGTGTCGGCACCCCCAGCTGTCGGTCAAGATATTAAGGCCGGAGAAGTAATTGCTCAAGTCGACCCGACGCCGTATCAACAAAGTTTAAGCAGTGCTGAAGCGGAGCTTATGTCGGCATCGGCATCATCGGCACCGGTATACGAAGCTCCGGCCGTCGATACGGGAGAGCGGGCAAAGCTTGATGTATGGTATCAGATGGGCGCCATTTCACGTGTTGAATATAATCAAATGCAGTCGCGGGCAAGTGGTGGCGGTACGTATAGGGCGGCACCGGCTGTGGATACGGAGAAATTAGCCCAGTTGCAACAAACGATTCAAACAGCGAGAGAAATGCTGAGTAATGCCACTATTTATTCACCCATCGACGGTCGGGTTACCGCTGTTGCGGAAAATTCGTCTGTAGCCGTTGCGGGAAATGTGTTGGCGACGGTTCAGCAGTTGACGCCACTGGTGGCCACTTTCGCCGTACCGCAGGACTATATCGATGCGGTTCAAGCTGCACGGACGGCCGGGACCTTGCAAGTACAGGTCTTGACGCCGGGAGGTGAAACAGAAGCGGGGGAACTTACCTTCTTGTCGACGGAAGTTGACGGAGCTACCAATGCCTATTTGGCAAAAATTACGTTTAACAATAATAAAAATCTCTTCGTTCCCGGAGAGTTTTACCATATTCGCCTTTCTACACTCAGGAAATCAATCAGATTACGGTGCCTAAAGAGGCGGTTAAAACCAAAGACAGCGGAGATTTCGTATACGTTGTAAACAGTGACGGAGTCGTTGATGCCAGAGCCGTTTTAACGGGAGATGAAGAAGGCGGACGAGTGATCGTTCTCAGCGGCCTTAAAGAGGGGGATATGATTGTATCCGACCCGCCGGATTCTTTGGAAATAGGAATGAAAGTATCATCATAAGAGCAAGTCGGAAGGAATGTATATGAAGGATACAGGACATTACGAAGCGAATCGGGAAAACAGCCTTTTAAAATCGTTGGAAAAAAGTCTGGATGTATTGGATTTGTTTGTAGAGTGTAATACGGGCATGACTTTGAAAGAGATTGCCGGTATGACGAAGCTCAATACCTCTACGGCCTTTCGCATTGTCAACACGTTGGAGCGTCGACAGTATTTAACTCGAAATGAAGATTCGAAGCAGTATCGTTTGGGACCCAAGGCCTTAGCCCTCGGCTATTCCTCACACTGGACGGAAAATATCGTGACTTTAGCCAAACCGTATCTGCGTAGATTGCAGCAAGAGTTTAATGAAACGGCCAGTATTTATGTTGCTGAAGGGGACAGTCGTATCTGTTTGGATCACGTGGAAAGTACCCATTCGTTGCGCCGTGTCATCCCTTTGGGAGAGTCGTTGCCTGTATATAAGGGGGCGGCAGGCAAGGTGTTGGTTGCCTGGGCTAATAAGGACGAACAAAAACGCATCAGTGAAAAGCACGGCGGTTTGTCGGAAAGCGAACTGTCCATGATTCGGCATAATGGATATGCAGTTACACAAGATGAGAGTGAACACGGTCTGTTTGCCTTAGCCGTTCCCGTTTTTAACTTTGAAGAACAAGTGGTCGCTTCGTTGACGGTAGCCGGTCCGTCTATGAGATTTTATGATTCTATTCGGCAAAAAATGCTTTTTACTATGAGTCAGTATGCATCTGAAATATCCTATGCCTTAGGTTGTCGTAAGAAAAAATAGAAACGTATTATGTGAAGTTGATGTACAGTGGATATCAGATAATTGCTGAGATTGTTATAATGAAACGATACAAACGGTTTTAGCCTGTCGATTATAGGTCAGGCACTTTAGCAAGGAGAGATTATTATCATTCAGTTTAGAGAATTTACTATTAACGATAAGCCCGTATTGGATTCATATTTTCATGAAAAACGGTACGAACAGGCCGATGCTACCTTTATGACATTGTTGGCTTGGCAATACCCGTACGACATCCAGTGGGCTGAAGAAGATCAGGTCTTGTATATTCGTTCGGGACGCGGCAATCAGCAATTCTGGTTGCCCCCTTTTTCGCGCAAAGACGGTGGACTCGTTGCCGGCTTGGAACGAATGAAAGAATGGTTTACGGCACACAAGCATCCCTTTTTGATGAAGGGGGTTACACAACCGGTAGTGGACAAGTTGAATATGCTGTGTCCCGACTGCTACACGATTGTGCCTGACCGTGATAACTATGAATACGTTTATTTGACACAAGATTTGATCAACTTGTCGGGTAAAAAATTCCGACAGAAAAAAAATAATTTGAATCATTTCCGTAACCAGTATATGGGGTATGAATATCTTCCCATTACGGAAGATATTTTTGAAGAATGCCTGGATGCGGACAAACGGTGGATGGAAAATCGTATCGATCGCGATACGGAAGATGAGGATGAAATGAAAGGCGAACGCCAAGCTATTAAGACCATTTTTGATAATTGGGATGCCTTAGGTGCAAAGGGTGGAGCCATTCGCATTTTTAATAAAATAGCCGCCTTTTCTATAGGAGAAATGCTCAACGATGATACGGCTATTATCCATTTTGAAAAAAGTGATCCCAGTATTCGAGGTCTTTATCAGGCCATTAATCATGAATTCGTCGTACATGCATGGAGTCATACGACGTATATTAATAGAGAAGAGGATATGGGGATTCCCGGGTTGCGTCAGTCAAAGGAATCGTACAATCCCGATCATTATGTAGAGAAATTCAGTGTTACGTTGGCTAAATAGAAAGAGGCACATATGGAATTTCGCTTGGCCGGTCCGCAGGACCGAAATGTGGTGGAAGACTTGTGGGCATATTGTTTCGAACCGAAGGAACACCCGTTCTTTCGGTGGTACTTTGCCAATATGTATGAGCCCGAAAACGTACTTTTGGGGATTCAAGACGATGCTGTCGTATGTTTGACGCATTTGAATCAGTATGAATTGAATATTCGAGGTATTCGTTTTCCCGTTTCCTATATTGTCGGCTTGGCTACTCATCCGGCTGCTCGCCGCAGCGGTTTGGGAGGAAAGCTGTTAACCGCATCCTTGAAGGAAATGCGGCGGCGCGGTCAGGTTGTGCATATCCTTATGCCGTCTAAGGCCGGGTTTTATCAACAATACGGTTATGAGCTGTATTGTCATCAATGGCGTGAAACGATGCCCCTTGACTCCTTGAGGCCCTTAACGGATCGAACGGTTCGTTTTGCCTTTGTCGATTCAGCCGATCGATGGCCTTACTTGGATAAGGTTTATCGGGCATATACATCGGGACTTTCCGGCTATGCCTATCGCGATGAAGCTTCGTGGCGTCGTCATATAGAAGCACAGTTGGCAGAAGGAAATATTTGTGTTGTTTTTGACGGGGAGGACCCTGTTGCTTATGCTTTTTACCAACTGGGAGAGTCGACAATTCAATGCGGAGAATTCGTATATTCCGATTATAAGGGTAAAAGAGGACTCCTCGAGTACTTCTATAATCATCGCTCGCAAGGCGAACAATTGCAGTGGAATGAAGGAATGAAAGACCAGTCATATCGGTTCTATCCGGACGGTAAAAAGGGCCATGAAACAATACCCTTCATGACGGGCCGTATTGTCGATGTCAAAGGTGCTTTGGAAAAGTTATCATACGATAAAAAAATTCAAGGACATGCGGTATTTTTTGTGGAAGACCCTTTGGCCGACTGGAATACGGGGACCTTTTCCTTAACTGTGAAAGAAGGTAAAGCCGTCGTAGAATCGGTAAAAGAAGGGGCAACGATACGGATGACTATCGGTGCGTTAGCTCTTCTGGTTTTCGGTACACTTGATGCGAAGGCTTTGGCCTTTTATAATAAATTGACGGCGAGAGAGGAAGACATAGATTTCTTGGATCGCCTTTTCCCTAAAACAGAAACATATATTAATGAATGGTATTAAGGTTGTCGGCTATAGCCGGCAATATTAGAGGAGATTAAGTATGAAATCAGTAACAAAATTTATGATTGCAGCAGTAGTAGTAGCGTCTTGTAACGGGGGCGTTTGCACATACGATGAAACTCAGGCGGCAGACACGACGGCGACGCAAGTCCGAATGACGGCAACCGTGCCGGAAACTGAAGGGGCATTACCCTTATCCGTTAAAGATTCGGAAAAAATTACAAGTAACGATACGGATTATATGGACATGATGCTTACAGGTACCAATAGTGATACGACGCTCAGCTCCCTTTTGCTAATATGACAAAGCAACCCGGTAGTAAACTCATTCCCCTTAGCGGTCGAGTTGCCAAGGCCCCGTCTACGGTTCAACAGGGGTATCCTCTTTCTTACGTACGGGCCATTGACGAAAACTCTGCCGTAAAACAGGAATTGCCGGACGGCAAGGTTTTTATAGCTACCTCGGAAGCCCTTTTGATTCGTAAAAAAGAAGCTCTTAAAGTATTTGAAACAAAGCCGGTTGCCTACATTTATAACCCGAAAGACGGGGCTGTAGGACGTATGAGTTCGGAAAAAACCGTCTTGGCGAGAGACTACTCTTCACCGGATGAAATAGAAAAAATACCCTTGACCGCTGTAGCCGCCAATTCACGTGAACACATGCTGGTTGTTTATCTTAACGATAAGGCAAAAGTTGTTCCCGTAAAGGCGAAAAAACACTATTTTGTACGCGACTATGCGGAACAAATAAAGCCTCTCTAAAGGAAGTTCATTTATGATACACGTAACTGACGGCGCTATGCGCTATATAAATAAAAAAGGAAAAAATATTCTTATTCGCTTCGACTATCAATCAAATACGGGGAACTGTTGAGTCGGTGATGCCTTAGGGGGTAGATATATTCCCGTACTGCAATTGGTTGACCGCTCATTAAAACCCGATTGCCCGCATGAAGACTTTGGCGGTATTACCGTCTGGTACCCGCCGACTCTTCGTCCCGTAGCCGGTAAAGATGTCGTGACTATCTGTGTTAAATCCCTTTTTTGGATTAAACGACTGGAATTGGAGGATGCTTTGGTTCTGAACTCCAAGCCGGGCGGACTCAATCCTAGCATACATGACATGGGTACGTAAAATAACCCGATGGGACAAAGTAGAATCCTTTGCCCCATCGGGTTTTTTTGTGTCTATTAATAAATTACTCTGTATGATGAGAGTTTTGTTCATATCTAAGTCGTTTTCTAACGAAGGTTGATGCCGTTATACCTAGACTCTTTGCTGCATCACGTACATTACCGTACTGTTCATAGGCACTTTTAAGGTAAGTATATTCGATGGATTCTAGAGTTTCTTTGAGATTTTCTGGTAGTGGAGTTGCTTTTTCTTTTGTAGACAAGGGCTTTTCGTTTAAACCACCATGTACATGTATGTGTAAATCGTGTGGAGTTATTTCATCTTTTGTACTTATAACAACAGCACGTTCAATTACATTTTTTAATTCACGAATATTGCCTGGCCAATTATATTCATGAAGCAATTGAAGAGATATAGCGGTTAACGACTTTCTAAAACCATATTTTTTATTAAGTCGCTCTAGGAATGTTTTTGCTAAAGGGACTATGTCATTTTTTCGTATCCGTAAAGGTGGAATATAAATAGGAAAGACTGTTAAGCGATAGTATAAATCTTCTCGAAACTTATTTTGTTGAACGAGTTCTTCCAAGTTTCGATTTGTTGCGGCTATAATTCGAGTATTTATTTTTATGGCCTTAGTGCCTCCCACACGAAGTATTTCTTGCTCTTGGATGGCTCGTAATAATTTTACTTGCATATCCTTAGGTAATTCACCTACTTCATCAAGAAATAAAGTTCCCTTGTTAGCTAACTCAAATAAACCCATTTTTCCAGTAGAGCTGGCGCCGGTGAAAGCCCCTTTATCATAACCAAAAAGTTCACTTTCTATTAATGCAGGGGGAATGGCTCCGCAATTTACTTTTATAAAACTATTATTGGCACGTGTACTATTTTTATAAATATAATGGGCAAGCACTTCTTTTCCAACACCTGTTTCACCAAGTAAAATTACAGTTGTATCTAATGGGGCAACTCTTCTGGCTAGAAGTAAAACGGATAATGATGCATCGTCCTGTATTATTAGTTCCTCGGTATGAGCAAGGTCTTGAAGATGTGATAGTTCTAATTTTAAACGTTCTACCTTTTCTTCTTTTTTTCGGACGGCTTGTTTTAAATTGTAAATTTCGGTTAGATCCCTAACGTTAGTTACAATCATGATTAAATTTCCAGATTTGTCAAAAATAGGAGAACTGGTAATCAATGCTTGCTTTTTTGTTTTAAAGTATTGTTGCAACGTTACTGGTTGCTTTGATTCTTTAACGATTAATGAACCAGATTGAGAAATTATTTTTTCGTTAACTAGATCTTCCATATTTCGACCTAATAAATCTTCTTTACTTAGACCTGTTATTGTTTCATAGGCATGATTAATTTTTATGACTGTTGCATTTCCATCCGTAATAAAAATTCCATCGAAGGATTGCTCAATAATATCATTTAATCGTTCTGCGGCTTCTGAATTTGTAGAAAATATAGAGGATTTTACCATTGTATGATCACCCTATTCATAAATAAAAATATTCAAATTCACTTAAAATTATTATAAAAAAATTGAGTAAGTTTAAATCAAATAGAAAAATATTGTTGTAGGAATTATAAATAGTCGCTAGCTAAAGTAAGCAGTTATCGGCATCATAATTAAAAGGAATTAGTATCAAGTAAGTCTTTTTCTAATGATTTGTAGTCTGTTTTTCCAGACTTTGTTTTAGGGATATTACGGATAGAAATAACTTTAATAAAAATAGGATGCAATTGTACCGCATTAAGCGTTTCTTGAATAATGTCATCTTGTGTGGAGGGAAGTGTAGAAGTGATATAGACCAATAACTTTTGGTCAGTCCCCGTGCAGGCAATATCTATAGCGGAAAAACATTCTTTGAGATGACTTTCTATTTCATCTAAATTTATGCGCTTTCCCTGAATTTTTACAAACCTTTTTCTACGACCGACAATATAGAAGAAACGGTCTTCATCAAAGTAAGCAATGTCACCAGTTAAAAGCGATTTATTCCAATCATCACCACGAGATAGGTCATCACGAGTTTCTGCATAACCAAGTGCAACATTATCTCCCGAATATACTAACTCCCCTTGTTGGTAGGGGTTCAAAATAGTGAGGCCATTATCGTCAATGAGTGTAAGTGCACCGCCAGGAATGGCAATGCCGATACTACCGAGTTTACTAAGTGCATAAAAATAGGGTAGATAGGATATTCTGGCAGTTGCTTCAGTTTGACCATACATAATGATAAATCGTTTTCTATTTATTTTTGCGTATTCTGCGAATTTTTGTTGTAATGATACAGTTAGTTTTCCACCAGCTTGAGTTAAAAGCTCTAAGTAGGGCAAGGACATAGACGTAAACTTTAAGCGTTCAAGGCATTCATATGTGAAAGGAACTCCAGCTATAGATGTGATTTTATTTTTTTTCACGTATTCCCAAAAGTCAGTAGTAAAAATATCTTTTTGGGTTAAAAAAATTGTCGCACCTACATTTAAATGGCTGTTTATTATTGATAATCCAAAAGTATAGTGCATGGGAAGTGTTGTTACTGGTCTACTTTGTTTTGTAAGTTCTAAATAGGTGTCTATAGATTCGGCATTAGCCTGAAGATTTTGATAGCTTTGCCTAACTAATTTAGGGCTACCCGTACTACCTGACGTTGTTAACAATAATGCTAAAGAAGGGTTCATATCAATAGAGCGTAATGAGTGTTTATAGATTCCATAGTCATATAGTTGATAAAGAGAGAAAGAAGATACGGATTGGCTAGGTTGGAAAATCCAATTAGGTTCATATATTTCGATAAATCTATTTTTCAAATTAGTAGGAAGCATATCATCTATTAGAATTGGAACAATCTTATTATGCAAACATATTATATATGACAATAGGGAACCAATAGTGTTTTTACAATAGATAATAGCTAATGTGCGAGGAGATATAATTTTTCTAAGCACGGTTGCATGTGATAAGGCGTCCCTATATGTACAGCAATTCTGGAATTCATCGGTACAGAGAATACTATCTTTATGAGGACTATTTAAGTCAAAAAACATAAAATCACCTCTTATAGAATAATGTCGGATTGACACTCAATTAGATGAACTCCATCCCAAACTATATCCATAGATGTGGCCATTCCGAAAGGGACGATTCTTTTAATTGTGGGTAAGGAGGATTTAAGTATTATATGACGAAGGATTTCTGGGGGATAGTTGGTAGTAATTGTTTGAACTCGATTATCTAAATATAATGTGATATCACTAATATTGGGCATATCTAATTGAAATACTTGTCCACAATTTAGATTTATATCTGAGATGTTCGAGATATAGTTATTGAGGGTATAGACATATAAATAGTTTCCCCAATGGCTAAAACTTGAAATTTCTTTGTAAGCAGCAAGAAGTTGCCAAGATGAAGCATATTTATTGCTAACTTTATATGGGGTTAGGTCGTAGTTATATGCTTCAGTTGAAATGTTTTGCCATAATTTTTGTTTTATCTCTAATAAGTTGGTTAGGCTAGAATAATTTGTCCAAATAATTATACGAGGACTCGCACAAGCATTTTGATCAAAGGTATAAATATCAGCGTATAGTCTGTATGCAAACAGATTGAAGCTATCTTTAGAGAGTTGGGATAAGTTATTTGCATCAATTACGGCAATTGAATACTTGTTACCAAAAGCGATATCAAAACTCGTTGCAGGAATCTCATATGTTCGGATTTTGTTAATTGTAGAGTCACTGCCCCAAATAATTCTGCCATCACATGTTTGTGAGAGTTTCGCTGAATAATCGGTGGTTTTATTGTATGTAATAAATGCATTCTCTTTAGATAAAAAAAGAAACTTTTTCTGGTTCCAAAGAGCATAGAGTATTTTTAAATACGGGGTAAGGTCTGAAATAGCTTTTTCTGAAATCCGTATAATAGCACTATTTCCACTTAAAAGTGCAATAAAGAAATTATATAAAGCTAAGAGCGGAATGTTGGATGGAGGAACTATAAAGATGAGACCCTTACCCTTTCTTTTTGAAAAATAACTAATATTCTGTTTGATGGCATTGAGGTTTTGTGGTCGGAGCCAATAGGTTAAAGATATGCATTCAGGTATATTCGATAACTGCGGGTCGGTTTTTAGCTGCATGCGGTATATTTCTATAAATTCTAGAATGGTTCTATCGAATATCGCTCGACTAATGTGGTTAGATGGGATTGTACCGTTCAGTTGAATTCTGTGTGTCTTATCAATGTTGTACATCGCTACACCCCCTAAGTTCTGAGTGTTTGATGCGGCCAGATATGGAAAAATATTTACCTAATCGCCCGCAGGGACAATTGTCAACACCTAAAATTTTCCCCAAATCTTCAGTAAGGATAGAATGTCCCGGATAGGAATAAGCTAACGGTGACAGGGTTTGAATAATGCCTTCTTGTTGTAAAGGTAAAATATTATGAGTAAGAGCATCTCTGATAATAATATCTGAGTATATGCTTGCATGTAAATGACCATATTCACATTCCATAAATATAGAACCAGTCTGTTCTGACATCCCATAGTAGTTGTAAATTTTTTTTGTACCTAAGTTATGTGATAGAGTCGTTCGAAATGTAAGGGAATCTACGGCTTGATCTGCAAGGCGTTTCCAGCCACCTCCGTGTATTAAGATCGCGTTTGAAAAATTGGATATTAAGTGAGAAGGAAAAGATAAGGAAAAAGTTGACCAGATTAGGGAAGTAAATCCAAATATTAGAAAAGGGGCATGACCGTATTTTTGTAAAAAATCATAAATTATATTAAAATCGGGCTCTTCGTTAGAGGCCTTTAATGCAAAGACATGTTTTTTTGCAAATATAGAGAAGCCTAAGATTGCGGCACCTCTGGCTGAAAACAGGTCTCTATCTTTAAAAATATTAGGACTATCAATAATCAACATTGGTATTCTATTTTTGCCAAGGAAGTCTTGAACAATACTTTGTAAAGCTTGTTGTTGTAGTTCAGCAGTTTTACAATCTAGGAATACTTTGGATACGGATTGTCCACTAGTTCCAGAAGATGTAAGAGTCTTAAATATAGCGTTAGTGGGGATACTTTTTAACTCTTGCATTTTAAAAAGTTGGACCGGAAGGTAGGGGATAGATTCCAAGGTAGTGGGCGAATGTGGTTCCCAGAACGAGCTCATTCGATTATAAGTTGGACATTTAGTTTTATGATATTGTGTTAGTTCTTTCAAGAATGTAGTATATATTTTCTCCTTTTTCTCTTGGTCCCAAGAGTAGGGGGGAGAGTCCTTGAATATATTATAGTCCATAATTCATTCTGTCCTTTGAAGTTAATCTATAAGACATTCCGTGCCCCGGATAAATTAATGCATGAGTGGGTATATTAGCTAATAATTTTAGACCTATTTTGTGATATTCTTCAGAATTCCCACCTGGTAAACGGGTAATAACGGGCTCATCCTTAATCAAATAATCACCGGTAAAGAACATATTATTGTCCCAATCGATATAGCAACTTCCAGGAGTATGGCCGGGGACCCTATATATGTTTATTTTATGGTTTTTCCAAAAGAATGTATATCGATCCTCGAAACAAATATCAGCAGGTTTACATGTGAACTTGGGGTATGTTACTAAAGTTTTTCCTTGACTTTGAAAATATAGGTAAGATTCCATAATTCGAGTCATATTAGCGGTTGGATCTTGGATTCCTTGACTGCAGTGTGTGCTAGCGATGACTGAAATAGGATATTTTTCTCTTAGCTCATTTAATCCACTTATGTGATCGCAATGTTCGTGAGTAAGAATAACTAAGTCGGGCTTGGAATGATGCCTTATGAGATAGGTATCTATTGAGGAAAAGATATTAGGGTCAATAATTATAGTGTGGTTATGCTGGGTTAATATATAACAGTTACTAGTAGTAAGCTCGTCGGTTATGCAGTGGATTTGAGGACAAAGCGGGATAATCATCAGATTGTTACTCCGTATTCAGCTAGAATTTCCATTCCTTTTTCATAGGATGAAAAAGCTAGCATATCCGGAGTTTCAATTGAGATGTTGAAAGCGTCTTCAATGCTTTCCATTAACAACATATGACCTAAAGAATCCCAGAGGGGAATTGAGCGATATTTTAGACCGGCCAGTTCGTTCTCCTCTAGCTTAAAAGTACTCATAAAAATTTTATTATAGATTTTTTTATTATTCACAAAAAACACTCCTTTATTTAAGATCTATTTTTTAATTGGAATTTACAGTTACAAATTAAGTCGTTACCCATATCGGTACACTTTATAAATAAGCAGGAGGACGTGCTTATATACTGTATAGATAAAATAAGTTCTCCGTCGATAGGCAGTGACTTGTAATATTGGACTACTTTCTTTGTAAGTGAAGAAGTAGTTAAATTCAACTGTTTAAGCACGACTGAATATATCAACGCATCGATTAAATGGGTACGAAAGTCGAGAATCGGGAGGTCGGTATTTAAAATACTTACACTCTTAAAGTATTCTTTTAAAGACAGTTTAACTGTAATCAACTTATTTTTTATCGGAGGAACCTCTGCAATGGGCATTGTTTCTACCTGTTTCATATATGCAGCAAGTGTAGAAAATTTTCGGGGGGAATCTATGATAAACTTTCAATTTTGCAACGGGGAGATTATTTACCGGGCAATGAGCGGGACAACCGCATATGAGGGCCCAAATATCACAGAAGATATTTGTATCATAAGAAATGTCCCAGCTTGAAAAATGTCTTAATAATTTTTGTGTTTCTGCTACTCGATCATAGCGACTATTGCAGCCTCCACAGTACTTTATGCCTAATCTCATAGGGATTGGCTCCGTTCTTTATTTAGGAGTTTTTTAGCCATTAAAAGTAAGTCAGGATTAACCTCATTAACAAGGATAACTTCTTTAATATCAGGGAAAGCACTTCTTACTTTCTCTGATATTATTTCTTCTGTAGTGGTTTTAGCTGAAGGACAATTACAGCACTTTCCTGTTAAACGGAACTTTAAAATATTTGATTCATAAGAGAGTATGATAATATTTCCGTGGTGTTGTGATAATAACGGCCTAACCTCGCGATTTAAAAACATCTTCAATCATAGAAATATTTAAATTCATAATTTATCACTCCTTTATTAATATGAATGCAAAAAAATAGTGCCAAGTAATCAAAAAAATATAAACTTATTTTGCCTCTAGATAGTGGAATATTTAAAGTATATGTATGTTTTTTTACCCTGCAAAGAATAAAAATGAACAGGAAAAATCAATACAAACTAATAACCATAAATAAATACCCTGTAGGCAGTCTAAAAAATGAAACAATAACATAGATATGCGTTTCATTTTTGAAACAAGAAGGGCTAATTCCCTCAATGCCCTTTTTTTAATATATTGAATCCGTAGGCCCATTATCAATATAAAATAAATCATTAAATAGGTAACAATATGGAATAGAGATAGAAAAAAGCAAGTAAAAAAATAGTTGGCACGGTATTTGCTTGTATAAAGATAACCGTTGTATCTTTTAATATATTTTTGAAAGGATGAGGAATTATGGCATTGATGACAGGCGAACAGTATGTTGAAAGTATGAGAAAGTTGGATTTAAAGGTGTACATGTTTGGAGAACAAATTGAAAATGTAGTAGATAATCCTATTTTAAGACCGTCTTTAAATTCTGTGAAGATGACATATGATTTGGCACAGAAACCGGAATATCAGGAACTTATGACGGTTGAGTCTCCGTATACGCATGAAAGAATTAATCGCTTTACACATATTCACCAGAGTACAGAAGATTTGATGAATAAAGTGAAAATGCAACGGCTGTTAGGACAGAAAACAGCGGCTTGTTTCCAACGGTGCGTAGGTATGGATGCATTTAATGCCGTTTTTTCAACAACATTTGATATCGATAAAAAATACGGGACAAATTATCATGAGAATTTTATGAAATTCTTGAAATTTGTACAAGAACAAGATTTAACTGTTGATGGGGCTATGACAGATCCTAAAGGAGATAGAGGACTTGCCCCTCATCAACAAGAAGATCCCGATTTGTTTTTACATATAGTTGAACGGCGGGAAGATGGCATTGTAGTTAGAGGTGCGAAAGCCCACCAAACGGGATTTATTAATTCGCATCAAGTTATTGTTATGCCTACAATTGCAATGGGTGAAGATGATAGAGATTACGCAGTGTCTTTTGCGTGTCCTACTGATGAAAAAGGTATTTTTATGATTGTTGGTAGACAATCTTGTGATACTAGGAAGTTAGAAGGTTCAGCGATGGATACTGGGAATCCGGAATTTGGTGGTACAGAAGCTCTTGTAGTTTTTGATGATGTATTTATCCCTAACGATCGAATTTTCTTAAATGGAGAATTTGAATATGCAGGTGTACTTGTTGAACGTTTTGCCGGATATCATAGACAATCGTATGGAGGGTGCAAGGTTGGTGTAGGAGATGTATTGATTGGAGCAGCAGCTGTTGCTGCGGACTATAATGGTTGTCCTAAAGCTTCTCATATTAAAGATAAGATTATCGAAATGCAACATTTAAATGAAACTTTATATGCTTGTGGAATCGCTTGCTCAGCCTTAGGAACCAAAACTGAATCTGGTAACTTTTTAATAGACTTACTTTGGCTAATGTATGCAAACAAAATGTTACTAGGTTCCCGTATGAAATTGTAAGATTGGCTGAAGATATTGCTGGTGGTCTTATGGTTACGGCCCCGTCTGAAAAAGACTTAGAGGATCCTAAAATTGGGCAGTATGTGGATAAGTATTTGCGTGGTGTAAATACTGTTAGCACAAGAAATCGTCTGAAAATTTTGCGTTTGATTGAAAACCTTTGTTTGGGCACGGCTGCAGTTGGTTATAGAACGGAGTCTATGCATGGAGCGGGGTCACCTCAGGCACAGAGAATAATGATTGCACGTCAAGGTAATCTTCGAATGAAGAAGGCTTTGGCTAAGAGTATTGCACAAATTGAAGAATAATTTATTTTGGAAGATTTGTGGCTATTCATCTAAATAGCCACAAATCTTCATCTATAAACTAACTGTAAGGAGGTAGATGGCTTATGCAAGAATGGATGACCGAATATAAGTCAAAAATTGTGACGGCGGATGAGGCTGTTAGTCATGTTAAATCTGGGGATTCGATTGTCTTTGCTCATGCATGTGGAGAATCCCAGGTATTAACTAAAGCCCTCGTTAATCAAGCAGATCGTTTAGAAAATGTAGAAATTATACATATGGTTGCTATGGGTAGTGCTCCTTATTGCGATGTTGGGATGGAAAAGCATTTTAAGCATAATGCTTTATTTGTCGGGGGATCTACTCGAAAGGCCGTGGAAAGAGGCCAAGCTGATTATACCCCGGTATTTTTTCATGAAGTGCCGAAGTTATTTCATGAAAATCTTTTGAATGTGGACGTTGTCTTTTTACAGATAACCCCTCCTGATGAAAATGGAGATTGCAGCTTTGGCATATCGGTTGATTACACGCAACCTGCGGCAGAGATGGCTAAATTAATTATTGCACAGGTAAATAAAGAGATGCCCTATACTTATGGGAATAAGATTAATATTCGGGATATCGACTATTTGGTTCTTTATGATGAGCCGCTTATTGAATTAAGACCGCCGGCTATTGGCGATACTGAAAGGAAAATTGGAGAATATGTTGCATCACTTATTCAAGATGGTGATACTCTACAACTTGGAATTGGAGCTATCCCGGATGCAGTTCTTTCGTTTTTAGGAAACAAACAGAACCTAGGAATTCATTCTGAGATGTTTTCTGATGGAGTAGTAGATTTATTTAATAAAGGGGTTATTACCAACACTGAAAAGTCTATTGATAAAGGGAAGCTTACGGCATGTTTCTTGATGGGGACAAAAAAGCTGTATGATTTTGTAAATCAAAACGAGGATGTTCTAATTCGTCCGGTAGATTATACTAACGATCCGTTTGTAGTATCTCAAATCGATAATATAGTTAGCATTAACTCGGCAATGCAAGTAGACTTGATGGGGCAAGTAAATGCAGAAATGATTGGTACGAAACAGTTTAGTGGAGTTGGTGGGCAAGTAGATTTTATCAGGGGCGCATCCAGAGCTCGTGGTGGAAAGGCTATTATTGCAATGGCTTCAACAGCTGGTAACGGAAAGATGTCAAAAATTTGTGCCACATTAGATTTTGGGGCTGCCGTAACTACATCTAGAAATGATGTGGACTATGTTGTCACTGAATTTGGTATTGCTGCATTAAAAGGTAAGACGCTAAAACAGAGAGCTAGAAGTTTAATTGAGATTGCCCACCCTGATTTTAAGGTTGGTTTAATTGAAGAGTTTGAACGAAGGTTTGGATGTAGTTTTTAGCAATAAGACCATTTTAAACGGAGGTGTATTTATACTATGTTTGGGGCCTATATACAAAAGACAAAGTGGAGATATTCAGCCCGGAATTAATTTACATGTATTTGGACTGGTACTTCGATTACCGTTTATCCATTATCGGTTCGAATGGCCGGATTATGTACAGGGATTGTTGCTGTGTGCAGTTTGTTTAGGGATTATACCTGTTTTGCAAGAATACTTGGGAATGCCTTTTTGAGGTTGCCATAACAATTGTTATTATGAATGGGTTTCTTTATTGTTGGCATGCGCATCTTGGAGACCCGGTAGTTCCTGGCTGGATTACACCGGCGATTCCGTTACTGTTGCTTTGGTTACAGTCCTATCCGGTAGAAGGTGTTGAACGCATGCATGCTTTAATTGCATTTGAAATGGAGTTGGGGATAGTTACTTTCATATTAGGAGCAACTGGACTTGCGAAAAGAGTGGTGGATTTGGTACCGGATGCATTGAAGGCCGGAATTCTGATTGGTGCGGGAATCGCAGCTGTTAGACTAGTATTTAATGCTGGTGGTAGTTTTGATAAGTATCCCTGGACTATTGCCATAGCTGTTGGGTTTGCTTTTTATCTTTCTTTTAGCAACCATTTTAAAAGTATTATGAAATCCAATCGGGTCTTCAGAGTCGTGTCTGACTTAGGTCTTCTTCCGGCAATGTTATTGGCAGTTATTGTTGCACCGTTAGTGGGTGAATTACCGTGGCCTACAATTGAGTGGGGCTTTACTCATCCTCAATTTTACGAAGTCATCACTGAATGGAGTCCGTTTGGATCTCGTGTAGGCTTTCCTGGATTAATGTATTATGTTGATGCCATTCCGTTGGTTTTAGCGGTTTACGTTGTCTTATTTGGAGAACTAATTCAGGCAGACGCCTTGATTGATGAAGCTCGTGAATATCGAGATGGAGACGAAAACATTCATTTTGATGCCAATCGGAATAACGTTATTGTTGGAGCTAGAAACACAGTTATGTCATTGTTCGGCCCGGATATTTCTATGTGTGGCCCCTTATGGGCGGCTATGCAAGTCGTTATCTGTGAACGCTATAAACATGGACGAGAAGCAATGGATAGCTTAATTGGCGGCGTTGCATCTTTCCGGCTAGGCACTTTTACGGGCTATTGGTTGTCTCCGATTGTAAGCTTTGTTAAACCGGTATTGCCTATAGCATTAGCATTAACCATGTTAATTCAAGGATATGTGGCAGTGCGAGTGGGTGTTTTAAGAGCTAAAACCTATAATGACTTGGGGGTTGCAGGTGTTATCGGTGGAGTTTTAGTGTCTCGAGGAGCTGCATATGCATTAATTGTTGGGTTAATTTTATGTGCACTTGTATATGGAAAAAATATGTTTAAGCGGAAACTGTCTGAGTATAATTTAAAAGCTGATCCGTTATTTAATATCGCAGCTAAACAAGAAATTGAATCGGAACAGCAGGACGAATAATATCATTAATATGGGGAAAACTGCCATGAAGCACATAGAGAATTTGTTCAAAAGATTAACCCGTTTTGATAGAAGAGATCTTTGTAAGGGTTTTACGAAGAGGTATCTTATGAATATCAGCACTAATGCTGATAATGAAGCTGTAAAGAAGTTTTTTATGATTTGTGCCGTATCTGCTTATGACGGTGTAACTCATTATTTAAATAATAATGATACAACACAGGATTACAGATGGAGACGAAGCATACATTTCTCTGAAGTGAAACAACAGCTTTCAAATGGCCTCAAGGCATATATGTCTTGTTTGCTTCTTTTATTGGGAGGGCAAAAAGGTCTAATTCAGGAAAAAACGGGATTATCTGAGAATGAGGTCTTAGCTCGTTGGGAGAAATTTTTTGAATATGATGAGTACGATAAGATTTTCTTTAATAAACTTTTGATTTGCATGGGAAACAATCCAAAATCAATGGCATGTGTTTGGAAAGAAGTGAATAGCGTTCTTTCAATGTGTATTGGCTCTAGGCAGAAAGAAGAAGTCGATTTTGTGGTTAGAAGTGAAGCGATGCTATCCGATTGGATTAGTCGTGATGCGTATAACGTTGTTGAGCGATTGTTTAGTTGGAGAAATGTGAATAGCTAATCATTAGAGTTGATAATATTACCTGTGTTTTGGAGGCCTTAATAATGTTTTTTATTACAGAAGAGGCAAAAAAATATATTTTAAAAACAGGGAAAGACATTGTAATTACATTCACGTTCGAGCCTTCTGGCGGCGGTTGTTCTTGCGTTGGAGATCGAGTTTGGGGAACCTACGTGCCGATTGTTGAGTTGAGGAGTCCTGCAGAAATTAAGAATCTAAGCCAAGTAAGTATCAATGGTGTAAAAATTTGGTATCCTAAAAACTTGAAATTGAAAATGGGGAATGAATCAATTCGTATTCAACTTAAGTCTTTTTTATTGAGCAAATGGTTGGAAATTGAAGGCGCACAGAGTATCTCAGTTCGACCTCCTCAAGAATAGGTGGAAGAAATTAAAGCTACCCGTTACGTAGCACAGTTATTTTGTAACGGGTAGCTTTTTAAATATTTCTATTATGGGTGCTGATAGGCATGAAATGATTGGCATTACTAGTGGTACGCATCCTATTTGGAAGAATTTTCAATATATAAGAGAGAGCAAGAGATTATACGTATACTTTATTTAGCTGTCTGAACTTGCTATAATTACTTGAGAATAATTAATGAATAGCGAGTGGAGGGTGATTGTTATGAAACTACGTAAGGTAACGTCGGTCGGCTTAATTGCAGGTCTTTGTTTTTCGGCTATTACGGGATTGGCTGCGGGAACTCAATTTGCCGACCCGAGTGCGGTTATCAGTATCGGTGGGGCTACCGGAACGGAAGCGGCCGGACGGGTTCGTGTAGATGCGACGGCAGGGGCCAGTATTATGATTACGCCTGATCAAAATTACGGGCCTCTTTCTTATCCTGAAAGAGACGGTAGACGAGTACCCGATAATTTGAAACCCGATTCACCTGCGACGGCTCGTGTTGTCATTCGCGGTGAACGGACAGACTTCGGCTTGAATACGAATACGTCTAAAAACGGTACGGCTGTAGGGGCGGGAGCTAAAGCTAAGGGTAACTATGCGGCGGCATTCGGCAATAAAGCGGCTGTTAAGGCGGAAGACGGATTATCCTTGGGGCATGGAGCCTCCGTCACGGCGGATAACAGTGTGGCACTCGGGGCAGGCAGTATTGCCGATACGGTTAATACCGTATCCGTCGGCAGTGACAAGGGGGTTCGTAAGATAACTCATGTTGCCGACGGAACCGTAGCCTTCGGCTCGAACGATGTCGTAACGGGCAACCAATTGTATGCGTTAACACAGCAAGTTGCGGAATTGCGTAAAGAAAATGAAGCATTAAGACAAGCTCTTGAAGTTTTAAAAACGGAAAGTAAAATTTATTAGGGAAACACCCTCCCGGTCGGATAACCGATTGGGAGGGTGTTTTTGTACGCCCAATAGGCATGCCCCCCAGTTAAACTGGGGGGTTGGCAAAAATATTCTTATAGAGAAGGAAAGAACCTCCCCGTGGTGCAATGATAGCGGTCTGGCAACCACATTATTGTACAAAGAGGAGGTTTCATGTCAATGAATGACGTACAAAGCTTATCACATAGCAAATGGAGATGTAAATATCACGTTGTGTTTGCACCCAAGTATCGCAGACAGATTATATATAAAAATTAAGAAGTAATATAGGAAAATTTTATGCACAAGAAACTATGTAGATATATTAGAAGCGGAATGCTACTCGGAGCATATTTATATGTTGATAACCATACTCCTACATATGAGTGCGTCGAGTTTCATGGTGTATTTGAAGAGCAAACGTAACCTCATGATATTGATAGACATACCCGCCTTAAGTACAAGTATGGGAATCGAAGAGGTTGCTACGTAGAAACGATAAGCCGGTAGAATAGGCAGAAAAAAGCTTCGAGTAGCGGGCTGCCTGTAATAGAGTGGTCGTCGGAGTATTTGGTATACTCTCGTTAGGGAGCGTTCACTAGAGTGGGAGTCTTATAGGGCTGTGCGAGCTATCCGTTTAATAAATGGTTATGATCGATAGACATAAAAGATGTATTTTATTTGTATAAAATGTGTGCAAATGAAAACAAAACAGATATCGGTTATTATTATTAGGAATTGAATAAACTGGAGGAATAATGATTAAGCCTTGAAAAACAAAGTATATCAACGTTTTTATTCCTGGTAAGAATAAAATAATTTTTTAAAAATACATATTGACAATGAGTATCATAGTATTAAAATAAACATATAACATATATACTTATCAAATAGTAGAGGGGACTGGGTAGTAATGAGAAATAAGAGTATGCGTATTTGTGCGACCCTTACGGCTTGCGCCGTAATTGGAGGGGTAGTTTGTGCGGCGGCGCCGCAAATAGATTCGGCAGCCAGTGTTTTAATCGGTCAGGCTACGCCGGATCAGGCGACAGCCGGCAAAACTCGTGTTGATGCGACGACGGGAGCCAGTGTTCTTTTGACACCCGATTCGAATTATGCGCCCGATTCATATCCTGTACGTGACGGACGTCATAAACCCGATAACTTAGGTAATGATGCACCCAGTACGGCACGTGTTGTCATTCGCGGCGAACGGACGAACTTCGGGTTAAATACGAATACGAGTAGAAACGGTACAGCCTTCGGGGCTAATGCAGTAGCTAAGAAAGACTATGCGGCAGCTATCGGTAACGGTGCCAATGTTAATGCCGTAGAAGGGCTGGCTATGGGTCATAACGCTTCCGTCACCGGCAACGGCAGTATTGCTATCGGTGGTGGCAGTACGGCGGCAGAAACCAATGTTGTGTCTGTCGGCAATGATACGACACAACGGCGGATTGTTAACGTAGCAGACGGACGTATTGCTGCAGGATCCCATGATGTCGTAACAGGTAATCAGCTGTATCAATACGGGGCAAATATGACCGGCGGCTTAAGTAGAGAAATTAAAAAATGTCGGTGCCGCCTCGGCAGCTTTGGCAGGACTACATCCTTTAGATTACACGGGAAGTGAATCGAAATTCCAGATTGCGGCGGCCTTAGGTTCCTATGACGGGAAAAAAGCCGTGGCCCTGGGCGGATTTTACAATGCGTCCCGTGATTTGATGCTTTCCTTCGGAGCGGCATCGAATTTCGGTGACAGCCATAAATTGTCGGCCAATGTAGGAGCTACCTTCCGAGTCGGAAAAGAGGGGAACCTTCTGTTCGGCAAGATTCCGATTTAGCGGAACGAATGGACGCTATGGAGCAGGGAAATGCGTCAACTTCGTGAAGAAAAATAAAGAGCTGCAGGCTAAAGTCGCACAGTTACAAAAATAGCTATTAAAGAGGAGCTTTTTAATGAAGGCTCCTCTTTTGCGTTTACAAAATAAATGTGATTTAAATCACTAACAAAGGCTGAAGGCGTTCGCAAAAAGTAAGAATAAAAATAAAAAAAGTATATTATTATAACGGGTATTACGAAAAAAACATAGATAAAAAAAGCTATCAAACGATAAAAAGGAATAGGGAAACAGAACAAAATACTTATTGTTACAAATGGAACGTGGTATACTATGAATATAAAGAATTTATCTTGTGAATAATCCATTACAAGCGAGATAAATCCGGTTTTGCACATTTAAAGGAGGTTATTACAATGGCTTATAACAACATTAAATTTGAAAACCAGGACGGAATCGGTGTTTTGACGATTGATCGCCCGAAGGCCCTGAATGCGTTGAATTCCGAAACGCTGTTGGAATTAAATGATTTGGTAGGCAAACTCGAAACGGATAAAGACGTTAAAGTAGTAATTATTACCGGTGGTGGAGATAAATCCTTTGTTGCCGGTGCGGATATTAAGGAAATGTCCACGAAAAATGCTGTAGACGGCCGCAACTTCGGTAAAATCGGTCAGGATGTATTTACCCGCATTGAAAACCTTCCTCAGCCGGTTATTGCAGCTGTTAACGGCTTTGCTCTCGGCGGCGGTTGTGAATTGGCTTGTGCTTGCGACTTCAGATATGCTTCTGAAAATGCGCTCTTCGGCCAACCTGAAGTCGGTCTCGGCATTACGCCCGGTTTTCGGCGGTACGCAACGTTTGCCCCGTGTCGTAGGTCGCGGTTACGGTAAAGAATTGATTTTTCACGGCTGCTAATATTAAAGCCGATGAAGCGTATCGTATCGGCCTTGTTAATAAAGTCGTTCCCCAGGAAGAATTGATGCCGACGGTTATGAAAGTGGCTAAGAAGATTGCGGCTAATGCTCCTATTGCCGTACAACTTTCCAAAAGCAGCTATTAATCGCGGTATGCAGTGCGATATCGTTACGGGTATTGCTTATGAAGACGAAGTATTCGGCCTGTGCTTCTCCACAGAAGACCAGACGGAAGGTATGGCTGCCTTCATGGAAAAAGAGAAAAAGAAAAAGAATTTCCAGGGTAAATAATTCGTTCATATTGAGTAATTACTACAATATGAACTGTAAATAAAAAGTATCCCGTCGATTGTTTCTCGACGGGATACTTTTTCCTCATTGCTATTGCGGGACTATTATGCGCCAAAGAGCGACGGCAATGAACAGTAAGACAAACAGCAGGCTGATGATCCTCTGCTTGGTTAAGACCAGCTTAGCCGGTTGGGTTTGACGCGGTTTTAGGCGGTACTTCCACTTGTTGTGTGCCGCAAATGGGACACATGCGAACGCCGTCTCTTAATTCGACACCGCAGGTTTTGCAAATCATTTTATCATCTCCGTAAAGGCTTTTTATATGTTTTATTAATCATAGCATGTCGGGAAGGATAAAAAGCAAGGATTATGTAGTAATTGTCAGTGATTCCGGCAAATGATATACTGTAGGCAGTAGGTGCGTCGAAAGGAACGGCCTGACGGCAAACCGCATGGACAACTATATCCGTATGGCCTCGTTTATAATGATAAGCTCATGTAAATAAGGTTCGTCTTCTATGTGATGACTCTATCCCTGCGATTTGCGCAGGGATTTTTAGTATAAGGAGTAGCTATGGATGAAACTAGAGTAGCTCTTATCGGTATTATTGTCAGCGACGGCGAGGCGGCGGAAAAAATTAATGCCGTTTTTCACGATTACAGAGAATATATTATCGGGCGTATGGGACTGCCTTATAAAGAACGAGGGATATCCATTATCAGTATTACTATGGATGCACCTCAGTCCGTAATCAGTGCCGTTGCCGGTAAGTTGGGCATGATAAAGCACGTAAGTTCAAAAACCATTTACGCAAGGTTACCGGAATAGGGGTAGGCTTATGTTAAAAGATTGCAATTTACGGTAAGGGCGGCATTGCTAAATCGACTGTAACATCCAACTTGGCGGCGGCTTTTGCCTGTTTAGGCAAAAAGGTTATTCAAATCGGCTGTGATCCGAAGGCCGATTCGACACTGAATCTTTTGGGCGGCCATTTGTTAAAGCCCGTTATGAACTATATGAGTGAGAAGGACGAAGAGCCGGAATCGATTGAAGACATTTCCGAAATCGGTTTCGGCGGGGTCTTGTGCATTGAAACAGGCGGACCCTACGCCCGGGCTGGGGTGTGCCGGCCGCGGCATTGTAGCTACTTTTGCGCTTTTAGAAGATTTAGGTCTCTTTGATATATATAAGCCCGACGTCGTCTTGTACGACGTTTTGGGCGATGTCGTTTGCGGCGGATTTGCGGCACCCATTCGTGAGGGTTATGCTAAAGACGTTATTATCGTTACATCGGGTGAAAAGATGTCACTCTATGCTGCCGATAATATTTACAGGGCTGTGCAGAATTTTGAGGATCGCAGTTATGCTCGTATGCGAGGCATTATTTTTAATCGTCGGAACATTCCCGGTGAAGAGGATAAGGTTAAGGCTTTTGCGAGCGAACGGGAGCTTTGTCGATTATCGGCGATATTCCGCGCAATGATGACATTTCTCGCTTTTGAAGAAGAAGGGTTGTACCGTTATTGAGGGGGATAGGACCCTACCTATCAGCCGTAACTTTTTATCCATAGCCGAAGCCTTGATGGGAGAAAAAGTATGATGCAGAAAGCGGCTTTTTACAAAACCGTAGCTGAGTTAGCGGCGGCAGGACCGGAACGTATTCCTGCCGAACTTATTTCGACAGAGCATGTAATCTACAACTCTCCGGCATCCTTGTCCTTTAATTCGCCGGGAGCGGAAGGATTCGGAGTAAAAAGAGCAGGGCTGGCCATTCCCGGCTCGATTATGCTTCTCGTGGGACCTGGATGTTGCGGTCGGAATACGACGATTTTAAGTGAAATGAGCGGCTATAGTGACCGTTTTTCTTCTATACAATGGACGAAACGGATATTATTACGAGTCGTCATTTGCAGAAAATTCCTCAGGCCATTAGAGAAATTTGCGAGAGCTCGGAAAAAGCACCGTCAGTCGTCATGGTCTGTATGACCTGCGTTGATGCTCTCTTAGGAACGGATATGGAGCGCGTCTGTCGAAAGGCGGCAAATGAAGCAGGGATTCCTGTCGTTCCTTGCTATATGTATGCCTTAACCAGAGAAGGTCGAAAACCGCCGATGGTAGCCGTACGGCAAGCTGTTTATTCGCTCTTGAAGTCACGAAAACGTCGCGGTGATGCTGTAAATCTTCTCGGGTATTTTTCACCATTACAGGATGACTGCGAGCTATATGACCTGTTAAAGCAAGCCGGAGTAAAGCATATTCGGGAGATTTCTCGTTGCGACGATTTTGATGAATATCTTGCCATGAGCGAGGCCAATTTTAATCTCGTCCTTCACCCTGAATCACGGTTGGCGGCACAGGATATGGAAGAACGTTTACAAATACCGAGTATAGAATTGACCCGCATGTATGATACGGAGAAAATACATAAGCAGTACGGCATTTTTTCTAAGGTTATAGGGGTATCTCTTGATGACAGACCGTATAAGGATGAGGCGGAAGCAACTGCTGAAGAATTTCTTAAAAAATACGGGCCGGTACGAGTAGCCATAGGAGAAATGATGAACGGAGATGCCTTTGATATGGCCGCCGCTTTGAGTAAGTACGGATTGGACGTACGGGAGATTTACGGAACTGTAACAGCGGAATCTTTTGTGCGTCTGCGCCAACTTGCAGAGACAAACGGGAGTATTAAGGTGTACTCCAACCTGTCTCCGACGATGCTGCACTATAAAGACGATGAGAGTATTGACCTGGCAATCGGAAAGGATGCAGCATATTATCACCCGAAGGCGGCACATGTTTTTTGGAATCAGGAGATTCAACCTTTCGGACATAGAGGGGTGACGACCCTGTTTCATGAAATGACAAGCCATGGAGGGGCATAGGATATGAAGGGTTTGTGGAAATACATATCTCCCTTTGCACCCGATCAATCCGGTGCCGGGGCAGTCTTATACGGGCTGGGCGGCATCATAGTTGTCTGTGATGCCGGCGGTTGTGCCGGAAATATTTGCGGCTTTGATGAACCGCGTTGGTTTTCACAAAGGAGTGCCGTGTTCAGTGCCGGTTTGCGTGATATGGACGCTATTTTGGGGCGGGACGACCGCTTGGTGGATAAATTGGCATCTGTGGCCGAGGATATAGATGCGGATTTTGCCGCTATTATAGGGACTCCTGTACCGGCCGTTATTGCCACGGATTATAGAGGCCTACGCAGATTGGCGGAAAAGCGTATTCAAAAACCGATTATAACCGTAGAAACGACGGGAACGGAATACTATGATAAAGGAGAAGCTTTGGCCTATAAAGAGCTTTTAAAGACTTTTGCCAAAGAAACGGGAAAAAGGAAGGACAAAAGTGTCGGTATTTTCGGAGCGACTCCCTTGGACTGCGTATTTCCTCAAGATAGAGAACGCATTAAAGAGCAACTTTTGCATAAAGGCTGGGATGAGGTTCATATTTACGGAGAAGAAGGCTTGGAGCCGTTGCAAAGAGCTTGTGAAAACACGTTAAATCTGGTTTTATCACCGTCTGGGCTCGAGGCGGCGGTTTATGCTTGTAAAAAGTTCGGAACACCTTATGAATGCCTATATCCTTTGCAAGGCCATGAGACTAAGGTGCTTGACGATTGGGAAGGTAAACGGGTCCTGGTCGTACATCAACAGGTTGCGGCCAGACAGTTGGCGGACGAGTTGGCTGAAAGAGGGGCGGACGTAATGACGGCGACCTGGTTTTCGGCACCGCGTGAACTGATGAAGGAAAAGGATGTGCATTTGGCGGAAGAAGACGATTTCTTACGTCTAATAGAAGAAAATTCCTTCCAGGTCATCTTTGCCGATATCTTTTTAAAGCGGGCAACCGGAAAGTTTAAAGGCCTCTTTGTTGATTTTCCGCACTTTGCCGTATCGGGGAGGACTTCGTTGTGAAGGCTTTGAGAATTCGTATTTTCGGCATTGTACAGGGCGTGGGATTCAGACCTTTTGTCAGTCGTTTGGCAAAACGTTGCGGTATTGTAGGAACCGTGAGTAATCGCGGCTCCTATGTGGAAGTTATCATGGCCGTGCCGGCAAAAGAAGAGCACTTTTTCTTACAGGCTTTGCGAGATGAAGCTCCGCCGCGTTCTCAAATTATGGGTATGGAAACGGATTATATAGACAAGGCCGATTTGTTAAGCGGCTTTTCCATCATTGAGAGCACCCCTGATAAGGGACATATTTTTGTATCGCCCGATATCGGCATTTGTGATGAATGTAAAAGGGAGCTCTTTGATCCGTCGGACCGTCGCTATTTACATCCTTTCATTAACTGTACGGCTTGCGGGCCGCGACTGACCGTCATGAAGGCTATGCCCTATGATAGGGAACGAACGTGTATGAATAACTTTCCCATGTGTCCGTCTTGTGAAAAAGAGTATACGGATCGCAATTCACGTCGCTATGATGCCCAACCCGTATGCTGCAACGAATGCGGCCCGCAAGTATATGTGGCCGGCACGGAAATTTACGGACATCAGGCGATTAGGGCGGCACGGGAAGCAATCCGTCAAGGGAAGATCATTGCGGTCAAAGGTATCGGAGGATTTCATCTTTGTTGCGACGGCACGAACGAAGCGGTCGTCAGTCGACTGAGACGCCTGAAACCGCGTCCGGTTAAGCCTTTTGCCGTTATGGCTGCTGATCTTGAGACGGCGAAGCGGGAGTGTATAGTCACCCGCACCGGCGAAGAATTACTGACGGGCTATGAAAGACCGATTGTTCTCATGAAACGACGGATTGGCGGTAAGGCTGCTGCATCTGTGGCACCCGACAATCCGTATATGGGAGTTATGCTTCCGTATGCCCCCTTACAGCTTCTCCTGTTTTCTTATAATGACGGCTTTACATATGCCTGATTTATTAGTTATGACCAGTGCCAATCGAAGCGGGTATGCCTATTTGTCGGACTGATGAAGAAGTCCGTACGGACTTACCGGGCTTATGCGACCTCATCTTGTCTCATGATAGGGATATTTTATTACGTGTAGACGATTCGGTTGTTACAGTCAGTGCAGATGAGCCGTATATGATTCGTCGTTCGCGCGGCTATGCCCCTTTACCGATTCATGTGAACGGCGATTTTCACGGCACCGTGCTTTCGGCCGGGGGAGAATTAAAGAATACGGTTTGCTTGGCGAAGGATAATCTTTTTTATCTTTCACCGCATATCGGGGATGTAGGTTGTGTGAGGTCGGAAACGGCACAGCATGAATGTGCCGAACGGTTGCGGGACTTATTGGAGATTACTCCGCAATGCGGCGCTGCGGATATACATCCGGCCTATGAGTCGGTGCAGTTGGTTAAACAGGCCCGAATTCCCGTCATTCCCGTACAGCATCATTATGCACATATTCTCTCGTGCATGGCGGAAAACGGCTGCTCTGATGAAGTTATCGGCATAGCTTTGGACGGGACGGGGTACGGTACGGACGGAACGATTTGGGGCGGAAGTATTACGAGTCTCGTATGACGGATTTACACGCGTAGGCTCTGTCAGTCCCTTTCTTCATGCCGGCGGTGATGCAGCTGTGCGAGACGGATGGCGATCAGCATTATCGTTTTATGTATGCACTGTACGGTAAAGATGCCGTTCGTCGTCTGGCGAGCGACCTCTCGTTGTGTACTCCGCAAGAGGCTGCAGCGCAATTGTTTATGCTGACTCAAGGTGTCAATACCTGTGTTTCCACATCAGTCGGTCGTTTCTTTGACGGTGTGAGTGCCTTATTGGGAGTGTGTCGAGCTTCAACCTTTGAAGGCGAAGGTGCTATGAAGCTCCAATTTGCGGCGGAAGCCTATGAACAAGGTAAGACGGGTGAAGAGAAGCCCTTGAATCTTTTCGTTGAAAAAAGAGACGGACGACTCATATTGGATCTGTTGGACTTGGTAAAACAAGTGACAGAACTATTTGATAAGGGAGCAAGTGTTAATTATTGTGCTTACTTATTTCATAAAGGAACGGCAGGTCTTTTGTGTAAAGGGGCTGAAGCGGTTCGCAAACAAACAGGACTTTCAAAAGTATGTCTGAGTGGCGGTGTTTTTCAAAACACCCTGCTTTTACGATTAAGTCGCGCCTATTTGGAAACGGCAGGATTTACAGTATATACGCACCGTCTCGTACCGACGAATGACGGCGGAATTGCTTTGGGACAGGCCTTGGCAGCTATGATTAAGTTACAAAAAGGAGAAAGAACATGTGTGTAGGATTGGCGGCGAAAGTCGTGAAGGTGAAGGGGAATATAGCACTGGTCGACGCGTCGGGAGCCCGGCGACAAGTATCGGCGGAACTCATTGAAAATCTTGATCCGGGCGACTATGTTATGGTTCACGCCGGGACGGCTATTGCTAAAATCAGCTCCGATGACATTGAAGAAACAACGGAATTGCTGGAGGATTTATAATGGCGGATTTGGAAGGAGCCAAACGGCTCGTTATGTCATATAAGGGGCCGAAGATTCGTATTATGGAAGTATGCGGAACGCATACGCACGAAATCTTCAGGCTGGGTATACGCAAATTACTCTCCCCTCATATGGAGCTGGTCTCCGGCCCCGGTTGTCCCGTATGCGTAACCCCCGTAGCTTTTATTGACGAGGCCTTGTGGTTGGCTCAAGAAAGAGGGGTTACGGTCTGTACCTTCGGAGACTTATTGCGAGTTCCTGGGTCAAGCGAGACGTTGAGCGAGGCTCGGGCTCAGGGTGCCGATGTACGAGTCGTTTATTCACCTTATGATGCCTATGAGTATGCGGCGGCGAACAAGGATAAGGAAGTAGTCTTTTTGGCTGTCGGCTTTGAAACGACGACACCCGGGGCTTGTATTGCCGTAGCAGCGGCGGCATCGGAGGGGCTGACGAATTTTTCTCTATTGACGGCTAATAAAACGATGCCTCAAGCATATGAAGCTATGCGCGGAAGTTGTGACGCCTTTTTGTACCCCGGACACGTCCATGCCGTCAGCGGGACCGCCGTTTGTGAAGACTTGGCTCGGCGCGGTACGTCGGGGGTAGTTGCCGGTTTTACGGCTGCCGAGTTGATTACGGCCTTGGCTTTTATAGTCAAGAAAACGCAAGAAGGCAGACCTTACTTTGTTAATTGCTATCCCCGCATTGTGCGACCGGAAGGGAGCCCTAACGGACGTGCCGTTGTAGATAGGTTTATGGAACCTTGTGATTCGCAATGGAGAGGCCTCGGTATTATTGCACAATCGGGCATGAAATTAAAAAAGTCTTTTATCGACTTTGACAGTCGTATAAAATATTCGATGCCTCATATTGCAGGCAAGGAAAACCCGGCTTGCCGTTGCGGCGACGTGTTGCAAGGCAAGTGTATGCCTACCGAGTGTCCCGTATTCGGTAAAGGGTGTACACCTGAACATCCCGTAGGAGCGTGTATGGTGTCGGGAGAAGGTACATGTTCTGCCTTTTACAGGTACGGAGGTATATAAATGAGCGAAACAATTACAATGGCCCACGGTTCGGGCGGTGCGAAGACGTCCGAGTTGATTGAGCGTATTTTTAAAAAATATTTGGGGAATCCTCTGTTTACTGCCGATGATGCGGCCGTATTACCGTCTAGTACGAATAGATTGGCTGTCTCGACGGACGGATTTATCGTGTCACCGCCGGACTTTCCCGGCGGAAATATCGGTAAGTTGAGCATTTGCGGTACTGTTAACGACTTGGCTTGCCTGGGTGCCGTGCCGAAGTACCTTACGTGCGCCTTTGTTATTGAAGAAGGATTACCCTTTGATGACTTGGAACGATATGTGGCAGCCATGGCGATAACGGCAGCTGAGGCAGGCGTTCATATTGTAGCCGGTGATACTAAGGTTGCCGGAAGGGGCCAGGTAGATAAACTCTTCATAACGACGACGGGGATCGGTGAGATTCGTGACGGTCTTTGTCTGTCCGGGGCAGCGGCACAACCGGGCGATAAAATCATTGTAAGCGGCGATATAGGTCGTCACGGATGTGCTATTTTATTGGCCCGAGATACATTCGGTATAGAAGCTGATATAACCAGTGATTGTGCTCCCCTGAATCGGACTGTCGCCGCCGTTTTGGCGCAAACAGAAAACATACATGTCATACGCGACGCTACGCGCGGAGGTGTCGGCACCGTGTTATATGAGATTGCGGCACAAAGCGGTACGGGCATGCATCTGACGGCACAGGACATACCTGTCCGACCGGCCGTTAAGGGGGTTTGCGGCATGCTGGGCTTGGAACCCTTATATCTTGCCTGTGAAGGCCGGTTGGTCTTTGTCGTACCGGCGGAAGCGGCAGAACAGGCAGTAGCCGTGTTACATACTCAGCCGTATTCTGTTGATGCCGCCATTATCGGGGAAGTTACGGATGGGCGTAGCGGTACGGTAACCGTGACGACGGAAATAGGAACGGAAACGATATTACCGCCGCCGAGCGGAGAGTTATTGCCCCGTATTTGTTAAAGGAGCGTCGGTTTTATGATTTACGAAAATGAAATAAGACCGAGGGTACCGACTATAAGAGTGGCACCTGACGGGGCGGAGATCGATATAGGCGAAGCTTCGTATCCGAAGCCTTTTTCATATAGGGCTTCAATATGCATCGCCAGCTCGCGGACATTGGACAATTGCCCATTCTCCTTTTTTGATTCCCCAATGCCATCAGGTTTATGTTTGTTGTGCTTGTTGTTTGCACGGAGTGGTGTTGTCGGCTCATGAGATAGAAGGCGGAGCCGAACGGTTTTCAACGGTTACGGTGACGAACGAGAATATTATAAAAGGCAATTTGGAAGAAATGATGATAGACGGGATTGCGCATATTGTCGAACATCTTCCCGAACGACCCAGGTGTGTTGAAGGATTTACAGTTGCATTCAACATTTTTGCATATTGATATACATTTAGTATACGAACAGTTGCGAAAAAGGTTTCCGGACATCGATTTTATAGACGGTTATATGATTCCTACGCTACAAAGGCGCTATTCACCCGATGTGTTGGGTCGACGCCAGCTGATGCGAGCCGTTACGGCTTTACCCGTACGGAAAAAGGTCAACTTTATAGTTAACTATTATCCTGTAGACAAGGAATCGGAATTGGTGCGAATGCTTGTTGATGCCGGGTGGGAAATCGAGGGATTTTGCAGACTGTAAAACCTATGCCAACTATAAGGATTTGGGGGCGGCGCAGGCGGAGATTTTTCTTGGAAAAATTCTCGTCCGGCAGCGGAAGATACGGCTCGAAGATTGGAAAGAGACGCTGTATATCTGCCCTATTCTTATGATATTTTTGAGATACGCTCACTTTTAGAAACGGCAGCGAAGCGTTTCGGGGCGACTTTGCCCGATTGCGATATGTATGAAAAGAAAATTGAAAATAAGGCAAGGCAGCTTAAGGACGCTGTAAAAGGAATGCGGGGTAGCGATTGACTGCTCGGCCACGCCGCGGCCCTTGTCGTTGGCTACGGTTTTCTGCTGACTCACGATATAGATGTCTTTGCCGTTTATTTGGATGCGGTCGATAGGGCCGACGAGGCCGATTTTTATTTTCTTAAAGAACATTATCCCCGCCTGTCATTACGTTCGACTATGCATTATAAACGTCGCCTTTTACCGAGAGACGAGGTACAACGTCACGGTCCCGTCTTGGCTGTCGGGCAAAAAGCAGCCTATTTTACGGGGACCAAACATTTTGTAAATCTTATTGAGAACAGCGGCTTGTACGGATATACAGGGGCTTTTGAAGCTCATGGATATGATGATACTCGGTGCAGGGACCGAGCAGGACGTACAGTCGCTTATTCAAATCAAAGGCTTGGGGGTGTCGGGCATGAAACAGGCACAACAAATATTGTCTACTTATGCGGTCGATATGTTCGGCATCGCGTCAGCTTTATATGAACTGGGCGGTCTTGTAGTTATGCATGACGCATCGGGATGTAATTCTACGTACAGTACACATGATGAACCGCGTTGGTATGACACGCCGTCTATGGTATATATTTCGGGACTTTGTGAGATCGACACGATTCAGGGCAATGATATGCGTCTTATTGACGAAGTGGCGGCCGCTGCCGAAGAAACTTGTCCGGTCTTTATTGCCGTCGGCGGTAGCCCCATGCCGAATGCTATAGGTACGGATTTTCGGGCTATTGAACGGATCTTGAGGCAACGTACAGGCCTTTCCCGTTTTATCCTTCAGGACAGACGGTATTCACAGTTATTTGCCCGGAGCCGGCGAAGCTTACTTACGGCTGGCAAAAGAATTTGTAAAGTCGCCGCGAGTAAAGCCGCAAAAACCGGCAGTAAAAGTCAATATACTCGGCTTGACACCGCTGGATTTTTCCGTTGTCGGTAATGCGACGGAACTGAAAAAGCTGATTGAAGAAGCGGGACTCAGGTGCATTCATCCTGGTCTATGGGTGATTCTCTCGAAAATATGTCACTTGCCGCCGAAGGGGATGTTAATGCCGTCGTGTCTTCTACGGGTTTTTATGCAGCCCAGTACCTGAAGGAAAAGTATGATATTCCTTATGTAGTGGGAATTCCCGCAGGACGTGCTGCCGTAGAGCCGTGGTTAAAGGCTTTGAAGAGCGGTGACTCGACATATTTAACGGGACTTACGGGAGAAGAGTCATTACGTAAGGTACAGTTCGCCATGGCTGATCTCAACGCATGGAAAAAGTGAGAGCCGACAAAGCGAAGAGCCTTGTGATATACTGCTTATCGGCGAGCCTGTGAGAATTTTATCTTTGCGTCGTTATTTAGAAGTTGAAAAAGGCATAGAAAATATTCGTCTTATTTGTCCCTTGGCGGATGCACCGAATTTACTTTTGAAAGATATGGATATTATCAGTGTAGAAGATGAATTGCGCAGGTTTGTAAGACTGCAAAGAAAATTATAGCCGACCCTATTTACGCACATCTGTTACCGAAAGAGGCGAAACGGTTCGTATCTTTTCCTCATGAAGCCTATTCCGGCCGTCGGTACAGGGATGAAATGCCGCTTTTTATTGGCGGATTTATTGAAGAATGGGCGAAGAATTTATAATTCGGGAGTATATTATGAAAAAATTGGCTATATACGGTAAGGGCGGTATCGGCAAATCGACGACTACGTCAAACTTGGCTGCCGCCTTTGCTCGAATGGGAAAAAGAGTTATTCAAATCGGGTGTGATCCGAAGGCCGACTCGACTATGAATTTATTGGGCGGTAAGCCGCTCATGCCTGTTATGGACTATTATCGCAGTATACGGAAGCCCCCGATTTTAAACACATCGGAGCCTACGGATTCGGTCATGTTTTTTGTATGGAAACGGGAGGTCCCACGCCGGGGCTCGGTTGCGCCGGACGCGGTATTATCGCCACCTTCGATTTGATAGATGAATTGAAGTATTTGAAAAGATAAATCCCGAAATTGTTTTGTACGATGTCCTGGGAGACGTTGTCTGCGGCGGCTTTTCCGCCCCTATTCGTGACGGATATGCCGAAGAAGTTTGTATCGTTACATCGGGAGAAAAAATGTCCCTTTATGCCGCTCATAATATTTATAAGGCTGTACAGAACTTCCAAAACCGCGGCTATGCGAGCGTGAAAGGACTTATTTTGAATCGTCGTAATGTAGAAGACGAGTATGAGCGGGTTAAAGCCTTTGCGGACGAAAGAGATCTGCCTATTTTGGCGGATATTCCCAGAAGCAAAGAAATTCAAGTTTGGGAAGACCGAGGCATGACGGTTATAGAAGGCGAACCGGATTCCGATATAAGTATCGTATATAGACAATTGGCACAACGCCTGCTCGGAAATGAATAGGAGAAACGGCTATGGGACTGAATGAAACGCCGAGAGGAGAGCGAATCCACATCGGTTTTTTCGGTAATCGAATGCGGGAAAATCTAGCTTGGTCAATGCCGTTACGGGGCAGTATACGGCCATTGTGTCGGATGTGAAGGGAACGACGACGGATCCTGTGTATAAGGCTATGGAACTTTTGCCCTTAGGTCCTGTCGTATTAATAGATACCCCGGGATTGGACGATGCGGGTAAGGTGGGCCTCTTACGCATAGAAAAAACTAAAGAGGTATTACGTAAGACGGACATAGCCGTTATCGTAACGGACGGTACCCTGCCACTTACGCCATCGGATAAGGAGCTGATTGCCCTTGTAAAAGAGAGAAAAATCCCGTATTGTATTGTGAGAAACAAGGCGGATTTGTTGAATTGCGACAAGGAAGAGACAGGCCGTGAAATCTTTGTCAGCACCGTCGCAAAAGACCGGTATTGATAAGCTAGGAACGACTGATCAGTCTGGTTGGGGTGAGGGATATTGAGACACTTATTATTTCAGATCTGCTTCATGAAGGCGATGCGGTTGTTCTTGTCGTGCCTATTGATAAGGCGGCGCCGAAGGGGACGCCTTATTTTTGCCGCAACAACAAACGATTCGCGAAATTTTAGAGGCTCGAGCCGTAGCCGTAGTTACGGATGAAAAACGATTGGGTGAAACGCTTTCCTTTTGAACAAAGAACCGGTTTTTATCATTACGGACAGTCAGGTTTTTAAAGAAGTGGCCGCCATTGCCCCTGAAGCATTTGAAATTGACATCTTTTTCTGTGTTAATGGCTCGTCACAAGGGGATCTTGCCTGCTCTTACAACCGGCATTAATGCCGTAAAACGATTGACCGACGGGGATACGGTGCTTATTGCCGAAGGATGTACACACCACCGACAATGTGAAGATATCGGCACGGTGAAAATTCCGCGTTGGCTTAAAACCTTTACGAGAAAAGACATTCATATTGAAACATCAAGCGGCATGACTTTCCCGCAAGATTTGAGTCCCTATTCTTTGGTCATTCATTGCGGCGGGTGTATGCTGAACGAAAAAGAAATGAAATATAGAGCGAAAGAAGCTAGGCGTCAACTTAGGCCGATTGTTAACTACGGCATTTTTAATTGCTCTACATGAACGGTATTCTGGAACGGTCGGCAGAGGCTGTTCCGGGAATTGGCTTTTTGAAGGAGAAGTTATGAAAAAAATTAGGGTTAATCGGCGGTATCGGCCCCTGAATCTACGCTGTTATACTATAAAAAGATAACCGAGAG